>Ga0209857_1000022_pt1 | contig 28862 bp, 30 predicted proteins | sample GWRWN1_10_20_FD_187226 | JGI IMG/M metagenome (GOLD analysis project Ga0209857, IMG submission 187226) | Riverbed sediment microbial communities from areas with no vegetation in Columbia River, Washington, USA - GW-RW N1_10_20 (SPAdes)... | ecosystem: Environmental > Aquatic > Freshwater > River... | reverse complement strand
CGACTCTATATCATGATGGCCGCGGTGACTACAGACACGCACGGATATCTAGTGTTTGGAATGACGCCGGCCGACTCCCCGCGCCTGCGTGAAGAGCTCACTCTACTTCAGAAGATTCTCGTTGGCTTCCGACCAGGCGGCTGAAGCTGAACTAGCTATCTTCGAAACGCAGCGCAAATAATGCAGTCGTAGGCGGGCACTTCGTAAGAGTACAACTCAGATGCAGCTTCACGCGCTCGGCGATCCCAGCCAGCATCACCAGCTGCCAGATACTGTCCGGTTTGGCCCTCTGTACTAGGTTCATGTCGATTCGCAGAGAAACCGCAGGTAGTCGCCCTTGATCGCATCCACCCTGGTAACGGAGACGAAGATGTGGATGACGAAGATGATGACGGCGAGTTAACCTATCACGCGGAGAGGATGGATAAGAATTGGGTATCAGGATTGATCCTGAACAAAACGAAGTCCGTGCACTCGAACGCGTCACCAATTGGCGTCGCGAACGCGTGGTCGAAATTGGTTGCGGCGATGGCCGGCTCACGTTACGTCTCGCGCGGTTGGGTGCCTTCGTCCATGCGATTGACCCGGATGCGAAACTTATTCGCACCGCCCGTAGGAATCTGCCCAGCCGGTTCGCCAAGCGCATCCGCTATCACGTCGGACAAGCAGAACACCTTAACCATGCGAACGAATCATTTGACCTCGTGGTATTCGCCTGGGCGCTGTGATGAATCGCACATAAGGGCATGGTCCATGCCCTCCGCGAAGCACATCGGGTGCTCAAACCGAACGGCATCCTGATTGACCTGCGTCCCGCGCTTGTTCATCGTCGCGTTGGAATCGAGCGCGCGGGTCGCTTTCGGCAACTCGGTAGGATGTACGAGTCGCTTGACGACGACCGCGCGGCCAATCGTTCCGTCGCGTCCGTCCTGCGCGCCGGTCTGTTCAGAGCCGAGTGGCACACACGGTTCAGTTGCAGGCGCGTGATGGATTCGCTGAGTGACTTTCGTACTTTCATTGACGAATTCGTTGCGCTGGGCACGGACCTACCTCCTCACGACCGGCTGATCCACCGGGTCCAACGTGCGCTCGAGACGACGGGGAGCACGAAGAAAATTGTGGTGAGGGGACCTCTGACGATGAACGTGCTAAGGAAACGGGACGTAGCGGCGCTTGAAGGAGGCAGCCATGGCTTCGGTCTTTGATGGTCGCCGTGAGTTTCTTCGCCACACGGTCGCGACTCTTGCCTACCGCGGAGGCAAGGTCATACGCGACGTGCCAGAAGGCTTCGCCTCAGTCCGGGCCTGTGAAACCTGCCGGTCAGCCGGGGAGATCCTAAGGCATGTCGGCGACCTTCTTGAGTGGGCTCTCTGGATCGCCAAGGGAGAACACCGTTGGCGCGACGCCGCAGCACAGTCGTGGGCAGCCGACGTCGAGCGATTCTTCGACGGGCTTCGCCGGCTCGACGAGTACCTCGCCACAGATACGCCGCTTGGGTACCCTGCTGAGAAGCTCTTCCAGGGTCCTATTGCCGATGCCATCAACCACGTTGGTCAACTCGCGACGTTGCGTCGTCTCGCTGGTTCTCCGGTCCGCGGTGAGAACTACTTCAAAGCCGAAATCGTCGTGGGTCGGGTCGGCGCGGAACAGTCCTCGAAGCGCGTAGAGTTCGATTGATCAGACGAGTAATCCCGTAATCGAAGTGGGCAATGAAAATCACGAGGGCCTGGGACTTGATCACAGGCCCTCGGACATTCGACCCTGCCCACAATCCTACACTTGCTGCTCTTCATGCACCCTCACTGCCTGCACCAGATCATCCTGCTCCAGGAAGAATGCGTCGGTCTGAACACCCAACGCCTCGTAGATTCTGCTGCGGAAGGCGCGAAGGTTAGCCCAGACCGCAATATCGATGATTCCGCCGTCATCCAACCCTACCTCGTGTAGCCGCAAGATGAGCTCTTTGGTCGGATGGCCCGTGGCCGCTGCCACGGCGTAGTCAAGGATGGTCACTTCGCGTGCGCTGAGGCCGGCGCTACGATAGTTCCGCAAAACCGATCGTACTCTGTCCAATCCTCCGAGATCGCGCTCTACCTCAGTGGCATATACCAGAACGCAGTAGGTAGATCCCAACCGGTCGGCCACCAGCAGGCTGATCAGCCGTCGCTCCTGCGGCGTGAGAGTGGAGGCTTCCTTAACTGAGCCGGTAAATGTGTCGAAGGCCTGCGCCAGATCCAGTTTGATGGACAGCGCTTTGGTTGCTTCCATCACAAACCCTAGCCGTGCCAGCTCCGCTTCATAGACTTTGCGCAGGGATCCTGTTACTTCGCCTTCATTCAGCGTGCGGATCCAAGCCATCTCCTGTCACCTCGACGCCTACGGTTTTCTGGCAACGAAGATCACCGACCGTGCCACCTTCGCCTGCCGTGCCTGCGGGATGAGTCGACGCATCTGGGCGATCAACTCCGGAGTGAACAGCGGGTACTGTTCGCATTCATCGACACCGAATGGTAGTTCCTCACCACGCTGTATGTCTTCGAATCCGATATTCTTCAGCTTGCTGACGAAGACACGCTCCGCCAGGGCGCCGGATAGTCAGCCCGCCCACGCCTCGGCACTGGTCTGGATCTGCGGCGGCAGGTCCTCGTCCACGACGATGTCGGCGACGACCATCCGGCCACCTGAGCGCAGGGTACGGAAGATCTCCGCGAAGGCGCGCGATTTTCGAGGCGAGAGGTTCACGACGCCGTTGCTGATGACGACGTCCACGCTGCGTTCGGGCACCGGGATCCCCTCGATCTCACCCCGCACCCACTGTACATTGCGTACGCCGGCCTCTACCGCGTTGCGCGCGGCGATCTCCAGCATCTCTGGCAAGGTGTCGAGCCCAATGGCTTTGCCGGACGGCGCGACTGCGTGCGCGGCGAGGATAGTATCGATGCCACCGCCGCAGCCCAGGTCCATAACTACCTCTCCCGGCCGTAGTCTTGCTGCTCGCACTGGGTTGCCCACGCCAAGCGCTTGCTCGATTGCTCCGCGCGGGAGCAGGGCGAGTTGCTCAGGATCGTACAGGCGTTCCGCGACGGTACTCTTCGTCCCGATTACTGCCCGATAAGCTTGACGGACTGACTCTTTGATACTCTCCTGCCCCAGCAGGTCTTCGCTGGCCAGCGCGACGGGATTGTGCGTATGGTCACTCATGATTTCTCTCCCAGCCCCTTGAGGAAGGTCTCCAGTTTCGCTCGTGACTCAGGGGGAACCTCCGTTGCACTCCCAGGCTGCTTGAGTCGATCCCGGATCTGCTTGGCAAATTCCAGCTCTCCGCAGCAGTGCCGGCATAGCCCCAGGTGCTCTTCCAGTTCCTCCTGCTGCGCTCGACCCAGGTTGCGGTCCAAATAAGCCCACAATCGCGAGACAGCATCCTTGCAGTTGATCACACCTGTGCCTCCTGTTGTGGCGTCAGTAGCCGGTTGCGGTTCGCATACTCCCACAAATCTTGCTCGAGTTGCTTGCGGCCTCTGTGGAGCCAGGCCAGCACCGTACCCAACGGCTTGTTCATGATCGCGGCGATTTCCCGTGTTTTGTACTCATAGACATAGGCGAGGATGAGCGCGACACGGTGCGATGGATGCAGCCGCTGTAACACCTCAATAATTTTTATATCGTCGAAAAGCTCGAGGAAATCCAGGTGGACGCGATCCGAATACGGGAAGGGATCCTCTTCGACGATTTTGTCGAACAGGTCGAAGTTCTCATCGACGCTCACGGCGTCACTGGTGTGTTCGGCTCTTAGACGATCGTGGAAGGATGTGGTCAGAATACGGGTCAGCCACAACCGGGGCCGTTCGCGGTTACGCAGCTTCGCCAGACCGCGAAACGCGCGCAGCAATGCGTCCTGAACGACGTCTTCCGCTACTGCTCGATTGCCGCACATACGCACCGCCAGCGCGTACAGATAGCTGAGGTGTGGACGGACGATAGTTTCGAACTCGCCGGATCGGACCATCGACAGCTCGGGCATTCCCACGCCCCGTTGTATTCGTCTACCACATCAGACGGATTCCAGTCGCCACTTTATTGCAGGCGAAGAGAATAAAATCCCTGTCGCAATAAATCGAATGCCGCAATTCGTCTTCATAGTGACGGCGGGTCACGCGCGGACGCGCAGTCAACTTAGGACAGCAGGCGTCAACCAAGCGAAATGAGGAGGGATCAACGTGGTCACACAGATGGCCCTTAACGGGGTAAACGTCGAGCAGCTGGTCAGTACGGTGAATGCCATCAAAGCAGATCCAGGTCTGGCGCGGTTCAAGTTCCATGCCACGAGCGACTGGATCGAAGGCGGGCGTTCAAAGACGAAGATCCAGGGCTTCTATGGCGCCGGGCAGGAGGACACCTCGCGCACCGAGCCCTTCTACCTGGAGGGTGACGAGCCGCCGGTGTTGCTGGGCACCAACACTGCGCCCAACGCAGTGGAGGCAGTGCTCCACGCTTTGGCGTCTTGCCTCGCGGTGGGGTTCATCTACAATGCCGCAGCGCAGGGCATCAAAGTCGACAGTCTCCAATTCAAACTGGACGGAGACCTCGACCTGCACGGTTTCCTGGGCCTGTCCGATCGAATTCGGCCGGGGTTTCAGAACATCCGGCTGTCTTACCGCGTCAAAGCCAACGCTCCACGGGACAAGATCATCGAGTTGTGTAACTATGTGCAGAAGACGTCACCGGTGCTGGATATCATCCGGAATCCCGTGTCGGTCACCGTGATGCTGGATGACTGACAGTTGATGAGCGGGGCCAAAGGGGTCAAATCTTCACTTTCGGCAGCTTACGAGTCTGGATCTCCAAAGTTCTAAATAAGTGAAGATTTGACCCCATTCATTCTCTTCTGCGCGTCCATGAGATCACCAGCGGTATCGAGTGACGTCGGCGTCCGACACTTCGCTCTCACTGAGTGACACACCCAGCTTCTGCGCCCGGTCGCAGATCTGCCGGTAGACGGGATCGGGCAACTCGATTCCGTCCACTAGCCGCTGTGATCGGGCACGATACTCGGGTTCGCCTGGGACAAGCACCTCGTCGGCGCCCAGGGCCGGCGGTGTTTTCTTGATCGCGTTCAGTGTTGCTCGGACACCGCGTTGAAACGTCTCCAGCGGGGTAAACGCGGCAACATCGATGGTCTGCATGAACTTGCCTTCCACGGTCCCGCGCTCCGTATCGAAGAGCCCTGTCAGGCCGCCCAGCAGAGCCACGAGCACTCCGAGCGCGTATCCTTTGTGGCCGCCAAACGGTAGCAGAAAGCCTCCATCATCGAAATCATCGGGTCTGACGCTGGGGGACCCGTGCCTGTCGATGATGCACCCCTCCGGAAGGTCAGCACCCTTGCTCGCAGCGACCTTGATCTTCCCCGCGGCGATCATGCTCGTGGCGTAATCGATGATGAACGGCGCTTCGTCGCCGGTCGGCACGCCAGCCGCGATGGGATTCGTCCCGAGAACCCCCTTGACCCCGCCGAACGGTACAACACTGCCGTCTCCGGGCTTGCTGTTCCCGCTCGTGATGAGACCAATGCAACCGGCGTGCGCCGCCTGTTCAGCGTACTCACCAAGCCGCCCGATATGACTTGTCCGGACGAGGCTCACACAGCAAACCTGCGCTTGGCGCGCCTTCTCGATGGCGCGGTTCATCGCCCATCGGGCGGTGTAAAGTCCAAATCCACCCTGGCCGTCGACGGTCATTGTGCTCGCGGCTTCCTTGACGACAATAGGCTCTGCGGCTGGGACGATACGCCCTTCCTCGATCTGCTGCAGGTACTGAGAAATGCGGAGCACGCCGTGCGAGTCGTGTCCGCTGAGATTGGCCTTTACAAGGATCTCGGCAACATCATCGGCAATGTGCGGCGGCGTGCCGACGGCCATGAAGATCCGGCGGCTAAGAGAATGAACGTATCCGGCGGGCAAGCGATGCGCGGCGCTCATCGGGTCTCGCTCCTGGAGTCTACTATTGATCCACTACCGACCCGGGAGGGGTTGGTCCTTGCCGGTTCGAACTAGAGTGCACCCCTACCACAGTCGTGAAGGAGGCGATCACGTGCGTAAGCTGATGCCTGTCCTGCTTCTGCTGGCAAGCCTGCTGACCTCTCCCGCCATCGGCCCGGGTCTTGCCGCACCCGCCGCGAACACGCTGGTGTATGTCGCTGACATCAGCGACATGATCTCGTTGGATCCCGCGGTCGCGTACGAATTCAGCGGTGTCCTCGTTGCCCAGAACGTGTACGACACGCTGGTAGCGTTTGAAGGCGAAAATCTCACCACTCTCAAGCCGCGGCTGGCCCAATCCTGGACGATCCGAGACGCCGGCAGCGCCTGGAACGTGACGTTCAAGCTTCGGCCAGGTGTCAAGTTCAGCACGGGCCGGCCGGTCACGGCGGAAGCCGTGGCGTTCTCCATCGACCGGGTCATCGGCCTCAACAAATCTCCGGCCTTCCTCTTTAAGGATGTCGCGGGGTTGAAGGAAGGAGACACCAGGGCGGTCGACAGCAGCACGGTCGAGGTGACGCTGCCGAAGACGGCGAGCCCGCAGGCCTTCCTCTCCGTGCTGACCTTCACCGTAGGCGCGGTCGTCGATCCGGAAGAGGCGAAGGCGCATGAGAGCGGCGGCGACCGCGGGGAAGCCTGGCTGCGCAACCATTCGGCTGGCACCGGTCCCTACATGCTGGAGCGGTGGGATACGGAATCGCGCGCAGTGCTCGTGGCCAATCCGAACTACTGGGGCACCAAACCCAAGATTGCGCGGGTCGTGATCCAGCACGTCCCTGAATCGAGCACCCAAAAGTTCATGGTGGAGTCGGGAGATGCGGATATCGCCGCCAATATCACCCCTGAGCAGGCGAGGGAGATAGCGGGCAAGGGGAACGTCAAGGTGCAGAAGGGTAGGCTGCTCCAACTCGTCTACATCGGCATGAACGCCAAGCACCCGCCGCTTGACAAGGCCAAGGTTCGCGAGGCCATCCGCTCAAGCATCGATTACGACGGAATCGTACGGAGCCTGCTGCGGGGCGAAGCGCGCAAGGTGCAGACGATCATCCCGGAGGGTCTCTTCGGATTCAACGCGTCCGCACCGTTCCAGGCGAACGTCGCCAAGGCCAAGGCGCTGCTCAGAGAGGCAGGCGTGCCTCGCGGGTTTGCGGTCGACCTGATGGTGCCCACGGGCCCGGCGCCTGGCGGTGTGAGGTGGGCAGATATCGCGGCCAAGGTCCAGAGCGACCTCGCGAAAGCCGGGATCAAGGTGACGATCAAGGAAACCGCGCAGGCACAGCTCCTCAACATCTATCGCGCGCAGAAAGGGCAAATGGTCATGATCCTATGGGGCCCGGACTTCCCCGACCCCGATGGGAACGCCACGCCCTTCAGCGATTATGGAGCGAAGTCGATCGCCTGGCGCAACGCATACGAAGATGCGGCTGCCGCTAAGCTCGCCAAGCAGGCCGCCCTGGAACCCGATTCCGCCAAACGCCGGGTGCTGTATAAGCAGCTCACGGATCGGATCCTGCATCAGGGACCTTACGTCATCCTCTATCAGCCCACGACACGCTTCGCGTTGCGGAAGAGCGTGGCGGGTTTTGTGTGGAATCCGATGGCGTTCGCGGAGTTCCGGACGGTAAGTAAGTAGACGTGTGAGCCGGTACGTCCTGGGACGGATCGCCTCCACGGTGCTGGTGCTCCTGGGGGTATCCGTCCTGACTTTTTTCATCGCACACGTGGTTCCGGGCGACCCGGTCCTCGTCGCCCTAGGCGAGCACGCCCGCGAAGAACAGATCGTCGCGTATCGTCGCGCCTACGGGCTGGATCGGCCGGTCCCGGTCCAGTACGCCGTGTATCTCGGCCGCCTGACCCGAGGCGATCTGGGGATCTCCATACGCACCCGCCGGCCGGTGGCAGACGACCTGCAGGAGTTTCTGCCGGCCACGATTGAGCTGAGCGGCGCGGCGTGGCTGGTGGCCCTGCTCTTAGGGATTCCCGCTGGCATCCTCTCCGCGGTCTTTAAAGACCGGATCTTCGACCACCTCTCCCGCCTCGGCGCGCTGATCGGGGCATCGTTCCCGGTATTCTGGCTGGGCCTGCTGCTTCTGGGCGCGTTTTACTACCGTTTGCGATGGCTTCCCGGTCCAGGGCGTCTTGACGTGGTCATTAGCCCGCCTCCGCTGCGCACAGGTCTTCTGCTGGTGGACGCGGTCCTCGCCGGAGACGGGGAGGCGCTTCGCAATGCGCTGCGCCACCTCGTCCTGCCTGCACTCACGCTGGGTCTATTCTCCACCGCGGTGATTGCGCGGATGACGCGTTCGGCGATGCTGGAGGTACTGTTTCAGGACTACATTCGCACCGCGCGGGCGAAGGGGCTGCGCGAGGGGCGGGTGGTGGCCCTGCACGCACTCAAGAACGCCATGATCCCGACGCTCACGATCATCGGCATCTCTTTCGGCAGTTTGCTCTCAGGCGCTGTGTTGACGGAAACCATCTTTGCCTGGCCCGGACTCGGGCGGTACGCCACGGCGTCCGCAATAAGCCTGGACTTTCCGGCGGTGATGGGGGTCACGCTCGTCGTGGCTGTCGTCTACACTCAGGTCAACCTCGTCGTCGACCTGATCTATGCGCGGCTCGATCCCCGGGTCCGCTACGAGTAGCCACCCTATCATCCAACCACGCACTCGGCGCGGAGAGGTCGCGCGCTACCTACGGCGAAGCCCGCTCGCGGCCGCAGGTGGTGGGATCGTTTTAGTCTATGCTCTTACCGCTATTGCCGCGCCGTTCCTCGCGCCCCACCCGCCGATCACGCAGTTCTTGGAGGACCGCCTCGGCCCTCCCAGCGAGACGTTTCCCCTCGGACTGGATCAACTTGGAAGGGACATCCTCAGCCGCGTCCTCTACGGCGCGCGGCTTTCCCTCGTGGTGGGGCTCGTCGTGGTCGTGATGAGCGGAGTCCTGGGAACCACTGTCGGCGTGGTAGCGGGGTTCGTGGGAGGCCGCGTCGACGATATCCTGATGCGGGTCACCGACATTTTCTTTGCCTTTCCCGCGCTCATCCTGGCCATGGCGATCGCTGCTGCGCTCGGTCCGAGTCTCACCAACACCATGATCGCGATCGCCACGGTCACGTGGCCCGTATATGCAAGGCTCAGCCGGGCGCAGGCGCTGGTGCTGCGGCGGCAGGAGTTCATCGAGGCGGCCCGGGCCATCGGCCTCAGCGATGCGCGGATCATGGTGCGGCATCTCCTGCCGAACTCGCTGTCACCTCTCATCGTCCAGGCCTCGTTCAACATGGGTGAGGCCATCCTGATCGCCGCCGGGCTGAGCTTCATCGGGTTCGGAGCTCAGCCTCCGACACCGGAATGGGGCGTGATGGTCAGCGAGGGTCGCGACTACATGACCACGCAGTGGTGGGTCCCAACGTTCCCGGCTCTGGCGATCCTCACTGCCGTAACCGGATTCAACCTGCTGGGCGATGGTCTCCGCGATCTCCTCGATCCGCGGCTTCGCCGGGCCGTCTGACTCTCCGTTAGCTATTTTTGGATTTCAGAGATCTCATCGAGCAGAGGTGTCACTCAGGGTGTTGATTAGTGCGTTTCGCAGATCGTGTCACGCCGTCCCATTAGGTGGGGCGTGCAGGCAGTGGCCTCTCGACAGAAGAAAATCTGTACATCATCTGATGCCGTCGGTCTTGCTAGAAGCGCGGGAAATTTCCAAATCCTTCCCTGGGACGCGGGCGCTGGACCGCGTGCATTTCGAAGTGCTGCCCGGTGAGGTCCATGCGGTCGTCGGCGAGAACGGCGCCGGCAAGACGACGTTGATGATGATCCTGGCGGGTGTCCTCCAGCCCGACGAAGGAGCGGTCCTGTGGGACGGCGCCGTGGTGCCGCTCACCGATTCCCGCACTGCTCAGGGACTTGGGATCGGAACAGTCTTCCAGGAATTGAGCCTCGTGCCTGGGCTGAGCATCGGGGAAAACATCTTCCTCACTCGTTCTCCGGCCCGGACGGCACTCGGTCTCGTTGAATGGCGTCGGGTCTATGCTGAGGCTCAAGTGGCGCTGGCCCAGTTGGGCATCGGCGTCGATCCGATGCTACCCGTGAGTAGCCTGGGGATGGGCGCGCGCCAGATGGTGGAAATCGCTAAAGCGCTCTCCATGCGTTGCCGCGTGCTGTTGCTGGATGAGCCGACGTCCGCGCTTTCACCGGTCGAGGTGGACCGGCTCTTCACCGCGATTCGCGCTCTCCGCGATCAAGGGCTTGGAATCGTGTTCATCACGCACCGCATCGCGGAAGTATTCCAGATTGCCGATCGCGTGACGATCCTGCGGGATGGCCATACGGTAGCGATGCATGAGATTTCTGGCGTGACCCCTGATCAGGTTGTGCACGCCATGGTGGGCCGCACCTTGGGGAAGGCGACGCGGCCGCCGCCCTCCAGCTCAACGCCGATGCTCGAGGTCGCGGGTCTCTCGCGGCCTCCTGTCTTGGAGGATGTGAGTTTTTCACTAAATGCGGGAGAGATCCTCGGAGTCGCGGGTCTTCCCGATTCAGGGCGGGAGGAGATCGGGCGCGCCTTGTTTGGCATTGAGCCGGCCCTACGCGGCACGGTCCGCGTCAACGGACATTCCCTTCAGATTCGTTCCCCCCAGGACGCACTGCGCGCGGGCATCGGCTATCTTCCTCCGGACCGCCGAACCCTGGGCCTCTTTCTGCGGATGCCGGTCAAGGACAATATCGTGGTCACAGCTTTGAATCAAATCACTCGCTCTGGAATCGTCGATGATGGACACGCGACGATCATTGCCGCGCGGTACGTCGATCGGTTGCAGATTCACTCCCCGTCGGTGTCGCAAGTTGTGGGGCGCCTCAGTGGAGGCAACCAGCAAAAAGTGGCCCTATCCAAATGGCTCCTCCGGCGGCCCCGAGTTCTCATCGTCGACGGACCGACGATCGGCGTGGATGTCGGGGCACGGGTGGCGATCCATCAACTGCTGTATCAACTGGCCGCAGACGGAATGTCGATCCTGCTGCTGTCCACGGATCTCCCCGAACTCCTTGGATTGAGCAATTACATCATCGTGATGAACGGTGGTCGTGTTGCGGGGACGCTGTCCGGCGACGAAGCGAGCGAACGACGGGTGATGACGCTTGCAGCGGGGCAGCCCGCACAACTTGATCCAGCGGATGTCTGATGGACCAGAAGCCATCTGTTGCATCTGCGCGGCCGGGGGCCCCCGTGCGAATCCATTCAGGGATGGGATCCCTCGTCAAGCTGCTGCGCATGCGGGAGGTTCTCCTCTTCGCCGTTACGGTGGCGCTTTCGCTCGCAATCTCGAGGATGACGCCGTACTTTCTGACCGCGGGTAATCTCAAGGCGATGCTCATCGGCATGGTCCCAACAGCGATCATCGCAGTCGGGATGGCCATTGTTCTCGTCGGAGGCGGTTTGGATCTCTCGGTCGGGTCGGTCATGGCCCTCAGTGGAACCGTGGCGGGACTGCTGATGCTAAAGGGCGCGTCGATCTGGCTGGCACTCATGCTCACGTTAATATCCGGTGCCCTGATCGGCCTCGCGAATGGCCTCGTGATCACCCGGATTCGAGTGAACCCTCTCATCGCCACGCTGGGGATGATGACGATTGCTCGCGGGATCGCCTTCGTTGCCACGGAAGGGTTCTCCGTCAGCGGCCTCCCTGAGGGCTTCGCCTACTGGGGACAGGGGAGCGTGCTGCAAGTTCCGCCGATGGTCTTTGTGATGGCCGCCCTCGTAATTGCGGGTGATCTCGCCCTCCGCAAGACGAAGGTGATGCGCGAGGTGTACTACGTTGGAGGAAATGAACGCGCGGCCCTCCTCTCCGGCATTCCGGTCAATCGCGTCAAAGTCACCACATATATGATTTCTGCCGTGCTCGCAGCAGTGGCGGGAATCATGCTGGCCTCACGATTGATGTCCGGCACGCCGACAGCCGGAATCGGCCTTGAGCTCAATGTCATCGCCGCGGCCGTGCTCGGAGGAGCCAGCCTGGTTGGCGGTGAGGGCTCCGTACTTGGCGCGTTCCTGGGCACCGTGTTCATGACGATCCTTGGTAACAGCATGATCTTGCTGGCAGTCTCGATCTATTGGCAGGGGGTCGCCTCAGGGCTGGTGCTCATCACAGTTGTGGGCATCGATATGTTCGTACGCACACGAAGAGGTGAGGCATGATGCTTTGAAGTCTCAATTCGACGGGAGGAGGTGGCGGCAGGGTTGATGATGTTGGCACATCCGTAAGGGGGGATGGAGATGATGATTCGACTGGTGAGGCGACGACGCCCGCAAGCGCTGCTCGTCGCGATTGCAGTCTTGACGCTGAGCATAAGCATCGCCTGGTTCGTTGGGCCGAAGACAATCACGCGGGCCGCTGCGCCGGCGGAGACCTATGTATACGTGTCGTGCGTGACCCAGGTCCCGTTTTGGATCGACCAAAAACAAGCCCTGGCAGACGTAGGCAAAGCCCTCGGTGTAAAAACCTCATTCACCGGACCCACCACCGCAGACCCACAGGCGGAGGCTGCGGCGCTTGATCAAATTATCGCCTCCCGACCCGCGGGGATCATGGTATTCCCCTGCGACGAGAAGGCACTCACCCCGGGCATCAACCGCGCCGTGGATGCGGGCATTCCTGTCATCACGATGATCGGTGATGTTCCCGCCAGCAAGCGGTCCACGCACATGGGGATCAACAACTTCCGGGCTGGCGTCGAGGGGGCGAAGCTGCTTGCCGCTGCGATCGGAGGGAAGGGGAAGGTCGTGGTGGGTACCTTCCAGGCAGCAGGTGTCCTCGATCGGATGCGCGGCTACAAGGACTATTTGGCGAAGAACCACCCAGAAATCAAAGTCGTATCGGTCGTGGATGACCATGCGGATCCATCATACGCACCTCAGGCGTATGCAGCCGCCATCGCGGCCAATCCGGATCTCGCCGGCATCGGTGGCACGGACGGCGACTCGGGTGTTGGCGCGGCACGGGCCGTTATCGAGGCGGGCAAGAAAGGCAAAATCAAGATCGTGGCCATGGACCGCAACGAAGACATGCTCAACTACATCGCGGACGGAACAATCACCGCTGCCGTAGCACAGAAGAGCTACTTGGAAACCTGGCTCGCCGTGCAACTCCTGTACGCACTCCGGCACAACTCCGGCCCAGGAAAGATGCTCCCGGACTGGCGCGCTGCAAAAGTGAACCCGCTCCCAGAAGACGTCGACACCGGGATCATGCCGATCACCCGAGCCAACGTGAGCCAGTTCCGCCACAAGAGGTAACACTTTGGAGGGCGGCCCGCGATCCAGCGGGCCGCCCTCCACTGCGACTGTGCGTAAGGAATCTATGTCATATGCTTCTCGTATCCCCCATGCGATGAGACGCACATGGCAGGGATGCGGCGGGAGCTTCGGAGAAGCAAGCCGTACCTATGCATGTCGGCACCTTCCTGACACCTGGCGGTGAGCAGAGTTGGGGCCTCATCGAAGCGGATCGGGTACTGCCCGGACCTCCCCTGCTGACCGCTGTTGGACTTCCGGCCGGGCCGACGCTGCGTGCATTTCTGGCCGGTGGCGGCACCGCCGAACTATTGGATCGGGCGCGGCGGGGCACGAGCCACGCCGGGTTTCCCCTGGATACGGTCCGGCTGGTTGCCCCACTTCCTGATCCGTCCAAAATCGTCTGCATGGGCCTGAACTTCGAGGACTACCGGCAGATCCTGGGGCTCGAGTATCTCGCAGTCCCCCAACTCTTTTTGAAGTCCCCTTCGGCGATCGTCGGACCTGATCATCCGGTGGAGATTCCCATTGGCTACGGCACGGTCTTTCACGAGTTCGAAATCGCCGCCGTAATCGGGAGGCGCTTGCGCCAGCCCAGCGTGGATGAGGTCGAGCGCGCCATCTTTGGCTATACCATTCTCAACGATCTCGTGCTCCACGACATTGAGTTAATGACGCGAGAGTATCAGCAGTGGGCCAAGAACTGCGATAGCTTCGCGCCGATGGGTCCGTGGATCACCACCGCCGAGAGCATGCCCGTCCGTACTGCACGGATGGTGCGCCGGCGGAATGGCAAAGTCGAAGCCGAGTCGAGCACTGCTTCGATGCGGTACACGTTTCCCGACCTTATCATGTTCGTCGCCAGCTTCATGACGCTCGAACCCGGTGACCTAGTGACCTCCGCATCGCCGCCTGCGGGACCGTTTCAGTCCGACGATGTTATCGAGGTGGAAGTGGAAGGGATCGGTGTACTGCGCAATCGTGTGGTCAGCCGGCATGTCGATCTGCGCTATGCGGACAGGTTAGGGCTGGGAATGTTGCCGCGGCGCAGCTGAGCGGGCTGAGCCGGCCGGTCGCGGGAGGGTGCCTATGCGGGTGAAGGATCGGGTGGCCATCGTCACTGGATCGGCGATGGGCATTGGTGCGGGGATTGCCGCCGTGCTGGCGCGCGAAGGTGCGAAGGTCGTGGTAGCCGATGTGAACGAGGAAGAGGGTAAACGAACGGCCGACCGCGTGCGCGCGATTGGCGGTGAGGCGATGTTCATCCGGACCGACGTCGGAGACGAAGCCCAGGTTCGTGCCATGGTGGACCGGACCATCTCCCAACACGGCCGGCTCCACATCCTGGTGAACAACGCGGCGATCGGGGTGTATACCCCCGTCCACGAGACGACGACTGAGGCGTGGGAGCGATGCCTGCGCGTAAACCTCACCGGTCCGTTCCTATGCTCGAAATATGCGCTGCCACACATCAAAGCCTCCGGCGGCGGGGCGATTGTCAACATCGCCTCCGTGCATGCCTATCAGAACGTCGGCGGCACCGCCCCTTACGCCGCAAGCAAGGGAGGACTCGCCGCGCTCACACGCGTAATGGCCATTGACTACGCGAAGGATAACATCCGGGTCAACGCGATCTGCCCCGGATGGATTTACACGCCCCTCATCGAGGGCATCTTCAAAGCCTCAGGCGACGCCGAGGGGATGAAGCGCCAGGTGGCGCAACGCCAGCTTCTGGGCCGGCTGGGCACACCGGAAGACATCGGCCATGCTGTGCTCTACCTGGTGAGCAACGACTCGTCGTTTGTCACCGGCACGTCGCTGTTTGTGGATTCCGGCCTCACCGCACAGTTGGAGACCTGGTAGATGGCGGCATCTTCACGGATCGTCCAGACTCAGCGCGCGCTGGCGGCCGAGAGGTTGGAAGCGATGATCTGCCGGCTTCCAGAGCACCTTGTGATGCTCGCCGGCTACTGGCCGGTGATCGGCCGATCCGCACTCGTTGTGCCCGCCTCCGGCGCGCCGATGTTGTTCGCGCCGGCGATGGAAGAAGACGCGCTCCGACGCACCTGGGTCTCCGAGATCAAGACCTTCCCTGTTTGGAAGCTGGGTGACCCCCTGCCCGATGAAAGCCTCTCGCGGCTGCTGAAGGATGCGGTGAGCGCTTTGGGTCTCCGGGGGAAGCGCGTGGGGTTCGAGGGGAGCGGAGACGAAGACATCTCGCCGACTCAGAAGGTCACCGAACCCTGGCGTCCGGCGGACTCGACGGGGGCGATGCTGTCTTCACTGGGCTGTGAGCTCGTCGATGCAACACCGCTGCTGCGCCGGCTGCGCGCGATCAAAAGCACCGAGGATCTCGAACGGCTGCGGATCAGCAATCAGGTCGCGGGATTCGGCCTGCGCGCATTTTTGGAAACGGTGACCGAAGGTCGCACCGAGGCCGAAGTTGCGGGGGCGGTCGAAGAGGCGATCCTGGCACAAGGGACGGGCCATCATGGGACGGTCCACGCGCGCGGCGAAGCCCTGGTCTTCTCAGGCCAGAAACGGTTGTTTCAGGTCGGATGGGGCTTCGCGCCGTCGACGAGCCGCCGGTTGCGGCAGGGCGACCTGGTCATGCTGGAGCTCTCGACCGTGGCCGACGGATATTTTTCCGACCTCACACGCATGGCCACCGTGGGTCCGCCCTCGATTCGCCAGCAAGAGTTGCTCGATGCGGTCGCAGCGGCGCAACAGGCCGCCATTCTCGCGATCCGGCCCGGTGTGTCCGGGGACACCGTGGACCGAGCCGCGCGCGATGCGCTCAAGGCAGCCGACCTGGCGGAACAATTCATCCACATTACGGGCCACGGGTTGGGGTTTCGCTACCATGAGCCCGTGCCGTTGCTCTATCCAGGCTCGACCGATGTGTTGGAGACGGGCATGGTCACGTCCGTGGAGCCTGGAGTGTATGACAATGAGTTTGGCGGCGTCCGCATCGAGGATGATGTTGCGGTCACGTCTGTAGGCGCCGAGGTGCTGTCGAGAGGGCAGTGAGCACAATGAGGAACTGGGCACGCATACGCAGCACACCGTGAAAGGGGGACGCAAGAGATGAGTAGATGGGGCAGGTGGCACCAAGTCTTCAGGGGGACCAGGCTGTTTATTGTGCTTGGGGTGAGTGCGGCGATGACCTATGGCGTACCGACAACGACAGTGCGCGCGGCCGCTTCCCTTCCCTACGCAGCGCCGTCGCCGCTGGCCGCCGGATCGCAGGCATCCTGTAGCAAACTGTCCTACAGGCCTGGAAGGGCGGCGCGCGTCGCCTATATGCCTCCCGCGACTGAGTTCAACTACTACATCGCGATCGGGGAGGGCGTCAAGGCGCGCGCCAAGGACCTCGGCGCCAGCACGTTCATGCTGGCGCCACAGAGCGGCAACGATATCAACGGGCAGATGGGGATGATCCAGGACGTGATGAGTCAGCGTGTGGCCGGAATTATCCTCTCCACCCACGATGAGCACGCAGCCGCGCCGCTGATCAAACGAGCCACCGCACGGGGCATCGCGGTGGTGATCGTAAACTCCGACATCCCGAACTTTCCGTCGCCGGTCCACGCCGTCGTGGGCTACAAACAGCGTAAGGGAACGCTCAAGATCGGCCAGTACGCCATCAAGATGCGCCGCGGCCAACAGACAAATGTTGGGATTCTTGAGGGTGCTCCCGGCTACCACTCTAAGGAACGCGTCGGCGGGTTCGTGGATGCGATCAAGACCGCGCCGAACTTCAAGATCGTTTCAAGCCTCAACGGGAACTGGAACGTCGACGGCGGTAACAAGGCCACGTTGGATATGCTGCAGGCGCATCCAGAAATCCAGTTGATCTTCGCCGCCAACGATTACGAGATCTTTGGCGCGTCGAAAGCCGCCTCTGCGTTGAAGAAGAGGCAAGGCCTGATCCTGCTCGGCAACGACGGTGATACGGGAGCGGGACTCGAGCCAATTGCCAACGGCGAGGTCACGGCCACGGTGAACACCACACCCTTCGAGATGGGGCGCCAGACGATGCAGGTCATGATGGACTGCCTCAACGGGAAGTACCGTGGGGGATACGTCGAGACGCCGACGGTGATCGTGGACCGCAGCAACGTGCGTCAGTTCCTCTGTCATCCGGAGCGACTCTACCCGAAGCCTGCGAAGCCTTACTCCTGCAAGTAACCCGTGACACCCGAGGGCGGCCCCAGCCAAGTTTCCGCTGAAGCGGGGCCGCCCTCTCGCCAACCCCTCTGGGAGTTGAGGGAGATCTCGAAGAGTTTCCCCGGCGTCCAAGCTCTAGACCGTGTTTCCATCGCCCTCCACTCCGGGCAGATCCATGCGCTCGTTGGAGAGAACGGAAGCGGGAAATCCACGCTGGCGAAGGTCCTCACAGGCGCCCACCAGCCGGACTCTGGGGAAATCCGCTTCGGCGGTGCGCTCGTCACTCTGCCTCACCCGACAGCTGCGCGTGCGCGCGGTGTGGCCGCGATCTATCAGGAGTTCTCGCTCGTACCCACGCTGAGCGTGGCCGAGAACATCTGCTTGGGTCATCTGCCCAGCATGGGCCCGGCGCTGCTCGTCGATTGGACCCGGATGCGCCAGCATGCCCGCAACGTGCTCGAACAACTCGGGATTCGAATCAACGTAGAAACCCCTGTCCAGGCCCTGTCAGTGGCGGAGCAGCAATTGGTGGAGATCGCGAAGGCGATCTCTGCCGACTCCCAGCTCCTTATCATGGACGAACCGACGACGGCGCTGGCCCTGGACGAGACGCAGCGTCTGCACGACCTTATCCGCCGGCTGGCTCGCCGGGGCGGCGCGATCCTATACATCTCCCACCGCCTGCACGAAATCATGGGACTCGCCGATCGGGTGACAGTTTTGAAGGATGGCCGCGTCGTCGCGACGCGCGCAAGCCGGGATATGGACCTCAATACGGTCGTGCGGCTGATGGTCGGGGCTGATATCGCGGAGCACTATCCAAAAGAGCATCACACCACCGATCGCGCGGTCCTGGAGGTACGGGATCTCAAGACCGATTGGGGCGTTGACGCTGGGAGTTTTACTCTTTTCAGCGGTGAGGTACTAGGTCTCGGAGGTGTCGTCGGCTCCGGGAGGACGGCGATCGCGCGCGCGCTCGCCGGTGTCGATCGTGTAACATCCGGCACATTCAACCTCGAGGATCGTCCGGTGAGCTTTCGCTCCCCTGCCGAAGCCATTGCCGCCGGCATCGCGCTCGTTCCGGAGAACAGAAAGTCCGACGGGCTCTTCTGGAACTTCACGGGTGTAGAGAACATCACCATCTCAGACCTGACCGCACTGCTGCGGGGACCGCTGATGAGTTTGCACCTGGAGCAGGAACTTGGTGAGAGGTATATCCAAAGGCTGCGCATCGATCCGGCGGCCCAGTGGCGACACGTGGGCTTTCTGTCCGGCGGCACGCAACAGAAGGTCATGATCGCCCGCTGGCTTTTCGCAGGGACGAAGGTCCTGATCCTCGACGAGCCGACGCAGGGGATCGACGTCGGCGCAAAAGTCGAGGTCTACCGGTTGATCAACAGCCTGACCGCGCAGGGGATGGCGGTGATTCTCATCAGTTCCGACTATCGCGAATTGCTGGCGATGAGCGACCGGGTGGCGATCATCCGCGACGGGCGGGTCGTTCGGACGGCGCCGGCGGCTGAACTCGACGAGTACGCAATTATCGCCGCAGCCCCGGCCGCCCCATCCCCGGCCGGAGGGTAAGGGATGCCGCAACGCACGTTCCGGGTGCTCGGGCCGGCGTTCATTGGGCCGCTCGCCGCCCTGCTGTTGTCCGCGCTCGTGATCAGCCTGACGACGGAGCGGTTCCTGGAGACACAAAACCTACTGAACGTTTCATTGCAGGTCAGCATCATTGCGATTATGGCTATTGGCTCCACCGCCGTTATTTTGACCGGTGGAATCGACCTCTCGCCCGGGTCGATGATGGCGCTGCTCACGATGCTGATAGCGATCTTCATCAAATGGAATCACTTTTCGCTCGGTGCTGCTGCGGGTCTGCTGGTAGTTCTGGGCTGCGCTCTGGGGGCGATCAACGGCGTCATGGTGGCTTATCTCCGCATTCCGTCATTCATCGCGACCCTAGCGACGCTTAGCGCCTATAAAGGGTGGTCGTTCCTGTACAACAACGGTTCGCCAATCTTTTCAGTGTCCCAGGACCTTGAGCCCATCTTTTATGGTTCACTGTTGGGGATCCCGCTGCCGTTCTACTACGTGTTGGTCTGTTATCTCATCGCTTCTGTCTTTTTGCACCATACGATTCCCGGCCGCGAGATCTATGCCGTCGGAGGGAACGAAGCGGCTGCCCGCCTGTCCGGGATCAAAGTGCGCAAGGTTCACATGCTGGCGTACATCATCGCCGGCGGAACCGCGGGAATCGCCAGCATCGTGATGGCCGCTCGCTTGAACTCAGGATCCCCGAATTACGGCGCCGGCATGGAACTACAGGCGATCGGAGCGGCGGTCATTGGAGGCGCGAGTCTTGCCGGTGGGTATGGAAACGTCATCGCCACGTTAATTGGCGCCCTGACGATCGCGATCGTGCAGAACGGCTTGAACCTCAACGACGTTCCTACTTCGTGGCAGGGGATTACCCTCGGCATCATTATCGCGGCGGCCGTCGGTATCGACAGGTGGCGCGGTGAAGTGGGCGGGTTTTTCGCCAGGCTGCTGCCCGGCGGACGGCGCTCGAAGATCCTGCCGCCAGCCCCTTCGGAGCCCTCAATCGTGGAATCGAGACAGCCGGCCGGGGGATCCAAGCACGCAGCGGGAGATACGAAGCAACCGTAGACGCCGAGACCTGGGAGGATCGCAGGACTCATGTATGCCCATGGACGGAAGACAGGATGCCGGATTTCGTTAGACTACACGTACAAGGGAATGCGTGTGGCGTTCCTTGAGAACAAAGTGCTCCAGGTTGGAATTCTGATTGACAAGGGTGCAGATCTCTTTGAATTCACCTACAAACCCCGCGATCTCGATTTCCTGTGGCAGTCACCCATTCCACTGCGCCGACCGTTCGTGGCGACCAGCGCCCTGCCTGAAGGCGCTTTTCACGACTACTACTATGGTGGATGGCAAGAAGTGCTGCCCTCGGCAGGCTGGGCCGAGCAACCCTACCTTGGGACGTACCAAGGGTTGCACGGCGAGATATCTCTGCTACCGTTCGAAGCTCATATAAAGGAAGACTCGCCGCACCGCGTCAGCCTGCATCTGTCCACGCGCTGCTACCGGAGCCCGTTGCTGCTGGAGCGCACGATGACGCTCGACGCTGAAACTCCGGTACTGTCTATTTCAGAACGTCTGGTAAACGAATCACCGGAGGACTTTGCGGTGATGTGGGGGCATCATCCGGCGTTTGGAGAACCATTCCTCGACGATAGCTGTGTGGTCCAGACTCCTGCCAAAATGGTCCGGGTCCTCGAGTATCATCGCAATGGACTCTGGGAGCCAGGGGACGACTATCGCTTTCCTCAAGTGAAGAACCGCCGAAGCGGGGAACTGCAAGATGTGACGCGCGTGCTGCCAAAAGGAACGCGCTCCGTTGACGTCATTTCTTTTTGGGGCCTCGACGAGGGCTGGTACGGGCTCACTAATCGGCGGCAACGTGTTGGATTCGGGATGGCCTGGGACCAGCGCTTATTCCAATGCCTTTGGATGTGGCAGGTCTACGGAGGGCATAACGACTATCCGTGGTATGGCCGCACGTACAACTGCGCGCTCGAGCCATTCACGAGCTGGCCTCCGGTCGGAGTCGCTAAGGCGATCCAGAACGGTACCGCGCTGATGATGAAGCCGCACCAGGAGATTAAGACCACCCTCGCGGCTGTGGCGTATGAAGGAGAGGGCGTCTCCCGAATCAACTCGACCGGGTCAGTGCAGCAATAGCTCGGCTGCATTCGGCCCATGCGACCACTGATAAATGTCAGCGAGTTTGAGCGAGAGTAGCGCGTGTCGATGATTTTGTGCTACCGGAAGCTGTAATGGAAAAGGGCCTGACCGCTGGAAGCCAGGCCCTTTTCGCTTATCAGGGTGTGGACGGCCCTGCGCCTTACGGCGCAGTGATTGCCTTGTAGTAGTTCACCCGACCCTTCGCCACCAGCGTGCCCGACCAGGAGAACTGATCCGTGTTGTTCTCGATCTTGTTCCGCACGCAGGTATTAGTCGTGCACTGTCCTTGGGCCCAGATCAATGCCGCCAGACCGGCCACATGGGGCGCCGCCATCGACGTCCCCGAGAGCGTGTCGTAGCCTGGGAAATAGCCATACCAGTAGCACAAGAAGCACCAGAGCCAATCATCCTGAATCGTAGAGAGAATCCGCACGCCCGGCGCCGCTACGTCGACCCAATCCGCCCCGCGGCTACTGAACGACGCGATATTGTCGTTCTCATCTGTCGCCGCCACCGCGATGCAGTTCGGATACGCGGCGGGATAGACTTTCGTTGTGTCGCCGCTGTTGCCGGCGGCACAGACTAGCACCGACCCTCGTTGCCAGGCCCGGTTCACCGCACGCTGGACCGTCCGCGAGGCACTACCACCGAGACTCAGGTTGATCACGTGTGCGCCATTCAGCGATGCCCAGTCGATCCCGTTGGCGACTCCGCGGGCTGTGCCACTGCCGGAGAAGTCCAGGACCTTCACACCCATCAACTGGGCCGACCAGTTTGCCCCGGCGACTCCCTTCGCATTATTCGTGCACGCGCCGATCGTACCGGCCACGTGCGTGCCGTGACCATGGTCGTCATTGCCACTCTCGCCAGAGACGAAGCTCTTGATGATGACGTTCTGGCAACCCACGATATCTTCGTGGCCGGTGTAGTCAGGGGTGGAATAGTTGAGGTCGCCGACATCGATGCCGGTATCCACCACGGCCACTTTCACCGTGCCGCTTCCTTTGACGAGGTCCCAGGCCGCATACGCTTGGATCTTCGCCCAGGCCCACTGGCTGGTACACTGGCCGTTTGAGTCCCAATAACAGACCGTGTTGTCATGGGGATCATCAGGATCCGCCAGCGCGTACAGGAAACCATTGGGTTCGGCGAACTCGACCAGCGGGTTGTGGGACAGCGCGAGGACGGTGGCTTCGACCGAGCCCGGGGGAACCTTCAAGACGAACACGTCGAGGCCCCCCACCTGACCTTCGATCCGCGCGCCGACCGACGCCGCCACAACCTGCGGCCGGACGCCGGGTCGAAATGCGACGAGTACTTCATCTGGCGTGTGCGCCGAGCGCAGTGACGGCACTTTCGGTGCCGCGGAGACATCGGGAAGCAAGAGCAAACCGGCGAGTAAGACAATAAGGATGGCCTTGCCGAAGGACTTCATCTCTCTTCCCCCCTTGAGGCAGTTTCCGGCAACGACTGATGAGAGATGTTGCTATTTCATGAATGCCCGGGAAGATGTATCTTCAGACGACAAAATCCGTCGGGGGGCAGAATACGTGATGTGCCGATCGGAGTTTGATGCGGGTTTCACGGCAGAATAACACGTTTCGGCGCCCGTTCTTCTGCAGGGACGGCGAGGCCCAAACTTTTGGCGAATCCTTGGGAAGATGCGGGTCCTACAAACGGAGTGCCGTGTTAGCCGCCCGCAGGCATCACCTGGCGAGTTCTTCGAGTTCTGCTAGAAGGTCTTGCGGGTCGAACCACTTATCCCGAGGCCGATCGTAGTAAAGTTCAACACCATTGCCGTCGGGGTCGCGCAGGTACACGGAGACCGACACGCCGTGGTCTTCAGCTTCAAGGGTGTATCTATGTTTAAGGACACGCTGTACGGCCCGGGCAAGCTCCAAACGGCCAGCGTACAGTATGGCAAAGTGATGCAAACCGGTATGTCCGGCCGGGGGCGGTGTTCCCCCTTCACTCAGCCATGTGTTCAAGCCGACATGGTGATGATAGTCTTCGCCGGCCAGAAATGCTGCCTGCAGACCAAAGTCTGGTCCGTATGCGGTGAGGTGAAGCCCAGCACATCTCGGTAAAAAGCCGCAGCCCGTTCGAGGTTGGCGACACGTAGATGGACGTGTCCGATGCGCATGGCAGGTTGAGGTTCTGACGAGCCCATTCTAGTACCTCACCCGAGATGCGGCCGGCCGCTGTTACTTCCGGAGACGTAAAGTGTGAAGATCTTGGCGCCGAATCTCTTCTGCCCTTTCCACCATGTCTCGCACATCATCCGAGACGTGGATATACCTTCCGCTCAAACTGTCTGCAACGCCCGAAGCTAGGAAGACAATGAGGTCGGCTGCACGCTCCGGTAAACTCCACTGATCTGTCGGCACGTTGCGGAAAACTGGCACGCCATCGGTCATCGTCGTGTGCACCAGGCCGGGGCTGATTGCGAAAACGCTGATCCCTAATTCTCTCACAGCCTCCGCCGTACACTCTGTGAACCGAATCAATGCAGCCTTGGAGCAGGAGTACTCGGAGTTGAGCGGTAGGGGGCGAAGGGCGGCATTGCTGCACATGTTGACGATGGTCCCTTTCTTTCCGGACACCATCGACTTCAGAGCGCGGCGAGTGTAGAGGAAGGCTCCAAAGAGGTTAACTTCCACAACATGCCGCCACGCGTCAGCGTCCACCTCCCACAAGGATGCGCCCGCTCCGGAGGTTCCCGCATTATTGACAAGCAGGTCAACCGGACCATATGTGCGTTCGGCTTCGCTGACCACTTGCTCGACGTCTGTCTCTCTTGTAACGTCGCCTGCGATAGCAAGGCCAGACCCGCCCGATTCGTCAACGAGTGTCAGAGTCTCTCTGAGTTGCTCCTCTGATCTCGCGGTGACTACTACCGAGGCTCCTGCGAGGGCGAGGCGTTTTGCGATGGCACGCCCGATGCCTCGGCCACCTCCAGTGACAATCGCCACTCGTCCCGCCAGAGCTGGTTTGGCAGCGCGCATCAGGCTGTTCATCAAACGTGAAACCTTCTTCCAGGGTTACGGGCGGAGGTTCTCCAATTCAGGGCGGCAATTCCTCTGAAAGCATGATGGGACAAGCAGGATTCTGGCGAACCGTGGATTCGCGCTTTCGCGAGCGCAACAAGCCCGGCGCCACACTGGTCGGGTCAACACTAATTGGGAGTTCGCCCCGCCCCGGTCATGTCGTTGACTCGAACGATGCGGTGGTTGAGCCTATCCGCGATGAAGATCTGCCCGGCCCCGTTCATCGAGGATCGGGGAGGGGGGCGAGGCTCCGGGACCACGAACCAGTGAGCGTGATCACACCGGCAGAACGGATGTATTTGATCATCGCCGATATCTCTGGTTATACCGGCTATCTTGCTGGCAGCGAACTCGAGCATGCACGCGATGTGTTAGCCGACCTCCTCGAGACGGTCCTTGGGGCCACCGGTCCGGTACCACAGTTGAGCGGACTGGAAGGTGATGCGGTATTCCTCTATGCGTCGGAAGCAGATATTGATGGCTCTATGCTGCTTGACACGCTCGAAAGCTGCTACTTTGCTTTCCGCAGGCGCATCCGCTCGATCGCCCAGGCCACAACCTGCCCCTGCAACGCCTGCAGGGCGATCCGGTCTCTCGATCTGAAGTTCTGTGTCCATGCTGGCGAAGTCGTCCGACAGCGAATCGCCGGACACGAAAAACTCATGGGGAGCGATGTCATTCTCGTCCATCGCTTGTTGAAAAATTCTGTCGCCGAGACGCTCGGCCTGCACGGGTACGCCCTGTTCACGGCGTCCTGCCTTGAGCGGCTGAGGCTCGATCCCGCGGCCCTGGGGATGACCGCTCACCAAGAAACCTATGAGCATTTCGGACAGGTACCCGTCTTCGTTCATGACTTTCAAGTTCGGTGGAGCAGAGAGCAAGAGATGCATCGCGTGTTCGTCCCGCCGGGGGAAGCCGACTTCAGGATGGATTTCTCGCTTCCTGCGCCTGCCGAGCCTGTCTGGGAGTACCTCACCTCTCCAGACAAGCGGCCCTTGTGGGTGGTGGGGGTAACCGGCGCCAATCAGGAGACAGCAGGTGGTCGGCGGGGTCCCGGCACGATCATCCATTGTGTGCACGGTGAGCATTCACACCCGGAGGAAATCCTTGACTGGCGTCCGTTCCGCTCCTTCACCTGGGTGACGCCGCTCCCAGGACTTGGAGAGACGACCCTCACTTTTGATCTTGTCCCGGACGATTCGGGGACCAAAGTCCGAATAGTTTTCCGGTTAGCCTCTCCCATTCCGACCCCGGAGCGGCGCCTCGTTGCTGATCAGGTATTTGAAGATATTCGAGCCAGCTTCGACAACCTCGCTCAAATCCTCGGCCGAGAGATTGCCACCCGGAAGGAAGGACTCAACACGATCGCGGAAGCTCGTGTGAAGCTAAATGAGGTTGCGGATCGATCTCGGGGGATGCGCGAAGGCGTGAGCATCCTCCACGACGAGACCCAGGGCGCCGTTTAGGCATTCTAGACGATGGAGGAATGATGATGAGACACCGGATGCTGGCACTGTTGATTTCAATCCGTTGGCTCAAACGAATCCACTGGAGCGGGAGCGCCTACTCGGGCAAGACCTGTCAACCGCATCTGACCAGTTGATTCTTGTGAAACTGCCATTGCGAAATACAGCGACCGCATCGATGCCGACCGCGCCTGCCAGCGCTGGGTCTGCAAGAGGTATTGCAGAGCTTGAAACCGTTGCCAGGCCTCTGACTCCTGAAGAAACACTGGAGACTCACCTCGGCCATGCCTGCCCCCAACTCGCTTGGTAAATTACAGATCAATTTCCGTGCCAGGGTAACATTTGTCATTAGAAAATTACCTTTCCCCTATTGGCCTTCCATCCGAGACGCGAAGCCTGTGATCCCTCAGACCTGCCAAAACTCGCCGGTGCGAGCATCGTAGACCATGTGCGACGGTGGTTTGTCCTCGGTGCCTGGAGCCGGGTTGCGTTCCACCATCCTGATCTCGATCTTCGTGCCGGGGAAGACGGCTCTGATCTTCAGGGGCATCGCACCGATGTTGCGGTGGCCGTGAACTACCTGAGCGGGTATGAAGACCGTGCTGCCGCTGGTCGCCGTGTACTTACTGTCCCCCATGGTCACCTCGGCCGTTCCCTCAAGGACGAGCACGACCTCATCCATCGGATGCGTGTGCAGAGGGACACGGTCACCGGCGGCGACCTCCTCGAAGATGAGACAGAAGGAATCTACCCGGCCAGCCGGTCCGCCAGGATCGACCACAAGAGCCAACCGAGAGTTTGGGCGATAGTCATCGGGATCTTCCAACATCGGCTTGAGGGCGGGTTCGGCTACGATGCCCATGCGAATCACCACCCGTGCGTCAGCGCTGTCATGACTTCTGGGCGAAGGTCCTGGTCTCGTCCGTGGTGACACTCAGGAAATTCCCCAGCCCGCGTGTATCTTGTTGAATGCAGTTGAGACCTCCTTTAATACCCCTTTCGTAAATTGGAGTGTGGTTCTAGGGAGGGTGTTTGTAGTTTGTAGGGGTCAGGTCTTCACTTGCGACAAGTGAGCAAACAACGCTAGACGCATAGGATGGGGCGGGATTTTGTGCAGAAGGACCCCAAGGCCTTCTCAGGTTGCCGTCTAGAAGAGCGCGACTATTTTACAGGTGCTACGTAGCTAGATCAGCGCCTTATTCGCAAGTGAAGACCTGACCCCTTGGCGGGACTCATTTGATCTAGTCCCGGACGATTCGGGGACTAAAGTCGGTTTGGATTTTCGGTTGGCTTCTCCTATTCCGAATCCGGAGCAGCGCCGCGTAGCAGATAAGGCCTTTGAAGATATTCGCGCAAGTTTCGATAACCTTGCCCAAATTCTCGGCCGAGAGAGTGCCACTCGGAAGGAAGGACTCCATACAATCGCAGAAGCTCGAGTGAAGCTCAAGGAGGTTTGCCGATCGATCTCGACGAGCGCGCGAAGCGTGAGGATCCTCCACGACGAGGCCCGGTCGGAAGGCCTGTGAACACCAGACAGGTCAAGCATACGATCCGGAAGTGGGTGGAGACCAACATCCCAAATTGGTCTGGACTTCGGGGAGCACACCTCATCGGTGCGGTCACAACGATGCCGGACGACGCCGTGTTCCCTGTCTACAAGGATGTCGACGTTCAACTGATATTTGAGCCGGGGAGCCCGCTACTCAAACCCATCGGGCCGTTTCCGTACCACCTAGAGGTCTTTTACGAGGGCCTAAGTATCGAAGGTGGACTTAAATTGGTGCAGGACTACGAATCCCCAGAAGCCGTACTCGCCAATCCCACGATCGCCCATCACCTGACAGTAGACAGTTTGTTGTACGACCCGGGAGGTTGGTTGCACGACCTCCAAGGAGCAGTGACAAGAGAGTACCCACGCCGAAAGTGGGTGCTGGCTCGGGTTGAGTACGAGAGGAAGAAGCAGAAGGAGATCCTGGCACAGCGGCAGCTGGCTCGGGCGATGAGCGGCATAGCCGGGGAAATGGGGGTACTGGGCTATTCCTATACCTGCATCCCGGCGCTGCTCTCAGTTGTCACGCTGAGAGCTCCAACGACCGGCAGCCGCGCTACGCTGCGAGTCAGTGAAACCGTGGCTCAGTATAATCGCGCGGACCTATACGAGGAGCTTCTTGGGGTGCTCGGGGTGGGGAACGCCCGCCGCCCTGAGAAGGTAGCGCAACGCCTAAGGGAAGGGGCTGAGGCTTTCGACTTGGCCGTCGCAGTCCGGCGCTCGCCCCACCCGTTCCAGCACAAGCTGCACAAGCATCTCCGACCGTACTTCGTCGAAGCCTGCGCGAGCCTGCTGGCCGAGGGCTACCATCGCGAGGCGGCCCTGTGGCTCATGGCATTCTACATGTCATCCATTGAGGTGATTCTGGCTGATGGGCCGGACACGGAGAAACCGACATTTGCGGAGCGCCGAACGGAACTGATGCATGATCTGGGTGTGGATACGGCAGAAGCGGTGAGCGCCCGATACGAACGGGCGGACAAACTTTACAATGAATTCTTTGTGCTCGCAAGCGAGATTGCGTCGAGACATTCGGGCATTGTGAATTGAAATGAAGCGATGGCAGTTTAGTTAGGGTGTACCGATGACGCGCTCCCCGGTCTCTCGCACCATCCAGGAAGTGATGGCCCTCCTGGCTCCCATGGTTCAGTGGTTCACGCGGATCCCCGAGCTCAGGGCGACATACGGCAGCGAAATCTGCGACTTCGGGTCGGGAAACCCGCAGGAGGGTGCGATCGAGGGCTATGCGCGGGCCCTGAAGCGGTGGGCCGATCCGCAAGAGCCCGACTGGTTCGCCTACAAGGTGAGCGAGCCGAAGGCCCAGGCGGTGGTGGCGGCCTCCCTCCGCGATTACGTGGGCATCGCCTTCGAGCCGGAGGACATTGCCCTCACCAATGCCTCTATTGCCGCACTCGCGGTGACGCTTCGGACCGTGTGTGAGCCCGGAGACGAGGTCGTCATTGTGAGCCCGCCGCACTTCCTCTACGAGCCGCTGATCCGTGCGGCCAGTGCCAGCGCGGTCCGGGTGAAGGTA
>Ga0209857_1000019_pt1 | contig 29278 bp, 30 predicted proteins | sample GWRWN1_10_20_FD_187226 | JGI IMG/M metagenome (GOLD analysis project Ga0209857, IMG submission 187226) | Riverbed sediment microbial communities from areas with no vegetation in Columbia River, Washington, USA - GW-RW N1_10_20 (SPAdes)... | ecosystem: Environmental > Aquatic > Freshwater > River... | reverse complement strand
GAAGAGCCGGCAGAGAGACCCAAGACAACTTAGAGCCGCACCGGCGCGCAAGTTTAATCGGGGGGCTGGAGTAGAACCGCGACCTGGCGTTTTGACTGAAAAGGACATGATTCCTTTCCCTCGTCAGGCCCGCGCTACCGCAGAGAAGAGATCTAGTCGATGTACTCTACACTCAGAATCTCAAATGAACGGACGCCCGTGGGGGTGCGGACCTGAACCTCGTCTCCCTCGCTCTTGCCAATCAAAGCACGGGCGACGGGAGAGCTAATAGAAATCTTTCCGTTCTTCGGCTCTGCCTCATGATCACCTACGATTTGATATACCATCTTGTCGCCGGTATCACCATCGGCCAAAGATACGGTGGCGCCGAACACCACTTTATCCCCCGAGAGCTTGGAGACCTCGATCACCTGCGCCCGCGCCAGCCGATCTTCGATTTCACGGATCTGGACATCCAACAGCGATTGCCTTTCTTTGGCCGCGTGAAACTCGGCATTCTCGGACAGATCGCCGTGGCCTCTGGCCTCTTCAATTTCGCGAACGATTTTCGGCCTTTCAACGCCTTTCAAGCGCTTCAACTCATCCAGTAAAAATTGGTAGCCTCGGTGGGTCATCGGAACACGCGCATCCTCAGTCGCCATATGTTTCCACTCCTATAGAAAATAAAAACCCCTCGGGAATCTATCCTGAGAGGCTCTTAACTCGGTGGCTGGCCCCACTCTTTCTCTGTTGGCCTGTGAGATCAGCTCACCTGCCTAGTGTACCCATCGTGACCGGCTAATTCAATCCCCGCATTCGAAAAGTGACCATTACTTTGCGACTTGGGCAATGCGATTCTTTCCTACTTCAATGATCTGGTGCATTCGCCCTTGAAACTGAAAATTGATATCCGTCACCACTTTGCCATCCACTTTAACGGCTCCTTGAGTCACCAATCGCCGGGCCTCGCCTCTCGACTTGGCGAACTGAAGATGGTCAGCGATCAACTCACAAATCCAGACGGATTCCGGGGCAGAGAACTGTTTTCGAATGCCCTCCGGCACCGACCTCTTTTGGTAGCGGCTTTCAAAATAATCAAGTGCAAATTGTGCTGCAGCTGATCCATGAAACCGCGACACCAACTCCTTGGCGAGTTGTTTTTTAATTTCCATTGGGTGCAGCTCACCCGCCTCCACTTGGGAGCGCATGGTTTGAATCTCCCTGAGGTCTTTGTCGCTGAGCAACTCATAATAACGCCACATTAACTCATCCGAGATCGACATGATCTTGCCGAACATTTCTTCGGGCGCTTCATTGATACCAATATAGTTGCCTAACGACTTGCTCATCTTTTGGACGCCGTCGGTCCCTTCGAGCAAGGGCATGGTCAAAACCACCTGCGGCTCCTGGCCATACTCCCGCTGCAATTCGCGCCCTATGAGCAAGTTAAACCGCTGGTCGGTTCCACCCAACTCGATGTCGGCCTTGAGCACCACGGAGTCGTAGCCCTGAACCAGGGGATAGAGAAATTCATGGATGCTGATGGACTGCTGTTTCTGATAGCGTTGTTTGAAGTCTTCCCGCTCCAGCATCCGCGCCACCGTGTATTTCGCAGCCAATTCGATGAGCCCGACGGCATCCAACTGCTCCATCCAACGATGATTGAACTCAATGATGGTTTTTTTCGGGTCGAGAATCTTAAAGATCTGTTCCTTATAGGTCTCGGCGTTGGTAACGACTTCCTCGCGCGTAAGTTGCTTGCGTGTTTCCGACTTGCCGGAGGGATCCCCGATCATGCCGGTGAAGTCGCCGATCAGAAAAATCACCTCATGACCCAGATCCTGAAACTGTTTCATCTTTTGGATCAACACCGTGTGACCCAGGTGCAGATCCGGAGCCGTGGGGTCGAAGCCGGCCTTGATTCTAAGGGGCCGTCCTCGCTTAAGCTTTGTCACGAGCTCTTCCTCCGGTAAAACTTCGACGGCGCCCCGTTTGATCACCTCTAGCTGGGTCTGGATGTCTTGCATGGTTTAAGACGACTCGTGATGAACCTGCAGCCGCCGGATCGCCTGAGCCTTGCCGGTTAAAGGGTCGACATCAAGAATAACCCCCTGGAGCACGACGCTCCCCTGCGCAACTTCAAATTTGCGCGGCAGCTGGCTTAAGAAACCGTTGATGACGGTATCCTTTTCAATACCGATGACCGAATCGAACGGGCCACACATTCCGACATCCGTAATAAAAGCTGTACCGTTGGGAAGGATTCGCTCATCGGCGGTCTGAATGTGTGTGTGAGTCCCGTATACAGCGGAAACCCGACCTGCGAGGTGCCAACCCATGGCATTTTTCTCCGACGTGGCTTCTGCATGCATGTCGACAATGACGACTCGGGAATGCTGACCGTGTTGTTTCAAAAGCCTATCGACACAACGGAAAGGGTCATCGACATGGTTAGGCATGAAAACTCGTCCCTGGAGGTTAATGACTAAAGCCCGCAGCCCGTTTCCGCCTTGCCACTCACACCACCCCCGACCGGGCGCGCCTTCCGGGAAATTGGCGGGTCGAACCAGGTTGGAATGATCCTCCAAGTAGGGATAGATCTCTTTTTTTTTCCAAATGTGATTCCCGCTGGTGAGCACGTGAACACCCGCGCCGAAAAGTTCTCCGGCGCTCTTGACGTCAACACCCATGCCACCGGCTGCATTCTCCGCGTTGGCGATGGCAAGGTCGATCTGCTCCTGCTTCACCAAGGCCGGCACAAGTTCTTGTACCGCCCGGCGGCCCGGGCGACCCACCACATCGCCTAAGATAAGAATACGCATGATTTCCGCTTTGACCTGAATCTAAAATCTAGCCCAATTGTTTGAAATTTTTAGGCGACGACCCCGTGACCGGAAAAAAACTGACTCGCGCCAAGACGCAAAGCATGTCCTGAGCAAAGTCGAAGGGGCGGCCAAGTTCGAAAAAAAATCCTTTGCGTTCTTGGCGTCTTGGCGCGATAAATATTTTGTCACCCCGCTTGGCAGCACAACATATGTGAGCCATCATTTCTCACACTTCGGACGGACGAATCCCCGCTCTTATTTCGCGTAGTCCACCGAGCGCATCTCGCGAATAACAGTCACCTTGATCTGTCCGGGATAAGTCATTTCAGTTTCAATCTTTCGCGCGATCTCCCGCGCCATGCGTGATGCTTCATCGTCCGATACTATCTCATGCTGCACCATGATCCGGACCTCTCTGCCCGCTTGAACCGCGTAGGACTTTTCCACGCCTTTAAACGAGTTCGTAATGCGCTCCAGTTCTTCGAGCCGGCGCACATAGCTTTCCATCATTTCGCGGCGGGCCCCAGGTCGCGCGCCCGACAGCGCATCCGCCGCGTCGACCAGAGGCGCCAGAATCGTTTCCGCCTTCACGTCTTCGTGGTGCGCGGCTATCGCATTTACGATTTTCGGCGACTCGCCATACTTGCGCGCGAGTTCGGCGCCGATGATCGCATGGGATCCCTCCACCTCGTGGTCCACGGCCTTGCCGATATCGTGGAGCAGCGCCGCGCGCCGAGCCTGTTTTTCATTCAAGCCCAGCTCCGACGCCATCATGCCGCAGATAAACGCCGCCTCAATGGAATGAAGCAAGACATTTTGCGCATAGCTGTAGCGATATTTCAGCCTTCCCAGAAGCTTAATAATCTCCGGGTGAACGCCATGGACTCCCACGTCAAAAATGGCTTTCTGCCCGGCTTCCCGAATCGCTTCCTCCAACTCTTGTTCTGACTTGCGGACCACCTCCTCGATCCTGCCGGGGTGGATACGCCCGTCCGAAATTAGCTTCTCCAATGACAGTCGCGCGACTTCCCGGCGAATCGGATTGTGCCCCGAAATCACAACGGTCTCCGGCGTATCGTCGACAATCAGATCGATTCCCGTCGCTGCTTCGAGAGCTCTAATGTTGCGCCCCTCTCGGCCGATAATTTTTCCCTTTAGCTCATCGTTGGGCAACGCCACCACCGTGACCGATCGCTCCGCGACAAAATCACCGGCGAGCCTCTCGATGGCTAAAGCGATAATTTTTTGGCTCTTGCGAACCGCTTCCTCCTTGGCTCCTTCCTCGACCACTCGAATCCGTTTGGCGGAGTCGTGTTTCGCTTCCTCGACCATTTGATCGATGAGATTCCTTTTCGCCTCCTCACGGGTCATCCCCGCGACTTGTTCCAACTGTTTTCTTGCCTCATCAACTTGGCGATCACACTCCACGAATTTGTCCTCGATGCTCTTTTCTCGAGCCTTGATAGCGGCTTCCCGCCTGCCCAAGTCACTATCTCGTTTCTCGACCGAATCGACCCGCTTATCCAAAGCTTCTTCTTTGCTGACCAATCGCTTTTCGAACGTTTGAAACTCTCGCCGGGTCTCCCGCACCTCCTTCTCGAAATCCATTTTTTCTTTTATGAGACTGTCCTTGGCCTGTATCTCGGCCTCCTTTTTGATTGCGCCCGCGTCCCTTTTAGCTTCCTCAATAATGCGGGCGGCTGCGTTCTCAGCAAGCTCGATTTCCGTGCGCTGTTGTTTGCGCCGCACCCAAACAATCGACAGCGCGCACAACACGCCCAGCAATAAACCTGCAATTCCGAACCAGATATTCTGATCCAACGCCAACACCCCCTTTCTTAATCAATAAACTTATGAAACCTGACTCGACTGCACCGGCATCGACCGGCAGTCGACAACGTTCCTTTCTGTAATCACGTAATGAACTCTTTGATCCCATTCTTCCGCGGGCACTTCGTCCACGATTTGAAAATCGTAGGCTAAAGCGACCAGGGTGGCCTCCCCTAACTCCTTTATCAGGCGGTCGTACCAACCCTTGCCCCGTCCCAAACGGTTGCCGCGCGAATCGAAGGCAACCCCGGGCACAAAGACCAGCAGTTTCTCTTGATCCCGGCCCGCGAGTCGCCCTTCGCCCGTCGGTTCCAGGATTCCAAAACGACCCGAGCTAAACTCGGTCGCCGACCCGATCTTGATCAATTCCAACGAGTCTTCCGGCCCGAATCGCGGGAAGAAAACATTCTTACCTGTAACCAGTGCATGATCCCGGATTGCCCCCGTTTCAACCTCGTTCTGTATCGGGTTGTAGAGTGCCACTGAACGGCGAAGGAGATAAGGCGGGAACTGGAGCACCCGCGCTTGAATCAAGCGGCTCCGGGCAAGCGATTCTGATCGTGAGAGCAAGCTGCGCTGGGCCAACGCAGCGGCGCGCAAAGAATGTTTTTTCTCTCTCATTGAAGGCCCCACATGCCAAACTCCAGACAGTGGGCAGAGAGACGAGAGATAAAATTAAGCGGGAAAGTTATCGCTAGAGGTCTGATCTACGAGTCGCAAGAGTGGGTCCCCTTGACAGCCGCTTTCTACGCACAGAAACAGCTGCCACCAGGCTTTTGTTCACGAGTGGGATTTCCGTCCAAATATGCCGGCTTTCCCCAAGGGGCCGCCGAACGCTCGTCCAATTTACGAATGCCAGAAACCAACAGATCAGGTCCATTAGAATATGTTTTCCCGTTCCCTCATCTTTCCACGCCACATCCTTTTAATTGTTTCCCCGCATTTGGTTTTAGTTCTCTCTCCAAGTACAGCAGGGGAAATCGATCACCTTAAAGCTTCTAACCCTCCTCAGTCAACATCGTTGAAAGTTTTTTGGACAATTGGTTCAACCGGTTGAGAATTGTTTCGTGTGACTCCTTTAATCGATGATATTCGTCGGCTATATTAAGCGCAGCCAGCATCGCGATGTTGGATTTGTTTACCGGTTTCTGTGCCCTTGAAAGTGCCTGCATCTTCTCATCGACATAGCCGGCGACCTTCAGCATGTAACTCTCCTCAGCATCGCTACTGATGGTCAGCTTTTGGCCCAGGATTTCAACGTCGAGTGCCTTTTTCATTGATTCTTCCTCACGTCAGTCAGGAAGATCCAGACTCGCGAATTGACCGAGAATCTTGTCCAGTTTTTCCCGCAGCTCAGTCCGCTCGCGCTCGTATTGTCGAATCTGCCCCTTCAGGTTGTGCCACTCACTCTCCTTTTGCTGCAGTCTTTTTTCGAACGATTCCTTTTCCCTTTTAATTCTTTCGTGCTTCTCAATAAGCCGATTGACCTTTGCTTCGAGCTGTTCGATATGATCGAGAGCCATGGAATCTTGCACCACAAAATCTCAGGTTTGAGTTTAGTTTTAAGCTCATGCCTTGTCAAGCCGATGTCCCGCCGTTCAACAGCTGTGAAACCTCAAAAAAAGCGCGCCGGGATCGACAGCCCGAGCCGTCTAAGGCTGTTTCTTCTCCACCGGCTCATCGTAGCCCAACACCAACTCCCACGGCACATTGCAGTGGGCCACGACTAATGTGTCGTATTTTTCCCACCAACTGATGTTCCGGCCTTCGCGGCTCAGGAAGCGAACCATTTGGACCATGTCGGTAATTTCCGCCGGTCGTAAAGCTGGGCCAAAGGCCGGCATGATGCCGCGCCCTTCAGCAATCGCGCGCCGGATCTGAGGGGTGCTTTTCGTTTCCACGATCTCCCGGAAGTCAGGCACTCGGACGGGTAGTGAAGCTGCCACCGGCCCGTCACCCTGCCCCGACGGACCATGACAACCCAGGCAGCGCTGCGCGTAAAGCCGATCCATCCGCTCGTTGCGCCCGCAGCCGATCCAAAGCAGGCAAAGAAAAAGCAAAAGAGTCGAATGCTTAACAGTCATTGGCTGTTCGCTCACGCGCCCGCAAGAAGTCTACCGCTAACGCAAGCGATTTATAAGTTCTAGCAAAGTTCTGGCAGCCGCTCGACAGCGGTTCCCAAGCATTGGGAATGAGTTTTTCGTGAACGCGAATCTTTAGGTGGGGCAGATCAGAGCGAACGAAACGAACGGGTTTTCATGATGAGAAACACGGGAGTTTCCTCGACGAGACCGAGCCGTTTGACCGCAGAGACTGTGAGCCGTGCATAAAACTCGTCTCCGGCGGCGACCGTGACGATCGCCTGCCCGTCGATCGCATCGATTCGTCGAACAGTTCCCGGCAGGACATTGCCGGCTGAGATTCCCTCAGGCCGTTTTATAGCGACGAGGATGTCATCGGCGCTGATACGAATCTGGATAGTGTCGTTTCCTGGTCGCGGGAGATAGGGAATGAAGAGCTCCTGCCCGGCTTCCAAACGCACTTTGGTTCTACCAGCTTCGGGATCTGACTCGACAAAAGTGACGGTAAAGACGTTTTCGAACTCGTCTTCCGGAAGTTGCATGATCGCGCGCATGGACCTGAGCGCTTCTTTCGGAACCCCCTGGGTCACCAAACGTCCCTGCCGGATCATCAACACCCAATCGGCTAAAGTCAGAACTTCGGTTAGATTATGGGTTACGTAAATCATCGGTATTTTAAACTCATCGCGCACGCGGGCAAGATAAGGCAAAATCTTCTCCTTGAGGCCGATGTCCAAAGACGCCAAAGGCTCGTCCAGCAAAAGCAATCGCGGTTGGGATAAGATCGCTCTGGCCAGTGCCACTCTCTGCGCTTCTCCTCCGGAGAGCTTCGTTACCGGACGATCCAATAAACTGCCGATCTCAAGGACGCTCAACACATGGCCCACACTGATGCTCTTTGACCGGCTGATGTCTGCGCTGCGGCCAGCGCCGAAAAGGATATTTTTCTGCACCGAAAGATGAGGGAAAAGCGCGCCCTCTTGAGGGACGTAGCCGATACCTCGTTCTCGCGGCGGTCGATTAATCCCGCGAGCAGAAGAGAAGAGCGTGCTGCCATCGATTTCGATTTCTCCCGCCGTGATGTCTCGCAAACCGGCGATGGCGTCGAGGAGGGTGGTCTTCCCTGAACCCGAAGGCCCAAAAATCGATGCCAGCCGAGAATCGAAGGATACGTCGATATCTAATTCGAAGTGAGCCAGGGGTATGCGACAGCGGAGCAACATGTCACGCCTTCTTTGCCGAGCGTAGTAGCCACTCCGAGCACCAGACGAACAGGAACGCCAACGCAACTGTGATTCCAAGCAGGCTGTACGCGTCAGAATCCTTCCCCAATTGGACGAAACTGTAGATCGCCAGCGAAAGAGTCTGTGTCTTACCGGGAATATTGCCCGCCAGCAGGATGGTTGCGCCGAACTCGCCCAAAGCTCGCGAGAAAGCAAGCAGCGCTCCGGCAATAATACCTTTGTACGCGAGAGGAATAGTGATCACGAAGAAGATGCGCAGCGAGGACGCCCCTAGCGTTGCAGCGATCTGCTCGAACCTAGGATTCACTTCCGAAAACGAAGTTCGAACAGACCGGACGAGAAGTGGAAAGGACATCACGGCCATCGCAATAAGAACACCTTTCCAGTTGAAGACGATTTCGACTCCGCGCTCGTAGAGCCATTGCCCCACAGGATTGCGCCGTCCGAAGATCTTTAAAAGGATCAGGCCCGTCGATACCGGCGGCATGACGAGCGGCAGCAAGACGATCGTTTCCAACACGCTTTTGAGCGGCCATTCCTTGCGCGCGAAAAGCCACGCCGTCGCGATGCCGAAGGGCAGAATTAGCAGCGTGCTGGCAAGACCGACAGAGAGGGAGAAAATCGTGATTTGCCAGGTCTCAAAGGATAAGATCACGAAATGATAGAGTTCCTCGGGCTCAATCTAATACGACAAAGCTATACTTTTTGAACAGTTCTTTGCTGGCCGGGATCTGGACATAGTTAAGAAAATCGCGGGAGGGGTCTTTCCGCTTCGACTCTTTGACGATGGCGACAGGGTAGACAATCTTGGGTCCTTTATTGATGGGCACTTCGTAAACGATCTTCACTTTCTTGGAAACGGCAGCGTCGGTTTTGTAAACGAAGCCGGCTTCGACGTTGCCGGACTCGACAGAAGCCAGGGTCGCGCGGACATCTTGTACCGGAACCACCTTCGGCTTGATCTGGTCCCACAAGCCCTCCGCCTCCAGATACTTGCTGCTATAGACTCCGACGGGAACGGGTGGCCCAGCTAAAGCAATCTTTTTGACTTCAGACTTCAACAGATCTTTGGGCGACGCAATGGCGAGTTTGGAATCCGACGGAACAACAATGACCAGTTGATTGGACAATAGGTTCTTCCGCGTGCCCGGCTCCAGCCGGCCGTTCTTGTCCAGGTCATCCATTTGCGCCAGATCCGCTGAGAAGAACATATCCGCCGGCGCGCCCTCCTCGATTTGGCGGGCCAGAGTGCTGGAAGGGCCAAAATTAAAGTTGACTGTGTTTTTGCTCTTTGACTGATATGCGGCGCTCAGTTCCTTCAGAACGTCGGTCAGACTGCCCGCGGCCGCAACGAGGATTTCGTCTGTTCTGGCGACTTCGACGAAGCCTGTCAAAAACATTAACGCCAAGATCGTTGCGATGAATTTCCTTTTCATATTCGCTTGCAAATCGGCTCTCAGGCGACCTGCAAATTTCGCATCGCTCCGGTTTCCCGCGTGTCGTACCCTCCTAATGCCTCAAGCTCCGCCCTGAAAGGTCGGCTGACGATGGTATCGAGAAGGGTTCTTAAACCTTGGAGCGTTTCGTAGTGCGCCTTGGGAATGACCAGATCGTAACGCTCGCGTTGCAACGGAACGAAATCGAGACCGCAAATCGATGCTGCAGCCCGCACTCCGATGCCGGCATCGGCCAACCCGGCTCTGACTCTTGATGCCACTTCAAGATGAGACGGGACCTCATCGCCGTATCCTTTGATGCGAGCGGTTTGAATACCGCCAGTCTCAAGTTGCCGATCGAGAAGGCGGCGTGCTCCCGAGCCGATTTCCCGGTTGACGATTTTCACTGCGGGTCGCGCCAGATCTGCAACGGAACGAATTTTCTTCGGATTCTCTTGCCTGAGAATCAGGCCTTCTTCCCAGTGTGCAAAGGTAACGACCAAACAATCGATGCCCGTGAGGTTGCGCTGCAGATACGGCAGATTCCATGCTCCCGAACGGTCGTCCGCCAAGTGGACTCCGGCAACGTGGACCTCGCCTCGTTTCAATGCCCCGATCGCCATGCTGCTCCCCATGAGGCAGGGAACCAGGTCATCTTTGTCCCGTTTCCTTAGATGTTCGGCGGCAAGAAACATCGCGGGATCGCACCCGGCCACAACGACCTTCCGACCCAACCTTTCGCGATGCTCAAAGAGCTGCACCTTAGCATGTTTGGCGTCGGACCCGCGTCCGAGAATCAAACCGTCGGCGGTCGCCGATAGGCTAATCAACTCGCCTAGGCCATCCAAGGGCCGCACCAGCAGTCGATCGCCAACCCGAGTTACTCGAGCCCGAACCTTATCGTCGCCTCGAGGGAGCGAACCGATGAGTTCGCCGTCGATAATTTCGCCGCCGCTCTTAATAGTGAACAGGTCTTCGACCCGGCAGCGCAAAGCCCGCGCGAGCTGAAGCGCAACTGAAGTGGCTGGCGAATACTGATTCGCTTCCACGGCGGACACCGCCTGTCGCGTTATGTCCGCCATGTCGGCGAGCTGTTTCTGTGACAGACCCACCGACTGGCGCTTTTCCCGTAGATGGTTCTCGATTTCAGGCGAATTCTGCTTATTATCTGGATTACCGGTCGCCATGATACCTGACTTATTGTCAGCTATCATGGCATAAACCTGATTGTCAAACAGATAGCCAGAAAGGAGGCTGTTCACCCAAAAAGGAATGAGACAAAAACTGGTTTGACACGGGATTAAAGTTCGTGTTACGCAACATCCGCCACAGGATGACTATGCATCACCTTTCCAGATTTGGTGTCTCACTCGAGGATGATCTGCTGCAAGCATTCGATAGAAGCATCGGCGGTCAGGGTTATCAAAATCGCTCGGAAGCCATCCGCGACTTGATTCGTGATCACCTCATTCAAAAGAAGATAGGGCAGGCAGACACCGAAGTCATCGGGGTGGTCACTCTCGTCTATGACCACAGGGTGCATCACTTGAGTGATCTCTTGGCGGACATGCAGCATAAGGCTCATGTGGCCGTGAATGCCAGCTTGCATATTCACCTGGATGAACATAACTGCTTGGAAGTGATTGTCATCCGGGGACGCGGCAGCAAAGTGCACGAGATTGCCGGCAAGTTGATTGCGACTAAGGGGGTCCAGAACGGCAAGCTCGTAACCACTACCCCGGAAATCAAGCAGTAAATTTTTTTTCCATCGGAATGGCACGAATTTAATATTTGAGAATGTTGCGGGACTCGGGAAAGAGCTTCATGGGCGGTCATGAGCAGCATCACGAGGCCGGCGGCCATGAACATGGCCACCACGGCTCAGGCAGGGCTTTAACCCTGATCAGCTTGGCCCATGGTATCAACCACGCGCAGTCGGCGCTGAAGCCGCTTGTCTACCCGTTGGTATTGGTTCAACTGGGTTTCGGCTACGCCGAGCTCGGCATTATGTTAGGGGTCGCCAGCGCCGTGGGCGGATCCTTGCAACTCGTCGCCGGCGGCCTTGGCAGATTCGTCAAGCGTCATCTGCTGCTGGGACTCGGCAATGCGTTTGTTGGCATTTGCTTCGTCCTCATCGCCGTCGCACAAAGCTTTCCGCAATTCTTTCTCTGGACGGTCATGTCACGCGTCGGCGGCGCCGCCCAGCACCCCGTTGGTAGCGCTCTCCTTTCGCACCATTTCGAGCGCAAGCATTTGGGGACAGCGCTGGCAGCGCATTTTACCGCGGGAAACGTCGGTACCGCATTCATACCCCTGTTCGCAGCCGTTCTCATCAGCCTCTGGGGCTGGCGCGTCACTACGGTTCTATTCGCGCTGCCGGCGATTATCGTCGGTGTCGCGATGTGCATTTTCTTAAAGGATCCGCGAGCGACCAATGAACCGGAAAGTCGCGCTAAGCACTCCTTTTGGCAAGAGAGCAAGTCGGCCATTAGCAACACGAACTTACGCTGGATTCTCCTGGCAGCCGTGGTTGCCGCCGGTGGTTCCGGCCACGGAATCGTTTCGACTTTCCTTCCTCTCTATCTCAGTCACAATCTCGGCATGGAACCGACCACAGTTGGTTTTGTCTTCACGGCGATGATGATCGGAAGTATTTTTGGGCCGCTACTGGGGGGCAAGCTGGCGGACCGCTGGCATCCACAGAAAATTCTCCTGGGAGCTTACGGCCTGGCAGCGCTGACTACGGTCTTGTTTCCGTGGGTCAGCGGTAACCTGTTTTCCACCTCGGCCGCAGCTCTGATTCTCGGAGTCAGCGCCTTCGGAACCCACCCCATACTTCAGACGATGGTGGTCCAGGTCACCGACGACCGCATACGAGATATGGGATTTGCATGGTTCTACACCGCCGCCTTTATGGCGGGTGCGATTTGGTCGCCGGCGGTAGGTTACATCGCAGAGTCACTGGGATTGACAGCGGTCTTCGGCGCAATGGCTGCGTCGTTCGTTTTGGCCAGCATTTGTATCGTCCTCGGTCAACTCCACCATATTCCGCAAACCCAGTTAGCAACGACCGATTCGTGGAGTCATAGTTAAAGATTTTTTTGCGCTTGAGTGCTACGAAATGGAAATACGTACTACTCCGGCAGCATGCTCGTCATGAAAACTCTGTGCATTCTCATCTTTGTGTTCGCTTTGACTCACGCTGCCGTTGCCGCTCAATACGACCCCGTTGAAGTTTACGTGTGGGGCCAGCAGCCCACGTCGGCGGCGACAGAGCAAACCAGATGGTCGAAGGATTTGGAGCTTCGTCCTTCGAACACGCCGAGCGATGTCATGCGACTGACACCGACCTTGATGATCAGCCAGCACCATGGCGGCGGCAAGGCGGATCAGATCCTGTTGCGCGGTTTCGATTCCGATCACGGAACTGACTTTCAGGTTACTGTCGACGGTATTCCGGTGAACATGGTCAGCAATGCCCATGGGCAAGGATATGCCGACCTCCACTGGCTCATTCCTGAAACCATCGACCGGGTGGAGATCTACAAGGGTTCTTATTTCCCGCATCTGGGTGATTTCGCCACGTCCGGCGCTATCAACATCGTCACGAAACGCTACGCCCAACAATCGAGTCTCACCGTAATGGGCGGTAGCTACCAGACAGCACGCTTTCTCGGCACCCTTTCGTCGCCTGAAGGAACCTTTCTCAGGCCCTATATGGCCTTTGAGTACTACCACAATGATGGCCCTTTCAAGAACCCGAATGAATATAACCGCTATAATTTCTTCAGCAAGATTAACATCATTTCCAACGCACGCTCGAACTTGGAATTTCTTGCAACCTACTTCTCAAGCAACTGGAACGCCTCCGGAGAGATTCCCTCGCGGGCTGTGAGAGACAGGTCACTCGGGCGCTTTGGCTCCGTCGATTCCAGCGAAGGGGGAAATTCCGAAAGACAAAATCTGAGCCTCATCTATAACTTTGCCGATGCCAATCAGTCCTTGAGGGCTCAAACTTGGATGTCGTGGTATCGGCTTCAACTCTGGTCAAACTTCACTTTCTTTTTGAACAACCCTGTCGAAGGGGACGGCATCGAACAGAATGACAAGCGCTTCCTCATCGGCAACAACGTCATTTACCGGCGCAACTATTCGCTTGGGGATATCCCCACTGAAACCCTTCTTGGCTTTCAGAGCCGGTTCGACCACATCAAGGTCGGCCTCTTTAACCAGGAGAAGCGCCATCGACTGAGCACCACCAACGACAATCTTATTCGGCAAACCAATCTCAGCTGGTTCGCGCACCAGGAAATTCGACCGACGAACTGGTTTCGGGGTCAGTTAGGGGCTCGACTCGACAACTTCTGGTGGAATGTGACACAGGCCGGGCCAGCTACCCAGCCTATCGCAGGCTCTGCCTCCGAGTCCATCGCCAGTCCAAAAATGAACTTGATTTTTACTCCGTTCACCGACAACGAAGTCGCTCAAAGAACCAACTTGTTTTTCAACATCGGCGGCGGCTTCCACAGCAACGATGCCCGGGTTGCGGTTCAAGATTCCACTAGGCCTCTCGCGCGCTTTTGGGGCGGCGAGCTCGGGGTGCGGACGCGGCTGGTGGAAAAAATGGGATTCAGCGCCGCCTACTGGAGATCCTACCTGTCAAGCGAATTGGTCTTCGTCGGCGACGAGGGAACTTTCGAGCCCTCAGGAGCCAGCAAACGTCATGGCATAGAAGCCGAATTTCGCTACGACATTCTGCCCTGGTTGACCTACGACCTCGATACCTCCTATAGCTGGGCAAGATTCACCAACGGTGAGGCGGTGCCGCTGGCGCCGCGCGCGCTCGCTTTCACCGGCCTGACGGCTCGTCATGATTCCGGCCTTCAAGCTAGGCTTCAAATGCGCTACATCGGCCCGCGTTATGCAATCGAAGACCGCAGCATCAAGGTGCCTCAGTCCGCGATCTTTGATCTGTTCCTTAAATACATTTGGCAACAGCGTCATGAGTTTTTCGTGGCTTTCCAAAACCTCGCCAACACAAAATGGCGCAGTGCAGAGCATGCCGTCACGTCGCGACTGCAGGGTGAGCCGCCGGAAGGCGTGCTCGGAGCCAATTTCACTCCCGGCGATCCTTTTACGGCAACGGCGGGAGTTACCATGCGCCTGTGGTAAAACAATGAGGGAAGATAGATGAAAAAGTTAACCAAGCCTCCTGCTTCTCCGCGTCCCTCCGAAGGATCTCAATTTAGTTAGCGCCTGAAGTTGAGAACATGCAGCAATGAACGATAGGATCCTACCCGACCAAGAGAGCGCGTGGCCCAACGGCAACCTTTACAATCGGGTGCCCGCGCTCTTCAGGACTCGTTCCCCGGTCGCCTGGTGGTTACTTGCGTCCTGTTTCATCCACGGTGTCGTAATTATTTTGGCGTCCATGATCATAAAACAGACGGATAATTTGCGCCGCCAAGATTTCATTCCCATCAATCTTGTCGATGCGTCACGGAAGGAAGAAACAAGACCGCTCCAAAAAGTAGAGACGCCTCCTGAGACTAAAAAACCGCCGCTGCCGCCTCCCAAAGTCGAAAAAACCAAAGAGCCCGAGCCGCTGGCCAAAAGCGAGATTGTCCAACCCAAACCGACACCGCCGCCGGCAGCTCTCCCCAAAGAAGAGCCGGTCAAGCCCGTCGAAACGAAACCCTCTGAGTCCGCTCCCGAGGTGGCCGCTACAGCCCGCGTCGAAGGCGGTGGCAGCGAAGCCGGCGCTGGTAATCTTTTCGGCAAAGGCGATGTGGCCGTTGTTCCGGGATCGGGAACGGCCGGTGGCGGCGGAGGCACCGCAAGCACAGGTTCGGGAAGAGGATCGGGTGATCCTGGACTTCAGGTTCCGACGACTCCGCTGAGAACCAACCGCGAAGCCAAGCCGGTACAAACCGTCCGCGCTGTCTATCCCCCAATGGCTTTGCGCATGGGCATGGAAGGTGACGTTACCTTAAGAATTGAGGTCGACACGGAAGGGAAAGTGACAAAGGCGGAAATCATAAAGAGCGGCGGTGCCGGCTTCGATGAAGAAGCGCTGAAGGCAGTGAAACAATCCCGCTTCGAGCCCGCCCAAAAAGACGGCAAGAACGTCCCCGCCGAGTTTACCTATATTTACCGTTTTCGGTTGCAGAGATAGACAGGATGGGTTACGACCCCTGACCCGAAGAGGTTGGATCGTTACCACTCATATTATAGAAATCATACTACGATCACGCAGCATGATTCGCGAATCCGGAATGCCGTAACAGTCAGCGCAAAAGAAAGGCAGGTTCCACATGGCCAGCACATCGCACTCTTCACACCAGCACCGCCACGATCACCACGATTGGGATTCTTCGAAGTACGTCTCCGATTGGGCCGCGGGCCAGGACCAAAAAGAGAAAGCTCGGCAGGAGCCGTTCCGAGTGTTGGCGAAAACTATTCCCTTTGACAATAAACTACCCATTAGAATTCTCGACGTCGGCGCCGGTTACGGGGCCCTGACTCAGTTTCTCCTGAGCCATTTTTCAAACGCCACCGCCATCTGCCAGGACGGGTCAGAAGAGATGGCGAAGCTCGGCCAAGAACGCATGAAGCACCTCAAAGGACGCTTTAAGTACGTCCTCTGCGATTTTTCCAAGCCAGGCTGGAGCCAAAAATTAACCGGCCCCTTCGAAGCCGTTGTTTCTGCGATCGCGATCCACAACGTCCGCAGTCCAAAAATCATTGAGCGCGTCTATAGCGACATCTATCCGCTGCTCAAGAACGGCGGCTGCTTCATCAATTTCGACCGCGAGCGTCCCCCGTTGGAAGACCAGATGAAATGGCTGAGGGACGCCGGCTTCCAGGACGTGCAACGTTTCTGGACAGGTGAAACCCGAGCGCTCTTCGGCGGATTCAAAAAGTAGATCGACCTGAAAGAACGTAGGGCCGCCCCGTGCGAATAGGTCAGTAAAAATAATTGCTGGTGAGCGTAGAAGCATTCATGGTTTTGCCGTCGCCTTTGTAAAAAAGCATGGATGTATCCCCACGAATTCGTGCCATAGTCCATGCCGGCAGCAATTCATTTCCGCTTTCGCTTATAATATTCGTAAAGGTCTTCAAAAAGAGCAGAGCCGCGAGCGAGACGAGCTTCATCGTCTTTGTTCGCCATAGCTACGCCGGCGATGATGCGATCGATTCCAGGAGTTTCATCTCGCCCAAACTTCGAGTCTTTTAGGTCTATGTCATGAACAATCTCAGCGATCGGGCCAAGCCCGGGATCTAAGAGTCCCACTCTTTCAATCAAAACTTCAAACGTGCAACGATCCCCTTCGTGGGTAAAGTCGGCTTCGTACATGTCAAATCGGATTTCTCCAGGCTCAGGTTGATATCCCTTGGCCGGGACAAACTTAAAGTGGGCATTGGGATCGATAAAGCGGCGAATGAGCCAGGCGCTTGCCATCCGGTCCACATGAATGCCCTTACGCGTAACCCAGGTGCGACCCTGAAAGTCTTGAAGCTGTTGTTTGGCTTTGGCCGCTTTTCCGGCCGGAGAGCTTTCCTGCAGTCGCGCATCGAGGGCAAAGATCAGTCGTTCTGCACTCTCTCTCCCTGGCGCACTAAAGAAATCGATCGCCAGGACCTCAGCCATACGCTTGTGAATTCGCTCCAATTCAAACGCTAACCGTTTTTCGCGCTCGCTATCAGTTTTGGTTTTCTTAGAAAGGGAGGTTGCGATTCGCTCCAGGTCTCGAGAGATCTCCTGATAATCGTCTTCTCTGGCCGAACGAAACAACTGCATCACTTCATCATCGGATAGACCATCAACGAAACGAGCCTCACACAGAGAAGCATCCCCTCCCGATTCGACGACCTCGCGCAACACCCACTGAAAATCCTCCTGGGTTTGATCGCTCTTGGGCAAAACATAGACAGAATTCTTCACAGGAACAGCGCCGAGGCGCTGCAGTCTGCGCCAGATTTTTACCCGGGTGTAATCCGGTTTGGGTGGAATCTGATGGATAAGCAGCAGCCAAGGACCTTCTATTTCCTGCATAGGCTTCTTGAAACCATTGACTCAAAGATACAGTCGTTATACATAAAGCTTCAGCTGTTAAGTCAACAGCTAACACAGACCTCTGAGATAGTCGATAGGCCGGTAGAGAAATGACAACTTCGAAAGTAGAGTCGTCTGAGCGATTCCATGATGAGAACTCGGTGCAAAAGGGAATTGGCTTATGGCCGCTCACCGGATATTTTCTGAAACTAGGAACAGTCGGTTTCGGCGGGCCGGTCGCGCTAGTAGGCTTCATGCACAGAGACCTGGTCGAGCAACGACATTGGATCACTGAAGATACTTACAAACTATCTCTCGCCCTCGCCCAGATCATGCCGGGACCGCTAGCGGCACAGGTTGCAATCGCCATTGGTTATTTTGAAGGCGGCATTCTAGGCGCAACGCTCGCCGGTTTAGCCTTCGTGCTTCCCTCGTTTCTAATGGTAGTTGGCATCTCGCTGGTCTATGTCGCATATGGCGGCTTGTGGTGGATGCAGGCGCTCTTCTATGCGATCGGCGCAACCGTCATCGCCATCATCGCCATTGCTGCCTACAAGCTTGCCCGCAGCACGAACAAGCGCGATCCGCTGCTATGGGGCATCTTCGTTGTGCTCACCGTGGTGACCGTGTGGGCCCAGGCCGAGCTTGCGGAGTTCTTTATTCTTGCCGGAATGGTGGTTCTCCTTATTCGGGCGTGGCCAGGTTGGAAACGGGGTCTTCTCGTGGGACTGGGTGGCGTAGCCTTAGGGTCGGCCATCTGGCTGCTGGAGGCCTGGCTCCGCCAAGCCGGGACGGCAGCCGATTCCGGGGATGTGCTAACTCAGATTCTCGTGTTTTTTACCAAAGCCGGCGCTTTTGTATTCGGCAGTGGGTTGGCAATCATTCCGTTTCTGCAACAGGGAGTGGTCCAGCAATTCGGCTGGCTCAACGAACACCAGTTCTTGGACGCGGTGGCGGTGGCTATGATTACCCCTGGTCCCGTGGTTATCACTGTCGCCTTCATCGGTTTTCTCGTCGCCGGTTTGGCCGGTTCCATCATGGCATCGATCGGCATCTTTCTGCCGGTCTATTTGTTCACCATCGTCCCGGCGCCCTGGTTCAAACGCCACCGAGATAACCCGCAGCTCAAGGCCTTCGTTGACGGTGCCACGGCGGCAGCCACCGGCGCGATCACCGGAGCGGTGATAGTGCTGGGCGCCCGAGCGATCATAGATTTGCCCACAGCGGTAATCGGGCTAGTCAGCCTCGCAGTCTTGTGGCGCTTCAAGATTTCGGAGCCGGTATTGGTCACCATTTCAGGTCTGGTTGGATTGATACTCTGGCCGTTGGTGCGGATGGGGTGACTGTGACTCTCGAATAGTTGAGGAGCTTGGCGGATCTGCCGACTCCCCAGTCCCCGCATTGAGCCCTGACCGTATGAACGATTAATTAGCTGAAAGGAGTTAAACGATGAAGTGGGTAACCCGTGCTCGACCGAAGGTAGATCGGATTGCTTGTCCGTGGTTGATCAAGCGCTTCGTCGATGGCGAAGCCGAGTTTTTGTATGTCTCTCCAGATAAAGTCATGGAAATAGCAAAGCAAGAAGGTGCCACGCCTTTTGATGTGCCAAACGTCGAGCTTGGGCATCATGGGTCTGAGTGCAGCTTCGATGCAATCATAAACAAATACAACCTCAAAGACCCAGCGCTTGAAATCCTGGCGCCGATCGTTCGGGGCGCCGACACGGACGCTAAAGATCTAACGTCGGAATCTCGAGGTCTGGAGGCGATCGCCGAGGGATTCCGGCTAGTGTTTCAGAACGACGACGAACTGCTAGAACGAGAAATGCCGGTATATGATGCCCTCTACGCTTATTGCCGGGAGAAAATCCCGCGAAGGTGAGCTAGGGGATAGCTGCACGAATCAAATCGCTCGCAGCAATTAGTTTGTTTTGACTTCACCGTGTAGCACGATTTGTCAATTCATATTACTCCTGATAGGCTCAGATCGCCCGGACTGAAACTTATTAGGTGGGTCGCTTGTTGGAAACCCTCGGTAAGGAAAGAACGCGTCCAGTGACATAGATCTCCTCACGCAAGAATCAGGAAAAGGAACCGGAATTTTACCCCGCACCCTAGCCTTAGGGTTGCGCTAGCGTTCGCTGTCTTGACGTATCGTGACTGCTGCCTGGACGAAAGGAAAAAGCCCGCGCTTCTCATAATAATAGATGAAATTTACCAGTGTCATGACATGGTTGGCGGTTTTGGCCCTCGCATTCTTTTTCACTGCCTGTGGCCGCCACGAAGAGAAGCCGGCCACCACGGTGGAAAAGAAACCGAACATCGTCACCACAGTCGCGCCGATCACCAGCATCGTGGAAAACATCGCCGGCGACAAAATTCAGCTGGCCGGCATCATCCCGGAGGGGATCAATTCGCACACCTTCGAGCCCATCCCGTCGGATAGCAAACTGCTTTCCAGCGCCGATTTGATCATTCTCAATGGCTTCGATCTCGAGACGCCGACCTTGAAACTGGCGCAAGCCAATTTGAAAACAGGAGCCTCCATCTATTCCCTGGGGGACAAGACAATCAAAGAGGCGGATTACATCTTCGACTTTAGCTTTCCCAAGGAACAGGGTCACCCCAACCCTCACTTGTGGCTCAACCCTGAGTACGCGATGCGCTATGCGACCTTGGTGCGCGATGAACTGATTCGCCTCGACCCAAAGAACAAAGCCGTCTATGAGCAAAACGCAGCGCAGTTTCTCAAAAAACTCGAAACCCTGGATCAAGCAATCAAAGAAGCGGCTCAAACGATCCCGCAAAACAATCGCCGCTTGCTTACCTATCATGATTCCTGGCCCTACTTTGCGCGGCGCTACGGCTTCCAAGTGATCGGTGCCGTCCAGCCTTCCGATTTCGCCGATCCCAGCCCGCGTGAAATGGTCCGGCTCATCGAGCAAATAAAAAAAGCAAAGGTCCCGGCTGTTTTTGGGTCGGAAGTTTTTCCCAGTCCGGTGTTGGAACAGATCGCCCGAGAAGCAAAAAGCCGCTATATTGACAAGCTCAGGGACGATGAGCTGCCCGGCAAACCCGGCGATCCTCAGCACTCCTACATCGGCATGATGGTTGAAAACATGACCATCATGTTCGAAGCATTAGGGGGCTCAACCGAGGCGTTGAAGAAGGTTGATCCCGCGCCGGTAGCGGGGGCTCACGCAGACTATCGGAGAAAAGACTAAACCATCATCGCTGCATGAACACACACGATCATCCGCACGGCCACACCCACGGCAGTCTCCATCCTCACGGAATTGAGGAACCGCCAGTCTCCGGCCTCTCCAGTGTACCGCTCGTCGAACTGTCCAACGTGAGTAACAGCTACGGAGCCACCCTTGCGCTCCAAGACGTTTCTCTTAAGGTCTGGCCCGGCCAGTTTCTGGCCATCGTCGGACCCAACGGCGGAGGAAAAACCACCCTGCTGCGCACCATCCTCGGCACAGTCCCGGTTCAGCAGGGCAAAGTTTTGCTGCGCGGCAAAGACCCGCAACGATCTGCGTTGGAGCATATCGGTTACGTGCCCCAGCTTGAGACCATCGATTGGAATTTTCCAATCACCGTCGAGGAAGTCATCTCCATGGGGTTTTTTAGCAAGAACCGCTGGTTTCGCGGCATCCGCGACGACGAGCGCCGCAAGCTGCAGGACGTTATGACGCGTTTAAACCTCAGCGGTCTCGGTGATCGTCATATCCGCGAGCTTTCCGGCGGCCAACAGCAGGCGGCTTTTCTTGGGCGCGCGCTGCTGGGAGATCCGGAATTGATCCTGCTCGATGAGCCCACCGCTGGACTCGATATTCGTTCACGTGACGACGTCATTCATTTCCTTCACGAGATCAATCATCAAGGAGTGGCCATCGTCATTACCGCCCACGATCTCAACTGGGTGGCGGCGCATCTGCCTTGGGTTGTCTGCCTCAATCGCTGGTTGATTGCCGAAGGACGTCCTCAAGAGGTGCTTAACGCCTCCGTCCTCAAGGAAACTTACCGAGGCGAAATGGTTGTCTTCCATCACGACGGCATGGTCATGATCGGCGAGCGGCCCCACGAGCCGCACAACTAAGACGAAATCATGGTTCAAAACGTTCCAATCGTTCCAATCGTTCAAAACGTCTATGATTAGAAAGATTTGAATCTCTCCGCGGTTTTTGTCTTAGTACGATTTGAACAGCTTGAACATTTTGAACGATTTGAACTTTAATGTCTTTACTCCTTCCCTTCGAGTACGAATTCTTTCGTAACGGCTTCATCGCAGCGGTGGTCGTCGGTGCGCTCTGCGGCTTTATTGGTGTCTACGTCGTTCTGCGCCGGATGAGCTATATCGGCCACGGCCTCTCCCACGCCATCTTCGGCGGCGCTGTCTTGAGCTACGTGATGAACCTCAATTTTTTTATCGGCGCTGGATTGTGGGCGTTGTTCGCCGGTTTTCTCATTCACTTGATCAGCCATCGACGGTGGGTCGGGGCCGACGCCGCCATCGGTGTCGTTACGACTTCCAGCTTTGCTCTTGGGGTGGCCATCGTCTCGACCTATCGGAGCTTTACCCGCAACATCGAAGCCGCGCTCTTCGGCAACATTCTCGGCATCACCCAAAAAGATCTCTGCATCGTCGTGCTTATTGCTCTAATGGTTTTCTCCGTGCTTATTATCCTGCGCCGGCAACTACTGTTCGCCACCTTCGATCCGGAAGTCGCTTCCGCCTACGGCGTTTCCACCGGCAAAATCGATCTGATCTTCATTACCCTGCTTGCGGTTACGGTATTGGCCTCGACCCAAATTCTCGGCGTCACCTTGGTCGCGGCCGCCATGGTGATCCCTCCGGTCATTGCCCGTTACCTGACCAATCGATTTCAGAGGCTGCTGATTCTTTCTCCCATTATCGGGACCCTGTGCGGTGCCGCCGGAATGTATCTGAGCTTCTACCTGGACATATCTTCCGCGGCGACCATCGTATTGACTGCCGCCGCTCTCTTCTTTTTCCTTGAGGTCTTATCCTGGTTCCGTCGACAACAACGGACTCGACACCCGCCTTTATCTATAAGTTGATCCGAAGACGGAGACCGCGCCGCTCTCACCCTATCGCCGAAGATCATCAAACCGAGATCGATGCTAGCGACGAGATCAGCTTTACAGTGAAGAAATAGAGTCCAGCGGCCCGTTGCCACAGCGCCGGCAGGACTTACCATTCGGCACCATTGCTTCAGCTTGAACGGTCTAAGAGGCGGTTTTGCTCCAACCGATGATCAATTTAAGTTTTGCCTCATGCAGCTTGCGCGGGCCAAGGTTTCTTGATTAGAATACCTTGTCTAAAAAAACATTAGCCAGAGGTAGTTATCGACACAGCGCGAACAGCAGTTCCGAGTTTCCGCTCCATCTGCGCCCTGGGAATCGTTTCCCTTTTTGTTCTTTTTCTCACGACGTCCGCGCCCCATCGTGTCCATCATTTTTTTGAGCAACTCCCATTTCCCGTTGCGCACGATCATGACGCCGCCGACAAGGCTCATAACCACGGCCATCACCACGATTCGCCCAAATCCCAACACACCGACTGTGCGGTACAGTCGGTGGCCCAGAATAGTCACGTTTCATCGGTGCAACTGATCGAGGTGCCGTTTTTAGAAGTTGCCCTCGCGTATAAACCTGATCCCGGGATCATCGCTAGCTCATTTTTTGACGCGTCACCCTTCTCTCAGAGAGCTCCCCCGGCGGCATAAGCCCCTTCGTCACTTTTCTTAGTAGATCGTCGAGACGTCTGACAGCGGCCCTAGCGGGCCGCCAACTGTTCCTATTGTTTTTTAACAAAGTAGGTGATTGTCATGAGCACACCGTTTACGCGAAGTTTCGCGGCTATCGCAGTACATCTCAGCCTCTGCTTGGTCCTGGCTGCATGCAGCGCTAATTTGAGACCACCCGACAACAATCGTGCCTCCGCCCCACTAAGCTTTGGACCGGAGCAGCGGCTTGGCGACAACGAAAAAAATCCATCCACACCGTTTCTGCGCTACAGTCCGGATGGCAGGCTGTTTGCCGTCTGGACCGAAGACCATGACACGCCCTGGCCCCAAGGGAGTCAGCCCGCCATGCATCAACATGGATCCGGCGACAGGGCGCCTTCACCCATGCGTAATGCGCTCCTGGGTTGGTCGACTGATGGCGGCAAGACTTGGTCTTCACCGTGGCGGGTAAACAGCGGAGTCGAAGCGGTCCAGGGCGAAGAAAACGGACCCAAAGTCGCCTTCGCCGATAACAAGGCTTACGTCGTCTGGTCAATTCCCGGCGAAAAGGGCGACAAAACTCGCGCCAATATCCGGTTCGCGATGGATGATGGGAAAGGCCACTTCACAGCGGCGCAGACCCTCAATGAAGTCAAGGATGCGGCGCGTTTTCCGATTATCGAAAACACTCCGGACGGCAACCTGCTGGCAGCCTGGATCGATCGCCGCATCGACAATCCGAAACCGCGCCAGCTCTACCTCATGCGACTCAGCCCCGACGGAAAATCGCTGACGAAGAACTACCAGGTGGGAGAAGGATTGTGCGAATGCTGCAAGCTGGGCATCGCCTTCGCCGACGGCGGCAAGACGGTTTACATGGTGGACCGCGAAGTGGACGGCAATAAGATTCGCAACCACGTACTACGCAAGTCAACCGACGGTGCTAGCAGCTTCGGCGCGCCGGTGGAGATCAGCAACGACGGCTGGCAAGTCCCCTCCTGTCCTCACTCAGGCCCGACCATCGGACGGGACAGCCGCGGCCAGCTCCACGTCAGCTGGTTCACCCTCGGCCGCTCGGAGCAGGAGGCGGGCATTTATTACAGCGTGTCCAAAGACGACGGCAAGAGTTTTGCGCCGCGCCAATTGGTTCAGGCCAACACGGCTCCGGAGACGCTTTACGCGACTCTCGCCGTGGGGAATGACGACCGGGTTTATTTGGCGTGGAGCAATCTTGACCGCGACAACAAGGCGCAAATTTTTATGCGCACTCTCGCCGCCGACGGCCGCACCTGGAGCCCGATCCAGCAGATCAGCCGCGCCAAAGGCAACGCCGGCCGGCCGGTCTTGGCCCTAATGAAAAATCAACTGCAGGTTGCCTGGACAGAAACCGATGGCGAGGACTCCCGCGTCGTCCTCAGAAGCGCGACGGTGGACAAATGAAAAAGCCCGATAATGGAAGATCGTCCCGTTCGGTCTTAGCAACCGGCTTGTGCTCACTATTCTGGTGCAGCGCTGTACTGATCCTCACGCCGGCAATTGCCCGGTCCCAACATACGCCCGGCACTCAAAGTTCCGCGTCTGGTGTCGGCGCGCCAGCCATCGCTTTCGACCTGAAATCGGCGGACGGCAACTCGGTTGGACTGGCAAGCTTTCGCGGCAAACCATTGATGATGAACTTTTTCGCCAGCTGGTGCGATCCGTGCCGGGAGGAAATGCCGTTGATCAACGAGCTGGCGGGGAAAGCCGGCAAGGGGGGTTACGCCGTACTGGGGATTGCCGTTGAAGATAGCCGCGCCGCCGTCATGCAATACGCGCAAGAGGCCAAGCTCGTCTTTCCCATCGCGTTGGACCTCAACAGCACGGTGAAGCGAGCCTACCGCATCTTCGGCCCACCCGCGACGTTTTTCATTGACGGCCAGGGAACGATCCGCGATATCGTCATTGGACCGATCACTCTCGAGCGCGCCCGTGAAGGACTTAAGAAAGCCGGCGTGTCTCTTTGAAGCAGCGGCTTGGACTATCAGAGTAGGTGCGGCAATCGGTGCGAATAATCTAGTGGCACAACACGGGCCACGGCTCGAAGTAGAAATCCGCGACTATGGAGTCTGACGAAATCCTAACCGTCGAGGACGCCGTGCTCCTAAAGATCCATCCGAAGACGGTCTGCAAATTCTAAAGGCTAACGAACTCTCAAGACCATCGGTTTGGTCGGCTATGGCGGTTTAAGAAGTCAGAGATAATGAAGCGAATCCAGAACCTCAACGTCTGGCCGTTGCCTCCAGGCCCCAGTCAGTCATCGTGACTCCGACTTTGACCCAACAAAATCAATGTTGATATTCTTTTGTCCGAGGTCAGCCATAGGCTCGAAACTAAACTATCTTAACTTCCCGTCGCCAGACCAATCACATTCTCAATAATGTCTAATATTCGCTGAGTGCGGCGGTCGATCAGAATGACATGTTCCTGAAGAATGACTCTTTCCCAATACTCGGGTAACCGCGGAAGCCGTACTTCCAGATCACGTGGAAGAGGCTCTAACCGTTTCTGTAATCCTGGTGGGAGCTTCCCATTTTTGTCCAGGTGCTTTTGTAAGCCCGGTGGCAGCTTACCCTTCTTAGCCAATCCCGGTGGCAGACCCTTCGACGGCGAGCCTCGGTGATAGTACTCGTAAATTATTTTCCGTTCTTCAGGAAGAAAGTGCGCCGGCCGGTCCTTGTTCAAAGCCAACGCGGCCGCCACACCGAGCAAATAAATGCTAACGAAAGCCACGAATAAGACGGTGGCTTGCGCTGTGATCGACGAATTTTTAAAAGTTCTCATAGTTGTTTCCTTATCCCCTACTTGCGCTGTCCCTTCAACGTGGAGTCAGCATCAGCAAAGACTTCAGAGCCTAAGTCTGACGCTATAGCAGCTGTGATCAATGGAGCTTTCATTTTCACTATGATTCCCCTCGAAATACGTTTAGCTCAGACCCAATACCTTTTCTGTTTGCATGATAATCTCTCCCGCTGTAGCCCGGTCTTTGAAGAATATTCCTTGTTTAGCAACCGTGCGCATTCTCGTGGTCTTGGAACTGACCGCTTCAAATTCGATCTCGATCTGTCGATCGTTCGCGGTGGCTGAGATAGCTTTTCCTTGCTCGGTCTTCGCTGTCGCATCAACCTTTATGCCCATTTGATTCAGAGCTGTGCGAGTCGCGTTCTCGACTTTGGGTAACGGCACGGTGAACGTACGGTAGGCAATACCGTCAAGCGTATAGGAAACCGAGGTGCCTGTGGCGACTCCGGCGCCGACGCCAAAGAGAGTCAAGCCTATGGCGGCGCAACCGTTCAGTAAGGGCAGCAAACAAACAACAAAGAAAAGACTAAGTCGAGTTTTCTGTGGTTTCATATGGGCGAGTGTCAAGGCAATTCCTAGGCCAAAGCAAAGATTTACCAATCAGGTAAGAAAATGGAGAGGTTCGGTTTTTCCGTCCCTGCAAAGAGCAGCTAGGAGGGTAAAATTGTTAGGGCGGCATTAGTTTTTACGCGCCGATTTCCCTTTAACGGGGCGGTCGGAGCGCATCGTTAGGCGTGCATCCTACCTGTTCTGAGCAATCCTTACCGCCGCCGCTTGCCGCACGAAGCCGGACGGCCGACCGTGCTTGGAGCGAATTTCTAACCAACCATCGTGGGAATCGACAACGTTGATTTTCATTCCCGGCTCGATATTGGCGATCAGCCGTGAGGTATCGCTTGGCCCACTGTAAACTTGGGTTGGGCGAGCAATTTCAAATGTGCCCTGGATGCGCTTCCGTATTTGGTTGGAAAATTCATTATCTCCCGACACAGGACTTGGTCTTTTGAGCGTTTTTGAGGCAGTCTCGATTTGGATCGATTGTTCAATATAGGCGGTTTCGGAGGTGACGGCTGCTTCTTTCGATCCGGAATGCTTGTCCGAGCTCGTGTTCAGGAAGCCAACAGCAACGGCAGCCGCGATTGCAATCGCACCCGTTGCCGGAATTATTCCGAAGCGCCATTTCTGCTTTCCCAGAGTCTGGACAGGCGGTTTGATTTCTTCGTCCTTTGCCACATGGATTCTGGCCGCCGAGTTGTCCGAACTCAAATCGATATGATTACCGCTGTTTTCGCCTAAGGCATCGATCAAAGAATTCGCTTCCGAGACCCCCGGTTGCCGCGTTTTTATTTGCTCGAGTTGCTGTCGAAGGGTGCTGACCTGCCTTTGGGTTTCCTCACTCTCAGCAAGCCGTTCCTGTAATCGCGACATTTCTTCCTCAAGTTGGCGGTTTTCTTCGCGCTGCTCCTGATAGACGCGCTCCATTTCCGCTAACCGTTTGTGAGTCACATCCAGCTCTCGAACTGTTTCTTTTCCTGTAGAGATCTCGCGGTGCAAGTCCTCGATTTGTGCTTCCAGCTTGTCTTGCTGGTCTCTCCAGATCATCTCCCGAGATTCAACCGCGCCTAGTTGTTCTTGTACAGCCTCTAACTCACGGACCCTCGCTTCGCCTTCTTCTGCTTGTTGTTTCAACTCGACAACTTCGTTTTGCAGTCGCGCACAACGTTGGGCAACCTCCTGATTCTGCCAGGCGGATTCGCGGAGCTGGATTTCGCTCGTTTGGAGCTGGTTTCGGAGTTGCCCAATCTCCTCGCGCAGCTGCTGGTTTTCAAAATTGACACCACCCAAGCGCTGTTGCTCGACCTCAAGTTCCTTTATCGTTTTTTGGCTTGCTTGCAGCTGATGGTTCAATTCACTGGCTTCGCTTTGGAGTTTCGAATTGTGCTCGGCAATCTCCCGGGCCTGAGTGACTGCTTCACTAAATCGGCTTTCGGTCGTTCCTAGTTGTTTTTTTACGTTTGCCATTTCCTCTTGAAGCTCTTGGTTCGCCGAGCGCAACTGCTGATTCTCGGATTGTATAGCAGGCAGGCGATTCTGTATTATTTGGAGTTCTTCTATGGTCTTTTCGCACGCCGCGAGATTGCTTGAAAGTGAGTTAGTCATCTCCAGCAGCTCGTTGTTTTTCATCGTCAGTTTATCCATTTGCTGTCTTGATTCGGCGAGTTCAGATCCTAGTTGTAAATCACGATCAGCGACCTCCTTCTGCTGACTGACGGTCTTGCTAAGCAACGATTCGCTCGTTTGCAGCTGGTCCAGCAAGTGCTGTTGCTCGGTGTGAAGCTCCGCCACCATTCTTTTGCTTTTTTCAAGCTGTTTGGACAGCGAGGAGATCTCTTCAGCGAGTTCTTTGTTTCTCGTCATTAATTCCGTTTCGGAACCCTGAGCCTCGGAGATCCGACGACTGCGTCGGAGTTCATCGAGTTCATGTCGTTGTTTTTTAAGCTCGCGCTCAGAGACCAGAAGAAATATGCCTAGAACCACTAGGGTTGCCCCGGCGAAGATAAACAGCCAGACATACAGGGTTTCCATAATATCCTCCTACACCTATTTCGTCGTTGCTCACTCCCAAATATTCTCTAAGCCGTTTCTTGAACAGCTAACTAAATCTATTGCCGCTGAGCTCTATCTAAAGGAGCAAGGGACATGCCATTCGGCCAAGCGTTGCTAACTCGTTCTTTTGTGCGGTTTTCCAAAAGGAGGTCAAGCATTGGAACTGGCAAAACTTACTTGACCACAGCGAAAATTTTCGCCTGTTCTAAAGCAGTCCAGCGAACCCATCACCCTCTCTCACATTTTGACTCGTGACAGGTAATTTTTACTGAACGGTTTTGAAACCCGCTGCAGAGTGACCTGGGCAAAATCGGTGAGTTAGCCTCCTTTCGGATCGATGGCATTTGCGTTGCTCTACTCGCGATCCAAATGGAGCGTGCAAAAAATACCAAAGGAGGAAACATGAGTAACCATAAAGAGGGGCACAACTTTTCGACCTGGATCGCCGCCGTCGGTCTGACCGCGATTGCCGCTGCCGGGTGCGCCGGCGGACCACTGACAGCACGAGAGAAAGGCGCAGGCATCGGCGCTCTCGGTGGTGCAGCCGTTGGCGGGCTTATCGGCAACGCCAAAGGTCATCCCGGAGCCGGCGCAGCCATCGGCGGTGCCGTTGGTTTAGGGGCAGGCGCA
>Ga0209857_1000018_pt1 | contig 29634 bp, 24 predicted proteins | sample GWRWN1_10_20_FD_187226 | JGI IMG/M metagenome (GOLD analysis project Ga0209857, IMG submission 187226) | Riverbed sediment microbial communities from areas with no vegetation in Columbia River, Washington, USA - GW-RW N1_10_20 (SPAdes)... | ecosystem: Environmental > Aquatic > Freshwater > River... | reverse complement strand
CAGATAGGTGGTCGATCCCGCCTCACCCGGCAGGTGCCTCTGGGAAATCGGTGGCGGCTTGTGGAGATGGATCCGGACCTGGACTGCAACGGTTTGGCCCGCTCCGGAAAGGTCATCACAGGCTGTAGAACTCAGTCGCTGAAGCAGGAACTTTCCAAGGTCCCGCTGCTTCTTCGTGACCTCATCCTCTCCTCGACATCGCGCGAGATGTCGTTTCTGCCTGCAAAGAAGCGGCAGCCACTCATCGGTGTTCCTCCCGAGGAAAGCGACGACAGCGTTCTGGGGGATACGCAGCACCTTCCCCATCGGTGTGAATCGGTTCCGGTGATGCGCGCCGAGAAGCGGTGAATAAGGATCGTGCCAGGACGTAACCCGATCATGGAGCCGGCACCGGACTGTCAGTATGAAGTTTGTTTTGACCGGGTTGGGCGCGAAGAGGTGCCAGTTTTGAGCGAAAAACGGGTGTTCGAGCGCATACACAACCGGCGAGAGATGAAGTTTGATGGGGTTAGGCGGCGTGAGATACAGGAAGGTGTTGACCACGTAGATGGCTGCCACCGTGCCGACAAACAGAATTGTTAGTCCGACAAGTATGCGCTGCATCAACGTATCGCCCTCTCGCCTACTCGACGAAGCGTCGATCGGCGTGTGCAGATCGGCTGACGGGAGGAAGCACGAGGCCTCCTCCCGTCGACAGGCTACTGGACGGGGTCAAAGATCGACGTATCGAGATGCGCAAGGAAATGAGTGTGACTGGCGGCGGTGCCCCCAAACGCCCAGTCAAGCGCCCGCTGGACGAAATTTACAGATGCCGCAGCCACAGCAGCCCTCCAGGCAACCTCCACCACCGCCTTCACAGCCGCAGCCTGCCAGTCCGGGTCGGCACCATTGCCGCCGGCATCATTCGCCCAATCTCCACCGATGTCGCCCACAAAGTCCCTCTCCAGTTCACCAGGTGCGGCGAGCAGGGCGACGGGTTTGCACCTCGCAGAGTCGAGCACGATTGGGCCAATCTGCTCACAAATCTGCAGCAAGGGGTTTGCCCGCGGCAGCGGCCGCGCCTGCGATCCGGCAACTGCGACGGCTACCACGAGCGCCAGCGCGATGAGCACTCCTGCCAGGCTTTTCATCTCTTCCGCCTCCTTTTAGTCGAGCCCGACGCTGCGACCATGGCACGTAGCGCGGAGCTCGCTCATAAGGTAGCGGGCGATAAAGTTCAGGTCATCAAATCTGGGGTAACTGGCGCGCAGGGAGTGTCAATGGCGGTCAGGCGCCCGTGAGTGGATACTACGAGGCAGACCTCACAGGACTCTCACAGCCATTTCGCCCCTTCTGCGACGAAGCTGTGCAGTGTATCCTAATGCCCAAGGTTTCCATGAGCCCCGCTACAGGAGTCTCGACAAACCGTCGGCACGTCAGCCCCAACTTCATCACCGAGATCATCGATGAAGACCTCCGGCAGGAGCGATATCAGAAGGTTGTCACGCGGTTCCCTCCTGAGCCCAACGGCTACCTTCACATCGGGCACGCCAAATCGATCGCGCTCAACTTCGGGCTCGCCCTCGACTACGGTGGGGAATGCAACCTGCGCTTCGACGACACCAATCCAGAAACCGAGAGTCTCGAGTACGTCGAGGCTATGAAGCACGACATCCGCTGGTTGGGGTATGAGTGGGCGCGGGAGTGCTATGCGTCCGACTACTTTGTCAGGCTGCATGAATGCGCAGTGCAGCTTATCCGCGAGGACAAAGCGTACGTCGACAGCCTCTCAGACGAAGAGATCAGCGTGTATCGAGGCACCATCACGGAGCCCGGTAAGCCTAGTCCCTACCGCGCCCGGAGCGTTGAGGAAAACCTGGATCTGTTCCAGCGTATGCGCAAGGGCGAGTTCCCCAACGGCGCGCACGTATTGCGCGCCAAGATCGATCTTGCCAGCCGAAACATGAAGTTGCGCGATCCGGTGCTGTACCGGATCGTACACGCGTCCCACTACCGCACCGGGGATGCCTGGTGCGTCTATCCGCTCTACGACTTTGCCCATCCACTGTCTGACGCAATCGAGGGTATTTCCCATAGCCTCTGCACGCTGGAGTTCGAAAATAACCGGGCCATCTACGACTGGCTCCTCGAGAACCTGCGCGGGAAGTGCGGCCTGCCCCAGTCTCCCCGCCCATATCAGTATGAGTTCGCTCGCCTGAACCTGGACTATACCGTGCTGTCCAAGCGCAAGTTGATCAAGCTGGTCGAGGCGGGACACGTCGATGGCTGGGATGATCCGCGAATGCCGACGATCTCAGGACTGCGCCGTCGAGGGGTCACGCCCGAGGCCATCCGAGAATTTGCGAATCGAATCGGCGTGGCGAAAGCGAACAGCCGCGTGGACATCGCGCTCTTTGAAGCAGCCCTTCGGGACGATCTGAACTACCGTGCCCCGCGCATCCTAGCGACCCTGAGGCCCCTGAAGGTCGTGTTAACGAACTTCCCCGAAGGCAAGGTCGAGCAGCTCGAGGCGCCCTACTGGCCGCACGATGTTCCGAACGAAGGGTCCAGAACGATGCCGTTCGCGAGGACACTTTACATCGAGCGTGTCGACTTCATGGAACACCCGCCCAAAGGCTTCCACCGTCTCATACCCGGGGGCCGGGTCCGGCTTCGTCACGCATATGTGATCCGGTGCGACGAGGTTGTACGGGATAGGGCCGGCGAGATCACGGAGTTACGGTGCACGTACGATCCCGCCACCCTCGGGCAACCTCCGGCCGACTTTCCCGTCAAGGGGACGATCCACTGGGTGTCTGCAGCACATGCAGTCCAGGCCGAGATGCGGTTGTACGACCGTTTGTTTACCGTCGCCGATCCTGAGGCCACAGAAGCGGCATTCACCGACCAGCTGAATCCGGAGTCTTTAACGGTCACACGAGGGTCTGTTGAGCCGAGTGTGCTGCAGGACGCGCGGGATCTTCGATATCAGTTCGAGCGCCTGGGTTACTTCTGGGGCGATCCGGTGGACTCGAGACCGGAGCGCCTCATCTTCAACCGCATTGTGAGCCTGCGGGACTCGTGGACCAAACGCCAAGGGGTTAAATAGCGACCCCTCTCCGGATCCACTCAATCGCTTTCTCTAACCGCTGGACAGCGCGGTCGCGACCAAGCAACGCCATCAAATCAAACAGCCCGGGGCCCGCCGTCTTGCCGGTCAGCGCCACCCTGGCAGGGTGGATAATCTCGGCGGTTGCAATTCCCAGCTCGCTCGCCATGTCGCGGACAATGGTCTCCGCTGCCGTTGCGTCAAACTGATCGGCTCCCTGGAGGCGCTCCCGCAGCTGCGCGAGGATTTCGACACTGCCCTGCCGGTCGAAGAATTTCTTCACGGCGTCAGGTTCATACCTTACGTCATCGGTGAAGAAGAAGTCCCCGTACGTGAGGATGTCGCGGCCAGTTTTGATTCGATCCCCGAGCACTTCGACCACACGCGTAATGTACGTCCGCATGGCGGGGGTCAGCTCCCCGTCCAGGAGGCCGGCGTCTCTCAGCACTTCCTGGCACAATGTCACCACTCGATCGGGATCCTTGCCGATCAGATCCCGCATGTACACGCCGTTCATCCACGTGAGTTTGGTCACGTCGAAGATGGGCGACGCGTTGTTCACGTCCTGGATGCGGAACTTCCGGACGAGCTCCTCGATCGAGTAGATCTCTCGGTTTTCTTCCGGGTACCACGCCATCAGCGCGAAGAAGTTCAACATCGCCTCCGGCAGATACCCGTCGCGGCGGTACTCGCGGATCGCCGTGGCGGCGTGGCGTTTGCTGAGCTTCTTGCGATCGGGACCGAGGATGACGGGCAGGTGGGCGACCTGCGGCGGCGTCCAGCCTAGCGCCTTGTAGATCACGAGCTGCCGAGGCGTGTTGTTGAGGTGTTCGCTGCCGCGCACGATGTGCGTCATGGCCATAAGGTGATCGTCCACGACGTTCGCAAAATTGTACAGCGGCGTGCCATTGGACCGCACGATGATGAAATCGTCCAGGACCTCCGGCTCGAATACCACGCGCCCGTGCACGAGATCGTTTACCACGATCGGGGGGCCAGGGTCGACCCGCATCCGAGTCGCCGGCTGGCGTCCTTCGGCGATGAATATGGCGCGCTGAGACTCGGACAGATTGCGACAGCGGCCTGAGTATCGGTACGAATGGCCTGCCGCTTCGGCCGCCTGTCGTTCCGCGTCGAGCTCCTCGGGCGTGCAGAAACAGTGAAACGCTGCACCACGCTGGATCAGCTCATCCGCATACTGCCGGTACAAATGCATCCGTTCCGTCTGGCGGTATGGACCGTACGGCCCACCAACGTCGGGTCCCTCGTCCCAGGTGATCCCCAGCCACTTGAAATCATCCAAGACCGATCCTTCAAACTGCTCGGTGGAGCGGGACCGGTCGGTGTCCTCGATTCGCAGGACGAATACGCCACCCTGATTGCGCGCGAGCAGCCAGTTGAAAAAGGCGCTCCAGGCATTGCCGACGTGGAGGTATCCGGTGGGACTCGGTGCAGTTCGGGTGCGAACGGTCACGTGAAGAGCATGCTCACCGATTGATTGAGATGAATCCGCCGGATGGCCTCGGCCAGCAACGGAGCGGCTGAGAGCACCGTGACCTTCGGGAGCATCTTCTCCGGCGGCAGCGGGATGGTGTTGGTCACGATGACTTCGCGGACTTCTGTCCGGTCCAGCCGCTGCCGGGCCTGACCGGCGAACACGGCGTGCGTTGCGCAGATGTACACTTCCGGTCGCGCGCCCTTTCGCACAAGCACGTCGATCGCACCCGACAGCGTTCCGGCGGTATCGATCACGTCCTCGATCATGACCGGGATCATTCCCTCGACGTCGCCCACGATCTCGATGGGCTCCTTCTCGTCTGCGCCAACGCGACGCTGGAAGATGATCGCAAGCGGCAGGTCGAGGCGATCGGCGAGCTGCTTGCTGCGCTTGACCGCTCCGTCGTCGGCGGCCACGACGACAGCGTTGCGGAGATCCTTTTCGCGCACGTAGTCGGCAAACAGGGGCATGGCCCGGAGGTGGTCGACAGGAATATTGAAGAATCCTTCGATCTGCCCGGCGTGCAGATCCACGGTCAGCACACGGTTGGCGCCTGCACTGATCAGCAGGTCCGCCACGAGGCGTCCCGTGATCGGCTCGCGCGGGGCGTCCTTCTTGTCCTTTCTCGCGTACCCATAGTACGGCATGACCGCCGTAATGCGCCCAGCGGACGCACGGCGTAACGCATCCAGCATGATCAGGAGTTCCATCAACGTTTCGTTCACGGGATGACTGGTGGGCTGGACGACAAAGGCGTCAACCCCGCGGGCATTTTCCTCGAACCGCACATAGATCTCGCCGTCGGCAAAGCGCGTGCTGGTGACTTTCCCCCGCGGGATTGAGAGATACGCGGCGATCTCCTCTCCCAAGTCGGGATTGGCGGTGCCGCACCAGATCTTGAGCTCCCCGTACTCAGCGTCCACGACTTCTACCTTAACAGGAAACGGGTAACAGGAAACAGGAAACAGGAAACAGGAAACAGGTATCAGGTAATAGACGATTGCCTTCCTTTACCTGTTACCTGCTACCTGTTACCTGTTACCTGGGTGTCAGCGGGCTTCTACAAGAAACCTGATGGCGGTACGCTCTTCGCCTTCGATAATGACCTTCGTGAACGCGGGGATGGCCACCACGTCAATGCCATTGGGTGCAACGAACCCGCGGCAGATCGCGATCGCCTTCACCGACTGATTGACCGCCCCGGCGCCGACCGCCTGCATCTCGACCTTACCCTTCTCCCTCAGCACCGCCGCAAGCGCTCCGGCGACTGCCTTAGGTTTGGAGTCGGCAGAGACCTTGAGCACCTCCGGCATTCCTGCAGCCTTCACTGCGGCGACGAATGGTGCGTCCATTGGACTTCCACTATTTCGTATGGGTGGAAGGAAATCCTCTCAGAGCCTCGGCGGCATCGCGAGAAGCGTCGCTGCCAGATCGGTCGCACGCAGCGCTTCCTCGCGGAGCCGGGCAGCCGCGGCCAGTAGCTGGGGCCGGAGCGCCTCCCTCCCTTCCCAGGCGGCCAGCAGGGCCTGCTTGAGCGGGCCCGGTTGCAGTCCGGCGACCGGCATCAGATGGCCTGCTCCGATCTTCCGGAACAGGCTCTCTACCTTTGGGTCATATGAAAGACCCACCGGGGCGACTCCTGCAACCACGGCGGCAATGAGGGCGTGCAGCCGGACGCCGGCGAGCACATCCAGCGCCCCGACCACTGCCATCATTTCGGCGGGAGCAAGATCGGAAATCACCCTTACCTGCATGGCCTCCGCGACCTGCCGGGTGATCGCGAGGTCGTACTGGCGGTGAAATACCAGCGGGACCACAGAGCCACGGATTTGCTGGACGACGGATCTGACGGCATCGATGACGTGTCCGACGTACTGTGCGCCCGCGACCGGGCGAAGGACTAGACCGATCCTTGGGCGGGCCAACCCTTCAAGCATGAACGCAACGCGCTCGGGAGGCGCCGGGTCGAGGGCGAACACGGGATCCGCAACCAGCTGTGTGAGCCGGCGAACCCCGATCTCATGAGCCAAGCGCTGGGAGTCCTCATCGCGGAAGGAGATGACGTGGACACGCTCGAGGGTGCGCCGGACGAGCGCGCGAATCCATCGCCGCCTGATCGGCCCAAGGCCCTGCGCGAACACCATCGACCGGCGCGCGGCACGCGCGGCATAAGCGAGCATCCCGACGTAGTAAAGCGCGCTACTCGCACTGGTCGCATCCTGAATCAGGCTGCCGCCGCCGCTGATGAAGAGATCCGCACCGGTGATTGCACGCAGCGCTCCTGCGCTCGCACGAGAGATGCTCGGCACACCGTGCAGCCGGGTTGTCCCGGCCGGATCTGCGGACAGCACAACGAACCGAGCATCTGGAATGCGCGTGCCCAGACTCTTGAGCATTGACGCGAGTACGGCCTCATCCCCAACGTTCGCGAAACCGTAATACCCCGAGATGACAATTGAGGTCACGATGAACGGCGCGGGGATACGACCGCCGTTGCGACCGCCAGGACGGCCCAGGTGCCGAGTGTTCCGAGGAGGGTGCCGAGGACCAGAGCGCTGATGGTGCGCAAAAGCGTGTACAACAACGGCGTGTGAATGTGGGAGAAACTGTTGATGATCCCTGCCTGCCCAATCGCGCCGATGGCAGCGAGCGGCAACACCCAGCGTCGCCATCCTGCCGCCATCGCGGCGCCCGCGAGCAGTAGCGCGGGATGACCGATCAAGTACTCCTTCGTCCGCGGGCGCGCGACGAAGAGGTCCTCGGTGATCGTGCGCAGCCGTTCTTCAATCGCCAGAACAGGCAGACCGAAGTTTCCGCTGCGCGCCAGCAGCACAATCCCGGCGAAACCGATGAGGACCGCCGCCATCGCGTATCGCATTCGCAGCGGGTGCGCAGACCATTCCCATAAGGCCTGCGCGGTTCCGCGCCAGGAACGCGGCGTTCGGGACGTGCCCCACACAAGCACGGCGACGAGGACAACCGGGATAAGGTGGGCGATTTTGACTCCAAGGAAGACCTGCGCGGCCGTCATGAAGTCCCATGAGGTGAGCAACGCTCCGACGAGCAGGCCACCCCCGATCGATATGCCCGACGCCACCCAGAGTGTTTGCACGCCGGCCCAGAGCACACCGGGCCTTGACGCGCTTCGACCAATCCGCCGCAGTGCAATCACGACGGCCAGCGCTGCAGTGACCGACGCGGTCCCCAGAGCCAGCAGCTGGCGCCAGAGTACGATCGGCCCGGCGAGAAACAGCACGGCCGTCAGGACGATACCACCAGCCGTGAGCGCGTATGCCCAGGATCGAGGCACCGGCGCGCCAATGGCGTCGCCGAGGAAGATGAGGCCCATCACCAAGATCGCCATCGCCCCGGCGGCGGCGACGAAGAGCAGCCGCCTGGGGATGGCGAGGTCGGGCAGCGGCTCCGCATGTCCTGTCTGCAGCCCAAACCGTTGGAGGTCGGCGGCAATCGCGCCGACAAACTCGACATTGGCTTCGGACGCTGGGCGCCCCGCCCCGCCGGTGAGGGGTCGCACATAGAGCAGACGGATATTACGCTCGCGCGCACTGCGGACGAACTTGTCTCTGGCCTCACCCGGCCGCAGGACCTGGAGTTCCTCCGGCGTCAGGCTGAACAGTCGGATCACATGGGGGCGCATCTGGGCAGCGAGTTGCGAGTCGCCTCGCTGCCGTCGGCGTTCGCTGAACACCTCGATCCGTCCGTATGAGAATCCCGCCGTCTTGAACGCGTTGCCGGTCTCTCGCACGAGGCGGTCGTAACCGAGCACCTCGGTAAGTTCAAACACCACAGTGTAGCCACCGCCCAACCCCACGAGCCGCGCAACCTTACGATGCAGTCCATCCTCGGTCAGACCGGCGTAGTTGCGCAGGCGCAGGACGGGGGTCAGGCCCAGTGACTGCATGCGACGGAGATCCTGCGGAAGGTAGCCGAGCCCGATCTGCTCGATATCGTCGCGAAGCCCGGTGACTTCGAGGAGCCCGGCGACACGACGAATGCGCTGTGGACCCAGGAAATCGCGCAAGGCCGATTCCAGCCATCCCAACGTTTCTGGTCCGGCAGCCACATACACAGCCCGCGGACGGAGCTCGCCCCCTGCCAGAATTCGGCGGAACGCTGGTGCGATCGCGCCGGCGACCGCTTGAGATTGGATTTCTTCGGAGGACGCATAGGCAACGCGCCCTTGCTCCGCCAGACGCTTGAGTGTCCACTCGTAGACGGCCACCGCTGTCGCTCCCCGCGCAGCCGCCGCGCGAAGGATCGCGTTTGGGTCGCGTCCCTCCCGCGCCGCCGTCGCCTCCCAATCGGGACCGTCCAGGACGATGGATACCTGGTGGTAGCCCAACTCCACCGTCCATCGCAGCGCGAGGATCACCAATGCCGCCAGGAGGCCCAGCCCGGCAATGGCCACGAGCACGCGCCGGCTGTCCCACGCCAATCTCACGGGGGAGACACTGCCTTCACGATAGCGCGACCGTCATCGACGGTGACATCGGAGATGCGAAACGGCAGTGGCAGGTCGTCCGCCCGCAGCAACGGATTCATCGATGCGGCCAGTGCATCGGCGACCGAAGGCGGGAGCGCGACACCGCTGACTGCCAGAGTCTCGACGCGCATCACCACGCTCCGACCGTCCAGGACGACGAGCCGACCTCGAAGAATCACGTCGATCTCGAAATTGAGCACGTTCACCTTCCCTTGCAGCAGGACGATGCCATCATCCAATCCGACCTGGATGCCCCGGATTCCCTTCTGTTCAACGAGGAATCGCTGCACGTCGTTGGCGGTGAGGGTGAGCGACGCGCGGCCCGATCCGAGATGCGTGATCGCGAGCTCGCCTCCCCGCAACACCCGCCCGACGTCGAGCTCTACTTGGGAAAAATCTGCGTGAAGTTCGGACACGGGAACGCCGTCGAGTCGACCCTGGCGAACGGTCATCGACAGACGCGAGAAATTGCCGCGAAAGGTTCCAAGCCCGGGTGGGAGTGAGACGTGAGCGGACTGCGCGCGCATGTCTTTTCGCAGCGCCGCTTCCAGCCGCCAGCCCACGATCGAGGGAAACAGCAGAAATGGCCCCACCACGATCGCTGCGATGGCGATCCAAATACCCGGCTTACGCATTCGCATGTTTGCGCAGGTACGCGTCGATGAAGCGATCGAGATCGCCATCGATGACCGACTGCGCGTCACCGGTCTCCACGCCGGTGCGGTGATCCTTCACCATCGTGTATGGGTGAAGGACATAGGACCGGATCTGGTTTCCCCAGGCAGCCTCTTTGTATTCGCCGCGCAACTCGGCGAGGCGCTGCTGTTGCTGCTCCGCCTGCAATTCGGCGAGTTTTGCCCGCAGCAGACGCATGGCGGTGAGTTTGTTGGCGTGCTGCGATCGCTCATTCTGACACTGCACGACGATCCCGGTGGGGAGATGGGTGATGCGGACGGCCGTCTCGACCTTGTTCACATTCTGTCCACCGGCGCCGCCCGCGCGGTACGTATCGATCTTGAGGTCGTCGTCACGAAGCTGAACTTCGACTTCTTCCACGTCGGGAATGACGTCGACGAGCGCAAAGGACGTGTGCCGCCGGTGGGCCGCGTCGAATGGCGACAGCCGGACCAGCCGGTGCACGCCGCGTTCACCCTTCAAGTAACCGTACGCATACGGGCCGTTCACGATGAGGGTCGCGCTCTTCACGCCCGCCTCTTCACCCGGGGACATGTCGGCGACCTCGGCCGAAAAGCCCCGCCGCTCGGCCCAGCGCACATACATCCGCAGGAGCATTTGGGCCCAATCCTGGGAGTCGGTGCCGCCCGCACCGGCGTGAATAGACACGATCGCGTTGCTGCCGTCGTGCTCACCGGACAGCAGCGTCATCAATTCCAGTTCCTGGGTCCGCCGGTGCGCGCCTTGGGCTTCAGCCACAAGCTCGTCGGAGTTCAGACTGCCTGGATCTTCGCTTGCGAGGCGCGCTAGGACGGCGAGATCGTCAAGGCTCCGCGAGAGCATTGTGAACTGCTCGATCTGACTGCGCAGGACGCTCAGTTCCCGGCCGACCTTTTTGGCATCGTCTGGATTGCTCCACAGGTCGGGGCGCTGCATGCGGTCTTCGAGCGCGCGCATGCGCGCCTGCTTCGCCGGGACGTCAAAGATGCCTCCCGATCTCTTCGAGCCGGCTCCGGTCGGCGTCAATCAGTGATTTGACTTCTTCGATGGTCATCACACTCTCCCACTACGGGAACACAGGGAACAAGGGGAACAATGGGAACACGGCCGACGAAAGCCCTAACGGCCGTTGCTTCCTATTGTCCTGGATCATATTACCAACTCCAGACAAATGAGAAAAGAAATCTTAGCTCTTGCTTGCCTCGTTCCCCGTGTTCCCGCTTGTTTTGCTTCAACGGACTGCCGTGATTGCGCTGATCAGCACGTTTCCCAGCGCGTGACCGGCGACGGGGCCGAGCACGTTCCCCGTTCGTGCGCGGATCAGACCAAAGGCTACGCCGGTACAGATCGCCCAGGCATACGCCTCCGGCGGCAGCCCTGTCTGGAGCAGCACGCCCAGAAGGGTCGTGAGTGCGATCGTCCAGGCCGCACCCACCGAATCGGCGAGCGCGGAGAACGCATATCCGCGCAGCCAGCTCTCGATCGCGCCAGCGAGGATCAGCTGACCGGCTGCAAAGCGCAGCCATCCTGATGCGGGAGCCATGAGGAGGATCGGGATCTGCTGAGCGCGATACGCACTTGTAATCAGCAGCCATAGCAGCAAGACCATACCGAGCGCCATCGCGACGCTCGACATCGCTCCCCGACGTGCGAGCCCCCACGTCGATGGACGCCGAGTCAGTGAGAAAATCGCGACAAAGGCGATCAGTACGGCAGTCCACACCCACGCGGCCAGGTGGGAGCGCAGCAAGACCGAGACGGTAATCAGGGGCAGCAGCGTTCCGGCAACTGCCTGCTGAAATGGCTGCCGCCGCCACTGCGCAGCCAGCCACGGTGAGACAAGAGGGAGTGAAAGGAGAACCGAGACTACCAATGCGCCGACGGCAAACAGATCGCCGCGAGACACGTAGATCGTTGAGTCGCCTTTCAAGGCGACCTGACCCGTGAGGACGCCGGTCTGCCCGCGCGGGATTTCTCCACGGATCCGGCCGGACGGGTCGATCAATCTGGTGAGCCCGGTGTTCGCCGCCCGGATGACCCAACGACCGGTTTCCACGGCGCGCAGCACTGAGTGCGCCGCGTGCTGTTCAGGCCCCGACCAGCGGTCCAGCGCGGAGTTCGTCGCGATGACAGCATCATTGGTGATAATCGCGAGCACCCGGGCGCCGTTCCGCGTCAGCGTTCGACTGGCTTCGGGGAAGATGGACTCGAAGCAAATCGCAACGCCGACGCTGCCCGCCGGTGTCCACAGCGCTCTGTGTTGAATCCCGGGCTGGATGCCGGCTTCCCCGAATGCGACCAGGCGCACTTTGTCGTAGCGATCAACCGCCTGGCCCGAGGCTGCAACAGCGACGGCAATATTCGATTGACCATTCTCAAGGCTGCTCGCGATGAGGGTTGTTCGGGCTATGTTTGCCCATCGACCAATGTCGGGAAGCGCACCTGCGGGCCCAAATAGATTGACGGGCACCGCCGTCTCGGGAAATACGATCAGTTCTGGATCCCGCTCCGCGGCCACCTGAGTGAGCCGCTCCAGATCCGCCATGATCCGCCCGGCGTGTACGGGGTCAAACTTCGCCTTGGGATCAACGTTGGGCTGGAGCGCCGCCACCTGTGTGGAGGCCGCGGGGCGAGTTTGCACCTCCCGGCTTCCCCATCCAACGGTAATCGCAATCAGGATGACGACGATCGTTGCGGTGCCAAACCGCCGCTTAAGGATGCTGAAGAACAGTGCGCTCCCCAGCGCAACCAGACAGGAGACCCCAAAGACTCCCGCGATCTGCGCCACCTGGATGACGGGCAGCAGCGTGTGCTGGCTCAGACCGAGCAACGCCCACGGAAATCCAAATGGTCCGCTGGATCGGAGGTACTCCAATGATGTCCACAGCAGTGGGACGGCCGCAATGCCGATCCATGCCGGGCGCTTCTCTGCGATCCACCCGTACGCCCCAGCAAACGCGGCGAACTGCAGCGCCAGGTAGGCGCTGAGAAGTAGCCAGACCGGGAGGCCATAGACACGGAGCCAGGAGACGACGAGCAGACACGCCGTGAAACCGCCGAGGTATCCGAAGCGAAATGCCCGACGGGGTTCTACGCCATCAATACTGAGCAGCAGCGGAACGAGGGCAACCCATGCGAGGATGCCCAGATCCGCCGGCGGGAACGACAACGCGAAAAGAACACCAGAAAGAACCGCGAGGAAGAATCGACGAGATGTTATTCGTCTTTCCCGTGGCACTTCTTGTATTTCTTGCCGGAACCGCACCAGCAGGGGTCGTTGCGCCCGATCTTTCGCTTCACTTCCGTCTGCTCGAGCGTTCTCGCGCCTCCCGATGCAGCGGGCAACGCGCCCGATCCGACGGCGACGGCCTCGCGAGACACGTTCTGCCCAGGAATTGCCGCGGGCACGCGGCGAGGTTGAACCGGCGCGCCCTCCAACTGCACACGGAACAGCACCGGCACCGTCTCGTCCTGAATCGTGTCCATCATTTGCTGAAACAGGTCGTAGCCTTCGCGCTGGTACTCGATGAGCGGGCTGACCTGCGCATACGCTCGCAGGCCGATCCCTTCGCGCAGGGCTTCCATATTATAGAGGTGGTCAATCCACTTCCGGTCGATGGTCTGAAGCAGCACGAGACGCTCGATCTCGCGCATTTGCTCCGCCCCGATCTCGGCCTCTTTTCGCTCATACGCCGAGAGTGCCGCCGTCAGCAGCCGCTCGGCCAGCGCGTCCCGGGCGATCTCTGAGCCGAGATCCTCGTCGGCCAACGCGGGAACCAACTGGACCATTGCCTCGGCCAGGCCGGCCAGGTCCCATTCTTCCGCGTGGGCGTCCTTGGGACAGTGTGCGTCGACCAGCCCGCGCACCTGCCGTTCGATCATGTCAAGGATGTTGTCGCGGAGGTTGTCGCCGAACAGCACCTTCCGGCGCTCGCCGTAAATGACTTTCCGCTGGACGTTCATCACGTCGTCGTATTCGAGCACGTGCTTGCGCATATCAAAGTGATACTGCTCGACCTTCTTCTGCGCCGATTCGATCTGCCGGCTCACCAGGGTGTGCTCAATCGGCACGTCCTCCTCGATGCCCAAGCGATCCATGATCGACGCGATGCGCTGCCCCGCGAACAACCGCATCAATTCATCATCCAGCCCAATGTAAAACCGGCTGCTGCCGGCGTCGCCCTGACGGCCTGAGCGCCCGCGCAGCTGGTTGTCGATCCGCCGCGCCTCGTGCCGCTCGGTGCCGATCACGTGCAGCCCCCCCAGCCGGCGCACCCGGTCCCCTTCCGCTTGATCAGGAGGGTTGCCACCGAGGATGATGTCGACGCCGCGGCCCGCCATGTTGGTGGCGATCGTCACCGCGCCGAACCGGCCGGCCTGGGCGATGATCTCGGCCTCACGCTCGTGCTGCTTCGCGTTGAGGACCTCGTGCGTGACGCCCTTGCGCTGGAGCATGGCGCTGAGCTCTTCATTTTTCTCGATCGAGCGTGTGCCGACCAGCACCGGCCGCCCCTGTTTGTGCCACTCCTCGATCTCGGAGACCACCGCCCGGAGTTTCGCCCGCTCAGTCTTGTAGATGAGGTCGGCATGATCCTCACGGATCATGGGCCTGTGCGTGGGGATGACGGCCACCGGCAGGTTGTAGATCTTCTGCAGCTCTTCCTCCTCCGTCTTGGCCGTCCCGGTCATACCCGCGAGCTTGCGATACATGCGGAAATAGTTCTGGATCGTGATCGTGGCGAGCGTCTGACTCTCTCGCTCGATCTTTACGTTCTCCTTGGCCTCGATCGCCTGGTGCAGTCCGTCGGAATATCGGCGGCCGAACATGAGCCGCCCCGTAAACTCGTCGACGATGATGACTTGCCCGTCCTTGACGACGTAATCGACATCTCGCTTGAACACCGCGTGCGCGCGCAACCCCTGCTGGATGTGGTGCATCATGTCGACGTGTTCGATGTCGGCGATGTTCTCGATGCCCAGCTGGCGCTCCACCGACGTGATGCCCGCTTCCGTCAGCATCGCGGTCTTGAGCTTCTCGTCCACGGTGAAGTCTCGTCCGGATACCAGGCGCTGCACCAGCCGAGCAAATTCGGTGTACTTTTTCGTGGACTGCTCGACCATGCCGGAGATGATGAGCGGCGTGCGCGCTTCGTCGATGAGGATAAAGTCCACCTCGTCGACGATGGCGTAGACCAGTTCGCGCTGCACGTGATCTTCCGCGCGCAGCGCCATATTATCGCGGAGATAGTCGAACCCGAACTCGCTGACGGTGCCGTAAGTGATGTCCGCCGCATAGGCCTCGCGGCGCGAGACCGGCCGGAAGTGATTCAGACGGTCGTCGGCGTGCGGATGAGGATCGGCATAGCCGGGATCGTAGATTCCGCTGAACTCGTGGGAAATCGTGCTGACCGACAGCCCGAGAAACCGGTAAATGGGCCCCATCCAGCCGGCGTCCCGGCGTGACAGGTAGTCGTTCACGGTCACGAGGTGAACGCCCCCGCCGGTAAGCGCGTTGAGGTAGATCGGCAGGGTCGCGACGAGGGTTTTGCCTTCGCCGGTCTTCATCTCGGCGATCTTGCCCTGATGAAGCACCATGCCGCCGAGCAACTGCGCGTCAAAGTGGCGCTGCCCGATAGTCCGGCGGCTGGCCTCACGGACGACCGCGAATGCCTCAGGCAAGAGATCGTCGAGCGGCTCGCCTCCAGCAAGGCGTGCTTTGAGCTCCGTCGTCTTCGCGGCGAGATCGCCGTCGGACAGTTGTGTCAGCTGGGGCTCGAGCGCGCTCGCTGAGTCGACAAGCGGCTGCAGGCGCCGGATCTCACGGGTATTGGAATCCCCGACCAAGCGGGAGAGAAAATTGGCCATAACGGACGTATTATACCCGAGAACGGTGGGAGAAAGGATTAACGAGCGGCCAGCCAGGAGACGGGCCGGTTGACCGCGTCGAGCACCGCGCGGACGACGGCCTCGCGTGGATCATCGCGGACAAGAGACACGCCTGTCAGGACTTCCTCGTCTCGACCGGGCAGCGAGACGACCACCACGACCACATCTCGGCCTCCGACCGTGCTCGTACTCACGCCGTCCAACATGAACAGTCCCTCGGCCCGCAGGTAGATCTCTACCGCCCGAAGCGCCGCATCCGCAACTAGTTCTAGCCTGGTCCGGTTGTGATGAGGGCCGCTCCTGATTCCTTCGTAGACAAGTCCGGACTCCTCGAGATGGACCTTTACGTCGGCGGTGTTCCGGATAACGGAAACACTCAGACCCACGAACTTCATGCGTCCGGGCTCAGTGGCCTTGGTCTCGTCGGTCCGCTGTTGGGCAGCGACGCGCACCTGCCGCGGCTCGAGCTCGATGGCGAGCTCGGCGGCGAGGGCCGAGACGACATCGACGGCGATGACCTTCGGGCTGCGCTGAGGCCCGCCGAGCACGTGCACGAAGCGGATGCCGCCGTTGTCGTCCGTCTCGACGCGGACCGCCTGCACCCCGCGCAGCCGGCGCACGACCGCCTCCGCCGTTTCCGCTACTGACCGGTTGTTGCCGTCTTCTGGCACCCCTACCCTCCTGACTACCCTTCCGGCTCGATCAATCCATACTTACCGTCATCTCTGCGATAGACGACGTTGACTTCCATCGTCTCTGAGTTCCGGAACACAAAGAAATCGTGACCCAGCAGTTCCAGCTGCATGACGGCGTCGTCCGCCGTCATCGGTTTCATCGCAAACCGCTTGGTTCTGACAATCGCGGTTTCTGCTTCCGGATCGATGTCCGGGCGCCGCTGCTCTGCGCGGATGGCCTCGGCCAGGCGATCTTTTCGTCGAGACTCGCTGATCCGGCGACGTTCGATGAGTTTGCTGCGGTACTTTTCGATTTGTTTGCGCAGCTTATCGAATACCAGATCAATTGATGCGTACATATCCTGCGACGCTTCCTCGCCACGCAGGACGAGCCCGTCGCCCCATACCGTCACCTCGACGACCTGGGCTTTGCCCATCCCGTCGCGCCGCTCAACACTGAGCACCACCTGGGCTTCCTGAACCTGATCGAAGTAGCGGGAGATCTTTCCCACCTTCTCTTCCGCATACTCTCGAAGCGCGGGCGTCACATCGAGGTGTTTGCCCTGCACGATAACGTGCAGCGGATCAGTCCTGCGTCCCTTCGCCACTTCACCGTCCTCCGTACTATTCCGCTACTCTTGATACGTTTGCGGCCTGAAGCCCCCGGGCCCCTTCCACGATGTCAAACTCCACCGCCGCACCCTCATCAAGCGTCTTAAACCCTTCCATTTGAATCGCAGAGTAATGAACGAAGACGTCCCGCCCGTCGTCTCGAGCAATGAATCCATATCCCTTTTCAGGATTGAACCACTTCACTTTGCCCCGGTACCCCATCGCTTAACCCCTCTCGCACTTTCACTTGCATAAACGGCGGAGTCTTCTCTCCATTAAAGTAGAGTCCCTTCACGACCCGAAGCGACGGATCCGGTGACCAGGGACAAGGGGACCGTTATCAGTCACTCCATAGCCGATCTTCGGTCCCCGGTTCCTGGTCACCGGGTCCGTCGCTGGCACCCCTGGTCCCCCGGTCCGTCAGAAAGCCCAGGTCCGAGGGATAAGGAGCGACTCAGCCAGCCGGATCGCGTACCGGTCGGTCATCCCGGCTAGGAAATCGCCCACCACCCGTAGAGCCGGCTCCCCCTGCTGCATAAGCTCGCGGTACTCGGGTGACACCTGGTCCGGGTGATCCGCGTAGTAATTGAAAAGTTCAGCGAGGAGCCGCTGGGCCTTCCGGATTTCTGCCGCGTTGACCGGTCCTTGGTAGACACGTTCGCTCAGGAAATCCTTGAGCGTGTTCAATGCGACGCGCACGTTACCGGTCATTTTGATGACGGCCAGATCTACACTGCTTTCGACGACATCCATCACCAGTCGTCCCAGCCACTGGCCGCGGCGCTCGCCAAGCACCGAGCGAACGTCTGCGGGCACTTTTGATTCCGTGATCAGCCCGGCGCGGATCGCATCGTCCGTGTCGTGATGCACGTACGCGATCCTGTCGGAGAGCCGTGCAACCTGACCCTCAAGGGTCGTCGGCATCCCTTCCGAGCCTGGTTCTGCCGTCTCAAGATCCCCCAGCCCTTTTGAGTGGGTGGCAATCCCGTCCCGCACTTCCCAGGTGAGATTCAGTCCTCGAACGGTCGTGCCGTCGGACCGGACGCGGACTTCCAGCAGCTCGACGACTCGCAGGCTTTGCTCGTAGTGGCGAAATCCGCCGACCGGCGCCATCACATCGCTGAGGGTAGCCTCACCGGCGTGGCCGAAGGGCGGGTGGCCGAGGTCGTGCGCCAGGACAATCGCTTCGGTCAGATCTTCATTCAGCCTGAGTGCACGCGCGATTGTGCGCGCCACCTGTGCGACCTCGAGCGTGTGGGTGAGACGCGTGCGGTAATGGTCGCCTTCCGGGGCTAGGAACACCTGCGTTTTGTGCTTGAGTCTGCGGAACGCCTTGCTGTGGACGATCCTGTCTCGATCCCGCTGGAAACAGGTTCGCAGCTCGTCTTCGGACTCAGGCAGTTCTCGACCATGCGACGTCGAGGCCAACGCTGCTTTCGGGCTCAGCCACTCGCGCTCTCTTCGCTCTATCTGTTCTCTTGGATTCACTTGAATTGGCGGCGGGATGGGGACCTTGGAGAAAGGGGACCCGTAACTAAGTCACTCCATAGCCGATTGCCGGGTCCCCGGTCCAAGGTCCCCGTCCCGCCGCTGTTCACCGGCCGATCTCCGGGTCCCGGTTCGAGGCCTCCCGGTCTCGCTTCTCAGGTCACTCCATAGCCGATCGCCAGGTCCCCGGTCCAAGGTCCTCATCCCGCCGTCATGCACTCACTTAGACATCCCTCGTCACAGCGGTCTTCTCTTTAAGGCGGGCCTGCGCCGCGGCCAGACGCGCGATGGGCACGCGGAAGGGCGAACATGAAACGTAGTCGAGCCCGATCTCGTGACAAAATTCGACCGAGCTGGGCTCCCCGCCGTGCTCACCGCAGATGCCGACCTCGAGATCCGGGCGCGTTTTCTTCCCAAGCTTGGTCCCGATGCGCATCATCTCCCCCACCCCGTCGCGGTCGAGAACCTGGAACGGATCGTCCTTCAGAATGCCCTTCTGCAAATAGACGTGGAGGAACTTTCCCTGGGCGTCGTCGCGGCTGAAACCGAAGATTGTCTGGGTGAGATCGTTGGTCCCGTACGAGAAGAACTCGGCCAGCTCCGCCACCTGATCCGCCACCAGGCAGGCGCGTGGTATCTCGATCATCGTTCCGAACATGTACTTCACCGCCACCCTCGAATCAGTGACGACCTCTTTTGCCACGCTCACCAGCTGCTGATGCACAACCTTCAGTTCATTGGGATGGCCGATCAGCGGGATCATGATCTCAGGGATGACGTCAATACCTTCCTGCTTCTTGAGCTCGACCGCCGCGAGGAGGATTGCCCGCACCTGCATCTCGTTGATCTCCGGGTACAGGATGCCGAGACGACATCCCCGCAGGCCGAGCATCGGGTTGAACTCTCTCAGCGCCTGCACGCGGCGCAATACGGCTTCCTTCTCCGCCAGGGTATTGCCATCGCCGCGGATTCGCAGCTCGGTGACCTCGACGAGCAGCTCTTCAAGACTCGGGAGGAACTCGTGCAACGGAGGATCCAGCAGCCGGATGATGACGGGCAGGCTTCCCATCACACGAAAGAGACCTTTGAAATCGTCCTTCTGAAACTGCAGCAGCCGGTCCAGCGCCTTCCGCCGCTCCTGCTCGGTCGAGGCCATGATCATCTGCTGCATGATCGGCAACCGCTCTTCTTCCATAAACATGTGCTCGGTACGGCATAGCCCGATCCCTTCAGCGCCGAAGTCGAGCGCCTTCCGTGCGTCACGGGGATAGTCGGCGTTGGCACGGACTCCCAGCGTGCGGACTTCGTCCGCCCAGGCGAGCAGTTCCTGAATCTCGCCGGTAAGTTTGGGCTCGATCACCGGCACGTCGCCCGTGATGATCTCACCCGTGCTCCCATCGATCGTGATCACGTCGCCCGCTTTGACCACGACGCTGTCGGATGCGAACTGCTTCGCGTCCTCGTCGATGCGGATCATCTCAGCGCCGACCACGGCCGGCTTGCCCATGCCGCGCGCAACGATGGCGGCATGGCTGGTCATCCCGCCGCGGCTCGTGAGCACGCCGCGCGCAGCAACCAGGCCGTGGATATCATCGGGGTTGGTCTCAGGCCGGACGAGGATGATCTTTCGATCTTGACCCACCTTCGCGGCCTCTTCGGGGTCGAAGACGACGATGCCGGACGCGGCCCCGGGACTCGCGGCAAGACCCCGGCCGATCACATGTTTCTTGGCGTTTGGGTCGATCCGAGGGTGCAGCAGCTGCTCGACAGATGCGGGATCAACCCGCAGCAGTGCCTCGTCCTTCGTGATGAGTTTCTCGTGCACCATGTCGACGGCGATTTTCACGGCAGCCTGTGCCGTGCGCTTGCCGCTCCGGGTCTGCAGCACGTAGAGCGTTCCGTTTTCGATCGTGAATTCCACATCCTGGACGTCCCGATAGTGCCGTTCCAGCAGCGCACAAATCTCCATGAACTCCCGGTACGCCTGCGGGAGCTCGGAAGCCAGTTGCTCGATCGGCTTGGGTGTGCGGATACCGGCGACCACGTCCTCACCCTGCGCGTTCAGGAGATACTCGCCATACACTTTCTGCTCTCCCGTTGCCGGGTTTCGGGTGAACGCGACGCCGGTGCCTGACGTTGAGCCCATGTTCCCGAATACCATTGTCTGGATGTTCACCGCTGTGCCGAGATCGTGAGGAATCTTATTGAAGTTACGATAGGTGATCGCCCTGGGATTGTTCCATGATTCAAAGACGGCACGGATCGCCATCTCCAGCTGCCGCCAGGGCTCGTCCGGAAAGTCCTCGCCGGTGCGTTCTTTGACGATGGCGTGATATTCCTCGATGAGCCGCCACAGGTCTTCGGCGCGAAGGTCGGTGTCTTGGGTCACACCGCGACGGTGCTTCATCGCCGCGAGCGCATCCTCGAAGTGCTCGTGCTTCATGCCCAGGACGACGTTGCCGAACATCTGGATGAACCGCCGGTACGAGTCGTAGGCGAACCGAGCGTCGCCGGTCGACCGCACGAGGCCTTCGCACGTGGCGGGGTTGAGACCGAGGTTCAGCACCGTGTCCATCATCCCGGGCATGCTGAACTTTGCGCCGGAGCGGACCGAAAGCAGCAGCGGGTTCTTTGGGTCACCGAAGCCCTTGCCGGTTCGCTGCTCGATGATCTTGATCTTCTCGCGGACTTCTTCCAGAAGACCGGCCGGATACTGGCGGCCACGCCGGTAATACTCGAGACAGGCTTCGGTCGTGATCGTAAATCCGGGAGGCACCGGCAGCCCGATCCGGCTCATCTCGGCGAGCCCAGCACCCTTCCCGCCGAGCAGGTCCCGCATCTGGGCATTCCCCTCTTCAAAGAGCATCGTCCAGCGGCCCGAGCGCTTGTGTCGGGTGGATTTTCTCGTGCTCCGCGCTGCAGGCCGTGGGGCTTTGACCGTCTGTCGCGCCTTGCGATTATGAACTCTGGCCATCAAGACACCTCATCTGGTCCCAGTTTTCTCTTTGTCACTCATGACCACTTTTGAAAAGTCCGCTACATTTCGAAAGATATCGACGACTTCTTTCAATAGCGCCATGCGATTCGCTCTGACCGCTTTGTCGGGCGCCATGATGAGCACGGCATCAAAGAGGCGGTCCACCGGACCCGTCAGGGGCAGTAGGTCGTCCAGCGCCTTCGTGAAGTTCCCCTCCGAGGCCGCGCCTTGGACCGGAGGTCCGACCTTCCGGACCGTGTCATGCAGCGCGCGCTCGCTTTCGTCCTCGAACCGGTGCGGGTCCACACGACCGTTCACTCCGCCGGTGAGAATGCGCGACGCGCGGTCGTACGCCACGTAGAGCCGGGCAAACTCACGCCTCGCCGCCCACGCTTCGAGAGATTCCGCGCGCGAGGCCGCAGCCAGCAGGTCATCGCCGCTCACGGCGAGGGCGGCATCGACCAGGTCGTAGCGTACGCCGCGTTCGATCAGCGATGCGCGAAGCCGCTGCCTCAGAAACTCCACGGTCTCCTCCACTGACCGATCCAATTCCCGCGCGTACCCTTCAGCCACCCTGGCAAGCAGCGGCCTCAGTGAGATCTTCAACCGATGATTAAGGATGATGTCCACGATACCCTGTGCGGCGCGCCGCAGCCCATAGGGATCTTGAGATCCTGTCGGCATCATTCCAGCGCCGATGCCACCGATGATCGTGTCACACTTATCGGCCAGAGCGAGCAGTGCTCCGACCTGCGTCGAAGGAGGGTCATCGCCGGCATGAACGGGACGGTAGTGCTCGGCAATGGCGCGGGCCACCTCGACCGGCTCGCCGTCCATCTCCGCATAGATTCCTCCGATCACGCCCTGCAACTCGGGGAACTCACCGACCATCCGCGTCACGAGGTCGGCTTTGCACAAGGCCGCAGCGCGACGCAGGTATTCGCTGGTCCGACCGTCCAGAACGAGCACCACGGCGAGGTAGTCGGCAAGCGAGACCAGCCGTCTGGTCTTGTCGGCCATGGTGCCCAGTTGCGCATGAAAGGATAGGCTGCTGAGTTTTGCCGCGTACGCTTCCAGCGCTTGGCGGCGGTCATGTGCAAAGAAGAAGCGCGCGTCGGCAAGTCTCGCGCGCAACACCCACTCGTGCCCCTCGCGCACCACGGCGAGATGCCGCGTGCCCCCGTCGCGCACGGCAATAAAATATGGCAGTAACGCCGTATTCGCGCTGCGCGCAGCGCGCGGCGCGCCGCGGTCTTCCACGGGGAAGTATTTCTGGTGATGCTCCATGACCGTGGCCAGCACTGGACGAGGCAGAGAGAGGAACTCGCGGTCGAATGACCCGAGGAGCGCCTGGGGCAGCTCGACGCTCATTACGAGCTCGTCGAGTAATGCCGTGTCGAGGACCGGCCGCCCGTTTGCCTTCGTCCCAAGCGCGCGCGCCTGAGAGACGATTCGATTCCGTCGTTCTGTAGGGTCGACGAGGACACTGCTCCGCTTCAACACACCGAAATACGTGCGTGCGTCTCTAATAGATCGAGCGGCAGGGCTGAGAAACCGATGACCGAACGTTCGACGCCCGGCGCGGACACCGGCGATCGTAACCGGCAATACCTGTGTTCCGAGCAGTGCGAGCACCCAGCGCACGGGACGGACGAACCGTGCGTCGCTTTCGCCCCAGCGCATCGTCTTTGTAAACGTCAGTCCCTGAACAAGAGCGGCGAGCGCATCCGGCAAAACGGCGGTCGCCGGACGTCCAGTCTCCTCGACGACTGCGGCGACATAGCGACGTCCGGCGGTTTCGACTACCTTGAGCCGGTCAACGGAAACGCCTTGACTGCGCGCGAATCCGGCCGCGGCCTGCGTCGGCTTTCCGTGCGCGTCGTACGCGGCCTGCGCCGCGGGTCCGCGGACTTCACGGACGGCCGGACGCTGCCGCGCTGCTACCTTCACGACATGGAGGACCAGACGCCTGGGCGTCCCATACACGTCCACGTCGCCGGAGTCGAGACGCAAATTCTCAATCAGTTTCCTGGTCCCGTCGGCCAGCTGGGTAAGCGCGGGCGCGATCTCCCCCGGCGGAAGTTCTTCAGTGCCGACTTCAAGGAGAAGATCTGGCACCCTAGTGTGTTTTCACGAGGGGATGCCCCAGGGCTTCTCGCCGAGCCAGGTAGCGCTCAGCGCAGGACCGCGCGAGCGCCCGACACCGGCCCATCAGTGCGGTCCGCTCTGCGACTCCGACTGCGCCTCGGGCATCCATCAGGTTGAACACGTGCGAGCATTTAAGGACGTAGTCGTACGCCGGCAGAACGAGGTCGAGCGCCAGCAACCGTTTGGCCTCAGCCTCGCACGCGTCGAAGAGTGCCCGCAGCGTGGGCACGTCCGCAGCCTCGAAGCCGTACGTCGACTGTTCGGCTTCGTCTTGATGCCGGATCTCTCCGTACGTAACGCCAGGAGCCCATTCGATCTCGAAGACGTTTGCCTTGCGCTGCAGGTACATTGAGATGCGCTCGAGGCCGTACGTGATCTCGGCAGAGACCGGCTTGACGTCGAAACCGCCGACCTGCTGGAAGTAGGTAAACTGCGTGATCTCGTTCCCATCGAGAAACACCTGCCACCCGAGGCCCCAGGCGCCCAGCGTAGGTGATTCCCAGTTGTCTTCGAGGAACCTGATGTCATGCTCGCGTGCGTCGATCCCAAGCTTCTTGAGACTCGTGAGGTACAAATCTTGCACGTTGTCGGGCGAGGGCTTGAGCACGACCTGGTATTGATAGTGTTTGAACAGACGGTTGGGGTTCTCTCCGTATCGGCCGTCCACGGGGCGGCGTGACGGTTGGACGAACGCGACTCGCCACGGCTCCGGACCGAGCGCGCGTAAGTACGTGGCCGGATGCATCGTGCCGGCTCCGACCTCGAGGTCGTATGGCTGCTCGATTACGCAGCCTTCCTTCGACCAGAAGCGCTCGAGGGTGAGGATGACGTCCTGAAATGTCATGGGCTCAAACAAAAGAGCGTTGAAAGTTGAAGGCTGGAGGTTGAAGGCGACTCAGTGTCCGCACCTTCAACTTTCAACATTCAACCTTCAACGCGTTGTTATCCGATTCCGAGCGGCTCCTCTTCTCTATCCCGTCTGCGACGTACAGACGGCATCGGCATCGAGGACAGCAGCGCGGCGACAGCAAACGCCACAGCCCCCGCAACTGCCCAGGAGATGGGCAACTCGACAATCTTGTCATCGGTCTTCACACGTACGGAGCCCTCAGGACCCGGCGTAATCACGCGTCGGGCCTCTTCAAGCGCCGAACCGATCTGCAGCAGCGCGCGGCGGGCTCGCTCCAGGTCGATCTCCAATTCCGATCACCTCCGCACACACTATACCATTTTCTGTATGATTGACGGACTCTTCAGCCTCGTTTCCAGCCGGTACTCCAGGTAGCGCTGCAGCAGGCCTGCAACCTCATCCCTGTGGCGGCGCTCGAGCGCAAGCTTCGAGAGTGCCGCTGCCTGCGTTTCACGGAGGAAACCCATCGCCGCCAGAGCCACTGCCGATGCGGGGCTGGCCTGCGCATCGCGGCCGCGATCCGCCTGGCAGAGTGCGCCCCCCAGCGCAAGGCTGAAGACAGCGCCCCGGGAAACTCCCCGCCCGCAGATGACGCAGCGATCCACGATCGGACCATGACCGGTCAGCACAAGGACCTGCGCGGCGTACCACATGGCCGCAAGCTCGGCGTCACCGACTGAAGCCATCCGCAGCGCGCTCCGCAGCGCGGCAAACAGTTCCGGAGCGGCTTCGCGGTCCGCGGTGGCCCGATCCGTAATCTCGGCGATGAACGCGGCGTGTCCCATGCGCTGGAGGTCCGCGCGGATACCCGCATGCGGCTCAACGACCTCGATCTGCGAGACCACGTCGAGCGTCCTCCCTATGGCCAGCAGCGCGCGCAAGTGCGTGAACAGTTCCAGCCGGCCGGCAAAGCGACTCCTCGGCTTTCGGGCGCCTTTGGCAACGGTGGCGATTTTTCCCCGGTCGCGCGTATACAGTGTGACGAGGCGGTCGGCCTCGCCGAGGCTCACTCTCCGGATCACAATGGCTTCGGCCTTGTAGACCGGCATCAAGAACCCAAGAGCGCGCGGACAGACGTCCCGAGGAGCAGCACGGCCAGGAGGATGATCACAAGGATGGTGATGGCGCTGGCGATATTGATGAACCTGGAGTTGCGGTACTCACCCATAATTTGCCTGTCGTTGATCAATACGATGATGAAGATCAACACGAATGGGAGCAACATCCCGTTGAGCACTTGCGAGAGCAGCATCACGGGGATCAACGGAACGCCGGGCACAAGAATGACCAGCGCCGACAGCGCGATCATCCCCATGTAGAGGCCGACGAAGATCGGCGCTTCGCGGACGGTGCGGTCGAGCCCCGCTTCCCAACCGAAGGCTTCGCACACGGTGTAGGCCGTCGACAGCGGAATGATAGCCACGGAGAACACCGCCGCATTGAGCAGCCCGATGGCGAACAGCGTCGCCGCGTACCGTCCTGCGAGCGGTACCAGTGCGAGCGCCGCGTCTTTGGCGTCGGTGATGCGGACCCCGTGAATGAACAGCGTCGCCCCACACGCGACCACGATGAAGAACGCGATCGCATTGAGGGAGATGACCCCGAGATACGTGTCGAGCCGGGCATACGCGTAGTCCTTCTCGCCGATCCCTTTGTCCACGACGGCAGCCTGCTGGTAAAATTGCATCCATGGGGCAACGGTTGTGCCGACCAACCCTACCACTAGCGCCAGATACGGCGCCTCGAATTTGAACGTCGGCGTGACCGTGGCGCGTAGCACCTGGCCCCACGGCGGATCTGCGAGCACGGCTGAAAGGATATACGTCACGTAGATCACGGTCGCGCCGAGAAAGACCCGCTCTACAAGCCGGTAGCTTCCTCGCACAACCAGCACTCCAACCAGCAATGCCGCCAGCGGCACGGTGAGATAGCGGCTGACGCCGAAGATTTCCATCGATCCTGCGACGCCCGCAAAATCGCCCACCGTGTTGGCCCAGTTCGCAAGCACGAGAATGCTCATGATCAGGACCGTCAGCCGGACCCGAAATCGCTCCCGAATCAGATCGGCCAGGCCTTTTCCGGTCACGGCTCCCATTCGGGCCACCATCTCCTGAACGAGCGCCAGGGTGACCGTTGAGAAGAACAGCGTCCAGAGGAGACCGTAGCCGTACTCTGCGCCGGCAACTGAGTAGGTCGCGATCCCGTTGGCGTCGTTATCGACGTTTCCGGTGATGACGCCGGGGCCCATTACGGCGAGGAACAACAAGAGCCGTCGCCAGCGCTCCCTTACCCACATGTCGGAGCGATCCCTAGACCTCGCCCCTGGATTGGGCGGCGCGGGGCTTGGCCCGTCGCCGGAAACGAGGGGGAACTCGGCGCCGTCCTTTCTGGAGGACGACGTCCATCACGTCATCGACGGTGACGACGCCGGCCAGACGCAGGGATTCGTCGAGGACCGGCATCGCCAGGAGATCGTACTTCGTGAGAGCGCTTGCCACCGTCTCGACTGCCTCCGTCACGGACAGATACACAACGCCGGAGGCCATGACATCACCAATGCGCTGTGTTGGCGGTGACGTAATGAGCGCACGCAGTGACAGGACTCCGACCAGGCGCTGCTGTGCATCGACGACATAGAGATAGTAGATCTGCTCTGCCTCAGGCGCCGTGCTGCGAAGACGCTGGATCGTCTCGTCGACCGTGAGCGTCTCGGGAAACGCGATGAACTCCGTGGTCATCACGCTGCCCGCGGTGCCCTCAGGATATTTCAGGAGCTCGCGGACGTCCTTCGCTTCCTCCGCCTCCATCAGCCCGATCAGTTCCTGCGCTTTCTCGTCCGAAAGATCGGTGAGTACGTCCGTGGCGTCGTCAGGCGACATTTCCTCGAGGATGTCTGCCGCCAGTTCGCTCGGCAGACTCTTGACCACGTCCGACTGGACCTCGGGTTCTGCCTCGGCCAGCGCGTCCGCAGCAGCCTCGTGCTCGAGAGCGGTCATCACTTCCACGCGCTCGTCGCGGTCGAGGTCTTCCATCAACTGCCCTAGGTCGGCGGGGTGAATCTCGCGGAGGCGCTCGCGGGAGATCGATAGCTTCACGGGAGTCATCTGGCCACCGAAAGCCGCGACCACCCGCCACGGGATAACCCGGTCCGGAAGCCGGCGGCCGAAGACACCGACCAGACGCTGCACCGGTGATTCAAGGCTCAGGCGCCGCAGCAAACCCGTCGTGCCGACATCGGCGGCAAGCAACCTGAGATCACCATCTGTCCGCATCAGCTGGAGATCATTGACCCGTACCACCTTCAGACCATCGGTGTCCACGACCTGACTGTCCATCACTTCACCCAGCAGCATCTCGTCGGGCTGCAGTGGTCGGGGCTTAAGGAATCGTCTGGCAACATTCAGCCAGACCGCGTTCAGGTGAAACTCGGCAACCGCGTCCCGTGGAATCAGCGCGATGCGGCTGCGGTCTCCCCGTATCCAGATGCCCGTGACGCGGGGCAACGTCTCTCGCAGGTCGACTGCCACATCTCCGAGCACACCCAACCGGTGACCGTCGGCATCGACGATGTCCGCGCCGATCATTTGGCTCAAGAAGAAGACCTTGGGAGTGGTGGCCGGCTGCGCTGTCGTCATCCCTATTCGGGATACAACGACTTGATGAGTTCGTCCTTGTCGCGCCAGCCCTTCGATGTCTTCACCCACAGATCGAGGAAGACGCGGCGGCCCAGGAGCGCTTCAATCTCCCGGCGCGCGCGCTGCCCGATCTCTTTCAGCAGACGCCCGTCACGACCGATCAGCATTTTCTTGTGAGACTCGCGCTCGACGTAAACTGTGGCGCGGATGTATGTCAAGTCTGTGCCCGGCCGGGGTGCAAACTCCTCGATGTCAACCGCGACGCTGTGAGGGAGCTCTTCGCGCGTGAGCTGAATCGCCTGTTCCCGGATGAGCTCTCTCACCAAAAACTGCTCGGGCTGATCCGTGTACATCTCCGGTGGAAAGTATTGGGGTCCCTCGGGCAGCAGTGCCACCAGCGCCTCGACGAGCCGGTCGACGTTGGTGCCGACAGACGCCGAAATAGGAATGACACGCTCGAACTTCCCGACTTTCCTGACACTCGCTTCCACCGCTACGAGTGCGGCGGAATCAAGACGATCCACTTTGTTCATGGCGACGATGATGGGTTTGGTGACAGCCTTCAGAACAGCAGCCACGGCCTCATCTTCTCGCGTCACCCCCGCGGACGCATCCATCATGAACAGAACCACATCGGCATCGGCGAGCGCGTGCCTGGCGTCGCTCACCATTTTTTCTCCGAGGCGGTGACGGGGATGATGGACGCCGGGGGTATCCACCAAGACGATCTGCACGTTGGGACGCGTGATAATGCCTTGCAGCCTTGTGCGGGTCGTCTGAGGTACGGAAGCGGTGATGGCGACCTTCTGGCCGACCAGACGGTTGAGGAGTGTAGATTTCCCGACATTCGGGCGGCCCGCTAGAACGACGAAACCCGAACGAAAACCCCTAACTGCGGTCATGGGTCGTGGGTCGTAGGTCGTAGAGGAAACTGAACTACCACGACCGACGACCTACGACCGACGACCGCCTTTGGGGAACCCGAGCAGCCGCTCGGGAAGAAATGGTTCTGCGAGTAGCTGCTTGAGCGTGCGGGTCCGTGTCCGGCCCTTCGGGGTTGCCACAATGACCTTTCGGATGCCGAACTCGGCCATTACCTGGCGGCATGCGCCGCAGGGCATCGTGGCCTCCTCCCCATCCGCGACCACGGCCACGGTCCGCAGGTTGCGGTGGCCTGCGGCGACGGCCTGGTGAATCGCGACACGCTCGGCGCAGTGTGACAACCCGTATGATGCATTCTCGACATTGGCGCCGGTGAAAACCTGCCCGTCAGCAGATAGCACCGCCGCGCCCACACGAAACTTTGAATATGGAGCGTAGGCGTTGAGTCTGGCCCGGCGTGCCGCATCAACGAGACTGTCATTTGACGCGGTGTCGCGCTTCCGCGTCGTCACTGCCGAACTGATTGTGAGGGGACGCGCTTCGTGATTTTCACGCGGGCGATCCGCTGTCCGTCGAGCCGTTCGACCTGCATATCCACGCCGTCGGTGCTGACCGACTCACCCTGCGTCGGTGCTCGGCCCAGCAGCGAATACACAA
>Ga0209857_1000017_pt1 | contig 30451 bp, 30 predicted proteins | sample GWRWN1_10_20_FD_187226 | JGI IMG/M metagenome (GOLD analysis project Ga0209857, IMG submission 187226) | Riverbed sediment microbial communities from areas with no vegetation in Columbia River, Washington, USA - GW-RW N1_10_20 (SPAdes)... | ecosystem: Environmental > Aquatic > Freshwater > River... | reverse complement strand
GTGGAATGGGAGGAGGGGGCGCTTCTCGCGGTCCCATTGAACGCATGGCATCAGGAGTTCAATAGCTCCGGTGACGAGCCTTGTCGGCTCCTATTCGGAACCAATATGGCCCAGGTCATCAACCTCTACCACAATCTGGAATTTGTCTTTAACAATCCCTTCAAATTCACCGACCGGTACTCTCACTCCATGGAGAATTTCTATGCGGATGAGGGAAAGCGCTGGAACCTGCGCCTATTTGCGACCAATTTTATTCCCGACGTAAGGAAGTTCAAGTTAGACCCTTGGGAGGAGAGGGGAATTCGGACATCCATTACGCGCCTGTACATGGGCAATTCCCTTTCTCAGTTACACCTACTGGAGGTTAGCGAAGGGACCTATGTAACCGCCCATAGGCACGGCGCCGGAGCGCACGTCGTGGTCATTGAGGGAGGAGGATATGAGCTTTTGTTTCAGCCGGGCGACGAGCTGAATCCAGAGAAACGCCAAAAGGTCTTCATAAAACCCTATGGCGTCGTGGCTCCCCGTACCAATGAGTACCACCAGCACTTTAATACCGCCAAAGGCCCCTTACGACAGCTTGCATTCAGGGGATGGGTGCGAAGGCCGCCCAGTATGAATGCGAAGGGAGAGTACGATCCCGTAGGGGCGGCGCGGAGTGATAATGCACTCGCTTACTCGTCTAAAATCCGATACGACGAAGAGGATCCCAAGATCCGGGAGGAGTATTACAAGGAGTTGGAGAAGAACGGAATTTCCCTCAGGTTGGAGCCCGTCGACCAGGGCGGGGCGTGAGCCTTTCCGTCGATCTGGTCTTAACAGACTTTGGGCCTGCTTTTTGATTCCCCGATTCTTGTCAACCCGATACCTGGTAGCCGGGCTCACTTGATTGTGCATGCTTAATCATGCTGAATTGGTGGAGCGTGGGATGATCGATCATGGACAATTCGTGGTGCCTGCGACAACGCGGTCACGCCTGATGCTTGAGGTGGCATCGGAACTGGTAGGTGAGAAAGATTGGGCGCAACGGCAGGCCACGATAAGCCTGAGGCCGCAGGGACCTGGCAACTGGCCACTGACGCTGTTTGCCAGCGACGACCCGGAGGTCATAGACGAAGTGGTGTCCGGGAAGGTCCAGGTCGCAATCATGAACCCGGTCGATCCCCTGACGCTGGCCTATCGTGGCACAGGACCCTTTAACAAGCCCTTACCCCTCAGAGTCGTTACGGTAATCCCTTCGGAGGATCAAATCGCGTTCGCGGTCTCCGAGCGCACAGGCGCCACGTCTCTCGAAGAAATCCGCGAGCGGCGAGTCCCGTTGCGCGTCTCGCTTAGAAAACAGCCGGGCCATTCCACACACTTCTATATCAAGCATATCCTGAATGCCGCGGGTTTCTCGCTCGACGATATTAAATCCTGGGGTGGGGAGATCCGCTACGACGCCGCGATTCCTCAGGCCTCTGAGCGTCTCGGCGCCATAGAGCGAGGGGAAATCGACGCCGTCTTTGACGAGGCGATCAATCGGTGGGTTTACAAGGCGCTTGATCATGGAATACGGCCGTTATCGCTTGGTGGACCGCTGTTGGCCAGGCTGGAAGAGATAGGCTTCCGGCGCGGCGTCATTCCCAAAGTGGACTACCCGAAATTGCCAGCCGACGTCGTGAGCCTGGACTTCAGCGGATGGGCCGTTTTCACCCACGCGAACGCCCCCGACGATTTCATCACGGCTTTCTGCCGGGCCCTCGAGGCCCGCAAGGACCGGATCCCCTGGCAGGGCGAGGGTCCCCTTCCTCTCGAACGCATGTGCCGCAATACACCTGATACCCCGTTGGTTATACCGCTTCATCCCGCCGCCGAACGCTTTTGGCGCGACTGCGGTTATCTACCGTGAGTGTAACCGAGGTCAGGCATATGCATTGGCTGTGGATAGCGATTGAAAGGTAGTTATCAGAGGAATGAACAGAGCAAGCGCCTACAGTAAGGGGGGTTTGTAAAATGGCTAAGACACTCCGTCAAACGGATGATGGAACTGCCAGGGAGCTAGAGTATGTGACAGACCCTGACGAACAGTTGGAAAAAAAACCGGGGACTCGTTATGGAGCAGCAGAATTGGGGTTTCGTCACTATTGGTATCCTGCTTTCCTTTCCAGGCAACTTGGAAAGAAACCCAAATCTGTAATGTTGCTTGGCGAGAATCTGGTATTTGTCCGAGCCAACGGGCGGCCCTACGCGCTTTTTGATCGATGCGTGCACCGGGGTATGCAATTGTCCGAGGGCAAGTGCTGGACAGAAGGCACGATAACCTGTCCGTATCATGGTTGGACGTACAGGTTGCGCGACGGAGAGTTAATTGCAGCTCTAACGGATGGGCCTGAGTCGGCAGTTGTGGGTAAAAAGGGAAAGGGGGTTCGCAGCTATCCGGTCGAGGAGCGAAATGGGGTCATCTACGTCTACATGGGGGACGGCAACCCGCCGGCACTCGAGGAAGACGTTCCGGAAGAACTCTTAAAACCGGAATACGTTTTTGAGGCCGTCACGTCCGTCTGGAACAGTAATTGGCGGCCTGCGGTTGAAAACGGGTACGACGCCTCCCACGCTACATACGTCCATAGGTACAGCCTCCGCTGGCGAACTCAGTTCAACCTGCCGCCGGCATGGGCCGGGAAGGTGGAAAGTCAGGTAGAAGGTAAATACCTGATTCAACGGCGCCGGGGTCCTTTCGGCTTTGAGGCAAATTATCCGGGCTTTGGCCTCTGGCCGCGTCACGCTTGGCTGCGAAAAGCGCTGGCCAAAGCTCGCAAAAAGTTTGGCCCCAAGGGCACACCTATGATTGCAGGCGTCCGCCTTCCATGCCTTATCGTGAACCACTATAGCTATTATAGCCATATCCGATATTCGATCCCGATCGATGCAAAACACACCCGCAACTTTCAGATGTTGGCCGGCAGGTTTCATGGATTGAAAGCGCTCGCGTTTCGACTGCAATACTGGCTATGGCATCGTTGGGTCTTTCACAAGTGGTTCAACGAGGGACAGGATAAGTGGATCGTGGAGCACCTGGATTATTCGGCGCCAGAGCAGTTCTTTAGACCCGACAGCTCCATCGTCCAGTTACGTAAATATTTCGAGAAGAATGCGCGGACGAGCGATCCAATCGACGGAATGAAAGAATAAAAACAAATTCGTCGAGTTAATGTAAATCCCATTCTAAAGAAAGAGGGCTTTCTATGGTCCGTTCATATAAACGACACAAGATGGTGGTTTGTGTCACCGCTGCGGCGATCCTATTTTTAGGCTTCTCCCAGAAGAGTTGGGGGGCTTCGCAGGATAAATGGAAGGAGGTTGTGGAGGCGGGCAAGAAAGAGGGCAAGGTTGTGGTTTCCATTCCTGCTAGTTCTGAATTGAGGAAGCAACTGGAGGAGGTGTTCGAACAGCGGTTTCCAGGCATCAATCTGGAACTTTTCCCGGGCACTGCTTCAAAGATGCTGAGAAGGATCAGTGACGAGTTTCAAGCCGGTGTGCGTTACTTTGACATCCACATCGGGGGTGCCGGGTCCATGATCACCGGCTTCGTTGGAGGAAACATTGTCGATCCGATTGAGCCCAATCTCGTTCTTCCTGAGGTTAAGGAGCCTAAAAACTGGTGGGGCGGACATATGGCTATCGACAAGGAGAAGCGCTTCACTTATACCTTTTCAGCCTTTTTGGTCTCTAACTTTTGGCACAACACAAAATCTGCGAGCGCGGAGGAGCTTCGCTCTTATGACGATCTCCTCAATCCAAAATGGAAAGGAAAGATTGGTTGGTACGATCCGCGCCAGCCCGGCGCAGGCGCGCAAGCTTGGGAATTCCTGTGGAAACACAAAGGCGAGGACTACTTGAAGCGCCTTGTAACCCAAGACCTCCAGCTCTCCCGAAATCCGCGAGTATTGGCAGAGTCGCTTGCCAGGGAGAAACTGGCCGTGACCATTGGCATAAATTACTATGGGTTCCGCTCCTTTGTCGAAGCCGGTATACCTCTAAAGGCGCTTCCTATCTTCAAAGAAGGAACCTATGGCACAGCCGGGTCGGGAATTTTGGCGATCATTAAGAATCACCCTCACCCCAATGCCACCAAGGTGTTCGTCAACTGGCTGCTCAGCAAAGAAGGACAGGAAGTCTGGACAAAGGAAGTGAGCCAGCCCAGTCGTCGGTGGGACGTGGACGCCCAATGGACGGCCAACTTCGGGGCTATAGCGGCAAAGGATAAACTATCTCTGGAACAGTGGAACAAGGTGGAGCAGATCTCGGCAGATAATGAGGCAGCGGCGAACGCGGCGACGAAAAGCGCGCGTAGCCTCTTACCCAATTGAAGCGGAGTATTAGAGGGGGGGGCGCGTAGCGTATGGTTGGCGGTTGAATTCCCCAACGGCTGTTGGCGTTTCGCCAGCGGGAGATTCAAGCAACCTATGTAAACTTCGAGGGTCCACGGCATGGACAGAACCGCGGCGCCGGAACGCGTAATCTTTCAGGAAAAGTTGAATGGATCCTTACTCCTGATGAGTTTGCTCCTGGGGGTAGTTGCGTTTGTAGTTCTGGTCCCCCTCTTCTTGATGATCCTGAACAGTTTTCAGCTCTCGAAGCCGGGCGAACCGATGATTTATGGTCTTCAAGGATGGCGGGAGGCCTTCAGCTCTCCCGGCATACTATCCGCTATCCATAATACTTTTTCCTTGGCGTTAGCCCGCCAGTTCATCGCCCTGATCCTTGGTATCGTGCTCGCCTGGCTGCTTGCACGCACCGATATACCTCTCAGTGGCCCACTCGAGTTCATGTTCTGGCTTTCCTTTTTTCTTCCCGCGTTACCTGTGACGATAGGATGGATACTGTTGCTCGACCCCAAGTTCGGCTTGGTTAACCAGTGGCTGCTCAAACTCCCGTTTATTAGCGAGCCGCCGTTTAACATTTATTCGTTTTGGGGAATTGTCTGGGCGCATCTTGCCTCGTCGACCATCGGAGTCAAGGTGTTACTCCTGGCGCCAGCGTTCAGAAATATGGATGCGGCCTTGGAAGAGTCTTCCCGAGTGTCTGGTGCAAGTGCGGTAGGCACGCTCATTCGTATCATTATTCCGGTCATGATGCCGGCTATCCTGGTGGCTACCATTTTAGGACTTATCCGTTCCCTGGAGGCATTTGAAATTGAACTGGTCCTGGGAGTGCCGGTTGGGATCCAAGTTTTTTCGACAAAAATTCTCGACCTCGTCATTGCAGAACCGTCGGAATATCCTCCGGCGATGGCCTTGAGTTCGACTTTTCTGGCCGTGCTGCTGGTTCTGCTATGCTTCCAACGCGTTGTTGTTGGGCGCAAGGAGTTCACGACTGTGACTGGTCGCGGCTTTAACCTTCGCCGCACCGCACTGGGTCGATGGAAGAACTTTGTCTTTGTCTTGGTAGTACTACTGGCATTGATCGTAACGGTGGTTCCAACCATCTTCCTGGCGCTGGGGACCTTCATGAAGCTTTTTGGCTTCTTTGACATTAGCGATCCCTGGACCCTAAATAATTGGCGCCAGGTACTTCAAGATCCCGTGATAGTGCGCTCTTTATGGAATACTCTCGTAGTAGCGCTGGGCAGTGCGATGGTCGGCGTGTTCCTGTATTCACTGATTGCCTATGTCATTGTGAAGACAAGTTTTACTTTCAGGGGGGTCCTTGATTTCCTCTCCTGGGTTCCTTGGTCCATCCCGGGGATTCTTCTGGGAATCGCGCTCCTCTGGACTTTTCTTGGCACAAGAATATTTATCCCGCTGTATGGGTCCGTCTACATCCTGATGATCGCGATGATCATAAAGAGTATGCCTATAGGAACACAGGTCATTAAAAGTGTGATGCTGCAGTTAGGGCGTGAATTGGAGGAGGCATCGATAGTGTCGGGCGCGTCATGGTTCTCTACCTACCGCCGTATCCTGGTGCCGTTGCTCTTCCCGGCGTTGGTTACTGTGGGACTGCTAGTGTTTATTTCGGCCGTCCGGGATATCAGTACGGTCGTGCTTCTAGCGACGGGTGAGACCAGGACACTTTCCTTGCTGATGCTTGAGTTCGCTACAGAAGGCCAGTTTGAAAAGGCAACGGTGATGGGTGTGCTGATAGTTGTCTTTGTCGGAACCGCGGCTCTTATTGCACGGAGTCTCGGGGGCCGTGTCGGTATGAGAGAATAGTCAGGGTAAACGGCGCGATTTGTAACAGATGTATGGTGGTGCAGGACAGAGGGCTAGGTAGATCGGCCGGGGTTTCACAGACGAGTATCCAAAGCGACACTTTTGTTCGAATGAGGGGTAAAAGCTTTACCGACTAGAAGGGCGGTTTCGAGATTGGCGGTGGTCCATCGGCAGGCGGGTAAAGGTCGCCCTTCGCACCACGATTGTGCTCCGCGCGAATGGGAGGAAGCCATATAGCAGGATGCTGGAAAAGGCTACCAGCAAGGCCCGAGGGAGGGAGCGAAGGCCCCGGTGCGTACTTCCAGTACGTGAGGAGGTCTGAGCGACTGAGAGCGGAGCTGGTGGCTTTTTCAGGATCGGGTTTAGAGTGACGAGGAGGCTGATCATGGCCGAGATTCTTGGAATCGGGTGCCCCCACGGCCCACATATGCGGTTTACCGACGAGACTATGGCGAACTGTTATTTTCGTATCAACCTGAGGAACGCAAAGACTCCCGCGGCCCTCAGGGATCCGAAGAACTGGCCGGCGAAGATGAGAGCGGAATGGGGGAACGACGAAGGAGTGTCCGCTGCGCGGCGACACCGTGAAGAAGTGATCAGCGGGTTTCGCGCGGCGCGGCAGGCTCTGGACCAGTTCAATCCGGATTTTGTTTTGATGTTCGGAGATGATCAGTACGAGAATTTCAAAGAGGATATTCTACCGCCCTTTTGTGTCTACGCGTTCGATGAATTCGAGATCGGTGGCGGGAAAGGCGGGCGTCGTTATGAAATCGGGCCCAATGGAATTCTGAACACGGGTGTGTCAAACCTCGGCATTCCAATGGAACGTCCCCCCCAGCAGTCGAGAATCGAAGGTAGCAAAAAGATAGGAACCGTACTGGCCGGAGAACTTGTCAACAAGGGGTTTGACATAAGTTGGTCGTCCCAGTTCCATCACTCCACCGGCCTGGGGCACGCCTTCACTTTCACTTTAGATTACCTCGACTGGGACAGGAAGGGATTTCCTTATCCTCTAATTCCGTTCCAGGTCAACTGCTATGGGGAAGACATGCGCATGCCCTCTCTGGGAGCGAACGAATGGATTGGACGCCTGCCCGAACGCTCGGAAGTGGACAAAAGCCTGGCTGAAGGAGGCGTCTTGCCTCCACAGGCTCCCCCGGTATGGCGTTGTTACGATTTGGGGAAGGCGGTGGCGGAGATTATTGCAGCGAGCCCTTACCGCGCATGCATAATCGGTTCGTCCAGTTGGTCCCATGCCTCTCTCACCAACATGCATGGCTTTCTGTGGGGTGATGTGGATTCCGATCGCGACTACTATGAACAACTAAAGGCTGGTCGATACGACCAGTGGAGAAATCTGGATCCCGATAAACTTCGAGCGTCGGGACAACACGAGATGCGAAATTGGGTCTGCCTGGCAGGGGCTATGGAAGGGAGGAAAGCGCAGATTTTGGCGTACGCTGAGACTTACATTTTCAATTCCTGCAAGTGCGTAGCGTTATTTCCGCCGGAGATGACTTGAAAGCTAGGAGGGCTAGCCTTCTGCCACAAAAACTCCAAGTGTCATCTGACTCGTTGCTCACATCCCATGTTGTCTAACTACAGCTTCTCACACCTTCGGGCAACCGTGGGGGCAACAGGGAATTTTTGAACTGAAAATATCGCGGTGTGGCAGTGGTTACATCAGCAATGCGATTCCCCCCGCCTCCACCATTCGACTCGCGGCGATTACTCCGCTCGCTATCAAATCTTCAACTTCTCTTCCCATACGCGCGAGCCGCGATTCTTTCTGAATTCGATCCTTCTGCGCGGCAACCCAGCCGGACAAAAACAGATGGAAAACTTATCGCCAAACACCGCACCGGATTCAGAACGCGCTTGGCTGAAGGTAAATGTCCCCGCTCTGACCGCTGGCAATACGCAGAATCTTTTGACTCTCAGGACGAATAACAACTGCTGTTTCAGAAGTGCCACCACCACAAAGAGTGCCGGTCGGAGTAGCGCCGACAACGTGCTCACCGAGAGGAACGAAAAGTTCGACCTTTTCCGATGGTGCGAGATCTGCAACTGGCACCGTATCTACGAACACCCGAATTGTGCAAGCCGAACCCATGAAACCAGTGTCACGCTTGATGATGAGGCTGCCCGTGTATTGGGCTTGAGATAACCACTGCGGTGCCAGGATACGGGAGGACGGCACTGCGGACGCCTGATAAATGGAAACTGGCCGGGTGGCACAGGCCGTGAGCGATAGGGCTAGGAATACGGCAAAGAAGCGCATAACCCCTCCGATTGAAATCTAACGTACAGCCTTTTATCCCCAAAGCCTGAAGCAAGCAAGTTCCGGAATAATCCCGACAGTAGCAAAGGGGAATAAACGGGTTGAACTAAACCGTGCGGAGCCAAACGTCTCTCGCGACTATGGCCGGCGAAGGGTTGGCGAGCGATAGGAATATCGGCAAAGGAAGATACCTGCCAGCGTATAATCGCTGTCCGATCGATGATCATCTCGATGATCGCCATGGATACATCCGGCCCGATCATTGCCATGATTCTCGCCGCCTGCGGTCAAGACCTGGCGCAATCGTCTTCGATCATTCTCACGACGGTCACGGACGTGGTGGGATTTTTCAGCCTCTCGCGGATCGCGACGATGCTGGCGAGCAGGCGTCCAACCTGATAGAAAAATTCTATGCGTATCCCTACGGCCACATACCGGCTTCAGTTCAACCGCGCTTTTAAATTCGTCAATGCCAAGGCCATCGTGCCCTACCTCCATGACCTCGGGATCAGCGACTGTTACGCATCGCCCCTGCTCAAGACTCCCGCCGATAGCGACAACGGCTATGACGTCTGCGATCACAATCATTTGAACCCTGTGTTGGGCAGCGAGGATGATTTCGAGGCTTTCACCTCAACCTTAAGCAAGCACGGCCTCGGGCTTATTCTTGACATAGTGCCCAATCACATGGTTATCGGCCAAACCTGCAATGCTTGGTGGATGGATGTCCTTGAGAACGGCCCCAGCTCCAGTTACGCGGACTACTTCGACATCGACTGGCACCCGGTGAATCCGCAGCTGGAAAATAAGGTGCTGCTCCCTATCCTGGAGGACCAGTATGGCAACGTGTTGGAAGATGGCAAACTACGGCTAGCCTATGAGGACGGCGCCTTTTCCATCTATTATTACGACACCAAGCTTCCGTTGGCGCCGCACAGCTATAGCAGTATCCTTGGACATCGGCTCGACTCCTTGGCGGAAACCTTGGGAAAAGACAATGAGTCGCTGCAAGAACTCCAGAGCATCCTGACCGCCATAAGCTACCTTCCGCTGCGTACCGAATCGAACCCGGAAAAGCTCGAAGAACGTAATCGGGAGAAAGAGATTATCAAGCGGCGCATCGCCTCGCTCGTCCAGGCCAGCCCTCCAGTGAGAAGCGCCATTGACACGGCCCTGCGGGAGTTCAACGGCACGGCGGGCGAGCCCCAGAGTTTTGATCTGCTCGATAGATTGATTGAAGAACAGCCTTATCGCCTCGCCTTCTGGCGGGTCGCCGGGGAAGAGATCAACTACCGCCGGTTTTTCGACATCAATGAATTGGCGGCGATTCGCATGGAATTACCCGAGGTTTTCGAGGCTACTCACCAGCTCATTCTGCGGTTTCTTGCGGAGGGAAAAGCGACCGGCCTACGTGTGGATCACCCGGATGGCCTCTGGGACCCGGCGGCTTATTTCCGCCAGCTCCAGCAAAGCTATGCCTCGCAGACGATCCAACCACTGAATCCAAGCCGCATGCAGGCGCCTCCCTGGCCGTTATATGTGGTAGCCGAGAAGATTCTCTCAAAAGGAGAATCGCTGCCCGAGGATTGGGCGGTTTATGGCACAACCGGCTATGACCTGTTGAACAACGTCAACGGCATCTTCGTCGAGGCTGCCAACCGCGAAGCCGTTGACAAAATCTATAGAGACTTCATCGGGAGAAAAATAGACTTTCGCAATCTGATCAACTCGACCAAAAAAATGATCATGTTGATCTCCCTGGCCAGCGAGATCAACTCCCTGAGCCATCAACTCGATCGCATCTCCGAGAGAAACCGTCACTATCGAGACTTCACACTCAACAGCCTCACTTTTGCTATTCGCGAGGTCATTGCCTGTCTTGCCGTCTATCGTACCTACAACAATGCGACCACGGGCGCGGTGTCAGAAAGAGACCAGAAATATATCGCGGCCGCCGTGGCAGAGGCCAAGAGGCGGAACCCTCGGACGGCACGGGCGCTCTTCGACTTTATCCAGGACACACTGCTGCTTGGAAACCTGCAACATTTTCGTGCCGAGGACCGGCCACAGGTGATCGACTTTGTAATGGAGCTTCAACAACTTACCGGACCGGTGATGGCCAAGGCTGTGGAGGACACGGCATTCTACGCATATAACCGCTTGACCTCGTTGAACGAAGTGGGAGGCGACCCCGAGCAGTTCGGGCTGTCGGTGGAGGCGTTTCATCGCGAGAACGCCAACCGCCAACGGCATTGGCCTCACTCGATGCTCGCCACCTCAACCCACGACACCAAGCGCAGCGAGGATGTTCGAGCCCGTATTAACGTGCTGTCTGAGATCCCTGCGGAATGGGGCACAGCCCTGGAACGCTGGAGCAGGCTCAACGCCGACAAAAAATCAGAAGCGGATGCCGAGCTTGCGCCCGACAGCAACGATGAATACCTGTTTTACCAGGCCCTGGTCGGTGCCTGGCCTCCTGAATCGTGTACTGCCGAGGAGTTTGACGATTTTCGGGAGCGCATGGCCGCATATATGCAGAAAGCCATCAAGGAAGCCAAAGTCCACACCAGCTGGGTTAACCCAAATGAGGCTTACGATCGCGCAATGGACAAGTTCGTGAAAGAGGTGCTGGTTGCCGAGCCGGAGAATAGGTTTCTAAGCGACTTCATGCGCTTCCATCGGAGGGTCGCCTACCCGGGCATGTTGAACGCTCTCTCGCAGACGCTTCTAAAGATCGCCTCGCCTGGAGTCCCGGACTTCTATCAAGGGACCGAACTCTGGGACTTTAGCCTGGTGGATCCCGATAACCGCCGACCGGTGGACTTCGCCAAACGGAAAAAGCTGCTCGAAGAACTAAGGCAGCGGGAGAAAGAAGACCGTGCTTCGCTGATTCAAGATCTGCTTACCCGTTGGGTCGACGGTAAGATCAAGCTCTACGTAACCTACAAGGGTTTAAGTTTCCGCCGCTCCCAAAGGTCTCTGTTTGAAGAAGGAAACTATATCCCAATCGATGCTTCTGATGGAAGCCGAGATCGCATTTGCGCTTTTGCGCGGCAGAAGGGTCAGGCCTGGGCTGTGGTGGCGGTACCGCGGCTGATCACGAAACTCCTCAAAGCAGAACGGCCGCCCTTAAGTGAGGAGACATGGGGTTCCAGTGCCCTCGTGCTGCCCCAGGACGCTCCCGAATGCTGGCTTAATATCCTTACGGGCGAAGAGCTAAAAGTTCTTTCGAAACAGAGAAAACTCTTACGTCTCGCGAGCGCTTTTCAGAGTTTTCCGTTGGCCTTGCTCACGCCTTCGAATTCAGAGACTGCGGGCCACTAGAACACAAAGTTCACCGTCGGCGGCTTCAAAGGAAATCTCATCCAAGATCTTCGTGTCGCGGAAAGTTTTGGAAAGTCTATTGGGCTAAGCATGTAGTCACGTTTGGCGGAAGACCTTCGGACAGGTTTGATTTCCACCATTCGACTGTGGCGATTGCGCCGCTCGCTCATGCAGACCACATATCCGCTGGTCGAATGCCCGAGCGAGTCGACGGCAATTCTCCCAGTCGATCGATTCCGGAAAAAGTATATCAGAGTATTCTGCTTCAGCCTGAGGTCCGGCCGCTAGACCATCCGTTTACCATAAGCGCTGACTTGTATCTGGGCAACGCGGATTTTGTGGTAGAGGCATCGGGCTCCAGGGCTCCTTGACAAGGATTTGAGGGATCGGTTACTGCTAAGGGAGCGAGTGGAATTTGGATACGTGAGAAGTTTTCATCTAAGTCAGGTTCGACCTGGAGGTAAGTTCATGAAACCACAAGAATGGCGACAAAAGTTGGGGGATTGCGTTAGGGATTTGTTTCTTTCGCCGGAGATGCAACATTTCTACTCGATTGAGATGACGACGGAGCGGGCGAGGATTTATCTGTTGCAGTTGGGTATTTACGTCCGCCAGCGCAGAAATTTTTGGCCCCAGGTGGCGGCGAATTGCCCGGAGTTCGAGGTCAAGCAACGGATCATGGAGCACGAGCACGAAGAATTGGTCGAGGACGAGCACTCGAAAGCCGGCCATCTGGATCTAATTTTTCGCCAGGGAAAGGAGCTGGGACTCAGCGTGGAGCAAGTTCTCAATGCTGAGGCTCTGCCAACCACGAAGGCGGCGATTTATGGCTGGTTTTGGATCGCACGGAATCGGTCGTGGCAGGAAGCGATCGCCGCTTCGACCATTGCGGAATGGACGAACGACGACCGGCTGCTGGGCGACCTCGGCGGCGGTAATTGCACCCGGCTTTACAAAATCTGGAAGCGGGATCTGAACTTCAGCGACGGACAGATGCCTAATTTTACGGCGCACAGCAAGGCCGATGTGAAACACTCGGACATGTTTATTGACGTGCTTGAGAAATACGTTGTACCCGGCAGGGAACAAGACGTTCTCGATACCGCCAAAGAATCGATGGATCTCCATCGCGCCTATTTCGGCGGGATGGCTCATGCGATGTCGAAAGTATCCTGATTTCGATGGTAAAGGAGAAAGCCGATGAAGCTTGCCGAGCTGGACAGCGAATTAGAGAAAAACCAACTCTCCGGTTTTTGGAAGACGCGTGTTCCGTCGCATTCGTCCGAGGCGCCGTATCTCTGGAAGTGGGAACCGCTCCTTGACGGCTTGTTGAAGGCCAGCGAGACCATCGGTATCGAACAGGCGGAACGTCGTGCGATCCGGCTCGTGAGTCCCCATCTTCCAATCAAGTCGACCTCTCATACCCTTCAATTCACCTTTTCTATCGTAAATCCCGGCGAGGTTGCGCGGGCGCACCGCCATAACATGGCGGCGATCCGTTTCGTGGTGCAGGGGAAAGGGGCGTATACCGCAGTCGACGGCGAGAAATTTCCCATGGAAGAAGGCGACCTAATCCTCACGCCCAATTGGACCTGGCACGATCACCACAACGAATCCGAAGATCCCATTATCTGGCTCGACGGGCTGGATGGACCGCTGATCCAGTCTTTGAATGTTTTGTTCTTTGAGGATTACGAAAAAGATGAACAGGCGATTACCCGCCAAACCGGTGAGTCCCTCAACCGTCTGGGGTTTGCGCGCTCGCCGAAGGAAAACAAGGACCATCTGCGCGGCGTTCCCTTTCGTTATGCCTGGAAGGAGACCTACAAAGCGCTCAAGACCATGAGCGACGGCGACCGGGATCCTTACGAAGGCGCACTGCTGCGCTACGTGAATCCGGTCACGGCTGGATTCACTTACCCGACGATGTCGTGTGAGATTCAGCTTTTTAAAGCTAAAGAGAAAACCAAGAGCCATCGACACACCAGCACGGCGCTCTACCACGTTTTCAAAGGACGGGGTCGGACTGCGGTAGGAGAAGGTCACCTCGAATGGAAGCAGGGTGATTCTTTTGTCATACCGCTTTGGCAGTGGCATTCTCACGAGAATCTTGCGGATGACGAGTCGATTCTCTTTTCCATCAATGATCGACCTGTGATGGAAGGGCTTCAGCTCTATCGGGAAGAGGCGGAAAACTAAAATCTCATGCCGGCTCACTCGTACCGACCCGGATCATCAAACTGTCGATGGCTCCTCCCCTAAAGATTAAGCTCGCCAGCCGCGCCTATGACGGCGTGCTACCGATCCTGCGCGGTCAGATGCGGATACCGGGGTTCGACTTCGATATCATCGAGACTGAAGATGTTCCTCTAATGTTCGCGGGGATGTTCAAGGGAGAATATGACGTCTCGGAGATGTCTCTTGGCGAACTGGTCTACTACACCTCGAGGGATCAAGCGGACTTCATTGGGATTCCGGTTTTTCCATCCCGGATGTTTCGGCATGGGTTTATCTTTTGCCGAAAAGCCTCGGGCATCAAAAGTCCGGCGGAGCTGACGGGAAAGAGAATCGGCTTTCCGCGCTGGGTGCAGACCGCGGCAATCTGGATCCGCGGCACGCTGGTCGATGAATATGGCGTGTCAGCAAAGGATACCCAGTGGTACGTCATTTCCATGCATCACTGGGATGACTCCGACCCTGGTGCTGCCGTGGCGCCGCGCGACGGTTCGGCCATTCAATGGATTCAGAGCAACGGCAAGGATACCTCGGAGCGCGCCTGTCGAGCTTTGTTTGACGACGAGGTCGATGCGCTTGGCGTGACGGAGGCTCAGCTCACTCTCCTGTTGGCAAACCATCAGATCAAAAGATTGTTCGAAAACCCTCGCGAGGTCGAGGCGAACTATTTTCAGAAGACAAGAATCCTGCCGATTATGCACGTCATGGCGTTAAAAAAGGACTTAGCAGAAAGACATCCGGAATTGCCAGCAGAACTGTTTCGCCTTTTCTCAGAATCAAAGCGTTGGGCGCAGCGCTGGCGCCGCGCGATTCCCAGCCTCGTCGAAGCTTGGCCGAACCAAACTCTCGACGAAGAGAGAAAAGTGTTTGAGACCGACCCCTGGGCTTACGGGTTGGAGGCAAATCGGCACGTGCTCGATAAGTTCCTTTTGTATTGCTACGCTCAAGGAATCAGCGCGAGAAAAATTGCGCCGGAAGAGTTGTTCCATGCCAGTACCGTGAATCTAACAGAGTAATGCCTGTACCTGATTGAGGGAGGTTCTGTATGGCGAAGCCTGAAATGAAAACAAATGAAGCGGCGAATGCTTGCGACCTTCGTGATTGGCTCGACAATGTGGAAGCGCTGGGACAGTTGGAGCACATCTCCGGTGCTGACTGGGACCTGGAGATCGGGGCGTTGACCGAGATCATCCTGGAGCGGCTGTCGTCTCCGCCGGCGGTCATGTTCGATGCGGTCCCGGGGTATGCTCCCAATCGCCGCGTTCTCGCCAATATGCTCGAAACTCTGGAACGTACCGCGCTGACACTAAACCTGCCGACGGATCTGAAGACGATTCCGTTGATCGATGCTTTGCGGGCGAAGTTACGGGCGCTTCAGCCGATCAAACCGACAATCGTCTCCACCGGTCCCGTTATGGAAAATGTCGAGCGGGGCGACCAGATTGATCTGCTCAAGTTTCCGGTGCCGCGTTGGCATGAAGGCGACGGTGGCCGTTACCTCGGAACCGCTCATCTCGTGATCACGCGCGATCCTGAGACCGGCGTGGAAAACGTGGGCTGTTACCGAGTGATGCTGCACGACAAGGACAAGGTGGGTCTTTATATCTCTCCGGGCAAGCATGGCAAAATGCACTACGAGAAGGCGATGCGAGCGGGAAAGCCCTTTCCGGTTGCAATGGTGTTCGGCCAACATCCGCTACTGTTCATCGCGGCGTCTCAGGCCGTTCCTTTCGGAGTTAACGAATATGAGTGGACCGGGGGGCTGCTTGGTCAGCCCATAGAAGTTATGGAAGGGCCGTTAACCGGACTGCGCTTTCCAGCCACAGCTGAAATCGCCATCGAGGGAGAAATCATTCCTGGGGAATCGTTGCCAGAAGGCCCGTTTGGCGAGTGGCCTGGCTATTATGCCAGCGCCCAGCGCGCCGAGCCGTTCGTGCGAGTGAAGGCTCTATACTATCGCAACGATCCGATCATTTGTGGCGCTGCGCCTTTCAAGCCAACTATTCACGGCATGTATCGGTCCTGTTTGCGGGCGGCCACAGTATGGAACGGCATGGAGCAGGCCGGCGTTCCGGACATCCGTGGTGTTTATCTCCCTCCGCCGGCGCAACGATTCATGATCGTGGTGGCGATCAAACAGCGTTACCCGGGCCATGCAAAACAGGCTGCTCTAGTGGCTTGCCAGTGCCATGCCGGCGCCTATCTGGGCCGGTACGTGGTCGTTGTGGACGAGGACATCGATATCACCGATCTAAATGAAGTGGTCTGGGCTATCGCCACGCGCTCGGATCCTGCCACCTCGGTTGATATACTGCGCCGTACCTGGAGTGGTCCCCTCGATCCCATCATTCCTCCCGGTCAGAAGGGCCACAACTCACGAATGATCATCGAGGCAACTCGTCCCTATGAATGGCGTGATCGATTCCCCGATGTCAGTCAGATCGGCAGCGATACGCGAAAGCGATTTTCTGCGAAGTGGGAGAAACAACTTGCCGCCGTGCAAGCACGGCATGCCCGAGCGAATGTAAGACAAGATTAGCGCTCCCATAGACCGTTACTCTCCCTTTAATCCGGGTTGTAAACTGGGAGTGACGGCCTTGCCTAGCGAAATAGCAACCCTATCAACTGGCCGAAAACCGTAATGATTGGCCAATTTTGTCCATGTCAGGCGGTTCGCTTCGCTTTATTGTGCTTACCTAGAGTTCTCTACCCGCCATGGAATTCTTTGGAATTATGGTGTCTTAGGTATTACGGGGGCGGTCTTGGGCTAATTGGCACGGGTTGTGCTGCCCTGTGATCTTGATAGGAAAATAGCAGTACTTCAAGTGTTGGAAGGAGAACAAAACGGATGGAAGAGATAATGACCCCGTCCGAAGTGGCCGCTCTGCTCAAGATCCATCTTAAGACCGTCTATAAGTTGGCTGAGCGGGGAGTGATTCCAGGCAATCGGATCGGCCGGAGTTGGAGATTCAGCAGGAACGATGTCCTGGAACTAGTGTCCAGCAAGTCGATGAGTCTATCGGACAACGGCGACGGTGACTCGAAAGCGAGTGCTGTGGCCGGAAAGTAATCAATCATTCCTCGGAGCCGTACTACGATGCTTTCCCCGAGGTCATATCGAGCACTGTACGGCTCGCTTCATGAGCGCAAAGCCACCTTCGATTGGTTGAGAAGCACTATTTCCTCATCAATGGTCTAGCCTAAGTCTAGATGAAAGTGGTGCGGCCGGCGGTTTTGGGAAAGACTTGATGAAAGAGGAGCAAGCCTACGAGAGGCTAATGCGGGCGCTGTATGAGATGCAGACGCAAATCGAAGAAGGAGTCATTCCCGTGGCGGAGCAGGTTGTTCAACAAGAAGTCGAACGACTGCGAAGTCAGTCGGAGCAACAAAGGTCCATTCTTAAGGATTGCTTGGCCCATATTGACCAGAGCATTCTGAATTGCCGAAGCCAAATGGACGAGTACCGCCAGACGCGCTCTGACCTTGTGGCACTCAACGAGCGCCTCGCAAATCTCGGAGCCGAACCGGTGGCAGTCCCGGATCATTTTCCGGCGGAGAATCTCGGGGATCTGATTTTGGCACGCCTCCAAGGATTGCGTGCAAAAGGTAAGATTTGACTCTTTGGACTCAGTGGGCTCACAGGAATCATTTCGACTAACCGCTACCCAATGATCTCATTCCTCCACATCGGACCATCACGGTTTAAGGCGCGCGACAAAGCGTGATTGCTGCGCGTGCGTCCTGAACGTGGTTTGTACAAGATTCTCGCCGTTGTCGGATACCAACGCTGCCCAGGGTTGCTGACGGATTGTATCAGCGAGCGTTTGGCTGGTGCGCCCGCCGAGAATCGAACTCGGACTTAGGGTTCCGGAGACCCTCGTGATATCCTTTTCACTACGGGCGCGGTGAAACTTGTAGTATCACCGGGTTAGGATTGAGTCAACGAGTTGCGCGGGACTGTGGCGGCCAGCGCAGCGTTGACCATCTCATCGTGAATGGCGCCGTTGGAGGCGAGAGTTTCCTCTCCCCAGATGGAAAACCTATTCCCGGATAGGTCGCTCAACTTGCCGCCGGCTTCCTCAACAATCAGGGCGCCCGCCGCCGTGTCCCAGGGGCGAAGCTTCAGTTCCCAGAATCCATCTACTCGACCGCAAGCCACATAGCAAAGATCCAGAGCCGCCGAGCCGTTGCGCCGGATGCCCTGAGAGCGGGTCATGAACGCCTTGAAAAAGCTCAGATAGAAATCTGCGCTTTCACGTTGATCATAGGGGAAGCCGGTGGCGAGGAGCGCCTTATCCAACTCCTTCACCCCAGAAATCCGTATGGAGCCGCCGTTTAGAGTAGCCCCTTCACCTTTGACCGCTTTGAAGCACTCGCCCCGCAAGGGGTCGTAAACCAAACCTAGGATGACTTCGCCATCGCATTCCAGAGCGATGGAAACGCAGAACTGCGGGTAACTATGAGCAAAGTTCGTCGTTCCATCAAGCGGATCGATGATCCAGCGGTGATGGCTTTGAGTTCCAACCCAATCGGTTTCTTCCTCGGCGAGAATGGAATGGTTGGGAAAATGGTTTCGTAACACTTCAACGATTCGCCGCTCACATTCCCGATCCACTGAAGTGACCAAGTCGATGGCGCCCTTGTAATCAATGCTTTTTGGCTTTTGCCAATGCTCGCGAATCAAAGTGCCTGCCGCCGCGCCCGCCTCCCACGCGACGGACAAAAAGTTTGCCGTCTCAAATTTCATTTCAAACGGTCCTTCGCAATTGAGAAAAAGCTATGGTACCTAATGGCGCGTGAAGATTCGAGCACCGGCGAAAATCAATTTGCGGCTACGCGTGGTGGGTAAGCGAGCGGATGGATACCACCTGCTTGACACCCTTATGCTTCCGGTATCGCTTTACGACGAGATCATTATTAATAAAGGGGGAAAGATCGGAAAAAAGACGGGGCTGAAGGAGCGTTTAATTGTGACTTGTGATGATCCCCTGGTTCCTCAGGGCAGACAAAATCTAGCCCACAAAGCAGCGTCACTTGTATTGAACGGGAGGGGCATCAATGAGTCTGTGCAGATTCGCATTCACAAGCGGATTCCTATCGGGGCGGGGTTGGGTGGTGGCAGCACGGATGCTGCAGCAACGTTGATCGGTCTAAACCGACTTTTTCGCCTCGGCTACACGTTGAAACGGCTAGAAAAAATATCATCCGCTCTAGGCGCGGATGTGCCATTCTTCGTTAAAGGAGTCCCTGCCCGGGTACGTGGGATCGGCGAACGCTTGACTCCGTTGCGTGGAACGCCGCCACTTTGGCTCATCATTCTCTATCCAAATTTTCCGGTTTCAACCGCGTGGGTATATCGGAACCTGCCCCGTAAGTTGACAAAAGCTATTGTAAATACTAGCATTAATTTTTCGCTGGGGAGTCCTGCGAACCTCAGAAAACTACTCGTCAACGATCTTGAAACGGTTACCATGGGCCGTTATCCTCGCATCGGATTACTCAAGGAAGAGTTGGCTCGGCAAGGTGCCGTCGGAACTCTTATGTCGGGAAGTGGCTCTTCGGTGTTCGGTGTTTTTCCATCAAAGCGAAGCGCGGAGCGAGCGTTTCGCCGGTTGCGGAAAGAGAGGGAGGTTCAGGCTTTTTTAGTGCGTGTTTTAAACTAGATAAGTCACGACAGAAGCCCGTCAAAATCAACTGCCAGATATGCAACTGGCTTGCGTCAAAAGGGGGTCCCTATGCAGGTTACCGAGGTTAGGGTCTTTCCTGTGGATGAAGAGAAACTCAGGGCTTACGTAACGATCACGCTGGATCACTGTTTTGTGATCCGAGACCTCAAGATTATACGCGGCACCACGGGGTATTTCGTATCGATGCCCAGCAAGAAACGCAAAGACGGGACCTACAAAGATATCGCTCATCCAATCAATAACGAAACTCGAAAGATGATCGAAGAGAAAATAATCGCGGAATACCAGAAGGTTGTTGCTGAAGGGGGGAGCCAAAGGGCTCTCGGAAGTGGATGAGCGGATATCATGCCCGGGCGCTTGAACGGCTCTTGTAGGAGTTCGGGGTGGGCGGTCGCCAAGCGGTAAGGCCCCGGACTTTGGATCCGGTATCGAAGGTTCGAATCCTTCCCGCCCAGCCAGTTTCTTAGCCATAGGCCGGTAAGACAGTACCATAGAGCTAGATTTTGAGTGGCGCCGTTCATGAGCGAACGGCGCCACTCATTTTAGTACCCATTGGACTGGATAAAATTGGCGCCGATCGGAGCCGCGGGCTGAACACAAAATGGTTGCGAAAACGGTGACGAAGGAATAATTTCGAGACCATGAGCCAGCACACTGTCGAACTGAAGCTCTTCGCCGGAAATTCCAATCCGCCTTTGGCGGAGGAGATCAGTCAGTACCTCAAGGTCCCGTTGGGAAAAGCGGTCGTGGAAACTTTCAGTGACGGTGAGAGTAAGGTCGAGATCAAGGAAAATGTCCGCGGAGCAGACGTATTTGTTTTGCAATCCACGTCGGCTCCTGGGAACAACAACTTGATGGAACTCTTGCTCATGTTGGATGCTTTCAAACGGGCGTCCGCGACGCGCATCACGGCCGTCGTCCCTTACTATGGCTATGCGCGTCAGGACCGGAAGGTTATTCCCCGGGTGCCCATCAGCGCAAAACTGGTCGCCAACTTAATGACGACCGCAGGAGCTTCGCGAATGCTGACCCTCGATCTGCATTCGGGGCAAATTCAGGGATTCTTTGATATCCCCGTGGACAACTTATATGCGACGCCGGTCTTGCTGCAGCACTTGAAGAAACAATTAAACCACAATGAAGTAACCATCGTCTCCCCGGATGCCGGCGGAGTAGAGCGGGCACGGGCCATTGCGACGCGGTTGGATGCGTCACTAGCGATCATTGATAAACGCCGAGTCGGCCCCAATGTGGTGGCGGAGATGAACATCATCGGTGAAGTTAAAGATCAAATCGCGATCCTACTCGACGACATGGTCGATACTGCCGGCACGCTGACGATGGCTGCCGATGCACTGAAGCGGGAAGGCGCAAAAAAAATTCTCGGCTGCTGTACGCACGCCGTGCTTTCCGGACCCGCGATTCAGCGCATCGAGGAATCGCCGCTGGAGGAGTTGATTGTTACCAATACCGTTCCTTTAGCGGCTGACGCGCAACGCTGTCGGAAGATCAAAGTATTGTCCGTGGCTCATCTCATCGGCGAGGCGATTCGGCGCACGCACGACGAAGAGTCCATTAGTTCTTTGTTCGTCTGAACGGATCCGAGTAACGATACAATAGGAGGTAAGTTCTTTTGGAAACGTTAGAAATTGAAGCCGAGGCGCGGGAAGTGGGCAATAAACGACAGGCTCGCCGGTTGCGCCGTGCCGGAAAGATTCCCGGTGTTCTATATGGCCCCAAGACTCCGCCGGTTGCTTTGGAACTTAACAAGAGGGAATTTTCGAGCCGTGTCGCAGGACTCGAAGGTTCGCATTTGGTCCGGCTGAAGTCCGGATCAGCTGCATTGGCCGCCAAAGTGGCTTTGGTTAAGGAGATGCAATACCACCCGATCACCGGAGATGTTATTCACACGGATCTTTACGAAGTCGACCTTACGGCGAAGATCCAGGTGCGTGTGCCCCTTCACTTCGTGGGCAAGGCGGTTGGTGTTGTCCGCGGTGGCATCCTGCAACCCATCGTGCGCGAAGTCGAAGTCGAATGTTTACCTATGGATATACCAGAATTTTTCAACGTCGAAGTCAGCGCGCTGGATATCGGGGATGCAGTTCACATCGAAGACCTGCAGATACCTGAGGATGTAACCGCGATCTATGAAACGAATTTTGCCTTAGTGACCGTCGTACCGCCGTCGGTTGAAGAGGCTCCGACTCCGGCCGCAGCAGTAGTGGAGGGAGTGGCAGCCGCGCCAGAGGTGCCGGAAGAGCAAAAGGAAGGTGGCGAGGAGTCCTAAGGCGGATTATTCAGCGATCGAGGGGCGAGCCCTCCGGAGCGAAGGCAATGGGCCTGTGATTTGGAGCGGCCTGCAAACTGAGTTTGTGGAGCGAACACCTGGGAAAAATCCGAGTGGCGAGCCAAGCGCCAAAGACGACAGTGAAGCGGTTCGTCTCTGTGCCTTCACTCCTCCAGGCTCACCGCTCGATCGACACAGCTTTGTAGTTTTTCTTCTGAGCATGAATAATCCAGGCTAAGCAGTTGCTTCACCAGGGTCTTCAGGAACCGATTAGTGAAACTCGTCGTGGGTCTCGGGAATCCCGGCAAGAAGTACGCGCGTACGCGGCATAATCTAGGGTTTATGATCGTCGATCAAATTGCGCGGCGGAACCAGGTTACGATCAAAAAAAAGCTCTGCGATGCCTTGGTCGGCGAGTGGTCGAACGATGGAGAAAGGGTTCTCTTGGTCAAGCCCCAGACCTACATGAACCGTAGCGGCGAATCGGTCAAGGCTCTGCTTGGCCATTTCCGATCAGCACCTGAAGATTTGATTGTGATCTATGACGATCTGGACTTGGCGTTTGGGCGTATACGGATCCGGCCCACGGGAAGGGCAGGTGGCCACCGCGGCATCCTTTCGATTATGGAAAGCCTGGCGGGAGCCCAGTTTTATAGAGTCCGTGTAGGAATCGGGCGGCCGTCCGACAGTATGGACCCAGTTGATTTCGTGTTGGAAAACTTTACCTTGCAGGAGATTGAGCAACTCGACGAGGTAGTTTCACGGGCCTCTGAAGCGGTGGTATGTTTGCTGCGGGAGGGTGGACAACGGGCCATGGAACAGTTTAACCGTGCGCACTAAGCTCATTGTAAACGCCAGGGGGCTGTGTTTATGATACAGAACAAAAATTGTCGTGGGGGGTATAAGAACTGTGGCACTTTATGAAACTCTTTTCGTGGTGCATCCCGAAAAGGGGACGAGGATGAAAGAATTTATTGAGAGGTTCAAAAAAGTCGTCGAAGGGCAGGAAGGCACTGTCGCTCATGTCGATGAATGGGGCCTGCGTGATCTCGCTTATCGGATTGACAAGCAGGCAAAGGGATTTTACACGCTTTTGCAATACAGCTCGTCGGCCCGAGCGGTGGAGGAGTTGGAACGCAACTTGCGGCTAACTGATGGTATCTTACGCTATCTTACTGTCCGTGTTGACGAAGAGACCCAGAACCAACCTGCTGCGAAGAGCCACTCGGAAGAGCAGCGAGCACCCGCCGAGGCAGCAGCCGCAAAATCCGAACCCCGGACTTAATGACTTCTCAACGGGCGGTGACAGCCGTTATTTGGTAGTGAGGTAGGTAAATCTATGGCACAGAGAGAAATGGGCGCGAGGCCGTATCGGGAGAGAACAGACGACGAAAAAGGGGGTCCTCGTCGGCGGCCGATGTTCCGGCGTAAAGTGTGTCGTTTCTGCGCCGATAAAACCCTGAGGATCGATTACAAGGACGTGAGGATGATTTCGCAGTTCGTCACTGAGCGTGGAAAAATGACTCCGAGTCGAATTACCGGCAACTGCGCTCGTCATCAAAGGCTGCTGACGACGGCGATCAAAAGAGCCCGTAGCGTCGCCTTACTCCCCTTTACCACCGCCAATAGTTAATTATCTTCGCCAACCGTTTTGATATGCAGCGGCTAGAAATCATCATCAAATTCTTTCTGGCCTTGGCCTCCACGGTCTTTCTTCTCATTGCCGGTGTCCTGTTGCCTGCAGCGGGCGTGATTCTGATACCGTTTGTTCCCCAGCCGGTACTTTTATTCGGCCTCAAGTACGGTGCAGGCTTGGGAGTGGCGGTCCTTGTCGCGGCTATGATTAGCTTGTTTGTGTTTGCGGGGGAAGCATTGGGATTTGTTTATTCGGTATTCGCGGTCATGGTCGGTTTACTTTTGTGGCTGTTGGGACGGCTTCGCATCGTCGAATTATTGGTCACAGGAGTTGCAGCTGCGATGCTTGCGACGGCCGCAGGCGTATTGCTTCATTTCTACGGCTCCTGGGGAGCCATGACTCAAGATCTTCGTGGCAGCCTAACGGATAACCTTACGGTTGCTTTACGAGTTCATGAAAAAATGGGCTTCCCCCAAGAGAGTTTAAATCTCTTTAGAGAGAAGATCCCGGAAATCGTCGAGCAAATGCTCCAGCTTCTCCCTGGCTTGCTTTTCGTAAGTCTTTGTTTCGTCGTCCTGCTGAATATCCTTTTTCTATGGAAGCGGTTCCCGGATCGGCGGGCTCAATGGTTGTCGGTTGCGACGTTCCGGGAGTGGAAATGTCCGGAACAGTTGGTTTGGGCGCTGATTGCGTGTGGATTTGCCTTTTTTGTGCCGGCGAGCGAGGTGGTGACGATCGTTGCGGTGAACGTTCTTTTAGTGACCGGTGTTTGCTACTTTATTCAAGGGCTCGCCATCGTGGCCTTTTTTTTCCACAAGAACAATGTGCCTCGATTTCTGCGCAGTGCGACTTATATACTCATCATTTTTCAACAAATCTTTACGCTATTAGTCGCGGCTCTCGGTTTGTTTGACCTGTGGGGTGATTTTCGCCGTTTAAAAAAGAATAATTTGAATCCGAGCCAGGCGTCTTGAGGGGAGAATATGGAAGTTATTTTGAAAGAGGACATCACGAATCTGGGTAAAATCGGTGAAGTCGTCCGCGTGCGCGATGGCTATGCACGGAACTACCTTTTACCGCGCGGTTTGGTGCTGGTGGCTAACAAGAAAAATATCAAAACATTCGAGCACCAAAAGAAACTTGTTGCCGATCAAAAGCAGAAGATCATGAGGCAGGCGCAAACAGTGGGTGATGAGCTGGCCGGCGTTTCGCTCATCATACCGATGCGAACCGGCGAGGAGGGCAAGCTCTTCGGCTCCGTTACCAACATCCAAATCGAAAAAGCCCTAAAAGCAAAAGGTCTCAATGTCGACCGCCGCAAGATCCATCTTGATGAGCCGATCAAGACCCTCGGAGAGTATGAAATTCCAATCCGTCTTTCCGCCGACCTTAGCGTGCCGTTAAAACTCTCGGTAGTTTCCGAAGACGGCGGAAAAGCTTCCCAATCTAGTTAGCTCGAATCTCGCGTGTCGCGTCCCGCAACGGCTTTTAACGAGATCACCGCTTCGGATCAACATCTGCGCCGTGCGAGGCTTTCCCTGCTATTCGCTGCAGTGCTTTGGAGCCTCGCCGGCATCTTTATCAAGTTTCTCTCTATCCCTCCGCTGACCATCGTTTTCTATCGGAGTTTGTTCGCGTCGTTATTTTTCGCATTTTTCGTTCGAAGGAGTATCGCTGTCCCCAGGGTTGCGCTGCTGGTCGCAGCACTTGCGTATACCGCGGCCATCAGCGCTTTCGTTTCGGCCAACAAAATTACCACGGCGGCCAATGCCATCGCCCTGCAGTACACGGCGCCGATGTTTGTCTTTATGATCGTCCACTTCTTGTTTGGTGAGAAGATCACCGGGGCGAGCTGGATCGCGCTAGTGTTGGGTATGCTCGGGATCGCCGTGATTTGCGCCGGGAGCGCCGGCCAGCCCGATGCTGCCGGGGTCATGATCGCACTGCTGAGCGGTCTGCTCTTTTCGATCTACATGGTAAGCCTTCGCTTTCTAAAAGAGTTCAATCCAGGCACTCTGACGTTTCTCAACAACCTGGTTTGCTGTCTGATTCTCTTGCCGTTGGTTGGATCAGAGCTGTCACTGTCCCTAAAGGAAGGTTGGATCGTCGCCGTGATGGGAGTCGTTCAACTGGGGATTCCCTATTGGCTCTTCTCAAAGGGGTTAGAGCAGATTTCCGTTCAAGAAGCTTCGCTGATCGTGCTCATCGAACCGGTATTGAATCCACTCTGGGTAGCGTTGATCGTAGGGGAATTGCCGTCGCGCGCGACGTTAATCGGTGGAATATGCATTGTCGGCAGCTTGGCTTTTCGTTATCTCCGCTCGTCTTTGAATTCTCAAACCGTTTAGATTCCCGTGCTGTTTTATGATAAGTTTTGCTGACTCTGAAGTCAGAACGAAGGAGGATGAGAAATGTCTATGAATTGGGGAATGGCAAATCGTTTAGCTCGGATCATTACGCCTGAAGACGGCCGAGCCGTTATGCTCGCCGTGGACCATGGCTACTTTCTCGGCCCTACCAGTGGTTTAGAAGAGCCCAGAAAGACCATCGAACCACTGCTGCCTCACGCCGACTCGATCATGTTGACTCGGGGTGTGCTGCGTACTTCCGTCGACCCCAAGGCCAACAAACCGGTCGTGCTTCGCGTTTCCGGCGGCACCAGTATCCTAAAGGAGCTTTCCAACGAAGACATCACGGTTTCCATCGATGATTGTATTCGCCTCAACGTGTCCGCCATGGCGCTTTCGATCTTCGTGGGATCGGAGTTTGAAAAGGAAACTCTAGTCAGTCTCGCCAAGCTTGTGGACGAGGGGGAGAAGTACGGAATTCCGGTGCTCGCGGTGACGGCCGTCGGCAAAGACATGGCGCGGGACGTCCGTTATCTCGGATTGGCCTGCCGCATTGCGGCGGAACTCGGGGCTCACATCGTCAAAACGTACTATTGTGACGATTTCGAGCAGCTCATCGAAAGTTGCCCGATTCCGGTTATCGTTGCCGGCGGCAAAAAGACGCCGGAGACCGAGGCACTGGAGCTAACCCACAATGCCGTGAAAGGTGGCGCCGTGGGCGTCGATATGGGCCGGAATATCTTCCAGTCGGATTCACCGGTGGGAATGATCAAAGCCGTTCGCGCCATTGTGCACGAAAATGTTTCCGTGAAGGAAGCGTTCAGGATTTATGAAAGCGAGAAGGGGACGATGGCGAAGCGGGCTGCGGGATAGGTGGCTGTCTCGGGTCTTGTGTTTCGCGTCTCGTGTTGTAAGACGAAACTGAGGATTGTTTGTGGCAACGTTCCAAACATTTGAGGAAATTGAGAGCTGGCAGATGGCCAGGCGACTCACTTTTGAGATCTATGGGGCTTCGAAGAAGTCGCCTTTCGCCAAAGATTTTGGTCTTCAAAAACAGATCCGAGATGCGAGTGTTTCAGTTATGGCGAACATTGCTGAGGGGTTCGAAAGAAGCGGTTCTGGAGAATTTCAACAGTTCCTGGCTATCGCTAAAGGTTCCGTCGGCGAAGTGATCTCGCATCTGTACGTTGCATTAGATCAGGGCTACATTAACCACGAGGAGTTTCGCCGCTTAGAAAAACTAGCACGTGACACCGGTCGCAAAATCGGTGGATTAATGAGTTATCTACGTCAATCAGGCCTTAGAGGTCCAAAATATAAGACATCCATCAGAAGACAAAGTAATGGCAAAGAGCTTGAACCCAACGCGGGACACGGGACTCGAGACTCGAAACGGCGCTGATTCGATGCGCGTCGCCATGTACTACAATAACCGGGACGTACGCCTGGAGGAGATGGCCGTTCCGAAGATCGCGCCCGGTGAGTTGCTGGTGCGCATCCGCGCGAGCGGGATTTGCGGCAGCGACTTGATGGAGTGGTACCGCATCAAGAAAGCCCCGCTGGTTTTGGGTCACGAAATCGCCGGGGAAGTCGGAGAGGCGGGGGAAGGGGTCAAAGATTTCCACCCTGGCGACCGGGTCTTCGCGTCCCATCACGTGCCCTGCGGAAAGTGCCGCTACTGCCTGGCCGGTCATCAATCGGTCTGCGACGTATTGCGGACCACCCACTTCGATCCCGGAGGATTTGCTGAGTTCGTTCGAGTGCCCAAGATCAACGTTGAGTTAGGTACGTTCCCCTTGCCTGACGAGATCACATTTGACGAGGGCTCATTTATCGAGCCCTTGGCCTGCGTCGTCCGCGCGCAGCGTTTCGCGCGGTTGACCGCTGGCCAAACCGTGTTGGTGATCGGCAGCGGCATTTCAGGCCTGCTGCATATCCAGCTTGCCCGAGCCCGCGGGGCCGCGCGGATTATCGCCACGGATATCAGCGATTTTCGCCTCAAGGCGGCCATTCAGTTCGGCGCCGATGGGATGATCCATGGAACGGACGACGTGCCAGCGCGCCTGCGTGATTTGAACGATGGTCGGTTAGCGGATTTAGTGATTGTCTGTACGGGCGCCATGCCGGCCATTCAACAGGCCGTCAAGTGCATCGATCGCGGCGGAACGTTGCTTTTCTTCGCGCCGACCGCCGCCGGCGTCGACGTACCGATACCGCTCTTTGATTTCTGGCGCGACGAGATTTCAGTGGTAACATCTTACGCAGGGAGCGGGCAGGATCTTGTCGAATCCATCGAACTGATCCGGAGTCACCAGGTGCGGGTCGCCGACATGATCACGCATCGCTTGCCGTTGGCTGAGGCGGGTCTCGGATTTCAACTCACCGCTAGTGGCCAAGATTCCATCAAGGTCATCATCGATCCGCTGCTATGAGCAGTCTCGAGTCTCGTGTTCCGAGTTTCGAGTTTAGAACCCGAGACTCGAGACTCCAGACCCGAGACTATCTACTCATTCCCAACTCTTTCCGCGCTTTGTCTAAAAAACTGTAGTCGACGACTTCCGAGACGCTGACGGGCTTCGTGACCTTGGCGCTGTCACGCGCCAGGTCGATAAGCACCTGCACGGACTCCGGCCTAACGTAGGCGTCTTTGGTTAGCACCCGGGTTACTTGCCTGAACATTTCGGCGGCCATCCTAGGATCGTTCATTCTCCACTGCTTCATGAGAATGCTTGTCACTGCTTCTTGATTGCTCTTGTCCCAGACGAACTGAAGCCCGCGCAGGGTGGCGCGTACCATGCGATACACCTCGTCGGAGTTTTCACGGATCTTTTTTTCCGAGGTGCCGAAGCCGTTCTGCGGAAATTCGACAACGTCCCCGGCAAAGATCAGTTCGTTGTAACCTTTTTCGAGGGCGACGATGTTCTCCGGGACGGATAGAAACGAGGCATCGACAACGCCGGTTTCAAGCACCGCATAACGACCCGCTGCCGAGCCGCCCATAGGCAGAAGTGAAACATCTCGCCCTGGCTCCAGGCCGTAGTGTTTCAGAACTTTTTCCGCTATCAGGGTCGCCGACCCGCCCGGCGAACTGCCGGCGATCTTTTTTCCTCTGAGTTGATTGATGTCTTTGATGTCCTTTTTGCTTACCAGAAACAGGAATGGCTTGGCGACGGTGAAGAGCAAGACCTTCATCGGTTGCCCGCGGACGGCGGCGCCGATGGTTCCGGTCACGGCGCCGTTATAGTCGATGTCTCCACTCAGCACCGCTGTGCTGGCGAGATTGGCGGGCATATAAATAATCTCGAGATCGATGCCTTCGTCCTTGAAGAAACCCCGATGGAGGGCGGTGTAAAGCGCCAAAAAGGAAACGTTCGTGGATGAGCTGCCCATGCGGACTTTCTTGAGTCCGGACTGCGCGTGGCAATTGTCGGAAGTTAGGAAACCGATTGTGAGAGAGAACAGCAGCGTGACTATCATGCCCAATTTCAATTTTCGCATCAGCGCGCCTCCCGCTTTATCAATCAGCGATTTGTTTAAAAGATCAATCCTTCTGACACCATTCTTTGAATTCTTCCAAGCCCAGTCGTTGCAGCGTGTCCATGTACGGCCGGCCGGTTTTTTCATGCCGTCCCGACAAGCGGTAATATTCGTAAACGAGCTCCGGCAGCCATTTGGCGATGGTAAAACCCTTGTACTTGCCGTCGGGGATCGGTTCCAAGAATCTTGGCCCGACGTCTTGCCAGTCGTGCTCGGCGATCCAGCCTCTCTGGGTTCCGAAAACGCTTTGAAGGATCATTGCCCGGTGACCCGCGTCCAACATCTCGTCCAGACTGACGTTCCACCCCGTCGTGGCGTTCAACGAGTCTACCATGCTTTTGAGCCCATCGGGCATCTTGTCGTTGAGTGCAAACCAGCAGCCGCCCATCAGGCCGCAGGCTTGGCGGAATTTCTCAGTGAGCAGGTGGGACTGCGTCCAACCCTCTGGCTTCTGCATATCCAGGGGCCCCCATTTCTCGCGATAAGCTAGATCCGGTGGCGGCTCCGCACCACCGGCACCCTGCGGTTTCATCCCACCGCTCGCGACCAATTCCCGCAGCATCTGGCTGAGCAGCGGACGCCATTCGTGCTGCGCCGGAGTGCCGCCTTTGGTGTGAACCACCCAATTCTTTGCCTCGCCGCCCAAAGTCTCAGCTAATTCCTTTGGCCCGTCAGCGAGGATATTGCCGAGCCAGGTTTCCCGCCTCGCACATCGCTCCAATAAAGTTTCCACAGCTTCCAAGTTTCCCCATTCTAATTTGAGCCCGTCGGTGCGATCGGGGCCGAGCACGCCCTTTTCCCAGGCCTCGAATGCTAGTCCCGCACCGCAGGCATAGTGGCTGCACTCAATGCCTAGATCATTGATGCGTTCGGAGAGATAGAGGACGTCGTTGCCCTTAAAGCCGAGATTGTAAAA
>Ga0209857_1000015_pt1 | contig 32908 bp, 29 predicted proteins | sample GWRWN1_10_20_FD_187226 | JGI IMG/M metagenome (GOLD analysis project Ga0209857, IMG submission 187226) | Riverbed sediment microbial communities from areas with no vegetation in Columbia River, Washington, USA - GW-RW N1_10_20 (SPAdes)... | ecosystem: Environmental > Aquatic > Freshwater > River... | reverse complement strand
CATCGTAGTGCAGTTGCGCTCAGGTGAGAAGGGTTTTGCAGAGAACGGCTGGGTTGGCCACACGCTCGCCATCGGGACAGCCGTGCGCCTGAGCATCACCGGTCCTTGCGGACGCTGCGTGATGACCACTCTTGCGCAAGGAGATCTCCCGAGGGATTCGGGAATCCTTCGCACGGCGGCCCAACATAACCAAGTCAACGTCGGCGTGTATGCTGCTGTAGCGCGGGGCGGCGCAATCCGTTGTGGTGATCGGGTCAGGCGTGAGTGACGTGATAGCAAGAAGAATAAGAAGGAAAGGGGATAGCCGCTGATAGCGTCTTGATCACGCCGCAAATACTTCGCCATCTCACTTACCTGTACCCTTGATCTCTAACCAGTGCGGCTACGGCTTTCGCCCGCTGTGCCGAAACCTCCCTGCGCCGGCGCTATTTCCAATCGCCGGGCAATTTCCTTGAAAGCCGCTTCGATCGGCCTTTTGCGCTGCTTCCGTTCGTCTTTCGCCCCAGCCTCACGGCTTACTTCCTCTCCAAATCCGTCTTCCCCCAAAAATCGCTGGTCCTCCACGGCATAGTGTTCTGCGTCAGTCGATCGAAGGGGACACATGGTATTCCATTTAGAGCTTCCCATGAAGTGAATCTTGTGCTATTACCTAAAACGGCTTTATGTTCAAAAGAGGTAACTAAACAGAACTAGAACTACAACCACGAATGTAAAAGGAACGTCGAGTGAAAAAGAAAATTCTTATAGTGGAAGATCACCATGACTGCCGTGAGATCCTGGGCTTGTTGCTAACAAAAATTGGATATCACGTGATAAAGGCCCAGAACAGCAAAGACGCCATCGCATGCGCGGAGGCAGAGGAGCCTGCGCTCATTTTTATGGATATGGAGCTGCCGGACGTCGACGGAGTCAAAACAAGCGCTATCCTTAAACAGAATCCCAAAACTTCTCACATTCCTATCGTGGCGCTTACGGCGTGGATGTCCGAACTATGGCGGAAAAAGGCTTCGAAAGTGGGTATCAAAACCTATTTACTAAAACCGGTCTCATCTCAGACGTTAAGAGAGACAATCGAGGAATTCACCGATGAATCGCTCATCCGAGCCAATGCTGTGTGACGCCTCCGATCTGATATTCTAAGGGGCATTAGAAACTCCAACCGATGGATGTAATCTCTTTTGGGATTTTGCAATATGTCGGAAAGAGACGTTAAGCGCTTTTTATTTTCCCCTAACTTAGAGTAACTTCCCTAACTTGGTTTTTTAAAAAGCCCATTCTTCCCGCCTTGATACCCGGTTAAGAGGAGCATCAGCCTATTTTTTCCTGGTTTGGGGAAAGGGCCGGGTCTCTACATAAGCCACTTGGTTCGTTTCCGGCAATTCGCGAACCGCGGCGTGGCATACATCGCGGCTCGATGAAGTGTCTTAACTTTGCTCTCAGGAGATGTAGGAGAATCCTTCAGACAGGCCCTTTCAGCGCTCCACTTCTAACCATAAGCGCCAAAAACCTTCCAAAGCTTGCTAATTGCCTAATGGCATTGGCGTTGCCTAGTGAACGGTTTGAAAGCAAAGCACCCTATTAATGGCCGAGTTGGTGAGGCGTGATTGAACTTAGTTCCTGTTTTGGCTGAAAGGAGAGAACAAAATGAAAACCCATGAAAGCGATTTGGAAAAACCCAGCTTTTGGCAGCTCGTGTTTTTGCAGAGCAAAGTCAATGGAGCTGCTTACCGCGGCGAACAGCTACCGCGCCGGAACTGGAATTGGCCCCAGGATACTTATTTCCAACAGCGACTACGTCTTGCGAAGTGGTACCGCGTTCCGGACAAAAGTGAGTTGAACTAGGCTACGACAGCCAACTGTTTGACCGGATTGTTTTGACTTTGGGGCGGGTAATTCGTCCTTAGAGCGTGCGGCTGAGGTCCACGCCACCAATCGATTGAATGATCTGCTGGCAAAAAAAGTCTCGCTAAACAGAAGATAACCCCAATAGACCCTTGAGGCAGGCGCTGACGAATGCCGTTCAGTTCCCAGCCAAGTAGAGGACGGAAGCGACGGGCCTCTATTTGGCTGGTGTTCTTGCTCCCAACCAACCGCATCGTTCGCGTTCTTCGCTCGGCGGTCAGTTGTCCATCGACAGCATTCCTCATTCGAACGTTGTCAGCCGAGTCAACCTACGTTCTAATTCAGAATAGAGGAACTAGCACTTGCCCGTTTGCTAATCTGCCCGAGCAGACGCGAACCTAGTGGGCCGATAACTATCTTCGCCGTAGCCGTAGCAAGCTTGTTGACCTCCGAGAGGATAAGGCGAAGGAGGTCGTACGCGAAGTCTAGAATTAAGGGAGGATGCGATCCGCGCCAACTTTAGCCCGTAAGTTTCAGCTGTCAATCGAATGTCGTCGAATGTCAAGACAAAAACTCCGGTGGGCTTTTACCATCTTAGCGAGATTAAGGTCTTCCTAACCGAAGATAATGACAAACTGGCGTCGGGGGATCGTTGTCACAGGACTGGGGCTTTACCTTTTTGTTCTAGAGTTCCTCGTGGAGATCCTGGCATCCACCGGATAAAATCAATGGCTCGGTATAGTGTCCTTGCCCTTTGCAACAAATGCGGTGGCCTGCATGAATTGGACATGTCAGTTGAGTTGAAAGACGGCCCGATTAAAAAGCAAAGCATCGCCGACACGTATCCGGGGGAACCTCTTCCACAAAGACTAGCAAGCCTTTCCGGTAGCATCGTCACATGCCCCGCGACCGGGAGGCAATCTACTCAGAAAAACAACCACCAAATATTTTTGGTTCCAACTAAGAACTAACGCCTGCGTATTGACGTTACGGTTCCTCCACAACACGAATTGGTCGTGATCCGGGACGCCAGCGAAGGCGACCTTCACGAGCGGTTTCCCACGGTCTTGCGCGGAGCATTCGGTGTCATGCGCCGCCAGATCAAGAAGCTGGCTGAGAAGTAACGCAAACGGGTCAAGGCTCATCCCGAGCAGCAAGTCGTGCGGTGAATCTCTCCTCACTCTTTCTATTTCGAGGCGGATTTCGCTAGGGCAGCAGAAGCTCGGGCCTTGTTTTGGCTTGACGCCAAGATCACCCGGCCTTATAAGCAAGCTGTCTCGTTTATTCACCGCCAAGATCATCAAAGAACGAGGTTATGCTTGCTGTGTATAGGAGGTCATATGTCTAAAGCCTATGTCGATGCTGACGGCCATGTGATGGAAGACGCGGAGGAAATACTTCAGTTCGTGCGAGCGCCGTTCAATAACCGGGGCACGAGGAATTGGATACCGAGTTTGGATCATTTTCACACCCCGGCGGATGGGACGCCGCGCACCCCAGGTACGTTCGATCCGAATACTGGGCCGGAGCAATGGCTCGAGTTCCTTGACAAGACGGGTACCGATTACACGGTGCTCTATCCGACCACGGGATTGGCCTACGGTAATGTCGCCTATCCACAGTGGGCGGTGGCTTACGCTCAGGGCTACAACGATTATATTCACGCACGGTATCTGAAGCGCAGTCCTCGCTTTCAAGCAGTGGCACTGATTCCCATGCAGAGCGGTGCCGACGCCGTTACCGAGCTACGCCGCGCGGTCAAAGATCTGGGGTTTATCGGGGCGATGATTCCTTCGAATGGGCTCACCCGTCATGTGAGCCACGCCGAGTACTGGCCGATCTATGAGCAAGCCGAGAAACTCAACTGCATCATGGCGGTGCATGGCGGCAGCTACATCAATCTTGGATTCAACACCTATACGGTTTTTCCGGCAACTCGCGCCCTCGGAATGCCGTTCCCACTGGCGATTGCTTTGACCGGAATGATGGTCGACGGAGTGTTTGACCGGTTCCCGAAACTACGTGTTGGTTTCATGGAAGGCGGTACGGCGTGGATTCCGCTCGTGCTCGATCGGCTCGAGCGCGAATTGGAATACGGTGGACTCAAGCTCAAGCGGCATCCCGCCGATTATTTTGCGGAGGACCGAATCTTCGTTGGTTGCGAGGGTAACGAGAAGGCCTTGGCTTACTCCATTGAGCGGGTCGGATCCAAGCCGTTTATGTTCGCGTCCGATTTCCCGCACGAGATCTCGATCAACAACTGTATGGAGGAGATCGACGAAGTTCTAGAGCGTGAGGATCTCAAGCAAGAGCACAAGGCCGCGATTCTCGGCGAGAATGCACGGCGGTTCTACGGTCGCTAATAATAAGGTGAAAAAGAGGGAAGCTATCGACCAGCATAGCATCGATGATCCGCTCTTGAGCGCTTGACTCAGTATCGCACTGACCTCGGTTCGACAACCTTCCCAATCGTAGGGTTTTCACCTGGCAGAACCTGAGAGGGGCTTGCATAGATAAATTTGGATATACAAACCGAGGCGCTAGGTGGCGGGTTTGCGAATGACGTCCGAAATTCTTGCGAGAAAAAGATCCACCGAATAAGGCTTTACGAACAGACCGAGCAGTTCTCCGGTTTCTATTGCCGATTTTACTTCCGGCGTGACGTAGGCACTGGCAACGAGTGCTTTCAGTTGGGGATCTTCCCTTTTCATTTCCTGAAACGCATCCCAGCCGCTCAGCTTGGGCAGTCTCAAGTCCAGGACAACCAGATCGATCTCGTTGCTATGACGCCGATGCAATGCCACCGCCTCAACTCCGTCCCGGGCGCCCAGAACTCTGTATCCCTCTCCCTCAAGCAGACGCCGCATATACTTGAGCTGCTGGGCTTCATCTTCCACGAAAAGAATCATTTCACCGCCCATGGACTTTCCTTCCCTTCGGGTAGCACCATATAATTTCGCCACGAGACTTTCCAGCTAACTCGGAGGTTTTGTCTCTCCTCCGGGTGTTTGGGATGAGGTGTCCCATTAACATCGCAAAAAACCTTGATTATCTCTTTGTAAACTCAAAAATGGTTCGGACATCTCCAGTTTCGGAAACAGTAATTTCTTGGCTTTTGAGCCCTGCGTCTTCGTGCCAAGCCTTGATAATGTAAGTGCCAGCCGGAAGATTGGAAATGGTAAATGCTCCACGGTCATCGGTCACGCCGAAATAGGGATGATCGAAGACATGAATGTATGCCAGCATCCATGCGTGTGTGTCGCAGACGACTTTGAGGAGTCCCGCTTGTCTGATTCTTGGCGTGGCGTCTATCGTAGTACCCTTGAAAGGCAACGATAAATTAAAGACAGTCCTATCTTCGCGATACGAGTGAGGTATGTGCAGCTTAGGATCGTTGTTTTTTACTGTGAGCTTCTCTCCTTTCTGCATCGCTAGAATTCGCGGAGAGTAAAGACAACCGCTATTGTTAAGGATATTCTCTTTTTGCGGATCGCCTACCGCCGTGCTTGACGTAGTCTCAATGAACACAACGACGTTTTTCAGCGCGCCGTCCGAGCCAACGAGGTAGGTCTCGTTCGGCAGGGTCTCACCGCAATAGTCTTGATCTTTGCTGACTTTGACGGCCGCCGCCTTTGGGGACTCATCAACAAACTTGACCTCCCCGGTAATCGATCCGGCAAGCGCCTCGCTTAAGATAAGAAGGGAAAAGATCGTGACTAGCGCAGTTCCAACCATTTGCTTCTTCCTGGCATAGCCCAGCAATTGAGCCCGAGACCAATGTCCGAAAGGCCAACGGTGATGGCCCTTGGTTTACCAAATTGGCAAGCCAAGTACCTTGACTCACAGTAGGTAATCGGCTAGATTTCAACGAGTTTTAAATATTTTACACGGAAATAGCCTAGGGGCGGCGAGATTTAAAATCTGCCCTTAGGCTATTTTTGCAGATGAGGAGACCATGGCTGAATATAAAGTGGTAAAAGTCCCGAAGGACGGGGCAAAAATAACACTGGGGGCGAACAAGCAGCTGAACGTCCCGGACAATCCAATTATACCGTTCATCGAAGGCGACGGCACGGGCCGCGATATCTGGCGCGCTTCGGCGCGCGTGTTTGATGCGGCGGTGGAGAAAGCCTATAAAGGCAAACGCAAAATCCACTGGATGGAAGTGTACGCGGGCGAGAAGTCGTTCAAAATGTTCAACAACTGGCTGCCCGACGAAACCGTGGAGGCGTTCACGGAATTTCTGGTGGGCATCAAAGGGCCGCTCACGACTCCCATCGGTGGAGGCTTTCGTTCACTGAACGTAGCTCTCCGCAAATTGCTTGACCTGTACGTCTGCCTGCGCCCGGTGCGTTATTACAATGGCGTGCCTTCTCCCGTTAAGCATCCTGAATACGTGGATATGGTCGTCTTCCGGGAGAACACGGAAGATATTTACACTGGCATCGAGTTCATCAATGGCACGGAAGAGAATAAGAAGTTCAGATCACTGCTCAAAGAAAATTTCCCCAAGGAATATACGAAGATTCGTTTTCCCGAGACAGCCGGTATCGCGCTCAAGCCGGTTTCCGTGGAGGGCACGGAACGGCTCGTCCGCGCTGCAATCCAATGGTCGCTGGCGAACAAGCGTAAGAACGTGAACTTCGTGCACAAGGGCAACATCATGAAGTACACGGAAGGTGCCTTCATGGAGTGGGGCTACGCGCTGGCCAAACGCGAGTTTCGCAATGACGTCGTCAGCGAGCGTGAAACATGGATCTTGGGCAATAAAGAGCAGAACCCCAACCTGAAGGTGGAAGATAACGCCAAGATGATCGACCCCGGTTTCGACATGATGTCGCCGGACCAGCAAAACGATATCAAGAAGGAAGTGGAAGAGGCACTCAAGCTCTGGCCGACTCACGGCGACGGCAAGTGGAAATCGAAATTGCTGCTCAAAGATTCCATTGCCGACGTGACCTTGCAGTTTGTGCTCATCCGGCCGAAAGATTACGACGTGATTGCCACGATGAATTTGAACGGCGATTATCTGTCCGATGCGCTGGCCGCGCAGGTGGGCGGCATTGGCATCGCGCCGGGAGCAAACATCAACTACGATACCGGCCATGCCGTTTTCGAGGCGACCCACGGCACGGCGCCGAAATATGCCGATCTCGACAAGGTCAATCCCGGCTCGGTCATTCTTTCCGGCGAGATGATGTTGCGTTACATGGGCTGGAAGGAAGCCGCCGATCTCATCGTCAAGGGACTGGAGGGAGCGATTGCCAAAAAGACGGTGACCTATGATTTCGAGCGGTTGATGGAGGGCGCGAAGCTCGTGAGCTGTTCCGGATTCGGCGACGCTATTATCGGTAATATGTAGGTAACAGTTTCGGGTCTCGAGTAGGGTTTCGAGTTCAAAGAACTCGAGACACTAGACGCGAGACTCCAGACAAAAAGAAATCGAGGAAGTTATGGCGAGAAAGAAAATTGCGTTAATTGGCGCCGGTAATATCGGCGGCTCCATGGCCCACCTCTGTTTGCTTAAGGGGTTGGGTGACGTCGTCCTATACGATGTGATCGACGGTTTGCCGCAGGGGAAAGCGCTCGACTTGTCGCACGCTGGGCCGGTGGAAGGCTTCGATGGCAATGTGATCGGGACGAACAAATACGAAGACATTGCGGGATCTGACGTTTGCATCGTGACCGCCGGGATTGCAAGGAAGCCAGGTATGAGCCGGGACGATCTGGTCGGTACCAATGCCAAAATCATTAGCTCGGTTGCGGAAGGCATCAAGAAGCACGCGCCGGATTCGTTTGTCATCGTCGTTACCAACCCGCTTGACGCCATGGTGACATTAACCAAGCGGGTCACGGGTTTCCCAAAAAATCGCGTGGTCGGTCAATCAGGAATCTTAGATTCCTCACGTTATCGGTCGTTTATCGCTAAAGAATTAAACGTTTCCGTGAATAGCGTTGCAGCCATGGTCTTGGGCGGTCATGGTGACGACATGGTTCCTGTGCGCAGTACCTGTCTGGTGGGCGGAGTTCCCGTAGAAAAACTCATTCCGGCCAAACGTCTGGATGAAATCGAAGCCCGGGTACGCAACGCGGGCGGCGAGGTCGTTGCATTATTGAAGACGGGATCGGCCTATTTTTCGCCGGCGTCGGCAGCCATTCGCATGACTGAGGCTCATCTCTTCGACAAGAAAGAAATTTTGCCCTGCGCGGCGCTGCTGGAAGGGGAATACGGAGTCAATGGTTACTATTTTTGCGTCCCCGTTGTAATCGGTGCCGGTGGCGTGGAGAAAATCATCGATATCAATCTGAGCGCGGCCGACAAGAAAGCGTTTGACGAATCCCTCAATCACGTCAAGGACATCGTTCAAGCCATGGATCGCATTCTGGGCGCTGCCTAACGGTTTCTTGTAGAAATGATATTGAGACCCTGAGGCTAATAGTTTAGTCTTAGGGTCTCACTTTATTAGGTCCGACCGTTATGAATATCCACGAGTATCAGGCCAAAGAGATTCTGAAGCGATACGGCGTGCCGGTGCCCGTTGGAAGGGTCGCATCGACCTTGCAAGAGGTGAAAGCTGCCGCGGCGGAGCTCGGTGGCCGCTGCGTTGTCAAGGCGCAGATCCATGCCGGTGGTCGTGGCAAGGCAGGCGGCGTGAAACTGGCGAGCAGTCCGGAAGATGCAGTAGAGAAGGCTTCGGAGATTCTGGGCAAGAATCTGGTAACGCACCAGACTGGACGCGAAGGGCGCCAGGTCGGGCGGGTACTCGTCGAACAAGGAGTCAATATCGAGCGTGAGCTTTACTTGGGCATGGTCTTGGACCGAGCTCAATCCCGTGTGACGACAATCTGCTCGTCGGAGGGTGGGGTTGAAATAGAAGAGGTTGCCGCTAAACAGCCGGGAAAAATTCTAAAAGAAGCCATCGACCCCGCTATCGGCCTGCAGCCTTTTCAATGTCGCCGGCTAGCGTTTGCTCTGGGAGTTCCTCGCGAGGTTGTGGGTAAGATGGTTGCGATGATGCAGGCTCTGTATCGCGCCTTCGACGATTGCGATTGTTCTATCGCGGAAATCAATCCATTGATCGTGACCAAAGAAGGACAGGTGATGGCGCTGGACGCGAAGATGAGCTTCGACAGTAACGCATTGTTTCGGCATCAAGAGATCTTGGCGCTACGTGATCTGAACGAGGAAGATCCCCGTGAGATCGAAGCGAGTAAGTATGAGCTGTCCTATATCTCCTTGGACGGCAACATCGGCTGCATGGTCAACGGCGCGGGGTTGGCGATGGCCACGATGGATATCATCAAACTCTGCGGCGGTGAGCCTGCCAATTTTCTCGATGTCGGCGGCGGCGCTGACGAGGAAAGAGTGGCCCAGGCGTTTAAGATCATTCTGTCGGATGCGCGGGTGCGCGGCGTTTTGATCAATATCTTCGGCGGCATCATGCGCTGTGACATGCTTGCCCAAGGGGTAGTGGATGCCGCCCGCGAGCTGAGCATCAAAGTGCCGTTGGTGGTCCGCATGCAGGGTACGAATGTCGAGTTGGGGCGAAAGATTCTTGCAGACTCGGGGCTTCCCATCATCTCAGCGGAAACAATGGCAGAAGCCGCGGAAAAAATAGTGCAGGCGGTGAAGAAATTTTAGATTAACGATTCTGGATTGGGAAAAACCGGAGGATACCTATTTTGCGACGCCAATCTTTTTCGGATAATCGAAAATCTAAAATCCAAAATCCAAAATAACTATGTCGATTTTGGTGAACAAACAAACTCGGGTGCTGACCCAAGGCATTACCGGGGCCACTGGCCAGTTTCACACCAAGGCGTGCAAAGAGTACGGGACTCAGATGGTCTCGGGGGTAACGCCCGGCAAAGGTGGAAGCTCTTTCGAAGGCATTCCGATCTTCGATACGGTATCTGGTGCGGTTGCCGGGACGGCAGCTAATGCTACCGTGATCTACGTACCGCCGCCATTCGCCGCCGATGCCATTCTGGAAGCGGCGGACGCCGACATTCCGCTGATTATCTGTATCACGGAAGGGGTGCCGGTGCGTGACATGATCCGCGTGAAACGGTATCTGGAGGGAAGAAAGTCCCAACTCCTGGGCCCCAATTGCCCCGGTGTCATCACCCCCGGAGAGTGTAAAATCGGCATCATGCCGGGTCATATTCACCGGCCGGGTACGATCGGTGTGGTTTCACGGAGCGGCACGTTGACCTATGAGGCGGTGGACCAATTAACCCGTTTGGGGATGGGACAGTCGAGCTGCGTCGGCATCGGCGGCGATCCGGTGCACGGATTCGAATTTGTCGATGTTTTGGATCTCTTCAATCGCGATTCCGGAACTGAGGCGGTGGTCATGATCGGTGAGATCGGTGGTAGCGCGGAAGAGGAAGCCGCCGGGTGGATCAAGGCCAATATGAAAAAACCGGTGGTGGGGTTCATTGCCGGACAAACCGCGCCGCCGGGAAAGCGCATGGGGCATGCCGGAGCGATCATTTCCGGCGGCAAGGGAACCGCCCGGGAAAAAATCGAAGCCATGAAAAGTGCCGGAATCCGAATGGCTTCATCGCCGGCATTAATCGGCAGAACTATGCAGGAGGCTTTGGGAAAATTATGAGCTTGGAGAGGACTCTTTCTATTGTCAAACCCGATGCCGTGGGACGAGGGCTGATCGGCGAGGTTTTAAAACGCTTCGAATCGGCGGGCTTGAAGATCGTCGCGGCCAAACTGGTGCATTTGACGCCAGAGCGGGCGCGGGCTTTTTACGCGGTTCACAAAGAGCGCCCATTCTTTGCAAGTCTCTGCGACTACATGTCTTCCGGGCCTATTTTTGTGTCCGTACTCGAAGGCGAAGGATCGATTGCACGGAACCGTGAGATCATGGGCGCAACGGACCCGGCTAAAGCGGCGCCGGGAACGATTCGCAAGGACTGGGGTAAAGATGTCGAACAGAACGCGGTGCATGGTTCCGATGGACCCGATACTGCTGCGACGGAGATAGCTTTCTTTTTTAGACCCGACGAGATCTTTCGACCCTCACATTGACTCGAGGATGGGCTCACGAGAGAACGGAGCTTGAAGCCCAATATCAAAGAATTGACCCTCAAGGAGTTTGCCGCGCATCTCGTCGAGCGCAAAGAACCCTCCTATCGGGCCAAACAAATCTGGCAGTGGTTGTTTCAAAAGCGCGCGGCGTCGTTTGCTGAGATGACGAATCTCTCGGCCTCGCTGCGTGCCCGCTTGGCTGAGGATTTCACGATTAGCCGGCTGACAGTTCTGAGGCAGGCGGTTTCTAGGGACGGGACCAAGAAATTTCTCTTTGGTCTATCCGATGGTCACAGTATCGAGAGCGTCTTGATACCGGAGTTGAAGCGGCTAACGCTTTGCGTTTCGACACAAGCCGGATGTGGATTCGGGTGCGCCTTTTGCGCCACTGCGGTTTTGGGCCTGAAGCGAAATTTGCGGGCTAGTGAAATTCTCGATCAGATACTGGACGCCAGCCGATCGTTAGCTGGCGACCAGCGAATCACGCACGTGGTGCTCATGGGAATGGGGGAGCCCCTGGCGAACTATGCCGAGACCGTCAAGGCCCTCGACGTGATGACGGATACGAGCTGGGGGATCGGGATTTCGCCGCGACGAATCACGCTCTCGACCGTGGGTTTGGTGCCGCAGATTCAACGGCTGATGGAGGAAACCAAGGTTAACCTGGCGATTTCTCTTCATGCGCCCACCGATGAGCTGCGCGGTCAGCTGATGCCGGTCAACCGCAAGTACTCGCTGCAGCAACTGATGGATTGCTGCCGCTCGCTGCCGATTCCGCGGCGAAAGCGGATTACCTTCGAGTATGTCCTGCTCCGCGGGGTCAACGATTCTATGGACGATGCGATAGCGCTTTGCCAGCTTCTGCGCGGTATTCGCTGCAAGGTCAACGTCATTCCCTTCAACCCGCATCCCGGCAGCCCCTATCAGCGACCTCAGGATGCGGAGGTCGAAAAGTTTCAGCGGGTCCTCCATGCGCACGGGTTGCAGATCAATATCCGCCGCCCCAGGGGGGACGACATTCAGGCAGCCTGCGGGCAACTCCAAGGGGAAGAAGTTCAGCATACAAAACGGCAAACTTCGTTGGCGGCGGCGCAATAGCAAGTCATGGGCAAATCGATTGTCGGCGTCATCGGCGGTAGCGGCCTTTATCAGATGGAAGGACTCGAGAAGATCCGCGAGGTCGAGATCAAGACGCCATTCGGAAGACCGTCGGAAAAGTTCGTCAGAGGCATCCTCGGAGGAACGGAATTCGTTTTCCTGCCGCGCCACGGGAAGGGCCATCGGTGGTTGCCCACGGAGGTCAACTTTCGCGCCAATATCTTTGCCATGAAGAAACTTGGGGTCGATCGGATCATCTCGGTAAGCGCGGTCGGCAGTTTACGCGGGGAGATTGCGCCCGGCGATATTGTGATCCCGGATCAGTTTATCGACCGAACCACCCAGCGGCCCAGCACTTTTTTCGGCAAAGGGATCGTCGCGCATGTAAGCCTCGCCGATCCTTTCTGCAAGGACCTGGCAGAGAAACTTGTAACTGCTGCGACTTCCGAAGGGGGCAAGGTCCATCCGCGGGGCACGTACCTTTGCATGGAAGGGCCGCAGTTTTCAACGCGGGCGGAGTCCCATCTCTATCGCAGCTGGGGCGCGGATGTGATCGGCATGACCAATCTGCAGGAGGCCAAGCTGGCGCGGGAGGCGGAAATTTGCTTTGGCACGTTGGCTTTGGCCACCGATTATGACTGTTGGAATCAGGCGGCGGGCGATGTCGAGATTGAAAACGTTCTCGCGGCGCTGCGCCAGAATGTGGCCCTTGCCCAAAGAACCATTCGGCGAGCCGTAACCCTTTTAACGGACTCGCGTTCTTGCTCCTGTAGGTCGTCGCTGAAGGATGCTATCATTACAGAAAGGTCCCGCATTCCAAAAAAGGCCCGTTCGGATCTGCGGCCGATCATTGGGAAATACTTATGAGTGTTTTGGTTGTCGGTACGGTTGCGTTTGATTCCATTGAAACACCTTCCGGGTCCGCGGAACGCATACTTGGCGGGTCGGCGTCCTATTTCTCCCTGGCGGCGAGTTTTTTTACGTCAGTGCGCATTGTCGGAGTGATCGGACAGGATTTTCCTCAGGAATACCTGGAGCTATTCAGCCAACGGCAGATTGATCTCGAAGGCGTCCGGCGCGAAAAGGGCGATACCTTTCATTGGCGCGGTCGCTATCATGAGGACATCAACGTGCGTGACACGCTGGAGCTGCACCTGAATGTTTTGGCTGGCTTTGTGCCGCAGCTGCCGGAGCGCTATCGCGACGCGGAATATGTCTTTCTCGGCAATATTGATCCGGTTATGCAGCTCGAGGTGTTGAATCAGATCCGGCGAATGAAGTTGGTGGTCTGCGACACCATGGACCATTGGATTCAAGGAAGTGTCGAAGAGCTCAGAAAAGTTCTCAAACGGATCGAGATGCTGGTGATCAATGATTCAGAAGCGCGCCTCCTGAGCGGCTACAGCAATATCGTTCGAGCCGCCCGGGCGATTCTAAAAATGGGGCCCAAGGTGGTACTGATCAAGCGCGGCGAATACGGCGTGTTGCAGTTTTCGGATTCATCCATCTTTGCAACCCCGGCCTACCCCCTCGAAGAAGTCTTCGATCCGACCGGCGCGGGGGATTCCTTTGCCGGTGGATTCATGGGCCAGCTGGCACGTTCCGGCGATCACAGTCAGAGGGGCATCCGGCGCGCCATTGTCTATGGCTCCGTCGTCGCGTCGTTTACCGTAGAAGACTTTGGTGTGAAGCGACTGACCAACGTATCGCTCCCGGACATCGAAGCGCGCTACAAGAGTTTTACCGAGTTGACCGACTTCCATACCTGACCTCATGGAGCTTTCCATCGTTATTCCGGTTTACAACGAAGAGGAAAACGTCGAGCCGTTGATTCAAGAGATCAACGCGGCGCTAAGGCCGCTGGGGAAGCCCTACGAAATCGTGGTGGTCGATGACGGGAGCCGCGATGCTACGTTTGCCGTGCTCGCGCGGCTGCACCAACGCGAACCCTGTCTCCGGGTGGTGCGGCTCAAGCGCAATTTTGGTCAGACGGCCGCCATCGCGGCGGGTCTTACGTACGCTGGCGGTGACGTGGTTGTTCTCATGGACGGTGACGCGCAGAATGATCCAACCGATATTCCCGCGTTGCTGGCGGAATTGAAAAAAGGCAACGATCTCGTGTGCGGTTGGCGCTCCAACCGACGAGATCCGTTCTTGCATCGACGCCTGCCTTCGCTGATCGCCAACCGCCTCATTTCCTGGACGACACAGGTCAAATTGCACGACTACGGCTGTACACTGAAGGCGATGCGCGGCGATGTCGCCAAAAACTTGAAGCTCTATGGCGAAATGCATCGGTTTATTCCGGCCATTGCTTATGAGCGCGGCGCCCGGGTCGCCGAGCTCAAGGTCAATCACCGCCCACGGCTCCATGGAAGCTCGAAATACGGGATTGCCAGGACGCTGCGGGTGGTTCTCGACTTGTTAACCGTCAAGTTTTTGATCAGTTACTCAACCCGACCGTCGCATGTGTTCGGCATCCTGGGTTTCAGTAGCGGCGGTCTAGGATTTTTGATCGCGGTGTATCTAACATTTCAAAAGCTTGTGTACCAGGAGTCTATCGGTGGCAGGCCCCTCCTGCTGCTGGCGATTCTGCTGATCTTCATCGGCTTTCAGTTCCTTACCATGGGGTTATTGGGTGAGATGCTGTCGCGGACGTATCACGAATCTCAGGATAAAGCCGTCTTCGTCGTCAGAGAGCTGCTGGGTGAAAGGAAGTGCGCATGAATCTTGCCGTGGTCGGTACGGGTTATGTGGGATTGGTCGCCGGCACCTGCTTCGCTGAGAGCGGCAACGACGTTACCTGCGTCGACATCGATGAGCAGAAGATTTCGATGTTGAAAGGAGGCAAGGTTCCTATCTACGAACCGGGGCTGGAAGAAATGGTCCGGCGCAACGCCGCCGAACAACGATTATCGTTCACGACGGATCTCGATGGGGCGGTGAAGAAATCAAGTGTGATCTTCATAGCGGTGGGAACTCCCCAAGGTCCGAATGGTGATGCGAATACCGACCACGTGCGGGCGACGGCCAAAGGCATCGCCAACGCGATGGACGGCTTTAGAATTATTGTCACCAAAAGCACCGTGCCGGTGGGAACGGCGGATCGGATTCAGCAATGGATGACGGAGGAAACCTCGCATCCCTTCGCGGTGGTTTCCAATCCCGAGTTTCTCAAGGAAGGGGCGGCGGTGGAGGACTTCATGAAGCCGGACCGGGTGGTGTTGGGCGGCGATAATACTGAAGCTCTTGAAGCCGTTAAAGAGCTTTACGAACCCTTCGTCCGGACCGGCAACCCCATTCTCGTCATGGATAGCCGCAGCGCGGAGATGAGCAAGTATGCGGCGAATGCGATGCTGGCGACCAAAATATCCTTTATCAACGAGATCTCGCGGCTATGCGAAACGAAGGGCGCGGACGTGGGCGAAGTCCGAAGGGCCATCGCTCTGGATCGTCGCATCGGCCCTCATTTTATCTTTCCCGGCGTCGGCTATGGCGGCTCATGTTTCCCTAAAGACATCCGCGCTATGATCAGTATGGGCGAGGATGAGCCGGAGATGGTGCTCCTCAAAGCAGTAGAAAAAGTAAACCAGCGACAAAAGGGAATTTTGATCGAGAAAGTTACCCGGCATTTCGGCGCCGATCTGGCCGGCTTGACATTTGCGGTTTGGGGTCTGGCGTTCAAGCCGCGCACCGACGACATGAGAGATGCGCCGTCGATCACGGTCATCGAAGCGCTGTTAAAAGCCGGAGCCAAAGTCCAAGCCTTTGATCCCGAGGCCATGGGCGAGGCCAAGAAAATTTTTGCCGATCGCATCCAATACGCCAATCGGAATTATGAGGCGCTGCCCGGCGCCGCGGCATTGCTGGTTTTGACTGAATGGAATGAATTCCGTCGACCTGACTTTGTGCGAATCAAACAGCTGCTCGAGCACCCCGTTATCTTCGATGGCCGTAACCTCTACGATCCGACGGATATCCGGAAGCTTGGGTTCCAGTATTATTCTATAGGAAGAAATGATGGCTAGATATTTGATCACCGGTGGCGCCGGCTTTATCGGGTCGCATCTCTGCGAAAGTTTCCTCAAGCAAGGACACGAAGTCATCTGCGTGGACAATTACTCCACCGGGGCGCAAGAAAACATTTTCAGCTTTGCGTCCAATCCGCGGTTTCGGTTCCTCGATCACAACGTGAGCCGGTTTATCGATATCGGCGGGTCCCTAAACTATGTCCTCCATTTTGCGTCGCCGGCTAGCCCGGTAGATTATCTTGAACTTCCCATTCCGACCCTGAAAGTTGGTTCGCTCGGCACGCACAACGCCCTGGGTTTGGCGAGAGCAAAGAAGGCGGTGTTTCTCCTCGCCTCGACGTCCGAGGTTTACGGTGATCCTTTGGTGCGACCGCAAAATGAAGAGTATTGGGGAAACGTTAACCCGGTCGGCCCGCGGGGGGTTTACGATGAAGCAAAACGATTCGCTGAGGCGATCACGATGGCCTACCATCGCTATCACAATTTGGACACGCGCATTGTGCGGATTTTCAATACCTACGGGCCGCGCATGCGCATGCGGGACGGACGGGTCGTGCCGAATTTCATCACGCAAGCGCTCAAGGGCGAGCCGCTCACGGTATATGGGCAAGGTGAGCAGACCCGAAGCTTTCAATACGTCGATGATCTGGTAACCGGGATCCATCGGCTGCTCGAATCGCAAGAACATCTGCCGGTTAATATCGGTAATCCGCACGAAATGACCGTCCTCCAGTTTGCCAAGAAAATCCTGGAGCTCACGGGTTCAAAGAGCTCCATCGAATATAAACCCCTGCCGCAGGACGATCCCCAGGTGCGTCAACCCGACATCTCCAAGGCCAAGAGAGTATTGAACTGGGAGCCCAAGGTGTCCCTGGACGAAGGGCTGGCCAAGACCATAGAGTATTTTCGCACGCGACTGGAGGAGCAGAAGGTATGAAAATTGTGGTGACGGGCGGGGCGGGTTTCATTGCATCCCATATCGCTGATGCTTATATTAATCGCGGTCACGAGGTATATATCATTGATGACCTCTCCACCGGACAAAAGAGAAATCTAAATCCCAGCGCCAAAATTTACACGGTTGATATCGCCGATCCCAAAGCCGCTCAGTTGATTACAGAGATCAAGCCGGATGTTTTGAACCACCATGCGGCGCAGATGGATGTGCGCCGCTCCGTGGCTGATCCCACCTTCGATGCGCGCATCAACATCATCGGTTTCATCAATTTGTTGGAGGCTTGTAAGGATGCAGGCGTGAAGAGGGTCATTTTTTCCTCTTCGGGCGGGGCCGTTTATGGCGACCGTGAGCCGATCCCGGCTAGTGAGGAGCATGAGACCTTGCCCCTGAGTCCCTACGGAGTCAGCAAGCTCACCGGCGAACTCTATCTCGGCTATTACCACATGGCCTTTGGTTTGCCTTACGTCGCGCTGCGCTACGCAAACGTCTACGGACCGCGACAGTCGACCCTAGGCGAGGCCGGCGTCGTCGCGATATTTATTTCGCAACTCCTTGCCGGCAAAAGTCCCGTGATCAACGGCGACGGCAAACAGACCCGTGACTATGTTTTTGTCGGCGATGTCGTGCAAGCCAACGTCTCGGCCCTCGAACGCGACTATACGGGCGCCGTGAATATCGGTACTGGCAAAGAGACCGACGTCGTGACAGTCTGTAAATTGCTGCGGGAAGGCGTCGGGTCGCCGGTGGAGGCGATTCACGGCCCGGCCAAATTGGGTGAGCAACGGCGGAGCTGCTTGGAGACGGCATTGGCGCGGAAGGTGTTGGGATGGAGGCCCGAAGTGGGACTCAGAGAAGGTTTGGAGCAAACAATCGCTTACTATCGTGAGGCCGGTCCGGCATGAGTCTGGATCATATCCGCAATTTTTCCATCATTGCTCATATCGACCATGGCAAATCGACCTTGGCAGATCGGTTACTGGAGTTTACGGGGGCGGTGAGCGAACGGGAGAAAACCGATCAGATTCTCGACAGTATGGACCTTGAACGGGAGCGGGGTATTACCATCAAGGCTAGCCCGGTATGTCTGCGCTACCTGGCCAAAGACGGCAAAGAGTACAAGTTGAATTTGATCGATACGCCGGGACATGTCGACTTTACTTACGAAGTGTCGCGCAGCCTCGGGGCCTGCGAGGGCGCCTTGCTGGTCGTCGATGCGGCGCAAGGGGTCGAGGCGCAGACGGTGGCGAATGTTCATATGGCTCTGGATCATGATCTGGAGGTCCTTCCGGTTATCAACAAGATCGATCTACCGAGCGCCGATCCCGAGCGGGTGAGAAAGGACATCGAGGATATCATCGGGCTTGATGCCTCCTGTGCTATCCTGGCCAGTGCCAAGGAAGGGATTGGGACTCAGGAGATTCTTGAGGGTATCATCAACCACTTTCCCCCGCCGAAGGGCGACCCGGATGCGCCGCTACGAGCGTTGATCATCGATAGTTGGTTCGATCCGTATCATGGCGCGGTGGTCATGATGCGCATTTTCGACGGCACTATTGGCAAAGGAACGAAGATCCGGATGATGTCCAGCGGCAGAGTCTTTGAGGTCACACGTGTAGGGATATACGCTCCGGCACCGGTTGAAGTGGCGGAAATGAAGGCTGGGGAGGTGGGCTTCCTCATGGCGGGTATCAAGGAAGTCAAGGAGACGCGCATCGGCGATACCATCACCGCTGACGAGCGCCCCGCCAGTGAACCCCTTGCCGGATTCAAGCCCATGAAACCGATGGTGTTTAGCGGCCTCTATCCGACGGACGCCACTGAGTACCAAGGCTTGCGCGATGCGTTGGAGAAACTGCAGCTCAACGACTCTTCTTTTACGTTTGAACCGGAAACTTCCCAGGCGTTGGGGTTTGGCTTTCGCTGTGGCTTTTTGGGCCTGTTGCATATGGATATCGTGCGCGAACGGCTGGAGCGGGAGTTTGCTTTAAGGCTCATTACTACCGCCGCCACGGTCGTTTATCGAGTAATCACCACGACTGGACAGACCCTGCTTATTGACAACCCGGTAAAGCTCCCGTCAGAATCAGATATAGAGCAGATCGAAGAGCCGGTGATTCAAGCGACCATCCATTTGCCGCAGGAATTTCTCGGCGGCGTGCTCGGTATCTGCGAGGAGAAGCGTGGGTCGCAAAAAGAGATTCGTTACCTTGGACCCAAGCGCGTCATGCTGGTCTACGAGTTGCCGCTGAATGAAATCGTCGTCGATTTTTACGATCGACTGAAATCGGTTAGCCGCGGTTACGCGTCGATGGATTACGAAATAGCGGGCTACCGGCCGGCCGAGCTCGTCAAATTGGACGTGCGCATCAATGGCGACGTTGTCGATGCTATGTCGATGATCGTGCACCGGGACAAAGCCTATTATCGAGGGCGAGAATTAGTCCAGCGCATGCGGCAATTGATACCCCGGCAACTTTTCGAAGTCGTCATTCAAGCGGCCATTGGCAGCCGGATTATTGCGCGGGAGTCGGTCAAGCCGCTAAGAAAAAACGTTACCGCCAAATGCTATGGGGGCGATATTACCCGCAAGCGCAAACTGCTGGAGCGACAGAAGGAAGGTAAGAAACGAATGAAACAAGTCGGCAAAGTAGAAATTCCGCAAGAGGCGTTCCTCGCCGCTTTGAAAGTTTAACACGGGTGATTGATGTCCATCGATAAAGCGTCCAAGGCGAAGGAACGATCTCATATGGAAGCCCAAGAGACTGTGAAAACCAAGTCCACGTTCCGCGAATACGCGGAAGCCATCGGCATGGCTTTACTGTTGGCTCTTTTCATACGAACTTTTATCGTTCAGGCGTTCAAGATACCGTCCGGCTCCATGATTCCGACACTGCAGATCGGCGACCATATCCTGGTTAACAAGTTGGCTTATGGGATACGGGTTCCCCTTTGGGGCCACTATTTAGTGGATTTTGGCAAGGTTCAACGAGGCGATGTAATCGTCTTCATCTTTCCGGAAGATCGATCGAAGGATTTTATCAAGCGGGTTGTCGGCGTCGCCGGAGATACGGTGGAAGTCCGCGGTAAGAAGATCTACATCAACGGACAGCAGGTGGAGGATCTTCACGCGCACTTCGAAGGGGACGATCCGCAGAACATTTTGCCGGCCAGTCGGGACGATTATGGTCCCACGAAGGTCCCGGAAAACCATCTCTTCGTCATGGGTGACAATCGCGACCGCAGCTACGACAGCCGTTTCTGGGGATTTGTCAATCTAGACGACGTTAGAGGAAAAGCGTTCCTGATCTATTGGTCCTGGGATGGAGGCGACCGTTGGGTGCGTTGGGAGAGGCTTGCAAGCTTAATTCGATGAGGTATTTTTTCCGTACCGTGCCTGGCCTTCGGTTGAAGAGCGCGAGAGGTTAAATGATTTACCAAGGAAAGATTCCATTGACGGTGTTGGCCGTACTGGTGCTCGTTTTGGTGTTGGTGAATATCCTACTGAGTCTTGGCAATCAATCGGTGCGGGCGGAAGTGAACGAGCGCCAACAGGTCCTTGCGCAGGGTATGCAACTGGAAGGACTGCATCGAGAAATCGTCACTGTTTTGGCGACGGTTGCCTTGAAAACCAACAACGACCAGCTCAAGAGTTTGCTCGCATCCCAGGGCATCAACTTGGGCCAGCCACCCCCGCCGGCGGGCAGCCCAAAGTAGCCTATCGTGGAAAACGAATTGCCAACGATCGAGGAGCTTCAAGATCAAACGGTTGCGGCGGTCGAGCCCGTTGAAAAGCGGGGTTCGAGTTTGCCTCTCCTATTAACTATGGTTTCGGTTCTCATCTGGTTTGCGTTTCAAACCCTGCAGCTGGTGGTTGAACGAAATAACTTGACCGCCTTGAAAGCCAATTTCGACTCGGCGATGCAAGAATCGCAAAAAATGCAAAGCCAATTGCAATCCCTCGTAAGCAAGACCGCTGAACTTGCGCAGCAGGGCAATCCGGCCGCCAAGGCAGCGGTCGAAGAGCTCGAGAAGAGGGGAATTCCAATCAAAGGGGCCGCTGCTCCGCCTGCCAAGTGAACCCATCTCAGTTCAATCTCAGTGGGTTGGATTCCCCGCAGCTTGCTGCATAAGACCTATTCCCAGACCTTTAAAAGTCCGTCATTCCCGCATGCTTTTAGCGGGAATCCAGACGAATCTTTGACTGGACCCCCGATAGATACATTCGGGGGTGACACTGTGGGACAAATTCTTATACAAATTTGATATCCGCAGCTTGCTGAGGGGGCTGCTGGGGTAGTTTATTTCAGCGATTGTTGACCTGCCGTAACTTTGCCTCTATTCTAAATTTCTCCGCGTAGTTGGAGAAACACTGTGGACATCAGCTTTCATCCATTAGTCTGGCGTTGGTTCAAACAGCGCTTCGACAGGCCCACGCCGCCGCAGCAAAAAGGCTGGGCGTCGATTGCGAGTGGGAGGTCAACGCTCATTGCAGCTCCGACGGGCTCTGGGAAAACGCTGGCGGCCTTTCTCTGGTCCATTGATCGGTTGTTTCAAAGAGCGGTCAGCGGTCAATTGGACGACACTACGAGCGTCGTCTATGTTTCTCCGCTCAAAGCTCTCGGCAACGATATCGCCAAGAACCTCAAGCAGCCCCTGGCCGAGATTTTTCAGCTGGCCTGGTCTGAAGGGATTCTTGTTCCTGAAATTCGCGTCGCCGTGCGCTCGGGTGATACGCCGGCGAACGAACGGCAGTCCATGGTGCGAACACCGCCCCACATTCTGATTACCACTCCGGAATCGCTTTATATTTTGCTTACGGCGGAGCGTAGCCGCCGTTTTCTCAAGACGGCAGAGACGGTGATCGTTGACGAAATTCACGCCGTCGCTCAAGACAAACGCGGGGCGCACCTGGCGCTTTCTCTGGAACGACTCGAGTCACTCACCGAGCGGCCGTTGCAACGCATCGGTCTTAGCGCCACACAAAAGCCCATCGATGAAGTGGCGCGGCTTTTGGTTGGCAGTGAGAACTTGTCAGTCGACGCCAGGCCGGATTGTGAAATCGTCGACGTGGGTCACAAGCGGGACATGGATTTGCGGGTTGAGCTTCCCGACCACGAGCTCGGCGCCATCGCTACCCATGAGATGTGGGCCGAGGTCTACGAGAAAATTGTCGCCCAGGTGAAGGCTCATCGGACGACCTTGGTCTTTGTCAATACGCGGCGCTTCGTCGAGAGGGTCGCCCATCAGCTGAGTGAACGATTGGGCGAAGACAAGGTCGGCGCCCATCACGGCAGTTTATCGCGGAAAACCCGCCTTCAGGTCGAAGAGAAGCTCAAGTCGGGTGAACTGCCGGTAGTTGTCGCCACTGCGTCCCTGGAGCTTGGCATCGATATCGGTCACGTCGATTTGGTGTGTCACATCGGTTCGCCGCGCACGATAAACATTTTGCTGCAGCGGGTAGGCCGGTCCGGCCACTGGCTCGGCGCCATAGCCAAAGGAGTCTTCTATCCATTGACTCGCGACGACCTGGTGCAGTGCGTGGCTGGAATTCGCGCGGTTAGAGACGGGCAGTTGGACCGTCTGACGATTCCTGAAAAGCCATTGGATATTCTCGCCCAACAGATGGTGGCGGCGGTGGCTGGCCTGGAAGCCGGGGCCAAAAGCAAGAAACTAGAACACGAAGAGCTCGGCTCGGGAATGAGGGAAGAGAAACTATGGGAGCTTGTCCGGCGGGCGTATCCTTATCGAAACCTGACCAAAGTTGAATTCGAGCAGTTGCTGGAGATGTTGTCCGAGGGGGTGTCGACGCGGCGGGGCCGGCGGGGCGCCTATATGCACCGCGATCGGATTAACGGCGTGGTACGCCCTCGGCGCGGCGCGCGGTTAACCGCGATTACGAATGGCGGTGCTATTCCGGACACCGCTGACTACGATGTTATTCAATTTCCCGATGAAATGCTTGTCGGCAAAGTAAATGAGGATTTCGCCATTGAAAGTCTCGCGGGAGATATCTTTCTTTTAGGCAATCGGTCATGGCGCATCCGGCGGGTCGGCTCCGGCAAGGTCTGGGTCGAGGACGCCCAGGGGTTGCCGCCAAGCATTCCGTTTTGGTTCGGCGAAGCGCCGGCGCGCACTCGGGAGCTTTCCACGGCGGTATCCGAGCTTCGGCGTGAAGTGAATGAGCGCCTCACCGATCCCAACGAAGCGCAGCGCTGGCTCACCGATGAAACAGGGATTACGGACGCCGTCGCCGAGCAGATTGTCAACTATGTTAAAGAAACCAGAGCGGTTCTGGGGTGTATTCCCACCCAAACGCAGATCGTCGCAGAACGCTTTTTCGACGAGGCGGGGGGCATGCAACTGGTTATTCACTCGCCCTGGGGCAACGGGATCAACCGCGCTTGGGGCTTGGCGCTCAGAAAACGCTTTTGCGTCAATTTCGATCGCGAGTTGCAAGCCGCCGCCACCGACGACGGCATCGTTATTTCGCTGGTGGAGCAGCATTCCTTTCCGACGGCTGATGTTTTCTCCATGCTGCGGCCGGCGATTGTGGAACGCGAATTGACCCAGGCCGTGCTCGCATCGCCGTTTTTTACTAATCGCTGGCGCTGGAATGCCACGCGCGCGCTGGCGGTGGCGCGCCACAGCGGCGGAAAGAAAGTCCCGGTCGCTTTACAGCGGATGCGCGCCGAAGACTTGTTGGCCGCAGTTTTTCCGGAACAGGTGATGTGCCAGGACAATCAAGTCGGGCCGGTGCAAATCCCCGATCATCCGCTGGTCAACGAGACTTTGCGTGATTGTCTTTACGAGGCGATGGATCTAAAGGGCTTGCAGGAAATTCTCGGTAAGATCGGCCGTGAGGAAATTCACACCATCGCGATTGATACCCCGGCGCCTTCACCGATGGCTCACGAAATTCTCAACGCCAACCCCTATGCCTTTTTGGACGACGCGCCACTCGAAGAGCGGCGGGCACGGGCCGTGTCATTGCGGCGGGTGGATCCATGGATGGATGGTGAATTAGGACGGTTGGATCCAGCGGCTATTCAGGAGGTACGCGATCAAGCTTGGCCCGACGTGCGCAACGCGGATGAGCTCCATGACTTCATGTTAAGTGTCTGTCTACTGCCTGTTGGAGAACAGCAGGAGTGGTCCGATTGGGCGCGACAGCTGATCGATGACGGAAGGGCGACCCGGATAAGCTGGGCAGTAGACTCGACGGGGGAGACACAGCAGGCCTTCGTAGCGGCCGAACGTCTCCCGTTGGTGCGCGTGTTGCTGCCCCAGGCGGTTGCAAATCCTGAGCTGCATTTGCCGGACGGGCTGATCGGAGTCACGGCTTCGGAAGAAGAATCAACCCGAAGAATCATACACGGCTGGATCGAGACGTTGGGACCGACGACGGCCGGCCAATTGTCCCGGCGACTGGGCATCGCGGGGTCAAAAATTGAAACCGCGTTGTTGGCCCTGGAGTCCGACGGCATCGTCCTGCGTGGAGAATTCACCGCTCCTCGGGGAGAGGAAGTTGAATGGTGTGACCGAGTGCTCTTGTCCCGGATTCACCGCTTGACCCTGGGGCGGATGCGGAAGGAGATCGAACCGGTCTCGGCGGCGGATTTCATAAAATTTCTTTTTGCTTGGCAACACGTGGTTGCCAAGACCCAACTGCGCGGGCGCGACGGCGTTTTGGAAGTTATCCGCCAGTTGCAGGGACTCGAGCTGCCGGCGCCGGCGTGGGAGCAGCACGTTTTATCTGCGCGGATCAAAGATTACGATCCTTCGGATCTCGAAGACCTCTGCCTGGCGGGAGTGATTGCCTGGGGCCGTTTGCGATTGAATGATGACCCGCAGCAATCTGACGATGCCGGTAGGATACTCAGGCAACGAAGGCGCAAGCTGCGCGTGCCTTCCCGCACGGCGCCGATCGCATTTTTGCTCCGCGATGAGTTGGAATTTTTTCTCGAAGGTGCCATTCCGGAATGGGAGGAGGCGGCGGGTCTATCTCCCATGGCCCGGGAAGTGGGCCGGTATCTGGCACAACGGGGAGCGTCCTTTCTCTCCGATATCGCCCGCGGCACCGGGCTATTAAAAGTCAAAGCCGAAGAGGCCTTGTGGCAGCTCGTGGCACACGGGTTCGCTACCGGCGATGGGATTGCAGGCCTTCGAGTTTTGCTGACGCCGGAGACCAAAAGAAAGGGCAGGCGCCGCCGCCTGCGCGTCATCAGCGGCGGCCGCGCCGCGGAAAGAATGATGCCGGTGGGACGCTGGTCCTTATGGCGCGAGCATACTCACGCCGTGCAGGTCGAAACTGAAAAAGTGATCGAGCGTCGAGCATGGCAGCTTTTGCGCCGCTACGGCATCATGTTCCGAGACTTGCTTGCGCGTGAATCCTGCGCGCCGTCGTGGAGAAGTCTGCTGGCCGTATACCGGCGCCTGGAGGCGCGGGGCGAGATTCGCGGCGGCCGCTTCATTAACGGTTTCGTGGGAGAGCAATTCGCGTTGCCCGAGGCGGTTGAGAGGCTGCGCGCGGAGCGTCGTGTTAAAGATTCAGAAGAGTCAGTCGTGATCTCCAGCGCCGATCCATTGAACCTCGTGGGCATCCTGACGCCGGGCAGCCGGATTTCACCTTACTCGAATCAGGTTATCGCGTACCGGAATGGCACGCCCGTCGACGTCGGGTTGCTCGGCGCCGTGCTGAGCCGCCTGCAACAGAAGGACGTTCAGACTGGGGAATAAGGACGTTGGAATAATGGGATGATGGAAGACTGGAATTCCCCGCAGCTTGCTGTGCCCTCATCCTCTCAAAGTCCGTCATTCCCGCATACTTTTAGCGGGAATCCAGACGAAAACTCGGACTGGACCCCCGATAGAAACATTCGGGGGTGACAACTTTGGGGGAATATCATCAAGGTTTGTCGATACGCCGCAGTTTGCTGCGGGCGTAGTTCATTCAGATACGATGGCCCATGGCGATTAGATGTGAAAGGTCTTCTTTATGGAAATTTGCTTTCTCGGAACTGGGGCACCTTACCCGGATCCATTGCGCGGCAGCTCGGCGATCCTGGTGGACGTCGGGTCTGCGAGGATCCTTCTCGACTGCGGCAGAGCTTGCGTGCAACAAATGGCGCGGCTGCATATCGAACCAAGCAGCATCACCCACTGCTTTCTGACTCACGGCCACTATGATCACGTGGCGGATTACGCTTTGCTGGTCTTGACGTCCTGGCGTTTCGGGCGCAGTCACACATTGCAAGTCTATGGACCGCCCGGCACAAGGGCGATGTCTGATGCTTTATTTCAGGAGGCCTACAAGATCGATATCGCGGCGCGAAAAAATTTGAAAAAATCGGACGCCGAGGCGGATATCAATATCAACGTCACCGAGATGCGCGATGGAGCCATTGCGGCAGGAGAGGGCTGGCGGATTCGAGCCATCGAGGTGGTTCACTGGCCGATTCCATTGTCATTGGGTTTTCTTATTGAAGGTGACGGCAAAAGGGTTTTCTTCACCGGTGACACCGCTCCCTGCGACGCAGTCAGGAACGGTGCGGCGGGCGTGGACGTTTTGATTCATGAGGCGATGTATTTCCCGCCCGACTCCGGCCATTATCGTAGCCACAGTCATCCGGCGCATGTGGGGCAGGTGGCGCGTCAGGCCGGGGCGAGTCAGTTGGTTCTGACTCACCTCCAGCCCGACACGAAGAAAGAACGTTTGTTGAACGATGCCAGTGAAGAGTTTACGCAACGAATTGTAATGGCTACGGACCAGATGCGATTGGTTCTGTAGTTCGCTTTGTTCTGTACTACCGTACGGGCATAGATATTTCAATCAGTTCAAGACTTAACTTCGTGTGATTCTTGTATTATTGCAATTGTTCAGGGAGGTGATCTCATGGCGGAGATTCGAAGCGTCGGCATTCCCAGTCCGCGGGTGGAAGGAGAGGAAAAAGTTGGAGGCAAGGCGCTTTACGCGGTGGATGTCGTGTTGCCGAATATCCTTTGGGTCAAAGTACTGCGCAGTCCCATCGCCCATGGGAAGATCAAGAGGATCGATATCAGCGAGGCGCAAAGACTACCGGGAGTGAAGGCGGTCCTTACCGGACAAGACATCACCGGTGTGAGGATCGGCAAGAAGATCGTGGATATACCATTGCTGGCCGACGGTGTCGTCCGCTACATCGGGGAAAAGGTGGCAGCCGTGGCCGCTGAAACTGAAGAAGCGGCCGAGCGGGCTGTGGATTTGATTGACGTTGAATACGAAGAGCTTCCTGTCGTAGCCGACCCGCTGGAGGCAGTACAATCGTCCGCGCCCCTGCTTCATCCCGACGTGGCAAATTACAAAGGACTGCTGCACAAAATCGAAGTCCCGAGCAATGTATTCGTTCACTTGACATGGAACAAAGGGAATGTCGAAGAGGGATTTCGGCAGTCCGACGTCGTTGTTGAAAATACGTTTCAGGTGCCGGCGGTCCATCAGGCCTATATCGAACCCCATTCCTGCGTCGTGCAAGTCAAGCCCGACGGCAGCGCCGAGGTCTGGGCTTCAACCAAGAGCCCGTTTGCAATGCGGGAGCAAGTGGGAAGCGCGCTGCAAATTGTCCCCACTGATATCGTGATTCATCCTTGCTATGTCGGCGGGGATTTTGGCGGAAAGGGAGATGCCAACGAAGTCGCTCTTTGCTATGTGCTGTCGAAGAAAAGTGGCCGGCCGGTGAAATTCCTCGTTGATTATACCGAGGAGCTCATCGCCGGCAATCCACGCCACGGCGCAACGATCAAGATCAAAACCGGCGTGAAAAAAAACGGGCTCCTGATCGCCCAGCAGATGGAATATATTTTTGACAGCGGCGCTTATGGCGCGTACAGACCCCAGGGTTTTCTCGTAGGCGCGCACGAAGCCTCGGGGCCGTACCGGATTCCCAATACCCGCATCGAAGAGAAATACGTTTACACCAATAAATTTCCCTGCGGATACATGCGCGCACCGGGCCACCCTCAAGGTTCTTTTGCCAGTGAAAGCCAGGCCAACATCGTGGCAAACAAATTGGGCATCGATCCGGCCGAATACCGGCGGATGAATTTTATGCAGGACGGCGACCATTTCCCGGTGGGAGAAAGCATTGCCCACGTTAAAGCGGCGGAGACCTTAAAGAAGGCCTTGGAGGAATCGGGGTATCATGCCGCCAAGGCAAGAAATGTAGGGCGCGGCTGCGCCGTCGGCAATTGGGTTTCCAAAGGCGGTGAATCGTATTGCTTTGTCAAAATCGATGAGAAAGGTGAGGTAACACTCTCTACGGCAGTTATGGATACCGGGCCGGGCGCCTACACCATTATGCGCCAGATCGTCGGCGAAGAGATCAAAGTGCCTCTCGATTCGATCAAAGTCGAGATCCTGGATACCACGAAGGTGTTGAAGGACACGGGGGTGCGGGGAAGCAGCAGCACCCGAGTCCACGGCGGGTCCGCCTATGAGGCGGGCAAGAAGGCACGCGAGGAAATTTTGCGTGCCGCCGCCCAGGCGATGAATGCGTCGCCGGAAGAATTGATACTGTATGACGGTGGCGTGACTCATGGCCGCGCCGAAAGGCGGATGAGTTTCGCCGAGATCGCCCGTGCCAACGGCGCCCCGATCCTAGCAGAGGGACATTACGTCAACATGAAAGAGGGCCCTGAGACCTCGACGGTGGCGCAAGTGGCCGAGGTGGAGGTAGACGAGGAAACCGGCGAGGTTGATGTCCGGCGGATCACGACCTCGCACAACACGGGCAACATTTTGAATCCTCTAACCCATCAGGGGCAGATCGAAGGCGCAGTGGTGATGGGGATGGGGTATGGCATCATGGAACAAATCATGACAGATGATGGAGGTAAAGTCCTGAATGCCAATCTTGGCGACTATAAGATTCCTAATATTAGGGATATCCCGCAGCTAAAAACTGCTATCTTCCAATCCGATACCGGCAGCGGGCCGTATAACAGTATGAGCATTGGTGAGACGGCTATCATTCCGACAGCCGCGGCCATCGCCAACGCAGTAGAAGATGCCATCGGGGCGCGCGTCATGTCGCTTCCCATCACCGCGGAAAAAGTGTTGGCGGCCCTTAAGCAGCGCTAGGTCGCAATGCCAAACAACGCTCAATAAATGTTCCGGCGCGAATGCCCGGTATGACCGCGCGCAAATGCGGCTATGGCGTCTGAGCCTTTAAATCGTCTGGTCCGAGCGACGGTTGTTTCCCTAATTGGCCTGCGCGAGGTCTATCGATCGGAAGCGGCGTTTCGACAGGAACTGCTGGTTTTGCTTCTGGTTATTCCTGCCGCCTGGTTTTTAACCAGCGCGGGGGTGGAACGCGCTTTGCTCATTGGAAGTTGGATGTTGGTTATTGTGGTCGAGATGGTTAACTCGGCCATTGAAGCAGCGGTCGATCGCATCGGCAAGGAACGCCATGAGCTTTCGCGGAAAGCAAAAGATTTCGGTTCGGCAGCGGTTTTCTGCTCGATTGTGCTTTCGGCGACTGTTTGGATTTTGATTTTATTTCCCCGGTAGAAACATCTCCAAAAGGATACCCTGATGCACAGGAAGATACGGCTAATAGAGATCGGAATTCTCATCTTTACATTATGTGTAGGTTGGGCTCGTTTCACTCAGGCCGGGGAGCCCCAGGATCTCGTGCGCACGGCGGTCGACAAAGCGGTTCAAATTCTGAAAGATCCGAAATTGCAGCCCGCGGATAAGAAAAAAGAGCGGATCGATCGTCTGAGGGAGGCGGTCAATCCAATCTTTGATTACCAGGAGATGGCCAAGCGAGCCCTCGGTACTCATTGGCGGCGGAGGACTCCGGCCGAGCAGGAGGAGTTTGTCATACTGTTCCGAGACTTTTTGGAGGGAATCTATTCGGACAAGATCGATCTCTACGGCGGAGAAAAGGTGCTGTTTGGCCGCCAGACCGTGGACGAGGATTTTGCCCAGGTTGAATCCACCATCATCAACCCAAAGGGTGAGGAGATCGCCGTGAATTACAAATTACGGCGCGTGAACGGTAAATGGAAAGTCTACGACGCCGTGGTGGAAAATATCAGTATTATTAACAATTACCGATCACAGTTCGATCGAGTTATCTCCGGCTCCTCTTACCAAGAACTTGTGAAACGCTTGCGGGAAAAAGTTGGATAGCTCGGGCAAGCCCTCACCGTCATACCCGCGAAAGCGGGTATCCAGAAGTTTCCTGGATTCCGGGTCGCGCTACCGCGGACTGTGATCCGGGATTGCCCGGAATGACGCCCGAATCATGCAAGGCATTTCGGGAACAACGCATTAGGTTAGCTTTTAAGTCGACTTCGTCTCCCGTGCATTTCGATGAATACATTAAAGAAGGAGGCGATGGTGCGATCTTCCATGTGGGGATGTCCGCTGTTATTTTGATATAGCAGGGTTACGGTGAGCGGTCTTTTGTGCAGTTCGAGTAACTGCGCGTCTTTAGACTTCAGATAAGCACCCAAAGTCCGAAGGGTATTTGAAAGATTGTAGAAGTCAGGCAGACGACCTGATTTAATCCGTTTCTTTTTTCCCTGCCGTTCGATCTCGTCAATTTCTTGGGGACTGTAATTGATCGTGCCGGAGGCGTCGCTTTCGCGTCCACGCGCCCATCGCCTCATGCTGGCAATGAGGGACGAAGGCTTATCCGGAGTGCCGCGTACGATGTAACGTCCGGGCTGGTTCTTTATCTCGAAGACGGTGATTCCACGGATTTCAAGCGCCTGACCGATGGCGCGTAGGTCTTGGTCGTAAGACGTGTTTACTTTCATAAATCCCGGTGTTGAACCAACGTCTAGTTTCACCTTTGGAGTTACAGCGGACTGTAATTAGCACTTACCACTTTCATAAACAAGTGGTGCCTCGGCAGTTTCCTTGACAACCCCGGAGGTGAAACATATGGTTGACGCTATCACGCAACGCTGATTTGCGTGATCTTAAGGGAGGTTAAGATGGCACGTCCGGAAAAGGTGGGAAGGTCACAGGGCGCTGTAACCTACCGCGGTTTGCGGGATTGGTTGGAGCGGGTGAATGAGATGGGCGAGTTGGTCAAGGTCAATGGCGCCCATTGGGACCGAGAGATGGGTGCCATTACCCAGATGCTCACGGAGGGCGGCAAGGGGAAGGCACCGGCGATTCTATTCGACGACGTACCAGGCTATCCGAAGGGGTACCAGACATTGTACGGCCAATTCTCCACTATCAAGCGCGTGGCTCTAACCCTGGGTTTACCCCTTGAGTACGAGCGCAAGGCCGATATCGTAAAAGCCTACCATCACCGCATGGAAGACATGCAATTTATCAAGCCCAGATACGTCAAAACCGGACCGATCTTCGATAATGTTTTAGAGGGTGACAAGGTTAACGTGCTGAAGCTTCCGGCGCCTGTGCATCATCAAAGCGACACCCATCGTTATATCGGTACCGCCGATATGTGCATCACCAAAGATCCGGATGCTGAGTGGTATAATTTCGGTGCCTATCGTTGTCAGGTTTACGATGAAAAAACCATCGGTTGCCAGATCACCGAAGGCAAACACGGGCGCATTCATCGTGACAAGTATTTTGAACGGGGACAGAGCGCCAAGTTCGCCATCGTGTGTGGCCAGGACCCGCTCCTTTACTTACTGTCTGCCAGCCCGCTGCCCAGTGGAGTTTCCGAGTATGACTTTGCCGGCGGTATCCGAGGAGAGCCGGTGGAAGTGGTCAAGGGACCCTTTACCGGGTTTCCGATCCCTGCCGATGCGGAGATTGTTCTCGAAGGTGAAGCCGTTCCCGGTCAATCGAAACCGGAAGGGCCCTTTGGTGAATGGATGGGCTACTATTCGGACGATGTGGTGCCGCGTCCCTGTCTCAATGTGAAGACGGTTATGTATCGCAACAATCCGATCCTTACTTGCGCGCCGCAACACAAGCCGGTGGATGAGACGGGCTTGCTTAAAGGTATCGCGGGGGCAGCGGAGATCTGGAAGGCGCTGGAAGCGTGCGGCCTGCCTGATATCCTCGGCGTGTGGAATCATGAAGGCGCACCGGCCACCCGTTTCACAGCGATTCAGATCCGCCAGCGCTATCCCGGTCATGCACGCAACGTGCTGCATGTGGCGGCGAATTGCATGGCGGGCGCCTATAATGGCAAATGGACGGTGGTCGTAGACGAAGATGTGGATTGCTCCGACATCGATCAGGTGCTGTGGGCGATGGGCACGCGCTTCGACCCGGTGACAGACATTGATGTCGTCCAGAAGGCGTGGTCGTCAGGCCGCGACCCGATGTTTCTGCCCGGGAATTTTAACAACCGCATTCTGATCGACGCCTGTATGCCCTATAATCGAAAACTCAAGGGAGAGTTCCCGAAGGTGGTGGAAGTGCCGGATAACGTGCGTGCGCAGCTAAAGGCGAAGTTCCCGCAGGTTTTTAAATCACAATCCTGAGTCACAAGGAGTCGTCATGGTTTTCGCAAGTTGGCGCGGCGTGGTCGGAGTAGTGAAACCTACCCATCGGCCGGGCTCCCTCGAAGAGTTCATTCGCTTGCTGCCCGAAGGGATCGGGGTTGTTCCGGTCTACTTGAATTTCCAGCGCGGCACGGAAGATGAATTTCGGGGCGCGCTCAACGCCGTTGAAGAAAAAGTCGCGGAGCTAGCCAAGGAAGGTGTTGATCTCATACATCCCGAGGGCGCCCCACCGTTTATGGTGCACGGCTACAAGGGCGAAGATAAGATTATCAAAGAATGGGAAGCCAAGTACAAAATTCCCATGGTCACCGCGGCTCAGACTCAAGTCGAGGCCCTGCGTGCGTTGAACGTAAAAAAATTCGTCGGTGTGACTTACTTCGTCAACAGCGTCAACGATATCACAACAAGTTATTTCCGGGACGCCGGCTTCGACGTGATGGCCATGGAAGG
>Ga0209857_1000010_pt1 | contig 39246 bp, 50 predicted proteins | sample GWRWN1_10_20_FD_187226 | JGI IMG/M metagenome (GOLD analysis project Ga0209857, IMG submission 187226) | Riverbed sediment microbial communities from areas with no vegetation in Columbia River, Washington, USA - GW-RW N1_10_20 (SPAdes)... | ecosystem: Environmental > Aquatic > Freshwater > River... | reverse complement strand
CCTCGAGATTCTTGAGGATCATCTCCGCGATGACCCGTGGCGGTTTTTTGGCCTTTTGCGCCCACAACATCGCGACGTTAGTTGCCAGGTCGCCAAACTCCCGCTGCTTGGGCGGCTCAAGAAGCAAAGGGGGGAGCTCTGTTGAATTCAGCTCTCCCCCCTTCGCCGTTTTCTCGATGGCTTGGGTTAAAAGCTCCCTAAGGTGACTTCGCATTTCTATTCTGGTTTATTCTGAGCGTCTCTAGCATGTGCCCCACCAGTACCCAAATAGCTTTTTCATACAATTTTTGCGGAAAACTCGTTTTTTAGCAGAGGTAGTTAGCTATTTATAATGGCTTTCTACGTATGACGCAAGCGGCCGCTAGAAAGATTGACGCGGCGGCAATCAGTTAGTTCCCAGGCTGAACTTATTATGCGTAGGCTACGGATACCTTAGATCTCTTTCAGGCAGGGTCCTTTGAAGACCGTTCACCGGAAGTTCGTTCCAGCCTATCCTCGATCTCCCCAATATAAGCGGCCAGCGTATTTCCGGACTGCTCGACCACCGAACGCAGCTCGCGTTCAAGCTCTTCAAGTTTCGCCAACACGACCACCTTTGATTGCTCGGTTTTTTCCCCGAGTCCTCCCAGCTCTTTTTCCAGAAATGCGCGAAGTTGGCTGAACCGGGAAGCTTCCGCTTGGTCGGCGAGTTCGCGCTGTGCTTGCAGTTCGCGTGCATTACGCCGGTTCTCCACGAGGATGGAGGACTGCAAATAGACCACGTACAGCAGAAATAACAAAGTGAGCAGACCAACGATGACGAGCAAAATAAACCCGAGCGGCGCCTCCACAGTGGCGAAAACCACTGACAACGTTGTCGGTGCCATGAACGCTTTCCAGTTGATGGCCGCGAAAATAGCCACAGCTCCAAGTACAATCAGGATGAGTAAGGTGCGCAAGTACATACAAACCTCCCTTCATGGACAAGCTTCGTTCGCCGTCTCATCTGCCGGCTCCAAGGCCTTACGAGTTAATTGCCCGAACGTGTTCTGCGCAGCCGAAGCGAAAGGAAACATGGCGCCGACGATTTGGCATAGATACGATTGGACGCTGACGATTGGGGAAGAGATAGCTAAGAAAACGCGAGAGGCGTTCCAGGGGGACACAATCGCCCCTCCTTTTAATGGCCCTGCTTTTGCCCCGTAATCAGATCGAACACGTTGCAGGCAATGCCGGTGGCCTCATATCCGTCAAGGCCGGTGGCCTGGGCGATAGAAAACATCTGATAAGCTAATGCGGTGAAAGGAACCGGCACCTCCATCTCGCGAGCCATGTCCAGGCCGAAGCCGACATCTTTGGGCATCCACGACTTGCGGGGTTTGTATTTTCGACTGACAACGATCTCACAGATGCGGTCGATGGCTTCGGAGCTCTGCTGGGAATTCTTCAAAACAGTGTAAAAAGCTTCTTCGGTCACGCCTCCCTTTTTCAGCCAAGAGAAAATCTCTGCGAGCCCCAAGTGTTGAATTGCTGCGAACATCGCCATGGCGTTTTTCACCAACTTGGCGTTGCCGAGCTCGCCGACGTGGAGGATCTTTTTGCCCATCGCCTTAAAGACAGGCTGATGCTGATCAAACAGTTCTTTCGATCCCGAGATCCAGAGCGAGAGCGTTCCCGCTGCTGCTGCTTCCTCGACACCGCCGGCAGAGCCGTCGAGAACAGTCCACCCTTTTTTCTGCAGCTCAGCATTCACCCCAACAATCGTCTTCTTGTCGATACTGCTGAAATCAACCCACAGCTTGGCGCCGCTAGCGGCTTCGTGCAATCCGCCGCCACCCAGTCCGACCGCTCGAACCGCTTCATTGTACGGCAGCATCGAAAGCACCATCTCACAGGACTCGGCAACCGCTCGGGGCGACTCCTTGAACGCTGCCCCCTGACTCTCCAATCCCCGTGCCTGCTCCCGCCGCAAATCATTAACGACCAAGCTGTAACCCGCTTTGATCAGGTTTGCTGCCATGCCACTGCCCATCCCGCCCGTACCGATAAATCCCAAGGTTCTCATAAATCCTCCCGTCGTTGATTGTTCCTGTTCAATCTACGATCCGCACCCCCTCCGGCCATAGCACTAATACTACCGTATCACCAACTGCCCGTGGCGTATGCACCGACTGCTGATCCAAAAAAACCAGGTCGCCTTTCACATACTCTCCGGTCTCATCGGCGATTTTGCCTCTAAGGACAAGATAAAACTCGCCGCCAATGTGTTCGTGCTTCAAAAACGCGTCCGAAGCGGCGTTGGCGGCAATTCGATAAAGAATCAACTCCCGTTTTCCTTCGCGCGCTAATCGGGACATGGAAAGACCCTTGCCGAGGTCGCGCCACTGGAGTTGATCCAAAGCACCGACGTTTAAGTCAATGCGCAAGATATCGCTGAGCGATCGATGCAGTAACCCCATCGCCTTCCTTTCCCTCGTGCCTCATATCACGACCGTCCGGCGAACAAAAGCTATTGGTTCCTTAGATTGACGCGAGGATTTTCACGCTGGCGATAAATACGCACCTGACAATAAAAAAGCCGGCAGCTAGGTGGAACGAACAAACCACCTGGCGCCGGCACTTGTTTTGCCGCTAAAAAGGGATGACTATACTACGCGGTCGGCGGGTTTTTCCCTTGGACGCCGGTCTCTTTGGCTGCTGCCCTTCCTCGACTTCGTCTTCTCCTTCTCCCGGACGGAGCTTCAACCGCATTCTCCGCACTGGCGACTAATTCTATCAACGAAATCGGCGCTGAATCTCCACGCCGCCGACCGATCTTGACGATCCGGGTATAGCCGCCAGGACGATCCTTGAAGCGTGGCGCGAGGGTGTCGAACAGTTTGCGCACGGTCGCTTTATCACGAACGATTTCCAGGGCCTGACGCCTAGCGTGCAAGCTGCCTCGTTTGCCCAACGTAATAACGCGATCAGCCCAACGTCTCACCTCTTTGGCTTTCGGGTCTGTGGTTTGAATCCTCTCATCGCGTAGCAAACAGGTGATGAGATTGCGCATTAAAGCCCACCGGTGACTGGGAGTTCGACTAAGTTTTCTGCCTGACTTGAGATGGCGCATCGTTTATGCCGTTTCCTTCTCACTGGTGCGCCGGCGGTTTTCAATCTCTTCTCGGGAGGGAAAATGATCGATCTTCATGCCCAGTTCCAGCCCCATCTCACGAAGAATTTCCTTGATCTCGTTGAGCGACTTGTGGCCGAAATTCTTCGTCTTCAGCATCTCTTGTTCGGTCTTCTGGACCAGCTCACCAATGTACTTGATATCAGCGTTTTGAAGGCAGTTCTGCGAGCGCACGGAAAATTCCAACTCATCCACGCTGCGGAAAAGATTATCGTTCAATGGAATCGCGGGTCCATCTTCGCGTTTCTCCTGACGGGGTTCGTCCTGGAAGTTCACGAAGATCCCAACCTGGTCCTGGAGAATCTTTGCCGCATAGGCCACGGCGTCTTCCGGCTTGACGCTACCGTCGGTGTAAACCTCAAACACCAAACGATCATAATCGGTCCGTTGGCCCACGCGAGCGTTGGTCACCGTAAAGTTCACCTTGTGGATGGGTGAAAAAACCGCGTCGATAAAAATCGTATCCACCGGTGCCCCTTCTTCTTTATTCCTTTCTGCAGGGACATAACCGCGACCGAGTTTTGCAGTGATCTCCGCTTCTAACTTGGCGTCGCGCGATAGGGTGGCTATCTTATGTTCAGGATTTAATATTTCCACGGTAGCGGGAGCGACGATATCTTTTGCCTGCACCGTTCCTGGCCCTTTGGCATCGATTTTAAGCGTCTGCTGCTCGCCATCATTGAGCCGGAGTCGCACCTCTTTCAGATTTAATATGATATCGGTTACGTCTTCCGTAACCCCGGGGATGGTTGAGAATTCATGGAGAATCCCCTTGATGCGAACGGCGACAATGGATGCGCCCATGAGCGAGGAAAGCAGGATTCTACGCAGGGTGTTGCCGATGGTCTGGCCAAAACCGCGCTCAAAGGGCTCCGCATAAAACTTTCCATAGGTGGAGGTTAATGACTTCTCTTCGACTTCCAGTTGCTTGGGTTTGATCAAATCCGTCCAATGCCGATACATTGTGGACATAGCGTCTCCCACATTCGAAAATTACTTCGAATATAATTCTACGATTAATTTTTCGTTAATGGGCATCGTGATGTCGCTGCGCGCGGGCATTAATTTGACCCGCCCACTAAAGGCATCCCGGTTGAGTTCCGCCCATTCCGGCACACCGCGACGCTGTGCGCCCTCCATCGCCGTCAAGACTCTCGCCATTTGCCGACTAGCCTCTTTGACAGAAACTTCGTCGCCAACCCGAACAACATAAGACGGAATATTGACTCGCTTCCCGTTAACCAGAATATGCCCCTGCCGAACGAGCAATCGGCCTTCTGCTCTGGAACTGGCAAACCCAAGCCGATAGCTCACGTTGTCGAGCCGCCGCTCCAGTAAAACTAGCAAGGCTTCTCCGGTAATCCCCTTCTCGCGGCTCGCCCGGGCGAAGGTACGACGAAATTGATTCTCCAGCAGGCCGTACATCCGTTTTACCTTTTGCTTCTCGCGCAGCTGAATGCTGTACTCAGAGAATTTGGGTCTCTTCTGGCCATGCTGCCCCGGGGGATAGTTGCGCCTTTCAATGGCGCACTTGTCCGTGTAACAGCGCTCCCCTTTCAGAAACAGCTTGAGGTTTTCTCGCCTGCAGAGCCGGCACACAGATTCTGTGTATCTAGCCAATCCTTCCTCCTTATCAAACCCGCCTTCGTTTCGGCGGACGGCACCCGTTGTGGGGAATTGGGGTTACATCCTTAATCAGACTGATGTTGAAACCCGCTGACTGGAGCGCTCGCAGCGCCGACTCTCGCCCCGCGCCCGGGCCCCGGACAAAGATCTGAACGCTTCGCAGCCCGTGATCCATCGCTTTTTTGGCCGCGCTATCCGCTGCCTGCTGGGCCGCAAACGGAGTCCCTTTTCGAGAGCCTTTGAAACCCATGCTTCCGGCACTTGACCACGAGATCACGTTACCTTGGTAATCCGTAATCGTAACAATCGTGTTATTGAAGGTCGAATGAATATGAACTACGCCCTCGGAGATATTTTTTCGTCCCCGCTTCTTGCGCGCGGCCTTGTCCGCAGACTTCTGCTCGGCCTGCCCTTCAGTTTTCTTTTCCGGTTTTTCCTCGACGGCGTCTTCGGCTTTTGCCATATGGTTCTCCTATTGGGACTAACCCTTAGAAGGGGCTGGCTTTTTCCCCGCGACGGTTTTGCGTGGCCCCTTACGCGTGCGGGCGTTTGTGTGCGTCCGTTGCCCGCGCACCGGCAGGTTCTTACGATGGCGCAAGCCCCGATAGGATCCCATGTCGATGTGGCGCTTGATATTCATGGACACGTCGCGTCGCAGATCACCCTCGACTTTGTGTCCCCCATCGAGAATCTGCCGGATTTGTACCACGTCCTCGTCCGACAGATCGTCGCTCTTCAGGTCGAAGGAGATTCCGGCTTGCTCAAGGATTTTTCGCGAGGCGCTCCTGCCGATGCCATAAATGTAGGTGAGCGCAACTTCCATCCTTTTACTTCTCGGGAGATCGACTCCTGCAATGCGTGCCATATTTTCCTCTTAGCTCCTCTCTAATCCATCAGGTTTTGAGCTATCTACCCCTGTCTTTGTTTGTGCTTGGTGTTGACACACAACACTCGCACAACTCCCTTGCGCCTTATGACTTGACATTTGTTGCACATTTTTTTTACCGAGGCTCTAACCTTCACGACAACTCCTATTCTTCTTAGCGCTCCCGAAAGACGATCCGCCCCCGTGCCAGGTCGTAGGGAGACAATTCGATCTTGACCTTGTCCCCCGGAAGGATCTTGATGTAGTGCATCCTCATCTTTCCCGATATGTGAGCCAGTACTTTATGCCCGTTGTCCAACTCCACTCGAAACATCGCGTTGGGCAAGGTCTCCAACACCTTTCCGGTCACTTCGATCGCATCTTCTTTAGGCATACCAAACTTTCGGGCTATTCGATTAAGTGAATACCCAACTACGATAACTTGCTTAAAATAAACGGGCCGTTTTTTGTGACGGCCACCGAATGCTCAAAATGCGCCGCCAGGCTGCCGTCTTTGGTTATCGCCGTCCAGCCGTCCTCTTTAATTTCAACTTCGTAACTTCCGGCATTGACCATGGGCTCAATGGCTAAGACCATCCCTTCCTTCAGTCGAACCCCGCGGTCAGGCTCACCGTAATTCGGCACCGGCGGTTCCTCATGCAACTTCTTGCCGATGCCATGACCGACGAAGGCACGGACAACCGAGTAGCCCGCGCTCTCTGCAGTTTGCTGAACCGCAAAGCCGAGATCTCCCAGCCGCTTTCCGTCTTGGAGCTGTTCAATGCCCCGATAAAGCGCCTGCTCCGTAACCTCCATCAGACGCTTGGCTTCCTCGCTCACCTTCCCGACGCCAACCGTCACCGCCGAATCGCCATAGAAGCCATCGTAAATCACCCCGTAGTCGAGCCCGACGATGTCTCCCTCACGCAGCGCTCGATTGGACGGGATTCCATGAACAATCTCTTCGTTGATCGATACGCAAAGACAGCGCGGAAAAACTCTACCGGCTACGCTGTAACCCTTGAACGCCGGAATGGCCTTTCTTCTTAGCGTCAGATCCTCAGCCACCGCGTCTAATTCTAGCGTCGTTACTCCGGGAGCCACTGTCTGTTTCAGCTCTTGCAAGACCTCAGCAACAATCATGTTCGCCCGCCTCATGATGTCGATTTCTCGAGGCGATTTGAGCGAAATCACGTTGCCCGGTCCTCCAGAGTCTTGATCAATCGATGTCGGATGTCCTCTACGTTTCCAACCCCGTCGATTTCCCTCAATATCCCTCGCTGGCGGTAGTAATCGACCAAAGGCGCGGTCTGGTTGTCATATACCTTCAAACGCGCACTGATGGTTTCTTCACGGTCATCATCCCGTTGCTGCAGCTCACCACCACAGCGATCACAAATACTCTCCTTTGTCGAGGGATTGAAGTTCAGATGGTATAGCGCACCACAGTTCTTACAGGTTCGGCGACCTGCAAGCCGTTCGACAATTACCGTATGAGGCACTTGCACCAACAAAACAGCCTGCAGCCCCAATCCCATTTTCTGCAGGATCTCCTCGAGGCTTTGAGCCTGTGGAATCGTCCTCGGGAAACCATCAAGAATAAAGCCCGGCGCGCAATCCTTTTCATTAAGCCGTTCTGCGACCAGCTTAACAATCACGCTATCCGGCACCAAATCTCCGCGCTTAATGAATGCGGAAGCTTCTTTTCCTAGCGGACTTTGGTCTGCCACCGCCTTCCTGAGAATGTCTCCCGTCGATACCTGACAGGCTTCGAACTGCTCCCGTAGCAGTTTCGCCTGAGTCCCTTTGCCCGCGCCCGGAGGCCCTAGCAAAACGACGCGTAAACTCGCCAACCTTTAGCCCCTTCTCCCCCGCAAGCGCCCTCGCTTCATGAAACCCTCATAATTGCGGGTAATCAAATGCGTCTCCATCTGCGCCACCGTGTCCAAGGCAACCCCGACCACGATCAACAACGCTGTCCCGCCAAAGTAGAACGGCACGTTAAACTGCCCGATCAATATCGTCGGCAGAAGCGCCACAACGGAAATGTAAAGTGCCCCCCCCAAGGTAATGCGGGAGAGGACTCGGTCGATAAATTCCGCCGTCTTCTGGCCGGGTCTGATTCCAGGAATATAGCCGCCAAATTTTTTCATGTTTTCCGCAACGTCCACTGGGTTGAAAACAACCGCGGTGTAAAAATAGGCAAAGAAAATAATCAATACGACATACACCAAGTCATGGAGCCATTGTCCCGGGCTCAGCATGCCGGAAATGGATTGTACCCAGGGGTTGGGGGCGAACTGAGCAACTGTGGCGGGAAAGATCAGAATGGACGAGGCAAAGATCGGCGGAATTACCCCCGCGGTATTGATCTTTAACGGCAAGTGCGAGCTTTGCCCACCGTACATCTTTCGTCCAACCACCCGTTTGGCGTACTGAACCGGAATGCGTCTCTGCCCTCGTTCCATGAAAATAATGACTCCCACAATGACCACGGTGAAAACGAGCAAAAACAACGCAACCAAGACTCCCAGTTCACCTTCGCGAATAAACTGAAACGTTGTCGTAACCGCCGAAGGGAGCCCGGCCACGATGCCGGCAAAAATGATCAGAGAGATGCCGTTGCCGATTCCGCGTTCGGTAATTTGCTCACCCAGCCACATAATGAAAGCCGTGCCGGATGTCAGTGTGATGACTGTCATCAACCGAAAGCCCCAACCCGGATCTAACACAATGGCGGCGCCTCCAGGACCTCGCGTTCCCTCCAGTCCAAAGCTAATCATGAGTCCCTGAATGATCGATAAGACCACAGTTCCATAGCGTGTATACTGGGTGATTTTGCGGCGCCCGGCTTCGCCTTCCTTCGAAAGTCTTTCAATGTAAGGAAAAACCACCGTCAACAACTGCAGAATGATGGACGCGCTGATGTAGGGCATGATGCCCAGGGAAAAAACCGAAAATTGCTCAAGGGCACCGCCTGAAAAGAGATTGAAAAGTCCGAAAATCGTTCCTTTGACTTGCTCAAAATAAGCGGCCAACGCCTGGCGATCAATTCCCGGCGTCGGCACATGGACGCCGAACCGATACACCGCCAACATCGCCAGGGTAAAGAGGACCCGCCGTCTGAGCTCGGGAATTTTCGATGCGTTCTGGAAACCGTTAAGCATGAGGTTCCAACAACTCCAATTTGCCGCCGCAGGCTTCGATTTTCTCTTTAGCCTTGGCAGAAAACCCATGGGCCTTGATCGTCAATGGCTTGGTTAGGGCTCCGTCGCCGAGTATCTTGACCCTTTGGTTCTTACCCCGCAAAAGCCCTTTTTCAGCGAGCAGCGCGGGCGTTACTTCGCTCCCCGATGGGAACGCTTCCAGTTGTTCTAGATTAACGATCGCCATTTCAACTCGAAAGGCATTATGGAAGCCGCGCTTAGGAAGACGCCGTTGGAGCGGCATCTGGCCACCTTCGAACCCGGGGCGCGTTCCTCCTCCCGATCGAGCGCCCTGTCCCTTGTGGCCTCGGCAGGAGGTCTTCCCATGGCCAGAGCCATCTCCCCGTCCTACGCGCTTCCGCTTATTGTTAGAGCCCTGCGCCGGTCTTAGATCACTTAGTTTCATACTCAGCGAATCTCCGCCAATACCTTTCCTCGCCGGTCGGCGATTTCCTCGGGAGGGCGCAGATCTTTGAGCGCCTCAAACGTCGCCTTAACCATGTTGTGCGGATTGTTGGAGCCGAGACACTTGGTCAAAACGTTTTGTATCCCGGCAGCTTCCACCACCGCTCGCACACCCCCCCCGGCGATAACCCCAGTACCATCGGAGGCAGGTTTGAGAATGACATACCCGGCGCCAAACCTGCCACTCACCTCGAATGGAATGGTTCCTTCCATCACGGGGACGCGAATCAAATTTTTCTTCGCCTGTTCTAGCCCCTTTCGTATCGCCTCCGGTACTTCGTTCGCTTTCCCCATTCCGTGACCGACAACGGCGTGGTTATCACCCACCACCACCAGCGCGCTGAAGCTGAATCGCCGGCCGCCCTTGACCACCTTGGCCACCCGGCTAATATGAACCACTTTCTCTTTCAGCTCCAAACCCTGGGGATCAATCCGTTCCAAAGAAAACCTCGCTTGATGAATGTTGTTAAAACTCTAATCCGCCTTCACGAGCACCATCGGCAATGGCTTTGACTCGCCCATGAAAGAGAAACCCGTTGCGATCGAAGATAACATGCGAAATGTTCTTTTCTTTACAGATCTTGGCCAGCGCCAACCCGACCTGTTTTGCGGCCTCTACGCCTTTGATATTCTCGACCTTGGTCACCAAGTCTTTAGAGAGCGTCGAGACCGATACCAATGTCATCCCGCGATCGTCGGAAATGATTTGCGCGTAGATGTGCTTATTGCTCTTGAAGACAGAAATGCGCGGGCGCTGATCCGTTCCCAAGACCTTTTTGCGAACCCGCTGTTTTCGCCGCGTACGGGCAATGTCTCTTTGCTTATTTGCCATCGTTCTTGACCTCAAGCGCTACGCACCCGCTGCGGAACCAACCGCTTTTCCCGCCTTTCGCCGAATGACTTCTTCACGATATTTGACGCCCTTGCCTTTGTATGGCTCGGGTGGTCTGAGGCCACGTAGTTTCGCGGCCGTCTCTCCGAGCAACTGACGATCCGCACTGCTGAGTGTTATGATCACCTGTCTCTCCACAGAAGCAGCCACGCCTTGGGGCAAGGGGAACACCACCGGATGAGAAAAGCCCAATGTGATGTGGATCTCTTGGCCCTTGACCTCGGCGCGATAACCGACGCCATTGATCTCAAGCACGCGGCTAAAGCCCTGGCTGACACCCTGGGCCATATTAGCGATCAGCTTTCGCGTAAGCCCATGCAAAGCCCGAAGTTGACGCTGCTCGCCCTCCCGCTCGACTCGAACGATAGGGCCTTCAACTTTTACATTGACCCCCGGCGGAATAGTCGTTTTGAGCTTTCCTTTCGGTCCTTCCAAACGAACTTCCTTGGCTTCGACGGCCACCTTGACTCCACTTGGGATCGTTATGGGCAGCTTTCCAATACGCGACACTCTACACCTCGCCTTAAACTACCATACCGAACAGATGAGTTCTCCTCCGACGTTTGCTCTCTGAGCTTCCCGATCCACCAATATCCCTCTGGGCGTCGAGAGAACGTTGATTCCCAACCCTTTTCGGATCGGCGTCACGGCCTGCGCGCCAACGTAGACCCTGCGGCTCGGCCTGCTGACGCGCTTGATGCCCGCGATCACGGGACGATTTTCCCGGTCGAACTTGAGCTGGATCACAAGCTCCTCCCCCGCGCCCTGGGAAGCCTTTACCTTTTTCGATTCTCTTAAGTAGCCTTCCTCAATCAAAACCTTGATGATGTTTTCTTTCACACGCGACCACGGGATGGCTACCTTTTGATGCCGCGCCCGGGAAGCGTTGCGTATACGAGTCAGCATATCTGCAATCGGATCCGTCATTCCCATCGTACTCTCCGCCCTTTACCAACTGGCCTTGATCAGCCCCGGAATATGACCCTTGCGCGCATGATCACGCAGACACAGCCGGCACATACGGAAGCGCCGATAAAACGCCCGCGCCCGACCACAAAGGGGACAGCGATTATATTCCCGTACCTTGAACTTATTCGGTCGTTCTGCCTTAATTCGAAGACATGTCTTGGCCAATGGCAATCCCCCTCATGGATCAACTGACAAAAGGCATACCCAGCAACTTGAGCAGAGTCCTACCTTCTTTGTCCGTCTTCGCATTGGTGATGAACGAGACGGTCATCCCTCGTGGTTTCTCGACCTTGTCCGCCTGGATCTCAGGAAAAATAATCTGCTCGCGCAAGCCGAGAGAATAATTACCTCGACCATCGAAGGACCGATCCGAGACCCCCTTGAAATCACGAACTCTAGGCAGTGCGACGTGAATCAGTCGGTCGAGAAACTCATACATGCGCTCCTGCCGCAAGGTGACCATGCAACCAATCGGAACCCCTTCCCGCAGCTTGAAGTTGGCGATGGACTTTTTAGCGCGCGTCACCACCGGCTTCTGTCCGGTGATGGCGGTGACTTCGGCTACGGCGGTATCGAGAACCTTGATATTTTGCGTGGCCTCTCCGAGTCCGACATTCACGGTAATTTTTTCCAGCCGAGGCACCTGCATGGAGTTCTTGTAGCCGAACTCCTTCATCATCGCCGGCACCACTTCGTCTCGATATTTCTGCTTCAGTCGCGCCATTCTATCCGTACCTAGTCTAAGGCTTCGCCACATCGTCGGCAGATGCGGATTTTTTTCCCGTCCGCTAGAATCTTTCGCCCGACGCGCACCGGCGCGTTGCACTTGTCACACATCATCATGATGTTGGAAACGCGAATGGCAGCTTCCTTTTCGACAATACCCCCGGGTTGCTGTGGGCCCCGCGGCCGACTGTGCCGCTTTACCATATTGACTCTTTCGATAACGACCGCGTCCTTCTTGGAGAGAACGCGAAGGACCTTGCCGGTCTTTCCCCTCTCCCTTCCCGAGATCACCATTACGCTGTCATTCTTGCGAATCTGCACGCGCGCCTTCTCCTCGATAACTGATTAAAGTACTTCGGGTGCGAGCGAAATAATCTTCATGAATTTCTTGGCCCGCAGCTCGCGCGCTACCGGTCCAAATATGCGGGTGCCGATCGGCTCCTTTTGATTGTCGATCAGCACGGCCGAATTGTTGTCGAATCGGATATAGGTTCCATCCGGCCTTCCTATCTCCTTTGCCGTCCGAACCACCACGGCCTTCATCACCTCGCCCTTTTTTACCTTGGCATTGGGAATCGCTTCCTTGACGGAAACCACAATAATATCTCCGATGGACGCATACTTTCGCTTGCTGCCCCCCAGGACTTTGATGCACTGCACCTTGCGCGCCCCTGAGTTGTCCGCCACATCCAACACCGTTCTCGTCTGAATCATGAATTAACCTCAACGACGGCTCAGACAGCGGCTGCCTTCGACTCGTCGGCCTCCGTCGTTTTGGCTCGTGCCAGGATCCGACTCACGCGCCACCGCTTATCCCGACTCAGCGGCCGGCATTCGACAATCAATACTCGGTCTCCGACATGGCTCTGGTTGCGTTCATCATGAGCCTTTACCTTAGTTCTGCGCCTCAGGTACTTCTTATACCTTGGGTGCAAGACCGTCCGCTCCACAGAGACAATGACGGTTTTATGCATCCGGTCGCTAATCACTAACCCCATACGCTCTTTTCTGAGTCCTCTCTCATTCATGCCACGCCTTTCCCGCTCTGAAACGCCTTCTCTCGAAGGATGGTCTCCACCCTGGCTAAGTCTCGTTTCGTTTGCCCTAACTTCATTGGGTTTTCCAACCTGCTTGTGGCCCGTTTCAGTTTCAGGTGTCCGATCTCCTCCCGAAGCTCGGTACGCTTCTGGGTTAGATCGTCCGTACTCATGTCGCGCAGTTCTTTAGCCTCCATGTGCGAGCCCTCTCCTCTCCACAAAGATCGTCGGAATGGACAGCTTGTGCGCAGCTAGACGGAACGCCTCTCGGGCAAGCGGTCCGTCGACACCCTCCATTTCGAACAATATGCGCCCCGGCTGAATCACTGCAACCCACATCTCCGGGGCACCCTTTCCCTTCCCCATACGAGTTTCCGCCGGTTTTTTGGTTAACGGCTTGTCCGGAAAAATTCGAATCCAGACCTTACCACCGCGCTTGAGATAGCGGGTGAGAGCCACTCGAGCCGCTTCGATTTCGCGTGCGCTCATCCAACCCCGCTCAATGGCCTTGAGCCCATACTCACCGAAGGCCAGAGAAGAGCCGCGCCACGCAGTGCCGCGCCGACGCCCCTTTTGCAATTTCCGGTATTTTACTTTTTTCGGTTCTAGCATGTTATGAGCTTTGAAGTGTTATGATAATTAGCGACCAGCTCTCAACCCCCTAACATCGCTTTCTGTTGCTCTTCCTCTTCGGTCAAGACCTCGCCTCTGAAGATCCAGGCTTTTACGCCAATAATACCGTAGGTCGTGCGCGCTTCGGCAAATCCATAGTTGATATCGGCCCGCAATGTGTGCAGCGGCACGCGCCCTTCGCGGTACCACTCGGTGCGAGCGATTTCCGATCCTCCTAATCGGCCAGCACATTGAATTCTCACGCCCTGGGCGCCCATTCGCATGGCCCGAGAGACGCTTTCTTTCATAGCGCGCCGGAACGCAACCCGCCGTTCCAACTGGAGGGCAACGTTTTCAGCGACGAGCTGAGCGTCGAGGTCCGGTCGCCTCACCTCATGGATATTGATGTAGGTGTCGCGGTTGGTTAATTTGGTAATCTCTTCCTTCAGCTTTTCGATTTCAGCACCCTTTTTGCCAATAACGATTCCCGGGCGCGCCGTGTAAATATTGATTTTCGCTTTGTTCGCCGCCCTTTCGATCTCAATCCTCGAGATACCCGCATGGTAAAGACGGCTCTTCAAAAATTTTTTGACCTTAAAGTCTTCATGGAGCAGCTTAGGGTAGTCATGACGTGCAAACCATTTGGAGTCCCAAGTCTCGATTACGCCGAGGCGAAAAACTCTGGGATGTGTTTTTTGACCCATCAGCTCTCAACTCCTCTCACTGACCTCGTCCAACACGATGGTGATATGACTCAACCGTTTGCGGATACGTGTGGCTCTGCCCTGGGCTCGAGGTGTGAATCGTTTCCACATCCCGCCCTCATCCACCTTAGCCTGCTTCACATAAAGACGATCCACGTCGACACTCTGGGTGTTCTCCGCATTCGCCACCGCCGTGCGCAGGGTCTTCGCGACAATTCCCGCGGAACGCTTCGGCACAAACTTGAGAATATTAAGTGCCTCCTCAACCCCTTTGCCCCGAATCTGGTCTACGACCAGTCGCACTTTGCGAGGGGAAAGCCGGACATATTTTGTGATCGCTTGTGCTTCCATCGCTTCGATGACCTTCGCTACCTCAATTTCGTCAGCTCCCCGTGTCGTGGTGACTCATTCAACTCTTGGGAGCGGTGGGAGCCGCAGCCGGTCTCTGAACTGGGGTTGCAGCGCCAGCCGCTGGAGCTCCGGGTGCGGGCGCAACGGCTGCCACCGTCTCCTTGGCTTCTCCTTTGCGGTCCCCCGAGTGTACAAAGAAGGTCCGGGTCGGAGAAAATTCTCCGAGCTTATGGCCCACCATGTTTTCTGTAACAAATACCGGAATAAATTTTCGCCCGTTGTGGACGCCAATCGTATAACCGACCATTTCCGGCGTAACTGTCGACCGGCGAGACCAAGTCTGAATTACCCGTTTCTGGCGAGATTCGTTCATCGCCGCGATCTTCTTCGCCAAATGCGCGTCGACGAACGGTCCTTTCTTGACCGAACGTGCCATCGTTACTTAGCCTTTCTGCCCTTCACGATATATTTGTCGGACGCATGATTCTTTCTCGTTTTGTATCCCTTGGTAGGCTTGCCCCAAGGAGTCATAGGATGATTTCCCTTTGACCGCCCTTCGCCACCACCGTGAGGATGATCGACCGGATTCTTGGCGATACCGCGACTTCCTGGCCTCCAGCCGAGCCAGCGTATTCTTCCCGCTTTCCCCCAAGAAATATTTTCCTGATCAGCGTTCCCCACTTGACCCACCGTGGCTCGACACTCGGATAAGACATAACGGAGCTCGCCGGAAGGCATCTTCAATAACGCATAGGAACCTTCCTTGGCCATCAGCTGAGCGCCGGAGCCCGCACTGCGAACCAGCTGTCCGCCTTTACCGATCTTCAGTTCCACGTTGTGTACGACCGTTCCCTCAGGTATGAATTTTAGCGGCAGCGAATTGCCTGGCTGTATATCCACATCGTCATCACCGGCAATCACAGAGTCCCCAACCTGCAATCGGTCCGGCGCTAGAATGTAACGTCGCTCCCCATCCGCATAACGAAGTAACGCGATCCGCGCGGAACGATTAGGATCATACTCGATGGCCTCGACTTTAGCCGGAATCTTTTTCTTGTCGCGCTTGAAATCGATTAAACGATAGAGACGCTTGTGCCCGCCACCCCGATGATCCGCCGTGATTCGACCGGTGTTGTTGCGCCCGCCGCTCTGTTTAAGAGACTCACGCAAACTTTTGTCGGGCACTTTTTTTGTGACCTCATCGAACGTGAGGCCGGTTCTGAAACGCATGCCCGGAGACGTAGGCTGATAGTTTTTAATCGCCATATGTTATTTCTCTAGGCCCCGCCAAAAAAGTCGATCTTGTCGCCTTCCCTGAGCGTCACATAGGCCTTTTTCCATTCCGGCCTACGTCCCATATTCTTACCGACTCGTCGCACCTTGCCCAGATAGCGTGCCATACGCACCTTAACCACTTTCACTTTGAAAAGGGTTTCCACGGCTTTTTTGACCTCTATCTTGTTAGCGTCAGGCTGGACCTTGAACAACACTTGTTGAGTACTCTCGGCTAACAACGAACCCTTTTCCGAGATTAACGGCGCACGAATGATTTCTTGCGGTCCTTTCATGCGGCCAACCTCTCTTCTAGCAGCTTCAGAGCCCCCTCCGTCAAGATGAGGTGTTCGTAGCGAACCAGATCGTAGACATTCAAGCCTTCCACCCGCAACACCTTGACCGCCGGAATATTGCGGGATGAACGCTCGATGGTTGCATCCGGGCGGGAAATCACAATCAAGGCGCTGGTGACCTTGAGCTCTGCCAAAGCCTTCACCATAAGTTTGGTTTTGGCTTCTTCAAGCTCGAGTTTATCGACGACGATAATCTTGCCGTCACGGTTCTTCAGACTGAGTGCCGAAAGCAGAGCTTCCTTGCGTGCCTTGCGCGGCATACGAAACGAATAGTCCCGAGGTTGTGGCCCAAAAATCGTGCCGCCTCCAACCCAGAGCGGGGAGCGTATGCTCCCGGCGCGCGCTCTCCCTGTGCCTTTCTGGCGCCATGGTTTCTTTCCACCCCCACGTACCAACCCCTTGGACTTGGTGGCCGCAGTACCTGCGCGCCGATTATTGAGTTGCATTACGACAATTTGGTGTAGAAGGTGGGGCCGGCTCTTTATGCCGAATATTTCTTCTTTGAGTTCCGGTTGGATAACGTTAACTGCCATGGATTTACCCCTTCACCGCCCGCCGCACCACGACGATTCCCTGCTTGGCCCCAGGAACCGCCCCTCTTACCAGCATCAGATTGTTTTCAGGCCGAATGTCTACGACCTCGAGGTTTTGCACCGAGATCCGTTCGTTGCCCCAATGACCGGCCATCTTTTTCCCTTTCCGGACTCGACCGGGATAGGAACGGTTACCGATGGATCCACCGTGGCGAAAGTATTCGTGGGTACCGTGAGACCCCGGGAATCCGGCAAACGACCACCTTTTGATTACGCCTGCGAATCCGTGTCCCTTCGACGTTCCGGCTACATCGATACGATCGCCTGCCTTGAACAGGTCTGCCGCTTTGATCTCCTGCCCGACTTGAAATTGCGACACATCGTCCAAACGAAATTCCTTCAAAACTTCGAAAGCACCTCTACCCGCCTTGGCCATATGGCCCTGCTCCGGCTTGTTGACTCGCTGATTCTTCTTGCTGCCGAAGCCCACTTGGATCGCATTGTACCCGTCTGTGGCACTCTCCTTCTTCTGCACGACAACGCACGGGCCAGTCTGGATAACTGTGACCGGAATGACATTTCCTTCCGCGTTGTAGAATTGCGTCATGCCAACTTTTTTTCCGATAAAGCCCGTCATAAAAGCTTTCTAAGAACTCGATCGATCCCCTCCGTTACTGGAGTTTTATTTCCACATCCACGCCGGCGGCGATATCCAGCTTGCCTAAGGCGTCGATGGTCTGTTGAGTCGGCTCTAGAATATCCAGCAGTCTTTTGTGCGTCCGGATTTCGTACTGATCCCGCGACTTTTTATCGACATGAGGCGAACGGTTCACGGTGAACCGCTCGATTCGAGTCGGCAGCGGAATAGGGCCGGCGACTCTTCCCCCCGTGCGCTTGACGGTTTCGACTATTTCTCCCACCGACTGGTCCAGCACGCGATGGTCATAGGCTTTGAGCCGGATCCTGATCTTCTCGTTCATAACTCTTTCTTCGCACTGCCATCATATTTGGCGATAATACCTTCGGCTACGAGCGCTGGTACCGGTTCGTAGTGAGAAAACTGCATGGTGTATGTCGCCCTCCCCTGCGTCATGGATCGGAGATCGGTAGCGTAACCAAACATCTCCGCTAGAGGAACGCGTGCGTCGATGGCCTGAGCGGCCGGCCGCGTATCCATTCCCAGGACTTTGCCGCGCCGCGAGCTGATATCACCGATGACATCGCCCATAAAATCCTCCGGGACCACCACTTCCACAGCCATGATGGGCTCCAGAAGAACCGGATTGGCCTTGCGTGCCGCCGCTTTAAGCGCCATGGAACCAGCAATTTTGAAAGCGATTTCCGAGGAATCGACATCGTGATAGCTGCCGTCAAAGAGGGTAACCTTAACGTCAACCATGGGATAACCAGCGAGAGCTCCGTTCTCCGTCGCTTCACGCGCACCCTTTTCTACTGCTGAAATGTACTCTCGGGGAATCGACCCACCTCTAATAGCATCGACAAACTCGAACCCGCTCCCCGGTGCTAACGGTTCGAGTTTAATCCAGACGTCGCCGTACTGTCCCCGACCACCCGTTTGACGTATAAACCTTCCTTGTTGCTCGACGGCCTTACGGATTGTTTCTTTGTAGGCTACCTGAGGTTTTCCGACATTCGCCCCAACATTGAATTCCCGCAACAATCGATCAACGATAATCTCCAAATGAAGCTCGCCCATGCCGGATATGATCGTCTGGCCAGTTTCTTCGTCGGTTCGAACTCTGAAAGACGGATCTTCAGTCGCAAGCTTCTGAAGCGAAAGACCCAATCTCTCTTGATCCGCCTTGCTCTTGGGCTCGATCGCAATAGAGATAACCGGATCGGGAAAATCAATGGATTCCAAAACGATCGGATGGTTTTCATCGCAAAGCGTATCGCCGGTCGTCGCCGTTCTTAGCCCGACCGCCGCCGCGATGTCGCCCGCATAAACCTCCTTGATCTCCTCTCGTTTGTTGGCGTGCATTTTGAGGAGTCGACCGATTCTCTCGCGTTTGCTCTTAGTTGAATTATAGATGGCCGCACCCGAAGTCAACGAACCCGAATAGACTCGAAAGAAACTCAAGGTACCGACGAACGGATCTGTCATGATCTTGAAAGCCAGGGCTGAAAATGGCGCATCATCTGTTGCCGGACGTTCTTCCGCCGCCTGAGAGTTTGGATTGATACCTTTAACCGGGGGTATATCCAAAGGTGACGGAAGGTAGTCCACCACGGCATCGAGCAACGGCTGCACACCTTTGTTTCTAAAAGCAGAGCCGCACAGAACCGGGACGATCTTGATGGCGAGGGCGGCGTTGCGAATGGCTCGACGGAGCTCGCTCTCGCTGATCTCCTTTCCTTCGAGGTATTTCTCCATGATGCTTTCATCACTGTCGGCGACGGCTTCCAAGAGCTTGTCGTGGTACTGCCGAGCCTCCGCTATCATACTCTCCGGGATCGCTTCGACTCGGAATTTGGCCCCTAAGCTGTCGTCTTCCCAAATCACCGCCTTCATCTGGACTAAGTCGATGATTCCAGCGAATTTCTCTTCAGACCCGATAGGCAATTGTAAAGCCACAGGCCGCGCTCCCAGACGATCCTCGATCATCTTGATCACACGAAAAAAGTCAGCCCCGAGACGATCCATCTTGTTAACGAAGGCGATCCTCGGAACCCCGTATTTATCGGCCTGACGCCAAACAGTTTCAGTTTGAGGCTCGACGCCGCCGACGGAACAAAAAACCGCCACCGCCCCGTCAAGCACCCTTAGGGAACGCTCCACCTCGATGGTAAAATCAACGTGGCCAGGAGTGTCGATAATATTAACGCGATGATCGCGCCACAAACAGGTCGTTGCCGCCGATGTAATCGTAATCCCGCGTTCCTGTTCTTGAACCATCCAGTCCATGGTGGCGGTGCCCTCATGAACCTCACCGATTTTGTAGTTGATCCCGGTGTAATACAGGATCCTTTCGGTGGTGGTTGTCTTGCCGGCATCGATGTGCGCCATGATGCCGATATTGCGCGTTTTCTCTAGTGGAACCGTTCTCGCCATTTCGCTCTACCATCGGAAAAAAAGGAGGCGGTTCAACCGCCTCCTTTTTTCTGCCAAACTTCTAAACTTACTTACCACCGATAATGAGCGAAGGCGCGATTCGCCTCGGCCATCCGATGGGTATCTTCCTTTTTCTTAATTGCCGTGCCCCGATTATTGGCCGCATCGATAAATTCTGCCGCCAATTTTTCTTCCATCGATTTCTCCCCACGCTCACGCGCCGATTGGATCAGCCAACGCATACTTAGCGAAAGCCGTCTTTGGGGTCTCACTTCGATGGGCACTTGATAAGTCGCACCGCCCACGCGGCGCGAACGAACTTCCACTGTGGGGCGGGTATTTTCAATCGCTTTTTTGAAAACCCCCAAGGAGTCTTCTTTAGTCTTTGCCGTGACGATGTCGAGCGAGCGATAGAAAATAGATTCCGCCACACTCTTCTTACCCCGACTCATAATCGTGTTGACAAATTTAGCTACCACTTTGTCCCCATATTTTGGGTCAGGCAAACCTTCTCTTTTTCGAACTTCTCCTTTGCGCGGCATTTTACTCTACTTCGGTTTCTTCGCTCCGTATTTGGAACGCCCCTGGCGCCTTTCTTGAACCCCAATGGAATCCAAAGTTCCGCGAATGATGTGATAGCGAACGCCCGGCAGATCCTTGACACGACCTCCTCGGATAAGCACGACAGAATGCTCTTGCAAATTATGTCCGACGCCGGGAATATAAGAAGTCACTTCAATTCCGTTGGTGAGCCGCACCCGAGCGACCTTTCGCAACGCAGAGTTCGGCTTCTTGGGCGTGGATGTGTAGACACGCGTGCAGACGCCTCGTTTCTGCGGACAACCTTGCAGGGCAGGCGCCGTGTTTTTGCGCCGTTGCTTCTCTCTGCTCTCGCGGACCAATTGACTAATCGTAGGCATAGCGGGTATTCAATCGCTAACTCAAATTATTGGAATCCTTCTTTCTTCTTGGGAAAAACTTTTTACCTAACAAATAAAGCTACCATTGTCAAAGGGAGGGGGTCATGCCTCCGCCGCCTGGGGAATCTCCCCTTGGCCGCCCTCTGGCTCTTCGATTTCGATCTCCGCCTTGGAATATCTTGCCAGGCCCGTACCGGCTGGGATGAGCCGTCCCATGATCACGTTCTCTTTGAGCCCGCAGAGAAGATCGATCTTCCCATGAATCGCCGCTTCGGTAAGAACTTTCGTGGTTTCCTGGAAAGACGCGGCGGAGATAAAACTTTCAGTCGAAAGCGAGGCTTTGGTTATTCCAAGAAGAAGCGGCTCTGCTACGGCCGGCTTACCATTTTGCTTGATTGCCTTTTGATTTTCATCATCAAATCGCCACTTTTCGACCTGGTCTCCAACCAAAAATTCGGTATCGCCAACTTCTTTGATTCGGACTCGTCGCAGCATCTGGCGCACAATGACTTCGATGTGCTTGTCATTGATGCGCACACCCTGCAAACGGTAGATCTCTTGCACTTCATCGACTAGATATTTGGCGAGCGCCTTCTCACCTAGAATATTCAGGATGTCGTGCGGGTTGGAAGACCCGTCCATAAGGGCTTCTCCGGCCTGGATACGGTCCCCTTCGTGGACACTGATGTGTTTACCTTTGGGAATGAGATATTCTCTGGGCTCACCGACTTCCGGCGTAACGATGACCTTCCGTTTACCTTTGGTATCTTTACCGAATGAAACAACTCCGTCGATTTCACTGATAACGGCAAATTCTTTCGGCTTGCGCGCCTCAAAGAGCTCCGCCACACGAGGAAGTCCTCCTGTGATATCTTTGGTCTTGGTGGTTTCTCGCGGAATCTTTGCCAGGACGTCACCCGCGTCGACTGTTTGACTATCTTGAACGTTAATATGGGCACCCACGGGCAGTAGATAGCGCGCCTCGGAGGTCGCTGACAGACGAGCCGTCTGCCCCTCTATGTTTTTAATGGAGATTCTCGGCCGTTTGTCCACATCCTTGGAGTCGATGATTACTTTTGTCGACAGCCCGGTGCGCTCATCGACTTTCTCCTCCATCGTGACGGCTTCGATAACGTCCCCGAACTTAACGACTCCACTCACCTCAGTGAGAATGGGAATCGTGTAAGGATCCCATTCAGCTAACAGCTCGCCCGCTTTGATCTTTGCACCATCTTTCTTCTTAAGTTTGGCGCCGTAGACGACCGGGTAACGCTCCCTTTCTCGCTCTCGCCCTTTCTCGCCTTCCGGATAATCCACGATGGCGATTTCACCATTCCGGTTCATCACCACGAGATCGCCTTCTTTATTGGTTACGGTATTCACATTGATAAGCTTCACGGAGCCATCGTTTCGCGATTCCAACGTGGTTTGCTCCGCTCTGCGGCTCGCCGTTCCACCAATATGGAAAGTCCGCATGGTGAGCTGTGTTCCCGGTTCACCGATAGATTGCGCGGCAATGACTCCGATCGCTTCGCCGAGGTTGACCATATGGCCCCGACCCAAGTCGCGACCATAGCACAGGATACAAACACCGCGCTTTGACTGACAGGTCAGCACGGACCGGATCTTGATTCGCTCTATTCCCGCCTCTTCGATGCGCTGAACCAGTTCCTCATCGATCTCTTGGTTGGCCTGGACGACGATGTCTCCCGTAAACGGATCTTTGACGTCTTCGAGCGCGACTCGGCCCAAAACGCGATCTCCGAGTGGTTCGATGATCTCTCCGCCCTCCATGAGTGGGGTAATTTCGATACCATCCATGGTACCGCAATCGTTCTCGCCAATGACGGCATCTTGGGCCACATCCACGAGCCTACGGGTCAGGTAACCTGAGTTTGCGGTCTTGAGGGCGGTGTCGGCAAGGCCCTTACGCGCGCCGTGCGTCGAGATGAAGTATTGCAACACCGTGAGCCCTTCGCGGAAGTTCGCCGTGATCGGAGTCTCGATGATTTCACCGGAGGGCTTCGCCATCAATCCACGCATACCGGCAAGCTGGCGAATTTGCTGCGCACTCCCACGAGCCCCCGAGTCGGCCATCATGAAAATAGGGTTAAAACTCGGAACTGAAATCTCCCGACCCGACTCATCGGTCATTTTTTCCGAACCCAAATCGCGTAACATTTCGTCGGCGATTCGATCGGTAACCTCGGCCCAGATATCGACGACCTTGTTGTAGCGCTCGCCGTCGGTGATAAGACCGTTCTTGTATTGCTCCTCAATCTCGCGCACATCATCATGCGCCTTCTTCAACAACTGCTCCTTACTCGGCGGAATCACCATGTCCTTAATGGCAATGGAAATTCCCGCTTTTGTGGCATGACGATAGCCGATGTCCTTAAGGCGATCCGCCAAGATGACTGTGGCCTTGTTCCCGGCCAATCGAAAACTGACGTCAATCAGGTTGGCCAGTTCCTTTTTCTTCATCACTCGGTTGACTTCTTTGAAGGGAATCACCGGCGGAACCACTTCATAGACAAGCACTCGGCCCACCGTAGTTTCGACACGTTCGTCGTTAATGCGCACCGTCACCAGTGCCTGCAGGTCCACCTCCCCTTGGTCGTACGCGATCCTGACCTCGGTTGGGTTACTAAATATGCGTCCGCTGCCCTTGGCGTGGAGTCGATCGCGGGTCATGTAGTATAGCCCCAATACGATATCCTGCGTCGGCACAATAATCGGCTTGCCATTAGCCGGTGAAAGGATATTGTTCGTGGACATCATGAGCGCTCGAGCTTCGACTTGCGCCTCGACGGATAATGGAACGTGAACCGCCATTTGGTCGCCGTCAAAGTCCGCGTTGTAAGCCGCGCACACCAGCGGGTGGAGCTGAATCGCTTTGCCCTCAATCAGGATCGGCTCGAAAGCCTGAATACCGAGGCGGTGCAAGGTAGGCGCCCGGTTTAAGAGCACTGGATGCTCCCGAATCACTTCATCGAGAATATCCCAAACTTCAGGCCGTTCCTTTTCCACCATTTTCTTGGCGCTTTTGATCGTGGTAACAAGTCCACGTTCTTCGAGTTTGTTATAAATGAAGGGTTTGAAGAGCTCGAGGGCCATTTTTTTGGGCAATCCGCACTGATGCAACCGAAGTTCAGGACCGACAACAATGACCGAACGGCCCGAGTAGTCGACTCTTTTTCCCAATAGGTTTTGACGGAAGCGACCGGTTTTTCCCTTAAGCATGTCGCTCAAGGATTTCAGTGGGCGGCGGTTTTGGCCCGTGATCGCGCGGCCCCGTCGGCCATTGTCGAATAGCGCGTCGACGGCCTCTTGGAGCATCCGCTTCTCGTTACGAATAATCATGTCCGGCGCGCTGAGTTCCATGAGCCGTTTTAAACGGTTGTTCCGGTTGATGACGCGACGATAAAGATCGTTAAGGTCTGAAGTTGCAAATCGTCCGCCGTCAAGTGGTACGAGCGGCCGGAGATCCGGCGGAATCACCGGAATAACCTCCAAAACCATCCATTCGGGTCGATTACCCGAGACCCTAAAGGCGTTGATGACCTTCAATCGCTTCGCCATCTTTTTCCGCCGCACTTCGGAATTGGCGTCGCGCATCTCCTGGCGCAAATCCTCTGAAAGTTTCACCACGTCGACGTTTTTAAGCAGCTTACGAATGGCCTCCGCACCCATCTCGGCAATAAATCTTCCTCCATACTCCTCGACCTTTTTGCGGTACTGGCTCTCGGTTAAGAGATCTTTGTATTGCAGGGGTGTCTCGCCTGGATCGATGACAATGTAGGATTCAAAGTAAAGCACTTTCTCGATTTCCTTGAGCGACATGTCGAGCAACGCGCCGATGCGGCTGGGCAGACTCTTGAGAAACCAAATATGCACCACCGGCGTCGCCAACTCGATGTGGCCCATCCGTTCCCGGCGGACTTTGGACTGAATGACTTCGACGCCGCACTTTTCACAGACGACGCCGCGATGCCGCATCCTCTTATACTTGCCGCAGTTGCACTCGTAATCTTTGGTTGGGCCAAAAATCTTGGCACAGAAAAGACCATCCCGTTCTGGCTTGAAAGTCCTGTAGTTAATGGTTTCGGGTTTCTTAACCTCGCCGTGAGACCACGAGCGGATCTTCTCGGGCGAGGCAATAGAGACTTTGATTGCATTGAAACTGAGGGGATTCTTCGGCTTTTCAAATAAATTGAATAGATCTTCCATAAACGGCCACCTCCCGATTTAGCGATTGAGCTTCACTGGGGTTAACCTATTTTTCTTCGACCAAATCCACGTCCAAGCCTAAGCTCTGGAGTTCCTTGACCATAACGTTAAACGATTCAGGGAGTCCGGGCTCAAGCAGATTGTCTCCCTTGACAATTGCCTCATACATTCGTGTCCTACCAACTACGTCGTCCGACTTGACCGTCAGCATTTCCTGAAGCGTGTATGCAGCGCCATAGGCCTCCAGCGCCCATACCTCCATTTCACCGAGCCGCTGACCGCCAAATTGGGCTTTCCCACCTAGCGGTTGCTGGGTGACGAGCGAATAAGGTCCGGTGGACCGCGCATGAATCTTGTCGTCCACGAGATGATGAAGTTTCATGATGTACATGACACCGACGGTCACTTTACCGTCGAACGGTTCACCGGTGCGGCCGTCGTAAAGGGTTACTTGACCGGTCACCGGCAATCCTGCTTTTCTGAGCAGGTTGAAGGTTTCTTCTTCGGCGGCCCCATCGAAAACCGGGGACGCCAGGTGTACGCCGCCGCGGTACTTCTCGGCAAGCTTGAAAACATCGGCCTCCTTGGCTCCCTCGAGCAGTTCGCTCGCCTCCTTAGTATTCAAATACTCCTTGAGCCGTCGCCTGAGCCCGTCGATCTCGTTGCGATGGCCGCGCAGCAACTCGTCAATCTGCTGTCCGAGGCTTCTCGCCGCCCAACCCAAATGGGCCTCAAGAATCTGTCCGACGTTCATTCGAGAAGGAACCCCTAATGGGTTGAGTACTACGTCGACCGGGGTTCCGTCTTCGAGATAGGGCATATCTTCTTCGGGTAAAATGCGCGAGATAACTCCTTTATTTCCGTGGCGTCCGGCCATTTTGTCACCAACCTGGAGCTTCCGCTTGATGGCCACGAAAACCTTGACCATCTTGATGACCCCGGGCGGGAGTTCATCCCCGCCTCTTAACTTGTCGATCTTGTCTTCAAAAAGATCTTTGATCAGACTGACTTGCTCCGTAGTGCTTTCGACGATGCGATTGAGTTCCCCCTCAACCGATTCATTATCGACTCGGATATCGCCCCAATAGGACATGGGCAGCTGATCGAGGTCTTCCTCCGTGAGCTCTTTGCCTTTATTGAGAAGAATCTTGCGGCCGTCGTCACTCAGCCGAACCGCCAAGCGTCGTCCGGCGAGTAGTTTCTTAAGCCGTCTTAAGGCTCCTTCTTGCAGGATTCTGACTTCGTCATGCTGATCTTTTCTGAGCCGGGTGATTTCCTCGTCCTCGATCGCCTTACTTCTCTCATCCTTACCCAATCCTTTGCGCGAGAAGATCCTGACATTGATAATGGTCCCCTCTACGCCCGGGGGGACTCTCAATGAGGTATCCCTTACCTCGCCGGCCTTCTCGCCGAAGATGGCACGCAACAGCTTTTCTTCGGGCGATAATTGAGTTTCGCCTTTCGGAGTAATCTTTCCGACCAGGATATCGCCCGGTTTTACTTCTGCACCGATTCGGATAATGCCGCTCTCATCAAGATCCGTGAGAGCCTCATCGCCGACGTTGGGAATGTCTCGGGTGATTTCTTCTGGACCCAGCTTGGTGTCGCGGGAAACACACTCGAACTCTTCGATATGGATTGACGTATAGATATCTTCCTTCACGACCCGTTCGCTGATCAGGATCGAATCCTCAAAGTTGTATCCTCCCCAAGGCATTAGGGCCACAACCACATTGCGTCCCAACGCCAACTCGCCCATTTCAGTCGAGGGGCCGTCAGCGATTACGTCACCCGCCTTTACTTGATCGCCAACGACGATAATCGGTCGCTGATTCACACAGGTGTTTTGGTTGGAGCGTTGATACTTGATTAGATTGTAGATGTCGACGCCCGTGTCCCGCGCGCCGGAAGGTTTGTCCGCCTTGACAACAATCCGGGTGGAATCAACGTTTTCTACGATTCCGTCACGCCGGGCCACGATGGTAACCCCGGAATCCCGCGCAACGGTCTTTTCCATCCCGGTACCGACAAAAGGAGCTTCGGTCCGCAGCAAGGGAACAGCCTGCCGTTGCATGTTCGACCCCATGAGCGCTCGATTGGCGTCGTCATTTTCCAGGAAGGGAATCAACGAAGCGGCCACACTGACCAACTGATTCGGTGAGACGTCCATGAAATTGACCTCTTCCGGACGCGCCATGACGAATTCTCCACCTTTGCGCGCCGATACCAGATCAGCGGTGAATACACCCCGACCGTCGATGGGGGCGTTAGCCTGAGCGATGACGTGATCTTCTTCCTCGAGAGCTGATAAATAGCGAATCCGATCGGTGACGCGACCGTTCTCCACCTCGCGATAGGGAGTCTCGATAAACCCAAACTCGTTGACCCTCGCATAGGTTGTCAGAGATGCGATTAAACCGATGTTTGGCCCTTCCGGCGTCTCGATCGGACAAACGCGACCGTAGTGCGTCGGATGAACGTCGCGCACTTCGAAGCCGGCCCGTTCCCGCGTCAATCCACCCGGACCAAGGGCCGAAAGCCGCCGCTTGTGGGTGATTTCTGATAAGGGATTAGTTTGATCCATGAATTGCGACAGCTGGCTCGATCCGAAAAATTCTTTGAGCGCCGCGGAAACCGGCTTGTAGTTGATAAGCTCTTGGGGCATTAAGGTCTCGATGTCCTGAAGACTCATCTTCTCTTTAATCGCCCGTTCCATCCTTACTAACCCCACGCGGAAATGGTTCTCGACCAGCTCGCCGACGGCACGCACACGGCGATTGCCGAGGTGGTCAATATCATCCACAGAACCGTTCCCGTTCTTAAGCTCCATCAGATAACGGACCACTTCGAGAATATCTTCTTTCCGCAGGGTCCCTTGCTCCAAAGGCACATTCAGCCGAAGCCGGTGGTTCAATTTGAGCCGGCCTACTTTGGATAGATCGTAGCGATCCGGATTAAAGAAAAGATTATTAAAGAAGTTAGTCGCGGATTCGACCGTAGGGGGATCACCCGGCCGGAGCCGTCGGTAGATCTCGATGATCGCATCCTGGGGTGAACGGATCCGATCTTGTAGTAGAGTATTGCGAAGATAGGGCCCGACGTTGGATTCGTCAATGAACAAAACTTCGACCTGATGAATTCCTCGTTCGCGAATAAGCTCCAACTTCTCTTGTGTGATCTCATGGTTGCACTCCACGAGAACTTCTTTCGTCTGAGGATTAACAATATCGTGTGCGGCAACACGGCCAACGATTTCTTCCCAACCGATCGGCACCTGTTTGATCCGGGCACTTTCCATCTGGCGGAGAACCGGGCGGGTAAATTTCTTGCCCTCCTTGACGATCAGATCGTTGGTTTTTGGATCTCGTACATCCGAACCGACCTTGGCCCCTAGGAGGTGCTGCGGGTTAAACAACAGCGCGGGCTTGCGGCCATCAAAAACGATAGTGTCGCTCCGATAGTAGTAGTTCAGCAGGTCCTCGGTTGTCATTCCCAGTGCGCGCAATAAAACCGTCGCATGAAACTTGCGACGCCTGTCGATGCGCACGTAAAGAATGTCCCGCGGGTCAAATTCTAGATCGACCCAAGAGCCACGGTAGGGAATCACGCGGGCGGAATAGAGCAACTTCCCGCTGGCGTGAGTCTTTCCTTTGTCGTGTTCGAAGAAAACTCCCGGGGAACGGTGGAGCTGGCTGACGATAACCCGTTCGGTTCCGTTGACCATGAAAGTACCGTTCTTGGTCATTAGCGGAATCTCACCAAAGTAGACTTCCTGTTCTTTTACATTTTTGATGCTGCGGGCACCGGTCTGCGCATCGACGTCCCACAAGACCAGCTGCACTGTCACTTTTAACGGCGCAGCAAATGTCATCCCTCGTTGATGGCATTCCTCAACGTCGTATTTAGGCTCTCCGAGCGCGTAACTCACGAACTCCAATGACGCCGTCTCATTGAAGTCTTTAATCGGAAAAACTGACTTAAAGACCTCCTGCAAGCCGAAATTTTGACGCTGCGCTGGAGCAACGTCCCGCTGCAGGAACTGATCGTAGGAATTTTTCTGAATTTCAATTAGGTAAGGTAAATCAATAATCTTCTTGATTCTACCGAAGCTGCGGCGAAAACGTAAATTATTGGCCACTTGAAATGCCATGCTTGCTCCTCTATCCAACTTGCGGAAGTAGATCCGTCATCGACCAGAAAACCCCTGAAAGCGGAAAACTACTTAATCTCGACTTTCGCTCCCTGCTCCTCGAGTTTCTTCTTGACGCTTTCCGCTTCGGCCTTGGCTACACCTTCTTTGACAGCCTTAGGCGCCCCGTCCACTAAGTCTTTAGCTTCCTTCAAGCCTAAACCGGTAAGCTCGCGAACGACCTTGATCACCTGGATCTTCTTTTCACCCGCTTCGGCGAGAATAACGTTAAACTCAGTCTTTTCCTCCGCCGCCGCAGCCGCGGGGCCAGCGGCAGCAGCAACGGCTACGGGCGCCGCCGCGCTCACACCCAACTCTTCTTCAAGTTCCTTAACAAGAGCCGCCGCGTCCAGCAGCGTCATGTTCTTGATAAAGTCTTTAACTTGTTCTTTGGATACCTCTGGCATAAAAGCTTCCCCCTTTAAGTTAGTTGCAAAACAAATCTCCAATGGCGTCACTCTGATTTTCCCTTGCGCAGCGTTTCCAATAATCTGACAACCCGCGCCCCTGGTTCTTGCACGAGTCGAACTAGCTGAGTCGCCGGAGCCTGAATGAGCGCCAGTAATTTCGCTTGAAGTTCTGGCTTGCTCGGCATCTGGGCCAAAACCTTCACCTTGGCCGGCTCCATGAACTGCCCCTCGAAGACACCGCCCTTGATGGCCAGTTTGTCGTTGTCGTCGGCAAATTTGACCAAAGCTTTGGAGAGCATGACTGGGTCATCATAGGCAAAGACCCAACCGTTCGGCCCGTCAAGCAGTCGATCTAAAGAGCCATAAGCAGTGTCCATAAGCGCCCGGCGCACGAGGGTATTCTTGATGACCTGGTATTCCCCCGAAGCTTCACGAATCGCCCGTCTCAGGCGGGTCATCTGAGCCACGCTGAGGCCGCGATATTCCGTGACGATGGCCATCTTCGCCGTTTTGAATTTTTCATGAACAAACGCCACCGTTTCGGCCTTCTCGCCGCGACTCGCGCGTACGATTTCCAGCTCCGCCATGTTCTTCTCCTGATCTCGATTCAGAAAATTGACACTAACGCCCCAAAGATTACGATCTTTACGCAGCCATGGCACGCACTTGAGAAAGATCGATTTTAATTCCGGGTCCCATAGTCGTGGAGACCGTCACGCCGCGAACGTAGTTTCCCTTAGCGGAAGCGGGCTTGGCCCTTAGAATGGACGTTAAGACGGCTTTTGCGTTGTCGATCAGTTTTTCCGGATTGAAAGAAGCCTTTCCAACCGGCACATGCACAATGCCTGCTTTATCGACGCGAAATTCTAGTTTTCCTGCTTTGATCTCTTTTACTGCCTTACCGATATCCGCGGTAACCGTCCCCGTCCTGGGGTTTGGCATGAGGCCTCTTGGGCCCAAGACCTTACCGATTCGTCCCACGGCCGCCATCATGTCCGGAGTCGCTACTGTCTTGTCGAAGTCGAACCAACCCTCGCTTATTTTCTTGATAAGATCCTCACTACCGACAAAGTCTGCACCAGCCTCCTGCGCTTCTTTTTCCTTCTCACCTTTGGCGAAGGCAAGAACTCGAACCGTTTTCCCCATACCGTGCGGGAGACTCACCGTACCCCGGACGTTCTGGTCGGCTTGCCGTGGATCCACACCCAATCGCACAGCCATCTCAACGGTTTCATCAAACTTGGCGCGGGCGGTTTCCTTCACCAATCGAAGGCCGTCTTCCAAAAGATACCGCTGGCCACGATCTAGTTTAGCCAACGCAGCTCGATAAGATTTTCCATTGCCGCTCATATTTTCCTTCAGACCGTTGTCTCAGCCCTCGATTTCCAGACCGAGGCTGTGGGCTGTACCCTCCACGGACTTCTCCGCGGCTGCCAGATCTTTTGCCGTTAGGTCTTTAAGCTTCAGTTCCGCGATTTCCCTAACCTGAGCTCGGGTAACTTTGCCAACCTTCATCTTCCCAGGCTCGGATGAGCCTTTTTCAACCCCAGCCGCCTTCTTTAACAGCACTGACGCCGGAGGGGTCTTCGTCACGAACGTGAAGGAGCGATCAGCGTATACGGTGATGATCACAGGGATGATCATTCCCTGCTGAGATTGGGTTGCAGCGTTGAAGGATTTGCAAAACTCCATGATATTGACACCGCGCTGACCCAAAGCCGGGCCAACGGGCGGGCTTGGATTCGCTTGGCCCGCCGGTATCTGAAGTTTGATCTCGCCAGTAACCTTCTTCGCCATAGTACTTAACCCTTCTGTTTAGTTCCGCTCCACCTGAACAAATTCCAACTCCACCGGCGTGGCCCTTCCGAAAATGCTAATCAGTACTCTGAGCTTGCCTTTGTCTGGCTTGACTTCTTCCACCACGCCATTGAAATCCGCAAACGGACCATCCACCACTTTAACATTTTCCCCAACCGAAAAGAGAACCCGGGGTTTTGGTTTGATCGCCCCTTCCTCCATCTGTTGGGTAATGGTCCGAACCTCCTCATCACTCACCGGTGGCGGATTAGTGCTCCCACCGACGAAACCGGTAATCTTAGGCGTTTCTTTAACGACATGCCAAGTATCGTCATTGAGCTCCATCTGAACCAATATATAGCCTGGGAAGAACTTCCTCGAAGAAGTCTTCTTCTTCCCTTTGATGAGCTCGACGACCTTCTCTACCGGTACTAATATCTCACCAAAGTAGTCCTGCTTGCCGAGCGCTTTGATTCTTTCCTCCAAAGCGGCCTTAGCCTTCTGCTCATATCCCGAAAAGGTGTGAACGATGTACCATTGTTTCGCCATACGGGAAACCTAAGAGTCTAGTCGACGATCGCCTGAATCGCTTTGGTAAGGCCCAAATCCACCACTGCCAAGTACACGGAAATCAGTACGACAACAATTATGACAACCAACGTCGCAGCGTAAGTCTCTTTACGTGATGGCCAATGGACTTTCTTTAGTTCCTGCCAGGACTCTCGGAAAAACTCAGTTAGGCGGCGAACGCCGTCCTGGACTTTCTCGATCCAATCTCCCATGAAATGCCCAACGCGTGAGATGGCGGGTCAGGCAGGACTCGAACCTGCAACAACCGGATTTGGAGTCCGGCGCTCTAGCCAATTGGAGCTACTGACCCCTGTATCTCTTTTTTAGACTTTTACCTCGCGATGCAGGGTATGGGTCCGGCAAGAAGAACAGAATTTCTTAAGGGATAGTTTTTCCGTGGTCTTCTTTCTGTTTTTCGTCGTCGTGTAGTTCTTTCGCTTACATTGGTCGCAAGCAAACCCTATGAGTTCTCGCATGATCGCAGCCTCCTCGGAGCTACTGGATGATCTTGGTCACGATGCCTGCACCGACGGTCTTACCGCCTTCGCGGATCGCGAATTTCAACCCTTCGTCCATGGCGACTGGCGTGATCAGCTCAATCTCTACGTTGATGTTGTCACCGGGCATAATCATTTCGGTGCCTTGGGGAAGCTTCACGACCCCAGTAACATCGGTGGTCCGGAAGTAGAACTGTGGCCGGTATCCGTTGAAGAATGGTGTGTGCCGTCCACCCTCTTCTTTGGTTAGCACGTAGGCCTCGGCGGTAAATTTCGTATGCGGCGTAATGCTGCCCGGTTTGGCTAGCACCTGACCCCTCTCGACCTCTTCCCGCTTGGTGCCGCGCAGCAGCACGCCGATGTTGTCGCCCGCTTGGCCCTCGTCCAAGAGCTTGCGAAACATCTCGACCCCCGTAGCCACCGTTTTTTGAGTATCCCTAAATCCCACGATCTCGATCTCTTCGCCGACCTTGATGATCCCGCGCTCCACACGGCCGGTGACCACCGTTCCGCGACCGCTGATGGTGAACACATCTTCCACCGGCATGATGAAGGGCTTGTCGATGGCCCGGACGGGTTCCTGAATAAACGAATCCACAGCCTCCATTAGCTTCATGATAGAACCTTCGCCGAGTTCTGACGTATCGCCCTCCAACGCCTTTAGGGCGCTCCCCACAACGATCGGAGTATCATCTCCCGGAAATTTATACTTGGAAAGCAGCTCCCTAACCTCTAACTCGACAAGATCCAGAAGCTCCTTATCGTCGACCATATCTGCTTTGTTCAAGTAGACCACAATGGCCGGGACCCCGACTTGCCGTGCGAGCAAGATGTGCTCGCGGGTTTGCGGCATGGGGCCGTCAGCAGCCGAAACGACCAAAATCGCGCCATCCATCTGGGCCGCCCCGGTGATCATGTTCTTGATGTAGTCCGCGTGACCCGGGCAATCGACGTGAGCATAGTGGCGCTTATCCGTCTCATACTCCACGTGGGCGATATTGATCGTGACGCCCCTCTCCCTTTCTTCCGGCGCCTTGTCGATCTGGTCATAAGCCATGAACTTGGCCTTACCCTGCTTCTCCAACACCTTGGTAATCGCGGCGGTCAGCGTTGTCTTCCCATGGTCGACGTGACCGATCGTACCGATATTCAGGTGCGGCTTTTTTCGCTCAAACTTCTGTTTGCTCATCTCTTCCTCCTACTATGGGCTCTAGCCAAAGGCTGTACAGATTTATTTGAATTCCTAAGTCTTGTGCGTAAAGCAAACTCTAATCGGGACAAAAGCCCAGGAGCGGGATTGAACCGCCGACCTCGTCCTTACCAAGGACGTGCTCTACCGACTGAGCTACCTGGGCATACCAGTCGATGGCTTGTCGCATATGGCTCAATTCGCCAAATGGAACGTTATCCGGCCATCTGTTTTCCGCCATCACAGTCATAAAGCAAATTGGAGCGGGAAACGGGACTCGAACCCGCGACCCCGAGCTTGGAAGGCTCGCGCTCTACCAACTGAGCTATTCCCGCAAACAAAAATGGTGGAGAGGGAAGGATTCGAACCTTCGAAGGCATAGCCGGCAGATTTACAGTCTGCTCCCTTTGGCCACTCGGGAACCTCTCCTCTTCTCGTTAGACACCGCACTATCCCTTGCCCTTCCAACCAGCGATCGCCGTTCTCTATGTTTCTCCACCAAAACAACTCTTCTGCCTGGAGCTGGCGATAGGATTTGAACCTACAACCTGCTGATTACAAATCAGCTGCTCTACCGTTGAGCTACGCCAGCCTGGCCCGAGAAATCTTCCCACGCGCCATCAAAAAGCGATATCCTAACTCAATTGGTGTCGGGGTAATCTACGACCTATACCAGTACGGATCCAGAGCCTATATGGCGAACGACGGCACAGAGAATATTAATTCCCTGTTTGTAAACGGATATTTAAACCATTTTCAGCTTCCGATGTCAACAGGCAAGAACCAAAACGGTGAAGAATACCTATCTCTGACACCTATTATCCTTTCGTTCCCTGGTTGTCAATGCGAACGTGCTTGGCGCAGCAACTCGTAAAGAAAGACGGCTCCGGCGACCGCAACGTTAAGCGAGGCGATTTTGCCTTCCATCGGTATAGATGCAAGATAATCGCACTCTCGGAGAATCAGAGGACGAATGCCGCCTCCCTCACTTCCCAAGACGATTCCGAGCCGCTTCGGATAGGCTCTGTCGTAAATCGCCTCGCGAGCTTTAGTGTCTAAACCTACGATCCAGAATCCAAGCTCCTTAAGGTGCGCAATAGCCCGCCTGAGATTAGTCGTACGGTAAATATTGAGGTAATGAGCTGCGCCCGCGGAAGCCTTGACCACGGTCGGTGTCACCGCCACGGCGCGGTCCTTGGGGATGAGGACGTGACGAATCCCTACAGACTCCGCAGTCCGCAATAAAGCCCCAAAATTTCTCGGGTCCGTCAATCCGTCCAAGATCAAAATCCAAACCAATCCGGAGTTTACTGAGATCGCCTTACGCAATTCATCGAAAGATAAGTAAGAAAAAGCCGCCACCTTGGCTACTACTCCCTGATGCCTTTGCCCATCCGCTAGACGATCCAAAAGATCTGCCGGTAAATATTTCACCCGTATCCCCAGACGCCTCGCTTGCGTGTCAACGCCTCGTAAAGCCGGGGCAGAAGAGCCTTTGGCAATGAGGATTTCAGCGATGTCATGAGGTGAGGCCTTTAGTTTCTCCAACACGGGATTGATGCCGAAGAGAAATTTCGGCTCTTTATCCATCACCGCTCTCCAAAAAAGTATGGAAGGATTTTACAAAGGCAAAACCAGCAGATAACATGCCAGAATCGTGGGACATAAGACTCTGACTCGCTATTTAATTTCCGAGGTTCTTCCGCCGTTTTTCTTGGGCCTTCTGGTCTTTACTTTCATTCTTTTAATTGCCCGCATCCTAAAGTTGATCGAGTTAGTCATAACCCGCGGCGTACCCCTAATCCAAACTGCTAAACTTTTTTCTCTAATTTTGCCGACTTTTTTAGAGCTAACAGTCCCTATGGCGTTTCTGTTGGCGATTCTTCTTGGTTTGGGCAGACTGTCCAGCGATCAAGAGCTGCTTGCCATGAAAGCTTCCGGCATCAGTCCCACGCAAATTCTTTGGCCCCTCAGTATCGTCGCGGTGATCATCGCCATCATCACGTGGCTACTAACCATGTTTGCACGACCCGCGGCTAATACGGCCATTAAGAAAGAACTCTACAATATTGCTAAAAGCCGCGTCGGAACCGCTCTAAAGGAGAAAGTCTTCAATGATGACTTTCCGAATATCCTTATCTACGTAGAAGAGATTATCCCCCCGGGTAGCACCGCACAAGGTGTGCTTATCGTCGACAAGCGAAACCGCGTTAGAGAAGCTATCATCCTAGGGAAAGTCGCGCTCATTACCACCGACGAGGAAACTAACACTTTAGGACTCAAGCTCTTTGATGGCTCCATTTACGAAAGAGAAAGAAATAGGCCCGGTTTCAGCCAAACTCGTTTCAATATCTATGATTTCAAGCTTGACCTCGATGAGCTCATTAGTCCAGTCAAAAGGAAAGAGGCAGGGCCGAAAGAGATGTCCCTTCGCCATTTGCTCAGGATCATTCGAGAGAAAGGGGCCCAAGGAGCCAAGACCATACCTGAACGCATGGAACTTCATCAACGGATATCCTTCGGTTTCGTTCCGTTCGTGTTCTGCCTCTTGGGTATCTCTTTGACCCTATTGCCTCGAAGCTCTCGAGCTAACCGTTCATGGGGATTCATGCTATGCTTTTTTTGGTTACTCACCTATTATGCGTTTCTTTCGCTCGGAAAAGCACTCGGCGACAAAGGTGTGCTTCACCCTATCCCGGCGCTTTGGCTTCCCAATATCGTCGTGGGAGGAGTTGCCGTCCACTTCTTTAGAAAGGCATGCCGCGAATCCCCGTTGCGGTTCCAGGCCGGACTAGAGACAGCGTTGGCTTTGACCAGTCAATATTTCATCAGATTTAAGCGCAACCCCAAAGACTAAGGACGTAAGGATGGCAGCACGAGGAAAGGTTAGATTTCTTCCTATGGGTGGTATCCTTGACCGTTATTTAGCGCAGGGGTTCCTGCGAATTTTTGTCATTAGCTTGGTTTGTATTACGTCGCTCTATCTCGTCGTCGATTTCTTTGACCGCATCAGCGCTTTTGTCGACAGTGGGGCCTCAATGGGAACCATCATACGCTACTTCGTTTACAAGGCTCCTGCTTCTATTTCCCGCGTGATCGGTTTCGCAACTTTGTTTTCTGCGTTGTTTTGTCTTGGAATGTTGACGCGAACGCAGGAGATTACCGCCATCCGGTCTAATGGAATAAGTGTCCAACGTATCGCGCTTCCTCTTCTGATTCTCTCCTTGTTCATCTGCGTGTTCACTTTTTTTTGGAACGAGGCGCTTGTTCCCGCATTTGCCCATCAAGCACAAACAATCTTCAAGACGGAAGTCAAAAACAAACAGCAGCAAAGCCTGTTCGGTACGGCGGACATCTGGATAAGAGGAGAAGGCAGTTTTATCAACATCGATAACTTCGACACCCCAACAAGCACTCTACGGGGCATCACTATCTTCCTGCTAAATCGCGATTTGAGCCTGCGCGGGCTGATGGAGATTCCGAGCGCTCGCTGGACCGGTCGAGGCTGGGAAGCCAACGAAATAACCGAATGGCATTTTTTGCCGGACGGGAAAGTAACTAATCAAAGGGTGGCGGTCGCACCCCCGATTTCAGAAACCCCCGAGGATCTCAAACTGCTCGCCCGGGATGCCGATGAATTTACCTTTTTTGACTTACAAAAGCAGATTTTCGACATGAAGAGCAAAGGGATAGACGCCGCTCCTTACGAGGTGGATCTACAGGTCAAATTGGCTTTCCCGTTGATTTCCCCGCTGATGATTTTGATCGCCATACCTTTCGCGCTGAGGAGACAAATGAGTGGCAGCATGGCGCTGAGCTTCGGTGTGGCAATGCTCATCGGCTTTGGTTACTGGGTCCTCTCGGCCTTTTGCATTTCGCTTGGCCACAATGGTGCGCTTCCCCCTTGGGCTGCCGCCTGGATCCCCAACAGCATCTTCGCATTGATCGGGCTATTTTTCTTCACAGCAGAAGCCTAGGTTGCGGGTTAGTGTAATCTCTCGAAAACGCGCTGGGACCGAATCAAGACACGTCGGCACAGCTCAAACTGCGCCGGGTCCGCGAAATGAATTTTGGGCTGCTCTGGCGGCTCAGACAAAGATTTTATCGCTTGGAGTACTGCGGGCGCTTTCGTGCCTTATGACGACCGTATTTCTTACGTTCCACAGCGCGGGGGTCACGAGTGACAAAACCGGCCTTTTTGAGGGGCGAGCGAAATTCTGAATTTACCTGCATGAGCGCACGTGTAATCCCGTGACGGATGGCTCCCGCCTGACCTGAGGTTCCGCCACCTTTAACATTGACTTCGACGTCAAAACTGCCTCCGGCCTGTGTCACTCCAAAAGGCTGGAGCACAATCATTCGGTCTGTTTCGCGACCAAAATATTCCTCTAAGGGTCGATCATTGATCGACATTGCACCTTTGCCGGTGCGTATAAAAACGCGGGCGACGGAAGTTTTCCGTCTTCCAGTTGCAGTAATCATCTTCTCAGCCATCGAACTCGGTACTCCTATGCTTCAATCGCCAAAGGTTGTGGCTTCTGTGCTTCGTGGGGATGTTCAGGGCCGGCATAAACCTTGAGTTTAGTGACCAACCGTCTACTCAGCCGGTTCTTTGGCAGCATCCCCTTGACGGCCAGAAGAATAAGATCCTCCGGTTTTTCTTCGAGCATCTTTTCAGCAGTTCTTTCGCGGATGCCTCCGGGATATTCCGTGTGGCGATAATAGACCTTCTTTTGAAGTTTTTTCCCCGTAAGCTTCACGCCTCGTGCATTGATGACAATCACAAAATCGCCGGCATCGGCGTTAGGGGTAAAAATCGGCTTATTTTTGCCACGCAATATCTTTGCGATTTCACTAGCCATGCGACCCAATACTTTCCCCTGAGCGTCCACCACGTACCATTGCCGTTGAGCAAGCGCTTCTGCGATCTTCATGTTCACTGACTCCGCAAACTCTAGCTGTTCTTCGATACAGAAAATGGCGGGGCCGACGAGACTCGAACTCGCGACCTCCGGCGTGACAGGCCGGCGTTCTAACCAACTGAACTACGACCCCGATACTGCACAGCGACCGTTTGGTGGGCGGTACAGGATTTGAACCTGTGACCCCCGGCTTGTAAGGCCGATGCTCTCCCGCTGAGCTAACCGCCCCTCTCAAAGGAAAACACACCAGCCTACAGCCCGTCCTTGTAGCCCAAACTGTCCAGCTTTCTTACCTTAGGCTGTTTCCAGTTGCAACGTTAAGTTGAATGATATCTAGCTGAGGGACTCTTTTAGAATTTTACCCGCTTTGAATTTGGCTGCTCGAGAAGGAGCTATTTCGATGGCTTCGCCGGTTTTCGGATTCCTCCCCGTCCTTCCCTTTCGGTGGGACACTGAAAAGGTACCAAAACCGGAAATGTTCACCTTCTCGCTGTTCTTTAAAGCGGCACAGATATCGTCAAACAGTCCGCCGACGATCTCTTCCGCTCTCTGCCGCGGCAATTCAAATCGCTTTGCAAGTGAATCGATTAAATCCGCCTTTGTCATTGTCCCCCCCCTCACCATCCTGCCAATCCAAAAAAATACAGGGCAATTGGGGTTTTATAACAGCAGGAATACCGGGTG
>Ga0209857_1000009_pt1 | contig 39393 bp, 32 predicted proteins | sample GWRWN1_10_20_FD_187226 | JGI IMG/M metagenome (GOLD analysis project Ga0209857, IMG submission 187226) | Riverbed sediment microbial communities from areas with no vegetation in Columbia River, Washington, USA - GW-RW N1_10_20 (SPAdes)... | ecosystem: Environmental > Aquatic > Freshwater > River... | reverse complement strand
TGCTCTGCCATCAGCGTCAAGCCAGGGGCCGAACGCGTCCGGGTAACTAACACAGAGCCGGGGCGAGAATGCAAGTTCTTGGGCGATGTGACTGGAAGTCAGGGCAATCGTTTCACGGGAGGCTATACATCGGACGCGAACCTCGAGACAGGCGCTCGCAACGACCTTAAGAACAAAGCGTTCGATATCGGAGGCAACGTCGTCTACCTTCTGTTTCAACGGGATAGCCAGACCGGCGACGTGCGAGATCGGAAGAACGTGACTCTCAGCGGCAATGTGTATCGGTGTCCTGACTAGTCATGTGCTTGGAGCCCAGAAGCGCACAACCTATCCTGGATTATTCACAGCGGAGTGACCGAGGAACGAGCCTCTCTGCCTGTGCGGACACGCAGACAGGTCCGGTCGCGGGCAATGGGCCTGTGCCTCGAGGAGGCCTGCAAACTGGTCCTCAAATTCACCTTTAATCGATACGGGTTAATTCCCCGCAGCTTGCTGCGTAATGGCGATCCCAAGTCTTCTGGTCTGTCATTCCCGCATGTTTTTAGCGGGAATCCAGGCGAACCTCTGACTGGACCCCCGATAACAACATTCGGGGGTGACAACTTTAGGGGAAAATTATTATTAAGTTCTTTCGATACCCCGCTGCTTGCGGCGGGTTCATTCTCGGATGCAGGATCGGCGGAGTTTGGCGGCGCTATAGGATCCGGTTGAACCACAGGAGTGAAAGTAACGCGGAAACCAGCGCGATGACGGCCGCCGCTGCGGAAAACAAGGCGCTGATTTCCATGTCCTTTTTCTCTAGCACAAGCTTGGCGTTCAGGGACTGGTAGACCTTCTTCAGGTCCGTTGCGCTGCCGGCGTAAAAATACTCGCCGCGGGTCATGTTGGCGATGGCCTTGAGTGTCTCCTCATCGAGGCGCACGCGCATGGACCAGCCTTCAAAGCCGATGGTCTCTCCGCTTGTGGTGCCGATTCCAACAGTGAAGACGCGAATGCCGCGATCGGCGGCCATGCGGGCCGCCTCGATGGAGTCGGGGCCCGTGGTCCGCTGGCCGTCGGTGAGCAAAATGATGGCGGCGGATGTGTAGGAGCCGGGCGGAACCGGCGTGAACGCAGGTTTTTCCGCTTTGCGAGCCTGATCGAGCGGGACGCCGCGCGGCGCGTCACGCCCGTAAATCAACGAGCTCACATCGATGCCTGCCTCCGGGAAGATCGTCGCCAGGGAGACGATGATGCCGCTGCCAATAGCGGTGCCCCGTTGCAGCTGGAACCGATCGATCGCTGCAACGATGTCCTCGCGATTTTGGGTGGGCGTCTGCACCACCGCCGCCGTTGCGGCGAAGGACACCACTCCGATGCGTACGTTTGAAGGCTGCTCGGCGACAAAGGCCTTCGCAGCGGCCTGCGCCGCGGAAATTCGATTGGGTTGCACGTCCATGGCGCGCATGCTGCCGGAGACGTCCATGGCGAGGATGATGGTTTGGTGTTGGGATGGCAAGGTGATAACGGCGGCAGGCCGGGCAATCGCGACGATCATGACGATGAGCGCAACCAGGAAAAGTAGCGGTGGAATGTGACGCCGAAATCTCTGGCCCGTGCCCATCGCCTCCTTCACCATGCTCAAGCTGGCATACCTGAGCGCGGCCTCCTTTTTCCGGCGCAACAGGAAGAAGTAGGCGGCAACGAGTACCGGCACAACCAGGAGCAGCCAGAGCATCTCAGGCCATAGAAACGTCATGCCTTCCTCTTAGGTGCTGGGGCAGGCTTCCGCCCGCCGCCAACTGTCTGCGCCGCTTGCGCAGGTCGGCGAACCGCAGAATTGCATCGACAAGATCATCGTTTGTGGACAACTCCAGCGCGTCCACGCCGGCTTGGCGTAGCGCCGACCGGAGTTCCTTCTCGCGTCGCTCAGCCACTACCGCGAAGCGCTTCCGGAAAGCCCGATCGTGGGTGTCGACGAATAACTGTTCTCCGGTCTCGGCGTCCCGCATCACGAGCAGCCCCAGATCGGGCAAGTCCATCTCCAACGGATCGTAGAGCCGCACCGCCACGATCTCATGGCGCTGCGCAAGGTGGGCCAGCGGCTCGGCCCAGCCGGGCGTACTAATGAAATCGGACACGACGAAAACGAGGGATCGTCTTCGCATAAGCCGAAAAGCGGTCTGCAGAAAATCGCGTAGATTCGTCGCGGCCGAGCGGGAGCTTTCCGGCCGCGAAAGTATCCTATGGAGAATGTGGAGCACGTGGCGGCGTCCGCTCCGCGCCGGAATCACCGTATCGACGCTGTCACCATAGAACAGTGCCCCGACGCGATTGCCGTGACGGGTCAAGAGGCGCGCCAGCAGGGTGATGAATTCGGTGGACACCGACCGCTTCTTCACGTGGGAGCCGAAATCCACGGACGGGCTTAAGTCCAGCAGAAACCACGCTGTAACTTCTCGATCTTCATTGTAGACTCTGACATAGGGCGTCACCAGACGCGCGGTGACGTTCCAGTCGATGTAACGGACATCATCGTGATATTGGTATTCGCGCAGATCGGCCAGATCCAGCCCGAAACCGCGAAACAAAGTTTGGTAATCGCCATGAAGCAGCCCGTCCAGGCGACGAATCACGGTCCACTCCAATCGCCGCAATATGTTTTCAGCCCCGAAGACACTTTCGCGGTTTCGGGTCTCGGGTTCCGAGTCTCGGGTTAAACGCGAAACCCGAAACTCTAAACTCGAAACCGCCAATCTGTTAGGAACTGGCTGCGACTTTGACATGGGTCTCCAGCGGCTTATCGGGAGCCGATATGTGCTGCATGATCCGATGGATCAGCTGATCCGCCGTCATCCCCTCGGCGAGGGCCTCATAGGTCAGCACGAGCCGATGCCGGAATACATCGGGCACCAGATCCCTCACGTCCTCGGGCAAGACGTAGGTGCGGCCGCGCAGGAACCCCAGTGCACGCGCGCCCTCGATGAGATTGATCGAGGCGCGAGGGCTCGCGCCAAATGACACGTACTTGGCCAGGCCGGCGACACCGTAGCGATCCGGATCCCGCGTCGCGGAGGCGAGCCGCACCGCGTATTGCTTGAGCGCCGGATCCACATATACGCTTCGGCACTCGCTCTGAAGCGCGCTCAGTTGCTCGGTCGTGGCCATGGGGACGACATCGTTCGGAATGCCGGTGACCCTGTCGACGATGACGAACTCCTCTTCCTCGCTTGGATACCCGACCAGCACCTTCATCATGAATCGGTCCACCTGTGCCTCGGGCAGCGGGTAGGTTCCCTCCGTTTCGATAGGATTTTGCGTGGCCATTACCAGGAACGGCTCGGGGACCCGGTGGCTCTCCCCGGCGATCGTGACCTGGCGTTCCTGCATCACCTCGAGCAACGCGCTTTGCACTTTCGCTGGCGCCCGGTTGATCTCATCGGCAAGAAGGAGATTGGTGAAGACGGGGCCCAACGAGGTGGCAAAGTCGCCGGTCTTCTGGTTGTAGATACGCGTTCCCACCAGATCCGCCGGGACGAGATCCGGCGTGAACTGAATTCTCCTGAACGACCCGCGAATGGTTCTGGCGAGGGTCTTGACGGTAAGGGTCTTGGCGAGCCCCGGGACACCCTCGACGAGCAGGTGTCCCTGCGCCAGGACGGCCACCAGTACACGCTCCAAGAAATGATCCTGGCCGACGATGACCTTCTTCACCTCGTAGAGGATGCGCTCCATGAGTGAAGCAATTTCGCTGCGGCTTGTTTCTCTGTTGTCCATATGTGCTTGATGTGCTTGCGAGGTTCTGGTTCTGTTATCGAACTAAAAAGGAGGCACTCCCGCGGCTGCTGCTGCATTCTCGATGGGAACCGCAAACCCAATACCCACGAAGAAACGCTGATCTGTAGGGTTCAAAATGCCGGTGACGATACCAACGACCGCACCATCCAGAGTCACTAGCGGCCCGCCGGAGTTTCCTGGATTAACCGCGGCGTCGAACTGGATGAGGTTCGTTAGCACGCGCTTCCCCTCCGGGGAGCGAAATTCGCGCCGCAAACCGGACACCACTCCCGCCGTCACCGAAGGGCCGATGCCGAACGGAAAGCCCACGGCAACGACTTGGTCTCCCAAGGCGAGGTCCGCGGTGGATCGCATGGTGGCCGCGAAAAGATCGTCAGGAATCGTCTGCGCCTGAAGCACGGCCAAGTCGTGCTCCGGCCGCACGCCAGTGATCGTGGCGTCGGATTCGAGCCCGTCGGCGAACACCACTTGCACCCGCTTGGCGCCGAGCACAACGTGGAGATTGGTGAGGATGATGCCTTTGTCGACGATGACGACCCCGGTGCCGACGCTCTTCTCGGTGTCCTCACCCCCGGCTTTGTCTGGTGCCAACCCACGCACCCGAACAATGGACGGTCGAATGACCTCGTACGCTTTCGCTGCGGGCGACGGAAGGGTGCTGGTCTCCAGCGTATGAAGCACCGCGGCGCGGATATCTTCCTGAGTGATCTGGCGCGTCGGAGGCGTGATCGCCGTATGCGCATACACGAGAAGCAGTGCGAATAGCCCGCCGGCTGCGACCCATAGCAGCCGTTTATGGCGTGCGCAGAAGTTTCGCCAGGAGAAGCGGAGTTGTTGACTGGCTAATTGAGCGGAAGGGCTTTCGCGCACTTGATCGGGACTTTTGAGTTGGTCCGGATAGTTAGTCGGCGTTGTCCGCCCGGTCATCGACGATCGGCTGGAGCTGTAAAGTGTTACCCTTTTCATATGTGGCTCATCGGCTCACCCGCAAACGAGTGTTTACGCGAGAGAGACATTCAGAATTCCCTTCGATGCAAAACAAAATAGTTTACCTTCTATCCATCTTACTGCCGGCTGATATAAAAGCTATCTCAGTTATGGGCAGCTGTCCAGCTTCGACGATTTGCCGGAACGGCAGCGGAACCGTTGGTCAGGCTTTTGCCTCTAGAAATCTTTGTTAGCTTTCCCTGTCCGTTGACACGGATTCGAGATTTGATGCATAGGTTCTCCATGCTTCGCCCAATTAAAATCGGCGCAATAGAATTCCCGATGAATAGCAATCATTCGAGGGGAGGATGATCAATGACGAAGAAAGTAGCCTATCGTATTCTTATTGCCTTCTCGATTCTTTTCTCTCCAGGCTTACATCTTTTGGCTGCCCAAGAAGTCTATTTCAACGGCAAGACGATTCGAATCATCGCGGGTTTTCCCGGCGGCGGTGGAGTGGATACTGAGGCTCGGATGCTCGCCCGCTTCTTACCGCTCCAGATTCCGGGAAATCCGACTATTATCGTGCAAAACATGCCTGGGGCCGGAGGCACGGTGGCGAGTAACTGGTTTGAGCAATTTGCCAAGCCCGACGGTTTAACGCTTCACTACACAAGTACCACCAGTATCAATCAACAGGCCATGGGCGTTAAAGAGGCCAAACACGATCTTCGGTTTTGGCCGGTGATCGGGAGTGTTCGCCGTGGGACTTCAGTGGCTCTCATTCGGAAAAAAAGCCTCGATCGCCTTACAAGTTCTGGCGAACCCCTCAAAGTCGGAGTTCGATCGGGAGACGAAAGCTGGAACGCTATCTTTCTGTGGGGCGCAGAGTTTCTGAAATGGAACGTGCGCTGGGTTCAAGGGTATCCCGGCGGGGGCGAGATTCTTCTTGCCTTTGAAAGAAACGAAACTGACATCTACCCGACCGCGACTCTGCCCACTCTGCGCAAGCTCGTGGCGGAGGGTTTTAGCCCGTTTGTCCAGCAGGGCATGCTGACCGCGGCCGGATCGTTCCAAAGGAGATCCGAGTTCCCTGAGGTGCCTGTGTTCGAGGATCTGGCGAAGGAGCAACGCCCCGCCGGGATAGCGTGGCAAGCCTATACAATCTGGGCAGGCTCAGACAGCATAGGCCGTCCCCTGCATGCGCCGCCAAAAACGCCCGCGGATATCCTGCGCGTCTTGCGAGACGCCTTCGCACGCATGAAGGAAGGCGCGGAATTTAAGGCTGAACTGAAAAAGGTCAGTGGTGATGATGCTCAGATACTGCTGGCTGACGAAGCGGACCCAATCCTGCGGCAACTCGTTGTCGTGTCTCCGGCGATTCAAGACTTTATCAATGGTCTAATGAAAAAGTATTTGAACCGTTAGGGATGACTAAGAGAATCGCAATGGCCTAAAGAACTCTTGGACTATGTATGCGGAACAGAATACTCTTTAGTCGTCCGAGTAGTCATTGATAAGGAGAAAAGTTCACATAGCGAAACGGAGGTTAGCTCATGCTATGAAGGCTACGAGATTATTGGTCTTGTTGGTAGTCGGGTTGTTTCTTTCCGCTTGCATCGTCGCGGAGGATCAGGCGGGGAGACAGCGGCACCGGTTAGAGGGGACATGGTACGCGGGTGGCTCACCGGATAAACTTTGCCTAATCCTGTCCACCCCTCAGGGGCTTGAAGTGAGGAACGAGTCGGGCGGGAGGAGTGTACTTGTGTACGATCCTCCTAACTCTGTCCGGGCCGTCGACTGGGAGGGCGGATTACGTGGAGAAATTCACAACGACAGAATTCTATGGGCGAACGGCACATGGTGGGGACGAGGCCCGTCTCGTTAGGATCAGGTTAGTCTCGCTTAAGGGGGAGATACAGAAGGGGTAGAGACTCAGCGCGGGTTTCGCGCAAAGGCGCAAAGGGCGCGCCGAGGAAGAAAGATAACAAAGAGTCTTTGTGACCTTGGCGTCTTGGCGCGATGAAATGTTTCGAAGCATGAAATGTTAGAGATAAATTTTCACATTTGGAAGTGTAAGAATTCGTCGGAGGTAAAATCATGGGCTTCGCAAAAAAACCGAATTTCCCAGCGTTGCTGTTTATCGCCATCTGCCTGTTGACCGCGCATCCGGCTCTCTCCCAGACGCCTTTCTATCAGGGTAAGACGATTACGATTATCCGGGGCGGAGGGCCCGGCGGCTCGGGAGAATTTCAATCCAGAGCGCTCATGCCGTACCTAAAAAAATATATCCCCGGCAACCCGACTATCGTCATGGAGTTTATGGACGGCGCCTCCGGCAGAAAGGCGGCGAACTATTTCTACACGGCGAAACCCGATGGACTCAAGATCGGCTCCGCCGGTGCCATGATTCCCGGGCCCATTCTGGGCCTGCCGGGGAGCAACTACGATATCGACAAATTCATCTACCTGGGCTCCACTGAGACCGGCAATCCCTACCTATTCTTCACTCGGAAAGCGACCGGTGTCGACAGTCTCGAGAAACTACGGAGCACTTCCGGGATGCGCATCGGCGCGCACTCGGTAGGCCATTCGGTTTATGTCACTGCGCGGATGTTTGCTTACTATCTCAACTTCAAGGATCCCAAATTCGTCGTGGGCTTTACCGATCCGGAAATGGACGTCGCCATGGGCGCTGGTGAGTTGGACGCCAGGACGACGAGCAATTTCGACAGTGTGTTACGAAAAGATATAAAGGACACGATTCATTTTCTCGTCACCATCAGTAATCCTAAAGGCAAGACCGATCCTCGTCTGCCCGGTCTTCCCGATCTGGACGCCTTCGCGCGCAACGAGAGAGAGCGCCAGGTGCTCGACCTACTGCGCGCCTTCCAAGTGCCGCGTTGGCCGCATCATCTTTCGCCCGGAACTCCCCCCGAGTTGGTGAAGATCCTGCGTGAAGCGATGGCCAAGACCTTTAAAGATCCCGGCTTCCAGCAGGATTTCAAGAAACTCATGGGTCGAGAACCGACGCCTCTCACCGGAGAAGAAGTAGAGAAAGCCGTAAGAGAGCTGCCACGCGACCCAGAAGTCATAGCGCTCTACAAGAAACTTGCTGATGGCGGCCCGTTGCCGCCTCGATAGCAAGTTGCGCTGTGACGTTGTCGAATTTTGAAGCCAAGGGAATGCTGCTCAATATCTCAGATCCGAGAGCCTGCTTTCAACGCTTTGAACGATTTGTCCGCCACAGGGCTTCGGACGGATCCGTCCTTCGGCGGAAACGGCTTGAACGTTTTGAACTGCTTCTATGCGGCGAAACGATAACGCTCGAATGAGTCTACCTGAACCGTTCCGTGAACACGCAATTAACTGGCCGGGGACGCTGTCTCACCTCGATGAGCGCGGCTTTGCGCTCATTCCCGCTGTGCTCGCGCAGACGGCATGTGAAGAGATAGCTGCCGTCTATGCCGACGACCGAAAGTTTCGCAGTCGGATCGACATGGAACGCTACGCCTTCGGGAAGGGCGAGTATAAATATTTTGCTTATCCACTACCCTCGATTGTTCAGCAACTCCGGTGTTCCTTTTATCCTCGTCTCGCGCCCCTGGCAAACGAGTGGCTTGCTCGACTGGGGAGCAAGAGGAGGCGGTATCCTGGGACGCTTGGGGAGTTTATCGAGCAATGTCACCGGGGGGGTCAAAAGCGACCCACACCTTTAATGCTTAAATACGGCCCCGGCGATTTCAATTGTCTGCATCAGGATCTATACGGCGAGATGATATTTCCTTTTCAAGTCACTTTCTTCTTGAGCCGGAGAGGGAGGGATTTCGAGGGCGGTGAATTCGTTCTCGCCGAGCAGCGGCCGCGCAAGCAATCCCGCGTCGAGGTGCTCTCTCCAAACCAGGGCGACGCGGTCATCTTTGCAGTTCATCATCGCCCGGTTCGCGGCGCGCGAGGTTATTACCGAGCCAATCTTCGGCATGGAGTGAGCACCATTCACACGGGTGAGAGGTACACGTTAGGAATTATTTTCCACGATGCCAAGTGAGGGAGAAGGCGTGTAATTTGTGGGAGCTGTTCATGGTGTGGTTTCTCCGAAAGGCGACGCACACTTTGAACCTTTTAAACCACTTGAACTTTCATCTCACCAGCCTGCTATTGACCCAGCCGCTTCAGTTCCGTGCTGGCTCCGTGGGATTCGTAAAAGTGCGACGGGCAGTCTTTCGCCGCGGCGCGCAGCAAAGGGATCGCGGCACTGACTTGCGCTCTAAAAAGTCTGGACTCTCCTGCGTGGAAATTCGCCGCACAGGTCTTTTCATTTTTAATCTTCGGATCAGAGTCGTTGGCGGCTGCGAACATCGCCTTCTCGTCAATTCTTCCCAGATGAAAGTCTATGATGGGGGAGGGCCAACGGCGCTCTTTGAGCTTTGTCGCATCGACTTCTAGATCACGAGCAGCAGCCAGCGAGTTGCCGATTTTGGCCTCCACCAGGTAACGAAAGAGAATGACCCACGCGTCATCCGGGTTAGATTTCATGTGTTTCTCAAACATCTCCGCGCTTTGGGTCATGTGGCCTAGGTAGAAAAACAAGAAAGCCTTGGGACGCTCAGAGGCAAACTTTGGATCGACTTGGGTCGCCGCTTCGTAGTCGGCGAGTGCCCGCTCATACTGACGTTTTTCCTGATAGGTGGTAGCGCGTCTTACAAACGCTGGACCATAGTTTGGTTGCAAACCGATCGCGCGATCGTAATCTCGAATGGCTTGGTCGTAGTCTTTTTTTGCTTCGTAGGCCGAGCCACGTTTCTGCAAGGCTGCGACATTGTCAGGATCGGATTTGAGAGCTTCATCGAATTCCTGGATAGCCCGGCTGTAGTCGTTCTTTTCAAAGTACCCGAGCCCACGACGATAGAAGGAGTTGGAATCCTTCAGGCCCAAGCGTATGGCTTGGTCGTAGTCTTCAATGGCGCGGTCGTAGTCTTTCTTGTGGTAATAGGCGAGGCCGCGATTATTGAAGATGGCGGCGAGGTCTTGATCCAAGAGCTGGCCTGATTGAAGAGCTGCCGTGCAATGATCAATGGCGAGGTCAAAATCGTTTCGTTCCGTTGTGGCCGCGCAGTTCTTGGCGTCGTCTGATTGCGCCTGCAAAGGATCTCTCAAAGCAATTAATGCGATCAGCAAGAAAATCAGTCTCAGCATGAAGACTCCCGTTTCGCTTCGGATTTAGTGATGTTTTACCGTGGTTCCGAAGTGCTGGATATTGAGCAACAGGCATGCCACCGGACCAGACGATTTCCAGCTTTGATTGTCACGCTGCAATTAGAAGTAAGAGGGGAATTTAGCGGAATTTTCTCAGAAACTGTAAAACGGATGAGGTAGCCGCCGGTAGACGTAATTGTCCGCTGCCGGCAAGAAACGACGGGGTTTGCATGCCGGGTCGAGGATGAAGACTAGCTGCATCGCGTGGAAACGACCAGGCCCCAAAATGTCTATTTCAATCCCGACCCTTTGATAAACCCGCTCTCGGCTGATGCTATCGTCAAGAACCTCGTCGACCTTAATGTCGCGAACTCGGGGATTGTCGTGCCCCGGTCCGCACCTTTATGTGGAAAAAATGCTGCCCGCGGCATCGACGAAGCTGGACCAGTTAATTGTAGCGCGCACCGCAGCTGAAGAGATCGACCACTACCGGAAAGTCGCGCGCGTGGCGGGTGATATCGGCGTTGATGTTTCTTTCGTGCTAAGCCAGTCGAATGAAAAGCGCTTTATCGATACTTTTAGAGGTCTTATAACCACATGGGAGGACAATGCGGTATTCGGTTTCCTCATCGACCGTGTCGGCCGTTATCAGCTCGAAGAATTCTACGACTGCAGTTACTTGCCGCTACAACGAATTCTCCCTGATATCGTTACGGAGGAGCCGGGACATATCGAATACGGCTACAACAAGACACTGGAACTTATCGCTAAGGGCGACGAGGGAAAGGCGAAGGCACAGAAGGCTGTGGACTACTGACTACTGGTACGTCAAAGCTCTCGATATGTTTGGCCACAGCGGCTCGAAACGCTCCGAGCGCTATCGTTATCGGGGACTGAAACGACGTTCCAACGAGCAAGCTCGCCAGGACTACATCAATGAGGTCGATCCGATCTTGGGAAAGATGAAATTGAAAGTTCCCGATCCAACCAAAGGGCGTCGCTATATGTAATTCTACGAAGGAAGGCGTATGCCACAGGCAGCACCAAACACCGAAAAGATGGACGAGCATCTGCTTGAAGTCGTTCAGGCTCTGCAGGGAGCTGTGAAGAGGGGGATGCCGAACGTGAAGGATCCGAAGATCGCCCGATAAGGAATCCAGGATTGCAAGGAAATATTAGACGTGGTCATGGAGGGCAAAGTTCAAGAGTGGTTGAACTGAGATCGGTCGGAAGACGAGTTGCTCCCCCCTCACCCTTCGCTTTTCCTCGGTTGGTTGATGATCATTTTCCCCTCTTTGGAGAAGAGGGGCCAGGGGAGATTTCTCAGTCAGCGAAGGTTTCGCATCTAAAATCCCCCTTAATCCCCCTTTGCCAAAGGGAGAAACTCTTACTTGCCATTCCTACATCCTTAATTGTGATGCAGTCTCCTCAGGAGAGGGTTACAGTGAGGGTTGGGACATGTCCGTCTTTCAGTGCGACCGTTGTAGGACTTCCTTGAGCACCGAAGCGTACTTCTTGTCGAGCTGATCTTTGAATTCGTCGCTCACGGCGTTAACGGCAGGGAACTTGTCGCGCCATTCAAAAGGCCGGGTGGCGTCGATGATTGCGCGTGAGTTGAATCCTTTTCGCTCCCGGGGAATAACCGGATCCAGCGGCCCGCTCCATGCGCGGCGGATGATATCGATGTTTTCCGGTTCCGAGCGAGTGGACATCGCCCAGATGACGTCATCGGGGTTGTAAATGTCGATGTCGTCATCGACGACGATCACATATCTTCCCAAATACGCGCCCGGTCGGCATTGGCTGGCGATGAGCGCTGCTTGCTTGGCGTGACCGGGATAGCGCTGTTTGATCTTGATAATCGAGAAAAAGCGATACCCCGCCGGATGGAGCCACACACCTTTGACATCGGGAACTCCGGCGTCTTCCAGCGCATTCCAGATCAGCGCTGAGCGTTGGATGGAACGGTGAAAACCTTGACCGGCGGACGGACGGAGCGGAGGCTCGCCGCACAGGATGGGATTATTGCGATAGTAAAGCGCTTTGACACGCACCACCGGTTCCGGCCTTGTGTCGCTGGCATAGTAGCCGGGCCATTCGCCGAATGGACCCTCGGGAAGGTTGTCGCCGGGCACCATTTCTCCTTCGATGGCGATTTCCGAATATGCTGGAATAGGAAGCCCCGTGTGAGGCCCGCGAACCAGTTGTATCGGCTCGTTCAGCACGCCGCCCGCATAGGCGAATTCACTCATTTTGACCGGCACGTCGGTGCAGCCGGCAATGAACAAAAGCGGATGGTGCCCAAAGGACATAACGACCGGGCAGGGTTTGCCCATGTCGAAGTATTTATTGCGGTGCAGGCCGCCATGCTTTCCCGGCGAGATATAGAGCGCCACTGCCCGGGGCCCCTGGAGCATGACACGATAAGTTCCCGCGTTCACCCAATCTTCTTCCGGGTCGCGAGTAATGACTAGATCGTCGGTGCCGATGTAGCGTCCACCGTCCAGTTCGTGCCAACGCGGTATCGGGAAAGCCTCCAGATCAATATCTTTCTCTACTCGATTTTCGAAAATCGGCCCGTCCTTAGCATATTCCGGTTCCACGGGCTCAAACTTTCGGACCTTTCGCCGCCACGCTTGAATGAAGTCCGTCACACCGAGCTTGGGGTTATTCCCCATGGCCAACGCGAGTCTCTCGATCCCATCGATCTGGCTGCAAAGGATCTGCATGTCTTCCCGCGCATTCGGGATTTTTTCGAAAAGCAGCGCGGGTGAATGCTTGCTGCGCTCCAGTATCATCTCGACCAGCCCGCCCATATCTTTATCCCAGGGAACCCCTTGGATGCGGTGCAGTTGATTGATGGACTCCACCTCGCCCATCCAGGCGCGTAGATCGTGATTGGCTGGATTCATCTGTTGGTTCCTTATTCCTACCGTTGAGTTTACAGTAAAAGAGATAAAATCGCTCTTGATTTAAGACTCAGCATCGTCCTGCGTTTCTTCCTCCTCCTCTCCCTTGACGGGAGAGGATCGAGGTGAGGGTGAATATTGGACTGCCCCCTCATCCTTACCTTCTCCCGCAAAGGGGAGAAGGAACTCTAGAAACTATTATCTACAGTTCTATCTAGCTTGCCAGCTCCACCGCCGCGCGATGCATGACACCGTAGAGATCCACGGCCGCCGTCGCGCAGTATTCCAAAGTATAGCCTTCGCGGGTGTCGGCATAGCCGTCTTCCAAGATGCGCTGCATCACCATGCGATTAAAACTACCGTGACCCATGACGCCGTCATCGTGTTCCTTTAAGTCGGCTTCTTCGTGGGTCGAAAAGTAGACCGCCTGCTGCGGATTGAATCCATACTTGGTGGTCAACGTTTTAAACCAAGTTGCAGCCCAGTGACCGATAGGTTCCTCGGTAAGCATGGAGAACCACCACTCGGCGACCGTGCCTTCCCAAAGCAAACCACGCTTGAAGTCGAGGATCGCGCGCGCCTCGGGCAGCATGGGCTCGCGCAAGATTTGATCTTTCGTGAGCCCCAATGCTTCGGCGGTCTGGAGCATGACCAGAACATGGCCGGGCGGTTTCGGATGGATGAATTCATCGGCGATCTTCGCCCCGAGCGGACCTAAAAGGTCCGGGTGGCGTTTAAAAAAGCCGATATGTTTGTGATAAGAGGCGGCGATGAGCGTGTTGATCTCTACGGTAAAGTTGCCCCAGTTTTTGAAGAAAAGCTTGATCGCCGACAGGGGCAGCTCCCCCCGGACGAACCGGCTCATGAATTGCCCCTTGGTGACCCGTTCGTCCCAACGCTGAATGACTTTCTTGTTTAGTCCGTCAACAAAGGCCTTGGCTTCAGCCGGGCTCATCTTGACGCCGAGCTGCGGCGTGGCGCTGCTCATTTTAGGATCTCCTGCAATTTGCGAGTCAGAATTGTCAGGTAGATTGTGTCATCTCATTGCGGCGAATAGTCTCGGGTCCCGTGTCTCGGGTTTCGAGTCGGCCCGGGGGCACTAGACGCGAGACTCTAGACCCGAGACTCTGTTCGGAATCGCCTTTCGTCACGTTCGGTAGAGATTATCGATAAACCCGCTGTCATCGATGCGGCGCAGATAATGGAAATCCCACAATGCCATGGGGTCGGTTTTCTCGGCCGCCTTATCTTGTTCAATAGAGATTTCATAAACGTTGCTAATGGCCGGGATGCTCGCGTAGGGCTTGGCCTGCAAAATCATTTTCAGCTCATCATAAAGGTGCGTGGCCGTTTCATCGTCCAGGTCACCCTCCTCTTTGTATTTATCTTTTATAATCTTGATAGATTCGGCGCGATGGGTCTTGAAATAGGCGATGCCTTCGCAAAAGCCTTTAAGAAACTTGTCCACGATGTCCGGGTGTTTTTCAACAAAGCTCAGGGAGGTCGAGACTGTGGTGAACCAGACCATCGGGAGGAACTCCACATCGATGACCTTCAGTCCCGCTCTGCGGGCGAAGATATCGCCAGGGGGATTTACAAACGCGGCGTCGACTTTGCCGTCCCGGACATATTCCCATTGGGCTGTTTCGCCGCGGAAGCGCTCAATCTGACATTCACCGAGCAGGCCGTTCTGCTTGAGAAAAAGCCAGGTGTTGAGCCCGGGATGTTGGCCTTTGCTGGCAACCCTTTTGCCTCTTAAATCCGAAACTCTTGAAATACCCGAATCGGACCGCACGACCATCCGGTGGTTGAGCAGGCTGACACTTTGACCGAGGTAGACCCATCGGTCGCCTTTGGGTCGCCTGATGTATGGCGACAGATGATTGCCGCCGACGAACTCCACGCTGCCATTGGCGACGTTGTTGTGGGCATCCTCCGAACTGATGAAATAATCGTACTCCACTTGCAGTCCGTGTTTTTCCCAGCTGCCGGATTCTCCGACAATGTGAAGAAACGGCAAATGGCTTTCCGAGCGATAGGGGAAATGTACTTTGTCCATGTTGAGTTCCTCCTTGGTTTCGTTTAATCGATGAGCTTCTTTTACAGCGGCAATATCACTTTACTTGGAGCGAGACAACTGGCTTAGCTCGCGGCTCCATTTATCTGCAATTTCTTTTCTTTTTTCCGCGCTGAACTTGTTGGACGCCGGAAAACGATCGCGCCAGGGAAAGGGCTTGCAAGCGTCGATGAGCATTCGGCTCATAGTGAAATCGCCGTGGTTGCGTTTGTCCGGCGGCAGGCGCGGGTCGAGGTCGGAGGTCCAGGATTTGAGAATTTGAATCGACTCCGCCGGGTCCACTCTGGTGCACATCGCCCAGATCACCTGTTTCAGATCCACCGGATCGATATCGTCGTCCACCGCCACATAGTAGCGATACATGCTGGCGCCGGTCTGCATTCCGGCCATAGCGGTGAGCGCGTGCAGGGCATGACCGGAGTGCCGCTGCTTGAGCGATACGACGACCATCAAAGTGTGACAGTGGCACCAGATGCCTTGAATGTCGGAGATCCCCGACTGCTCCAAGTGATCCCAGATGCGGGCCGCGAAGAGTGGAATGCCGTAACGCTCGGTTATGGGAAGTAGGGGAGGATTGCCGAGCAGAATCGGGTCGTTCCGATGCAGGATGCGCTTTACTCGAACGACGCACTCTTTGCCGCTGTGTGTGTAATAGCCCGGCCACTCGCCGAAGGGTCCCTCCATTTCCGACTCTTCTTCCGGCGGCGGCATTTCGCCTTCGACGACGATTTCGGAAGTTGCTGGAACAGGCAGGCCGGCGAATGGCGTTCGTATCACTTGCACCGGTTCGCCGCGCAGCGCCCCGGCATAGTCGTACTCGCTCACCCCGGCCTTGGCCGCCGACGGCGCCGCCGTCCAAGTCGCGGGATCGCAGCCTAAGACGATGGCGACCGGACAGGCGCGCTTCGCTTGCCAATATTTTCGCGCGATCTGTTTGCCGTGTTTATGCTCAATGATCCACAACGTGAGTCGATTTTTGTCGACGACGCAGGCCCGGTAGGTGCCGACGTTGATCCAACCGCTGTCCGGGTCTTTGGTGATGACCATATCCCCGGTGCCGATGTAACGCCCGCCGTCGTGTTCGTGCCACTTCGGCGTGGGGAATATGTCCAGATCGATGCGGTCGCTTTCTAAAATATTTTCCATCACCGAGCCTGAGAAAACTTCCACAGGTGAATACGGCTTGAGGCTCCGCGTCTTCTCCCGCCACGCTTTGAGAATTTCCAACTTTGGCAGTGCCGTGGGAAGACCTAGAGCCAAGGCAAAACGCCGGGCGGTGGCGAGAACGTTGGTTGCGATGCGAAAGCCTTTCGGATAGCCGGATACGCTGTCAAACAGGAGTAGCGGACCTTCTTGCTCGGCCATTAGCTCTGTCAAACAGCCGATCTCCAGATTCCAGTGAGCGCCGTCCACGGTTTTGGCTTCGCCAATGTCGGCCGCGGCTTCGATGAAGGTTCGCAAATCAGAGAAGGCCATTGAATTTATCTCCGAGCCCTCCGAAGCGAGTAGGGAGGGACTAGAGTTCAAGGTTCAAAGTTCAATGTTAAGATCCAAAGCGAGTTGAAACGTTGAACCTGGAACCTTGAACGCCCTTAGTGCGTCGCTTTGTAGCAGCCGTCCATCATCATTGCGTTGAGATCCGCTGGCGTCACTGCGCAATACTCCGCCGAATAACCGGGGCGTTCTATAATTCCTTGCTGAAGCAGGCGCACTAATACGGTTTGCGTGACCGCGCCGTGGGCTTTTCGGTCCAAGTGATCCATCGTGTCGGCTTCGTGATGTCTGGAGAAATAGCTCGCTTGCTCCGTGGTTAGACCGTAATGAGTGGTCAGCGCGCGGAACCAATCCAAACAGGTTTCGCCAAAAGCGTGCTCCCACAGGACAGAGAACCAATATTCTTGAATCTGGCCGTCCACCATCAACGTCCGTTGGAAATCGGGCAGCGCCCGTGCTTCCGGCAGCATCGGAGTCAGCAATACTTCCTCCGCGGTGAGTCCCAAGGCCTTCCCGGTGCCAATGAGGATCTGGATATGGCCGGGAGGGCAGGGATGGCCAAACTCATCGAGGACCTTTTGCGTATAGACCTCCATCAGGTCGACATTCTTTACGAAGAACCACAGGTGCTTGTAAAAGGCCGATGTATAGATGGAGTTGATGACCGGCACGAAGGCTCCCCAATTCTTGTAATACAATTGAATGGTTTCCTTCTTGAGGTTCCCTTCCCGCAGCTCATCCATGAAGCGAGTTCTGTCGACGGTTTGTTTCCAACGGCTCTCCAGCTTGGCTTTTTTTTCCGCGATCAATTCCTCGGCTTCTCGTTCCGTACACTTGAACATCCTAGGTCTCCCTTTTCAGGCGATGATCTGTAGATATGTGAGGAACATCCTGGCTGTCAAGCTAAGCCCGCCCACCGCTGCTTGGCAATAAGGGTTGAGCGGATGGGCGGGTTGCGATTTGCCGAGCAATCGAGATAAGATCATCAAAAGTATGGAGAGGTATATCTATGGATTTCGTGAATCTCAATGAAATGATGGCGACGAAGAAACGGAATATTCATCTCTTTGGAACGGACAATTTCCGTTCTTGGATGCTCTACTTTGTCCCGGGTGACGGGACAGACATGCATTATCATGCCAACCCGGAGACTTTTTTGGTCCTTTCAGGAAGCGGCGTGGTCAAGGGAATCAAGGGCGAAGAGAGGCCGATTCAAAAGAACGAGGTGGTCTTTTTCGCCGCCAAAGACTATTACCAGATCACCAATACGGGGACCGAACCTTTGGTGCTGTTTGGTAATCGGTCGGAATCCTTTGGCGGCCCGCACATCAAGGCGGATGGGACCGATCGCAACGCTAGGGTCTAGCCCACGGGCCGGTAAGCATCAATTGACAACGCGCCAGCGAGTGGTTAATTTTTACCGAGTAAAACCTCTAACTTGAGGATCTTCCATGCCTATCTACGAGTATCACTGCCAAAAATGCGGCACATTTGAAACCACCCAAAGGATTACCGATAAGCCATTAGGTAAATGCCTTACCTGTAAGGGAAAGGTCAAAAAACTCATTTCCAATACGTCCTTTCAGTTGAAAGGTACCGGCTGGTACGTCACCGATTACGCCCGCAAGGGACAGTCGAACGGAGATGGTAACGGGTCAAAATCTTCGTCGGCGGAGTCCAAAAGCCAATCAAAGGGCGATTCCAAGAGTGAATCGTCGCCGAGCAAAAGTGAAAAATCATCTACTTCGGCTCCAAGTTCAACAAGCTCTACGTAACGATTGCCCATCTCGCCCGAAGGGCCTTTTTCTTTTTCCTGCAGGAAGAAATGAATAAGCGGCGGATTCATCCGCCGCTTGTGCGTTCCATCATCTTTTACGAGACCTTTCCTCCTAAAAAGGGGTGGATTTGAAATCTATTTTTCGCTATAGGTGGGCAGAAGCAAAAAATTGTTGAAGGAGGATTATTCAAATGGCTCAGACCATAGAACATATTGTCGATCCCAATGACTCGAGCCTGACGTCGGAGATGGTCCAGTTTCCCGGCACCGCCGGAAACGTGAGCGCCTACGTCTCCCGACCGAAGGACGGTAAAAATCTTGGGACCGTGATCGTGATTCACGAGAATCGGGGGCTGGTGAATCATATCAAAGACGTCGCGCGCCATTTTGCCAAAGATGGGTTCGCCGCCATTGCAGTGGATTGCATGGGGCGGATCGGCGGCAGCGATCAATATAGCGGGAGTGACGCGGCTACCGAAGCGATCAAGAAAGTGACCGGCGCGATGGTTGTGGAAGATCTAACCGCGGCCCTGAACTACATGAAGAAGCAGAATTACGTGAACGGCAAGGTCGGTGTCGTGGGCTATTGCTGGGGCGGAGGCCAATCACTTAACTTCGCGACCAAGTGCAAGGATCTGAACGCCGCCGTGGTTTACTACGGCCGGAATCCCGATCCGCTGGATTCAGTGGCAAATATCCCTGGCCCCGTGATGGGTAACTACGGTGAAGATGATCCTAACATTATGCCGGGCGTTGAGCCGCTCAAGGCCGCATTGACTAAGGCCGGTAAGAGCTTTGATGTCAAAGTCTATCCGGGCGCAAAGCATGCGTTCAACAACAATACAAACGCCGACCGCTATCATCCGGAGGCGGCAAAGGACGCTTGGGCGAGGACGGTGGGTTTCTTTAAGAAGAACTTGGCGGCCTAACGGGCGATAACCAAATCGTGGCATGTGGTCTTGCCTGACTCGGCAAGGCTACATGCCCGAGGTTACTCGGTCTCTGAAAGGTCTGGTCGCTTTCCGATCGCTTTGCGAGCTACTGCCGGAGTTATCAGGTAAGGACCCTCGGTGGTGTCGCGCCAAATTTGTTGCGTTAACTCAGCGTTCCCACCTGTCAGGACAAATGATAGAGCTCCAAAGAACAAGCCCATCGAGGTACTAATCGCCTTGGCGGGAAGGAATACTGCATTCCCTGCGGTTACACCCACGGCGACTCCGGCTTTTTCAATCGTATCTTCAGCGCGCAACAAAGAAGGCGTTGTGCCGATTAGAACCATGGCCAACGCAAGCAAAGCGAATCCAGTTCTGATGCGTTCAGTCAATGAACTAACCTCTGAGAAAAAATTTCGACCGCACAGCATTGACACCGTGGGAAGGATTCCAGTAACGCCGCACCCCGAAATAGTAACAGCAACTGTCGTTGTCTAAGTCGTTATTAAAACAGCGGAGCTGCCCATCTTGAAAACGGACACGAGCGAGGCATGTCCCGCCGGGTACCGATGAAGTCATGATTTCCATGACCACTCCCATGCCCCATTCCTCGTAGCGAAGATGGGTCACCTCATCACCGACGCGGAGATAAAGTCGTTTTGCTTCGGTAAATGTTTGCGCTGGCTCCGGACGGTTGAAGTGGTTATGGGCCGCCGGCACGGATGGCTTGGCGATGGTCTCGCGGGTAGATTCTGGCTTTCGTCCATTTTGTTCCGCAGTCGGAGAAGCCATGAACTCCGACTTCACATTAGATGGCTTGCTACGTTTCACAAGATCCTGCTTTTCTCGCATCGTCTTTTCGGCAACGTATTAACTTGCCGGATAACCCATAATCACCGAATTAGGGTATGAGAGTCAAGCTCTGCCGATTCCCGTGCCGATTCCCGCCTCGAAGTCTTTATAGCACTCCTCCTGGATAAAGGAACTGCAAAACTTCGTCGGCGAGACCGCCTGGATTATCCAGGTGGACCATATGACCGGCATTGTCAATTTCGGCGAAATGTTTGTCTCGGACGACCGCCAACCGTTGCTGTTTGTCGGGGCGTTGAGAATGGCGGCTCTGTTTGCCATCGACGACGAGGACGGGACATCCGATGCGGCGAAAAAACTCCATGGCTTGGGCCGAGTAAAAGGGCTGAGGGGAGATCGTGCGATGTAGCGGATCAAATTTCCAGACCCACTTCCCCGTAGCATTCTGCTTCATTCCTGAACGCGCCAAGTCCAAAGCCAGTTCGCTGCTCAGACGCGGGTTGGTTTGCTGGAGCTGCTTGGCGCCTGCCGCTACACTGCTATATTGACGGAAATGATTACGGCCACGATCGTGAAGCTCTGTAATCCATTTCTCCATACGCACCGGCGCGTCGGAAAAATTCATGCCTACCGCACCGATGCCTTCGATCAACACGAGCTGCTGTACTTTTTTTGGAAAGGTGCCGCAATAGAGAAAAGAGATCGTGCCGCCCATGGAGTGACCCATGAGCTTAAACCGCTCCACCTCCAGCGCGCGGATCACGCAATCCAGATCGAGAACGTAATCAGGGAAATGATAATAACCCCCCGCACCCACCCAGCCACTATCGCCGTGTCCACGGCAGTCCGGCGCGACAACCCACAGAGGTTGGTTAATCTTATTTTGGAGCGATCTTACAAACGGTTGCCAACTCGCCGCCTGATCTAAAAAGCCGTGGACCAAGACTAGCGGTTCTCCACCAGGTTCTCCCCATTCCAGATAATGGATGGCGAGTCCATGGACGTCGATGAACTTATCGCGGGGCTGGGTCACGAGGACTAAGTCTTGGTTAGAGCTACTTTGATGAAATCCTTTTCCTGGTCGGACCAGGCGAAGGCGCACATTTCTTTGACGGCCCGATCGTAAACCGCAACGACAAGCTGCGCTGTTCCGGGAAACGTGGGTTCGCCGAATGGGCTGGCGAAGGCCTTATCCTCGTCGGAAAAGTAAGCGTCGTGATTGGGATGGGAATGATAGAAAGCTTTAAGCTTGGCGCCGTTTCTTTTCGCCTCGTCAATCACGAGCTCCAGCTCTTTATAATCCATCGCGTAGGCGATAGTCGCGGTGCGCGGGTAGGTTTGCGGGTCCAGGGCGTGCAACTGATTCTGGATATTTTTCAAGCGGTGGACTCGATCAACGTCGCCATCGGTCAAGACCACACCGCAACACTCTTCGGGAAAGGTTTCCAGGGCGTGTTGGCCAATCTCTTCCAGAGCTTTTTGAGACAGGAATAATTCTATTTTGTCATTCATGACTTGCGACAATCGCCTGCTCCATGCCTTTACCACGGGACAGTAACGAATTACTATCGCACAGGTGGAATTCAGTTGGCTTCTCTACACTTCCTTTCGCGAGTAAGCAAACCGAAAACCGATCCGATGGCACCGCACCCTGCAACAAGTATTCTTGAGTTGCTGTACATTCGGCGGCGGCGCTGGGAGGTTGTATCGCCTCGTCAAAAGGTGGGTGGTTTGGTTTTCCCGCTCTTGTACTGCCGGTATGCAGCTAGCACCAGAGTCGAATATTCTTCGGGGATCTCGAGGTCGTTTTCCAGGCGGTTCTTAGTTTCGGTGGGTCCCATGTTATAGGCAGTTAGAGCGTGAGTGAGGTTACGAAAATTTTTTTTCAGATCATGGAGATAGTAGACGCCGAGCTTTATGTTGAGAACGGGATCATCCAAGAACTCCGGTCTAAAAGATTTGGAATGTGACAGTTGATGCAGACCGATTTTCTGCACGAGGGATTGTGCCACATAGGGAAGGATCTGCATGATTCCCCTGGCCCCGGCGGGTGAAACCGCCTCATACTGAAATTTACTTTCCACATCGATCACCGCTAACACCAGCATCGGGTCAAGCCCGTAGCCCGAACTCTCCTCCAGTATGACTTCTGAGATCTCCCATGCTTCTGCCTCCGTGATGTCGGGCCGATGTGACCTTACAATGGAATAGATCCTCATCAGTTCCCTTGGTGGTGGCTTTTGGGCCACGGGAGCCGGGATCAAAACGGGGGACTCGGCGACGGTCTCTCTCTGCGGCCGGTACTCCATGGTCAGAAGAAAAGGAATAAAGAGCGCTCCGACGAGAGCCAATTTTGTGCAAACAATCGTCAAAGTTAAAGTACGAGCGAGCGTTGTTTTATGACGTTTCTCCATGCTTGATACCTCAGTTATTCTATTAGTTGGGTTACGGAGGAAGGTAGCCACGAAGGCTGTGGTCTAGGTATCAAAGAGTGAAAGCGATGTCAACGAAAAAAACACAAAAACAAAAAAAGCTCGTGCAAAAAATAAGGTGCTTATCTCGGGAAGAAAGCCTTCCGGTCAGAGTAAAACCCAGTCCGTGCGAGAAAATTCTCAGTAAATAACTTCTGCTTCGACGAGTTGGCTATATTCTTGCACGCTCAAACCTAGCAGATCGCAGTAGAAGTATTCGTTGTGTTCCGCCAAAAGCGGGTCTCGTTTCGACGGACCAGGCGGTGTCTTCGTGAGTAAGAACGGGGGGCGTTGGTAGTGCATCCTGCCGATCTCTGGATGTTCCAGTTCGACCCATTGCGGCCGCTGAGACAGCTGAGGATCGCTGTAGACCTCGTTCATGGTGTTCACGATGCCGGCTCTGACGCCGGCTGATTGAAGTTTCTCCATCACTTCCTGAGCCGTGAAGCCGATGGTCCACTCGCCGATTCTGCGATCGAGATCATCTTCGTTGGCCTTGCGTGATTCGTGGGAAGAAAATTTTGTATCACCGGTCCAGCCCGGATTGCCCATTACGCCGCAAAGCGCCTTCCATTCGGATTCAGAGTGGACGCTTAAGGCACACCAGTGATCATCGCCTTTGCACGGATAGGCGCCGTGGGGTGATGCATAGGGATCGCGGTTCGCATTGCGGCCGGCAACTTTACCGTTGACTTTGTAGTCCAACAGAATCGGTGCCAAGTACTGGAGGCCGGTCTCGTATTGGGCCGTGTCGATGTAGTTGCCTTTGCCGGTGCGTCGCTTGTAATCCAGCGCGGCGAGGATCGCGACGGCACCGTAGGCGACGGCGATGTAATCGATGTAAGGTCCATAGAGAATCTGCGGCGAGCCGTCGGGGTATCCCGTTAGATGCGTGAAGCCCGCCAACGAAGAGAGCTGGGAACCGAATCCCGCGTGATGGGCGTGGGGCCCGCTCTGACCTAAATTCGAGCTGCTCAGCATGACGAGATCGGGTTTTATCTTCTTGAGACTTTGGTAATCGAGACCCAGCCGCGCCATAGTTCCGGGGCTGAAGTTTTCTATGACCACATCCGACCAGGCAACAATTTTCTTGGCCAGCTCGGTTGCTTGTGGCGCTTTCTTTAGATTGAGAGTGATGTCCAATTTATCATTGTTGCAAAGAGCAAAGAGGCCGGAGCGGTTGAGGCCGTGAATATTGTCTTTGTAGGGCGGATAATGGGCACGGAAGCCATCCAGGCGGACTCTGGATTCGATATGAACCACCGTCGCGCCGTGATCGGCCAGGTGCTTGCCGACAGCCGGCCCGGCGGCGAAGGCGGCGAATTCGATGACCTTGACACCCTTTAGCGACTGCATGGCGATCAAATAACTCCCTGTCGTTGCAGCTCCGCGATTTGCGCCGGCGACATTCCAAGCTCCTGACCGTAGATCTCCTGATTGTGCTCGCCGATCAATGGAGCGCGCCGCCAGATCCGGCAGGCTCCGTCGGAGAATTGCGCGAAGCCTCCGGGATAGTCAATTGAAGTTTGCAGTTCCGGATGCTCAATCGTTTGCCAGAAGTGACGTGCTGCATGCTGCGGATCGGCAAAAATCTCTTTGACGCTGGCCACCGGGTAGCCGAGCATTTGTCGTTTAACGACTTCCTTAAAAAATTCGGCTTTGGTGACGCCCTTGAAAAAGTCTCCGATGGGCGCTTCCATACGATCGATCTCTTCCTGGCCGACCTGGGCGATATCAAAAGTTTTCCAATCTTTCTGTTTCAGAAAATCCGGCGCCATGCCTTTGCTGTCCATCCATTCGACCAGCGCTTGATTCGTTCGTCTGCCGGCTTCACCGCCGTAAATGATGAAATTCAGATAGCCATCCTGGCATGGCCAGAAAACCCTCATCTTTGCCCCGGTAATACTCCGCCCGGTCATGAATGAGCCGGCGCGCTTTTCCACGTGGCGGTTGAGATCCCAAAATGTATGGGCATGGGAAAAGGCCCACAGCAAACAAGCCTGCGCCGAGACGTCGACTTGCTGCCCCTCGCCGGTCTGCTCTCGATAGGTGTGCGCGATCAGCGCTCCCATGGCGGCGTAGGAACCGGTCCAGCCATAGGACTGTGGAAAAGTAACGCGCAGTGGCGGACGATCCGGATCGCCGGTCAGCGACATACAGCCACTCAATGCCATGATCTCGATATCGGAGGCCTTAAACTTGCTGTAGGGTCCGGTCTGACCAAAAGGCGTGATTGAGGTGAGCACGAGGCGAGAATTGATCTTGGACAACGCTGTGTAGCCCAGATTTAGACCGTCGAGATAGCCAGGTGTGAAAGTCTCAACCGCGAAATCCGCTTTGGCAACAAGCTGAGAAAAGAGCTCGCGTCCGTTGGCGGATTCCAAATTGAGCGTGATGCCGCGCTTATTGTTGTTGAAGCCAAACCAGAAGAGGCTCTTTTCCGGGTCCGGCTGATCGCCGTAAAAGGGACCGAGTCTTCGTGCCGGCTCACCTCCGGGTGGTTCGATCTTGATGACATCCGCACCCAGATCCCCCAAGATCTTGCCGCACAAAAATCCTAGCTCGTTGCTAAGGTCGAGCACCCGGTAAGGAGAGAGGAGCCCCGGGTTTCTATCCGTGGAAGCCATAGGCATTTAAAGGAAAGGGCAGGGAACGCGAACCCTGCCCTTTCCTTTGATTAAATATGCAGGCGCGGTCTGAGCTTATCTTCCGGTGCGGGCCAACGACTGAACCCAGCCGTGCATGCGGGACTTGGCGTTCTGAATATCTTTATCGCTGAACCACTTCTTCAGATCGATCTTATCGACCGGATAGACCGGACGCATAAAGTCGCTCTCGTAACCGAACGGAACGGTGGCATCGATGCCCATGCCGCCCTCGAAACTGGTGTTAGAGGCGGTCCATTCCTTCTCGCCGGCGGTCATACGTTCGGCAGGCATGAAGGTTTGTCCACGTCCGCCGGGCAACGGATTGATGATATCGGTCTTAGGATTGACGCGGGTGGTTAGACACCACATGACGTCGTCCATATCGTACGGATCGCAATCTTCGCTGACGGCGATGCACAGTCGCGAACCTTGCGAGGTCGCTAGAATAGCCGCCATGAAATTGCGCTGCCAGCCTTCCTCGATTCTGTTACGCTTCTTAACCTGAATGATTGCTCCTCCCCAATCGGTCATGCAGTACGGAATATTGACGTCCATGATGATACCCGGCTGCATCCGCTCACACAGCTCGAACATCGCGGCTTCGCGGACAGTGGTGTCGATGTTGTGGTCGTCGAGGGTGTGGACGCCCAGCGTGAAGATGATTGGCTTCGAGTCGCGTCTTCGCGTGGTAACGGCGGTGACATGGAAGGTCGGGGCCTTATAGGCTTTACCCATGTAACCGGCCCATTCCGGATGAAAGTGGAAGCGGCCCTGGATGCCGGCCTTCTCCGACTCCGCGGTTTCGAAGCGGCGGTCACGCGGATTGACGTAACCTTCGAGAACGACTTCGGCGTCGGCAAGGGCCATTGCGTCAACCGTGCGAGCTTTGACCAGACGCATTGGCGCGCCTTGGACTGCACCAGCGATGCCGACTTCATCGCAGCCCTGCGGCAGGATGACATAATCGAAACCGGCGCCGGCCAGTAGCGAGCCCGCTGGCGGCAAACCAAAGTTTATGGTGATGGGAACGAGCTTGTTGTCTTTGTAGTACTTGCTAACGACCTGCCACATGTGAGAGCCCGGCGAAATCTGGAAAGTGCCGACATTGCCCCAGCGGAAGTTCATGCGGTTGTAGCCGAGATCCGTTCCGCCATCGAAATATTCACCGGAGATCAGGCGGTTACCTGACCCAACGGTCAATTCCGGCTCAACATCCGTGTGGCGAATCGGAACGACGAATTCATTGGCTTCGGCTGGCTTTTCGTAAATTTCTTCTTGGACCGGCGCATCTTTTTGATCGACTATCACGGATGGAATCGGGTGGCTTAGAGCATAGGCCAGTTTCCGCGTGCGGTCCGTATGGTCTTTCCAACCGAACATTTTGTTGATCACGTTCATGTCACCAAAGAGATTGGTGATGCAGCGATGTTTCGGTTTGCCCTTGATATTATTGAACAGAATCGGACAGCCGCCGTCCAATTGTTTCTGGATGCCGGTTATTTCCAAATTGGGGTCGACCTCTTTCTCGGTTATGAGGAGGTCGCCTTCTTTTTTCAGCCACTCGATGGCGCCGCGTAAGTCCCTAATCTCCTCGGGCGCCGCGCCGTCTCTTGTTGCAGCTTTTGCCATTGCTTTCCTCCAAAAAAAATCTGGGTTTTTGACTATCGTGGCTAAGTCGGAAACAGTCCAACCCTCTAATAAATCTCAAAATTCCTAGGCCCAATCGGATTACAGATATGGGAGAGAATTCGCAAATTCGGGATGCCCAAATGGAATTTATGCTTATCTGACATTCTCGCAAAAGTCAATGAAGCTATGAGGTAGGAACCCCGTCTAATAGTCACTCTCCAGTAGCGAAAGGTCGGTCCCGGTCACGGCTGTGACGCTGACTTCTCGATCCTAGAGTCTATCCGAGGGCTCTTTACAGTTGTGATGGGGCTTGTTATCTGTGCTTGAATTGTCTTGCGGAGGTCGTTGCGCGTGAATTATGTGACGGAAACTTTTCAGCGCTCCAAGCAGGATTGGCTCCTTGGGGTCGGTCTTTTTTGTTTCTTTTTTTCCGGCGCGGCGGGTCTGATCTACCAAGTCGTATGGACCCGGATGCTCACCCAAATCTTCGGCAATACGACCTATGCCATCGCCACGGTCTTGTCCGCCTTCATGGCCGGATTGGCGATTGGCAGCTATCTCTTCGGAAAAATTGCCGACCGCGGCAAGAACGACTTCCTGTTATACGGCATCCTTGAGGCGGGAGTGGGAATCTACGGATTTGCCGTACCCTGGTTCTTCCGCATGGCCCAGAAGATCTATGGTCCAATTTTCGGTCTGAATGAGTCGTATCCTTTTGTCTTCAACATGGTGCTTTTCCTACTCTCCTTCATCCTGCTCGTGTTTCCAACCCTGCTGATGGGCGCGACCTTGCCAGTGCTGAGCCGCTTCTTCGTGCGCAGCTTTGCGCAGTTCGGCCGGCGGGTGGGAGACCTGTACGCCACAAACACGCTGGGCGCGGTGATCGGCTGCGCGGCCGGCGGTTTTCTTCTCATTCCTACCCTCGGCATGAGGACCACCGTCTTTGTGGCGGCGACGGTTAATCTTATTATCGCCGCGCTGATTTTGGTTGTCGATCGCCTGCGCGACAAAGAACCGTCGGAGTTCGCTCCCCAAACGGCAGCGGAGGAAGCCAAGACGGCAGAGGGAGAAACCGCGCCGTCGTGGCTGCTTTGGGTTTTGTTGATCTCCTTCGGGCTCTCGGGATTTGCCTCTTTGGTATATGAGAATGCGTGGACTCGCGCTTTGACCTTGGTCATCGGCAGCTCCATCTACTCGTTCACGACGATGCTGGTGACTTTCCTTATCGGTTTGGCTCTGGGTGGGTTTATCTACGCGCGTTTTCTCGGAGGTCGGGAGGCCCGCCTGAGCACGTTTGGGTTGATCGAGATCTGGGTAGGGTTGGCCGCGCTGGCGACCATTCCTCTTTTCGAACGACTACCCTTGATCTTTGTTCGATTGCTGCAAGGCTTCGGGGACACGTTCACCGTGTTTCTCTACCTCCAGATATTCTTGTCGGCGCTTGTGATGTTCGTGCCCACGGTACTCTTGGGCATGACGTTTCCATTGGTCGCGCGATTGTTTACTCAAAGTCTCTATCGGGTCGGCAGCGGCGTTGGTAGCTCCTACGCCGCCAATACCGTAGGTGCGGTTCTTGGCGCCTTCGCCGGAGGGTTTATTTTAATCCCGAATATTGGGGTGCAAAATACCATCATATTCGCCGTGGTTATGAATCTCTTGATCGGCTGCCTGCTCGTGTGGGCCGATCTGCGCCTGTCCATGGTGCCGCGATTGGCATTAGGGTTCGTTGTGTTGGTCCTGGCGGTTTTCATCCCGTTCCGGTTGCCGCGCTGGGATCAGCATATTCTCACCAGCGGCGTTACCATTTATCACGATCGCTACGAAGGCCTGCCAACCAATTCCCTGCGGTTGGAAGAAATGAAGCGCGACGATGTTCTCTTTTACCGCGAGGGGTTGACGACCACGGTCAGTGTCCATCGCATTCCGGGCAGCGAATACATGTACTTCAAGTCAAATGGTAAAATCGACGGTTCCTACGGCGATGCGCTCAGCCAGCTCATGACCAGCTACATTCCCATGTTGCTCCATCCCAAGGCTGAGCGCGCGCTCACCATTGGGCTGGGAACCGGGATGTCGGCGAAGGCATTGGCGACCTTCGATAGCTTGAAGGAAATTGAGGTCATCGAGATCGAGCCGGCAATGATCGAAGCCAGTAAATTCTTTGACCGCGCGGTTGTAAAAATGGACAAACTACCCGCGGGAGTGAGCTTCCCCATTGACGATGGGAAAAGCAAGGTCTGGTACGACACGAGTAAGAAACTGCTCTTCTACAAAGGCGTCATGAAAGAGGAAGAACGGTCCAGACTGATGAAACTTTCGGAGGACCGCGATTATCGAGGAGCCATCGATACGCTTCATCGGCGGGCGCGCAATTCCCGTCATAGCGGCGTGCTCGAAGACAAGCGAGTGCGAGTGATTCCGACGGACGGCCGCAACTATATTCTCGCGACGCCAAAGTATTACGATGTGATCACCGCAGAGCCGTCGAATCCCTGGATCGCGGGCATCGCCAATCTGTACACGAGGGAGTTCTACCAGGTGATCAAGTCCAAGATTAAGGACGACGGGATCTTTGCGCAATGGTTTCACAATTACTCCATGTCGCCGGACGATTTCCGCATGGTGTTTCGGACTTTCGTCGAGGCTTTCCCGTATGTATCCCTCTGGAGCATGAAGGAAAGCGACTTCCTGCTGATCGGCAGCAAGCAGGAGCATCCTTTTGACTACGCTGCGGTGAAAAAAATCTATGACAGCAATTGGATGTTGAAGTCGGATCTCGACTATCTGGGGTTATCGGACGTTTACGCGGTGCAGGGTTTTTATCGCATGGGGAAAGAGAACCTGCTGAACTTCTCCAAAGGTGCCGACATCAACACCGATGACGGGGCCCAACTGGAGTTCTCCGCGCCAAAAAGCCTGCGCCGCGCGACGACGGAGCTCAATCGGAAAATTATGGTGCCCTATATCGTTGATTCGCCGCCCTGGTTGAAGAGCAAATCGCTGCCGGTCCCGGAAGCCATGCATCATTATTATATGGCGCAGTCCTACGTGGCGAGCGTTGCCAACAATCGGGCTTTGAGCGAGTTGGAGCAAGCGATACGCCTGGATCCTACGAATCCTAAGTTCTACGTCTTGCAAACGAAAATTCTTTTGGATCAAGACAAGAGCCTTGAGGCGTCCAAAGCCGCCCTCGCGGCCATGGAACGCTCGCGGGATACCACTTCGGATATTTTGGCCTTGAGCGACGAGTTCTATTTGCCGCAAGCCAAGATCGTTTATGCCAAAGCCATCGCGATGGGCAGCCGTGAGGTTCTTCCCTATCTGGGTTTGGGAAATATCGCCCTCCACTCGGGAGACATCCCTGAAGCGGAAAAATGGTTTGTACCCGCGCGCGAGATTCAAACCGACCATCCGGCGGTATTGCTGGCGTTCGGTCGTCTCGCCTTAGTAAAAGGCAATCGTGAAAAGGATAAACAGGCGGCGACCAGTCTTTTTCAGGAGGCCAGGGGGCTGTTAGAAAAGTCCAAAGGCAAAGGCGAGGATTCTGCCACGCTCTACTCGGAATTGGGTGAGGTCTACGTCAAACTGAACTTGTGGGACAAAGCCGCCGAATCATACAAAGAAGCGTTGCGGATGAGGCGGAGAAGAAACGATTGGCGTCGCTCTCTGGGCGAAGCCTATGCGAAGCTTGGCAAAGTGCGCGAGGCGGAACAAAAATATCGCGAGGTTTTAGCTTTGAGCCCCGATGACGACCAAGCCTTGTACGGTCTTCAAGCCTTGGGAAAGAAATACTGAATCTGCGGCGATTCTGTCGTCCGCAGCCTGCGCAGAGCGGCAAAGCCGCAACCAAGTCGGAGTGACTCGCGCAAAGGCGCAAAGGGCCCAAGAAAAACGAATTCTTAACTTAGCGGTCTTGGCGTCCCTTCGACGTTGCTCAGGACAGGCTTGGCGCGAGAACAATATTAGTACTTGTACCCCAAGAGCTACGGACCAAGCCGCGACAACCTTTAAGTATAACGATGCAGAGGGCCTTCGGTGACGTGCCGAAGGCCTTTTGTTTTTGCAGTTCCAGTTTCAACGCTTTATGGTGGGGACGAGCTTAAAGTCGGGCGACGGAGGACCTGTGATGTTGAAGGAAAAAATCGGAATCATCGGCGCGGGGAAGATCGGCTCGGCGATCGTGCGTGGAATTGTTAGCGCCGGTCTGGTGACCAAAGATCAAATCATGGCGAGCGATGTAAGCGCTGCGTTGCGGCAGTCCATTGCCAAAGATCTCGGCATCGAAGTCACACCGGACAACGGCAAGGTCTGCGATTTCGCCGACAGCGTGATTCTTGCGGTCAAACCTCAGATCGTGGATTCGGTGCTCAAGGAAGTCGCAAAGAAACTGGGCAAAGCCAAACTTTTGGTCTCAGTTGCCGCCGGTGTTCCTCTTTCCCGGCTCGAGGGCAATTTGGCCCAAGGGGCTCGCGTTGTGCGAGTTATGCCCAATATTCCATGTGTCGTGGGAGCCGGCGCATCCGGATATGCCGGCGGGGCACACGCGACGGCCAAGGACATGGAAAAAGTCGGCTTGATTCTCAACAGTTTTGGGATCGCCCTGCCCGTGGAAGAAAAATATTTGGACGCGGTGACCGGGCTCAGCGGTAGCGGGCCGGCGTATGTTTTTCTCTTTATTGAGTCGTTGGCCGACGGCGGAGTTCAAGTGGGTCTATCCCGAGAAGTGGCGCTGAAGCTGGCGCTCCAGACTGTATACGGCTCCGCACGCATGGCACTCGAAAGCGGGAAGCACCTCGGCGAGCTGAGAGACGAGGTTACCTCTCCGGGCGGGACGACCATCGCGGGACTTTACGCGCTGGAGCAAAAAGGGTTTCGCGGCACCGTCATGGAAGCCGTCGTCAACGCCACACGGCGGTCCCAGGAGTTGGGAAAGGGACAATAGGCAATTGGCCGTGCTGCATCATTTCTTTTTCCAATTCCCTTGCTCGTCTTGGATCCACCAACCGGATTGCGCCTGTTCCGCCCAGCTTTTGGCGAAGATGCTTTTGATTTTTGGTACGGATTCCTTCGGGAAATTATTTGCCTTGGCTATTTCAAGATAGAGCGATTCGCGGTCCCGATTCTCCGCGTCCACGAGTTGTTGCACCTCCGCCCGTTCCTTAAGGTTAAGGCCGTCTGTGGTTCGGACCGTTAATAGGCCATCCTTTGTCAGCCCCACATTGCCGCGATCCATAAACGGCTTGATGGAGCCACTTCGATTCTTGATCGACTCTTTCAAAGCGCGAATGGCGGGGTTTGAAATATTGATGTCGGCTTCTTGGGCGAAAACTTCGTCGATGAAACTAACGGATACGATCTTCCATGCCGCCGGCAGCAGGCTGCGAGGTTGCTCTTTCGGAGCCGACTCCGTCCGGCCTCCCCAGGTTTCTTTAACGATCTCATCCGCCGCACGCTCCACCGCAGCGGCCGGAAAATAAATATTCACCGTTACGCAGGCGTTGGCTAAGAACGCTATGAGAACGGCAGCACGTTTGAACATGATTCCTCCATACTCACTTGATTTGCGGCTTGTCCGATTTCTGGATTTGTTGTAATCGCTTCATGAGGTCACTGAAACCGATCTCTCGCGTGTGGCTAATGACATTGACGGTGGGCGGAAGAAAGCTGCCGACGACGAGAAATTCTTTTCCGTCGTTGCTCTCGACGCCACGGAGGGTCAGTTTGTCGTTTCTCAGGGTGGCTTTGAACCCCATCTTGCTATAGCGAAACTCATCAAAAAAACCGGCGATCCCCCCATAAACCAAACTTCCATCCTCGCCGGAGCTTAATACCGTGATCTTGTTGAGCGCTTCGACGCTGATCCATTGACTGCTGTCTGACCGCGCCACGGTGTGGACGTCGGCCTGCATCTGCGAAGGTTGCCCGTCGGCAATGATGAGATCGCTGATGGTTCCTTCTAGAATGCCCGAGATGCGTCCGAAGGCAAAGGTGTCGGACGCCTGTTCAAGCTGAATCTCTTGAAAGCGAGCATCCAACTTGATGGCCGGCAGCGAGGACAACGGATTTTCGATTTCCGTCTTGCTCACCTGCACGTGCCCGCCAAAGACCTCGATCTGGATTTCACCCTCGCTCCGGAGAACGTTCCCCGCCATCTCGACCTTTGGAATGGAGCCGCTCAGGGTGCCGCCGAAACGATACCAACCCAAGCTTTCAGTCAGCCGTTGAACCTGGAGATCTTTCGCCTCTAAAGCAAGCGAAAACGCCTGGGGATGTCCGATCAAATCGGCCCATGCAAGGTTGCGGATTTCAATCGTGCCGCCATAGATCGGGACCCGAATGGGTTGATCAAATTTTAGCGCATTGTTCCACAAGGAGACCGGTGTCTTAATCTCCGGAATCGACTCGGTGCCGAAGCGAAGCGATCCGATGGCCAATGCTCCGGCGGGAATACCGGCAGAGATCCCTTCGCGTGTTGCTGCAGGCAAATGGACGCGAAAGGGCAGTGTGAGATTCATGGCACCGACCTGCCATTTGTTGGATTTAGCGCGCAGGCTGCCGCGTCGCACCTGGAGACTCCCGTCGATGGAAAGATCATCCAAAGTCCCGGACACTTGCGCGGCCAAATCGACGCGGCCGCCGAGGGTTAGCTGATCCAAGATCGGATAGCTCCGGCTGAGCGTTTCCCGGATGAAGAAGTCAAAAACGCTTGAAGGCTGGATGTCGTCGCCAGTGACTTGAATGCGGGCTATTGGCTTTTGGGAGATTTGTTGGACGGTTCCGACAAGCCCTACTTTACCAACGGTAGCGAGTGAAAGATCGAGCCTGCGAAGTTGGAGTTCGTCTTGGCTGGCAAAGTAATCGCCATCAAAGTCAATTGATGGCTTCTGGGACTTGAAATCTCCGAAAAATTTTCCCCAAAGGATCTCACCCTCTTCGACGTTCAGGTTGCCGGTCAGCGAAAAAATGTTCCCCTCTCCATTGGTAATATTTAAATGACCGGCGAGGGTAAAGTTTTCTCCCATTTTGGAACCGTCGGGAGTGGCGTAGCGACCGCGCAGAAGCCGGAGCTTGCCGTTTGTTCTCAGTGGTTGGTCCGGTTTGGATTCCAGTCTGCCGTCAAGCTGCAGCTCTTCAGCCGCGAATTGCACCGCGCTGCTTTTAAACGCCAATGCTTTGCCCTGGATCCGGACATCGCCGGCGCGTAACGTGGAATTGGCCCAGGTAAACGGAGCTGTCAGGTTGAGTTGCTGCAACGACAACGCATCGGTCTTTAGTTCCGCTCCATTCGTTCGGGCGACTCCTTTAATGGCGATGGCGTCCCAAGGCCCCTCGATCTCCAAGTCAGCGTCTGCAATGCCGCGGAGAGTCCACGCCCTTATCGGTTCAGGCAGGAATGACTTGATAGCGGTCACGGGAACTTTGCTTAGATTCATGTGAGTGTTCGTAAAAGTCGGCTCAGGACCAAAAAAAATTACGCCCTTCCCGTCGGCTATTCCTGACGCGGAAGTGAGATGAAGCGCCTTGAAGGTCATAGTTCTCCCTGGGAAAGAATAAGTGCCTTCAAGATTGCCGACGGCGCCTCCCGGAATGCCCGCGAGCTTAATGGAACCGATTTGAGAGGGAAGTTCGGTCACCTCAATCTTCGCCGAGACTACTGCGTTCTTAAAGCTGGTATCAATGTCGGCGCGCGACTCGAAGCGAGCATTTATTTTTTCAGCACCGATGGCCAATCCGTCAACCTGTCCCGACGCCGAAACTGCCAATGTCTCGCCATCAGCTTTGCGCAGCTTGATTTTGATGTTTAGGGCATCACGGGGCGGAGTTTTCCTTGACAACAGACCGGCGAGATCCCTGGTTCTCGTTTGACGGACCTTGATCTCGGCCTCCTGTTCCTCCTTCTCCCTGTGAATCGAGATTTCAGCCGAAGCTGTGAGCCAAGGAAGATCCGCCTGCAATATAATGCCGCTGGCTCGCCCCATATTGAGGTTTTGCGCGTTCAGATTGACGGCGCGAAACTCCGAGCTTTGCCCCTCAATGGTTCTTAAGACGATCGTTCCGTCCTCGATATTCAAATGGCGAATCGCGATATCGATTGAATTTTTAGCTGACGAGTCGAACAGCTTTTGAAGGTCAACGTGAAAGATCGGTTTTTGGAGTTTGATTCGGTAGATGCTCTTGGAGAAGAGATCAATAAAACCGAAGGTCACGGTAATGCGTTGTCCTTGCAGAAGGGTTCCCGATTCATTTGAAACTTCCACGGCAGAGGCAGTTAGGCTGAAAGGAAATGTTAGTCGAAGATCGCTCAGGTTGATTTTGTGACCGGTTCTCTGGATGGCTTCGGCTTTGAGCCACTGCTGAAAACGAACCGAACGAATGAAAAAGAAAAGTGAAATATAGGCCACGGCGAGAATAACTGTGGAGAAGAGTACTGCTTTGAACGCGAATCTCTTCAAAGCGGTCACTTTATAACGATACACTCTGATGGTTTGACGAGCAACCAATCGTAAAATTACACGCCCAGCCCCTGGTTTTGCTGCTCGATGCTTATTTGCGTCGCAACCCATATCATTGTTGTCAATTCAGTCTATACTTGGTTTCACTGTGTAAACCTGAGGAAAACTCAGACTGAAAGGCGTTGCCTTTAGATCCTGCTCTGCGACGACTACAGGATCGTCAGCAGTTTGGTGGGAAGTTCCAGTCACCCGGATCAGGATCAGCGTGACGTTGGCTTGAAATAGGAAAGAGAAAGCGACGCTGGACGGTACGGGTGCGATTTATGCGGCGCTGGAAATATCGCTCTGTTTAACTTCCATTTCAAAAGAGAGACGGAAAGTTTGCGTAGCGAAAAGTTGTGACCTCGCTGAGTTCCGTGGAGCCGTGAATCCAGGGGTTCTATTTTTTGAGGGAGGGGGTGTCCCCTGAGGAGGGGACACCCTGAGGTTGGTAGCCGCAAAACCCGAACCGTAACGCCTAAATGTTCGAGCTTGCGCTCGTGAAACACCGGTTAGCCGGGGAACATCAAACTTATCGCATTCTGGCCATGGCGAACTGTAACTTTTTCAGTTCCCCTTCCAGGTAGAGATCTTTCAACTGGTGGCGGTCCAAGTGTGGTTCGAGGTGCTCCGCTGGATAAATCTTGGTGCCACAGCGGTGACATACCGCCGCATGATAAGTTGCGTCCTCGTACTGAATGTCGCTGAGCTCTAATGGAATTGTTGTTTCCATATGTCCCTCTCTGTCTTTGTTTTGCAGCGCGAGTCAACGTGATTCAGCAATTGACATGCCAAAGTCTTTACTTCCCCCGACATAATTGGAAATGCTAAGATTTTTCATGGATTTATCTCAAAGATTCCAGAAGTAAATTCAGTGGTTCCGGATCAATAGGAATCATAGTTTGCTAACGAAAGTACAGTTTTGTGCAACGTAAACGTATTTTCTTGTACAAAACGGTCGGTTACTTTTCTATGTTTTCCAGGTGCGAGTGGTCCGTTAGTTGGGTAATCGGAATCGCAAGCCGATAGCCATCGGGAAGAGCGAAAAGTTGACGACGCCGTAGTTGTCGAGGTAACAATCTAAACGGGCCGACGTGCAGCGACGTGGCGCCGCGCTGCTTTGCACCCCGGGAATCTTGATGGTCACAGCGATCGATAACACACTCCCCACCGTGGTCTTTTCGCAAGAAAACTCCGGTCGATTCAAAGTCGGCTATGTCGCACTTAATAATGCCCGAGCCCTCAATGCTCTGGATCTAGGGATGCTACGCTCGATGGAGGCTAAGCTTCTTGAGTGGTGGCAGAACGAAAACCTGGCCTGCGTGGTTCTCTACGCGGAATCGGAAAAGGCCTTCTGTGCTGGCGGCGATGTAAAGTCACTGGTCATGGCACTGCAGCGAGACGGAACCATTGCGGCGGCCCGAGATTACTTCACCACGGAGTATTTTGTCGATTATCTCATCCACGTCTATCCCAAACCCATACTTTGTTGGGCGGACGGCATTACCATGGGCGGCGGTATAGGCATCATGAACGGCGCGGCGTATCGCGGCGTTACTGAACACACCGTCATGGCGATGCCCGAGATCGCCATCGGTTTATTTCCTGATGTCGGCGGCACCTATTTTCTCAACCGGCTACCTGCCGGCCTAGGGTTGTTCTTCGGTTTAACCAGCGCGCGCATCACTGGCCACGACGCGGTCACTCTCGGGATGGCGGACGGCGTCGTGCGCGCAGAAAAGAGGGGGGAGGTCTTTGCCGGCCTTTCTCGCCTAAGCTGGAACCCGGATCCTCAAAGAAACAAGCAGACACTGCGCGAATATCTCGCCTCAGCCGCCGAAGCCGATCCATCAAATGGATCTGACCTCGTCAAATCACTCGACATCGTCAGGGAACTGACGATCAAAACAACGGTGGAAGAGATCGACAGGGCATTTCGAAGCTGGAACGGAAACGACGAATGGATCAGGAACGGTATTCGCGGTTACCTGAGCGGTTCGCCGACTTCCGCGAAGGCGATCTTCCGGCAATTGACGAGCGGAAGGGAACTGGCGTTGAAACAGGTTTTCCTCCGGGAATGGGACATGGCACTCAATTTCTGCGCGCGGTCCGATTTCTGCGAAGGCGTGAGATCCCGCTTGATCGACAAAGACCAGAAACCTCAGTGGAATCCGCCAACGCTAGCGGGGGTCAGAAACGAGGACATCGAGCGATTTTTCTCCAAGCAGCACGGCCAGCCCGATCTTCTTGGCCAAAAATTTGCCGAGCTAGAGCTGAACTCTTGACAGCGACGGACCGTCCACGCAATGGTAATGGTGCCGGATTTCAGGGCTCAGGATTGAGGGCCGCTATGACTACAGACCAAGTATTGGAAATTGAATTCCCCGTAATGCGCTATGACATCACGATGCCGATTCTTGAAGGGCGAGTCGATATTGACGGCGTCAAGCTTAGACCGGTTAAGTTATCATCGATGATCAATAAGGAAGACCCTAAGATGAAAGCCGGCGAGTTCGGCCTATGCGACCTTAATATTGGGTATTGGCTACCGGCCATCGAAGCCGGCTGGGAGATCGTCGGTTTACCGATCTTCTCCAAGCGCAAACCCGTCTATCAGCTGATATTCACTCATGCCGATTCCGGCATTCGCTCTCCCAAAGATTTGGAAGGCAAGAAAGTAGGATCGCGTACCTACCGAACCGCGCTAACTGTCTGGGCGCGAGGGCTCTTACAGGACCGCCACGGCGTCGATCTTTCAAAGATCCAATGGATTGTTCAAGCCAAGGAAGTCTTTCCCGTCCACGACCCGACTGCGAAAATCGAATACGTCGACGACAAGAAAAACATGGTGGAACGGATGATCGCTGCCGAATTGGATGCGATCATCACTGACATCTCTGACACCAAGCTCTTCGAGACTCTGGAGACTCACCCTAAAGTGAAGCGACTTTTTCCCGACTACTTTGGCGAAGACCAAAAACTCTACCGGGAAACCGGGATCTATACTCCTGTACACATGATTGTCATGAGCCGAAAGCTCGACCGAAAGCGTCCTGATCTTGCGGCTAAATTTTACACTGCCTTCGAGCAGGCGAAGCAAATCGCCTGTGACGATATTCTCAGCGACCGGGGGGGCTTCTCGGTTGTTTATCTCAGAGAGAGAATGAAAGAGCAGATCACAGTCTGGAGCGACCCGTGGAAATACGGGCTCAAAGCGAATAAATCGACCATCGATGCCTTTATCAAGTACAATCTAGAACAAGGTATGGTCTGCTCTCAATTTTTTTACGGTGACCTTTTCGCGGCCGGAATGCTGGACACCTGATCATTCAGGCAGAGGATGATTTTATGCTTTCTAAAGAAGACAACGAACTCTTAACCCAGATCAATCCGGGCACACCCATGGGCAACTTGATTCGGCGCTATTGGGTTCCCGCACTTTTGTCCGAAGAGATTCCTCAACCGGACTGCCCTCCGGTCCGTGTGCGGATGCTGGGCGAAGATCTGGTCGCCTTTCGCGACAGCCAGGGACGCATCGGCTTGCTCGGCGAGCGTTGTGCGCATCGCGGAACCGCGCTCTTTTACGGCCGCAACGAAGAGTGCGGCTTGCGCTGCATCTACCACGGCTGGAAATACGACGTTGAGGGCCATGTGCTTGATACGCCAGCGGAGCCCGGCGACAGCGACTTCAGGAAAAAACTGCGTCACACCGCCTACCCGACGCATGAAGCCGGCGGCGTGATCTATGCCTATCTCGGGCCGCGCGACAAGATACCTCTGTTTCCCAACTATGAATGGACGCAAGTGCCGTTGGATCAAACTTATGTCACCAAGTGTCTCCTGGAGTGCAATTACCTCCAAGGACTCGAAGGCGAGTGCGATTCCTCGCACCTTTCTTTTCTCCATCGCGCATTTACCAACGAACGCAACCAGTCGCTCTACAAAAGCGATACATCGCCCGTCTATGAAACAGAGGAAACAGACTTCGGCGTGCGGTTAGTCGCCATCCGAAACTCCGCCGACAACCAACACTACGTTCGAATGTCCGCCTTCGTATCGCCGGTTTACGGTTGCGTGCCTGCCGGGAGACCGACGAACGAGCTCGATGGCTACGAAATACACACCTATGTTCCGGCCGACGATACCCATTGCTGGCGCTACGACATCGGTTTTCGCCGCACTCGTCCGGTACAGGAACATGAAGTTCATCGGCGCAAACAGATCGGCCCGGATTATCTCCGTATTCGTAACGCG
>Ga0209857_1000008_pt1 | contig 41181 bp, 40 predicted proteins | sample GWRWN1_10_20_FD_187226 | JGI IMG/M metagenome (GOLD analysis project Ga0209857, IMG submission 187226) | Riverbed sediment microbial communities from areas with no vegetation in Columbia River, Washington, USA - GW-RW N1_10_20 (SPAdes)... | ecosystem: Environmental > Aquatic > Freshwater > River... | reverse complement strand
GTGATCGGAACATCAAGACCGTAGAGTTTCGCAAGATCACAAACCAGCGGAATGTCCTTGTTCATTACGTTTCGGCCACTTTTGGGCAGCGGATTCTCTCCGGACGGATCGAAAGTTCTTTGCCAACGATTCAACACGCTGTCATGACCGGTCCGGCGCATCATTTCCAGCGCTTGAGGATAGGGTATGCCACCGGCCAATCCGATCTGAATCGCTTCGTGGACGATGAGCGTCTCAGAGCCGCTGACCATATTCTTGATCAGTTTGGCGACGGCACCTGTACCTATGGGCCCCATGTGAAATACCTGCTTGCCCATCTTGAGCAAATGGGGTTCCGCACGGGCGACGAGATCCTTCGCGCCACCAACCACGAAGCATAATTCGCCCGCCCGCACCGTAGCAGGAACACCCGTCATGCATGCGTCGATAGCCAATACCGCTTTCGCTTGCGCCGCTGCTTCTATTTGCCGGACGGTCTGCGGCAGGATACTACTGTGAAGGAGAACCAGCGTTCCGGAGGCCGCTCCCGCTAAGACCCCATCACGACCAGTCATGCACTGCACAACGTCCTCATCCGTGCGCACGACGACGTCTATAAGCGTCGACCGTCTCGCGACATCGGCTGCGCTCGATACGATCTCACAGCCCAGTGCGCGCCCAGCTTCAAGGGCTGGCGGATAGCTGTCATAAACCGTTGCCTGCACACCCGCGAGTTTCAGCCGTTCCAAAAGCGCCAGTCCCATCGCTCCCACGCCAATCATTCCGACCCGTTCCATTGTTTCCCCCGTTCAACTGATCGCAGCCGAAGTGCCACTCCTAATTGTACAGCGGATCCACAAACCCTGACTTATCGAGTTAGCGGGCTCGGTTATAAGCTTGCGCTTCTTACGCCGTCTCGAAGCAGAAAGATCGAAATCTTTTGTTTGTTGCGCTTCCAAGGACTGACCGATGGCACGCAGCGCCAGTGCATAAGATATTCCCCAGCGGGTCACCGATAGCGGCCGTTTCCAGTTGGACTCGAAGTCGCGATCATGATTATTGCGACTCTACCACCCGAGTGCATAACCTTCTCGTCGGGGATCGGCGCCTGCCATCCACGTTCCGGTATTACCGTCTTTGACGATCACCTTAGCGCTGCCGAAAGACCAGCGATCCACCACCGAAATCTTGTGGCCATGCATGCGCAAATCGTCGATAACCCGAGGGTCAAAACCGGCTTCCATCCGTAACTGCTCAGGAACTTGGTCCCGCGGCGGCGTGCCGGGCTGATGACTCCAGCGTGGCTCTTCAACTGCTGCTTGAGGATCCATACCTAAGTCAATAATATTGTAAAGAACTTGCAGATTTGTTTGCGGCTGCTCATCCGCGCCTGGGCTCCCGCCTACCGCAAAAAACTCACCGCCTTTGAAGACCATATAGGTGTTTAGAGTGTGCGCCGGTCGTTTGCCCGGTTTTAGCGAATTCGCTTTGCTCGGATCGAGCCCGAAGCTGCAAAGCCGATTGTTCATGATAACGCCCGTATCCCCAGCGATCACGCGGGAACCAAAAGCCGCGAAGATACTTTGGATCAACGAAATCGCATTGCCGTCGCGATCTGTGGCGCAGAGATAGGTGGTATCCCCTCCCAGCGCGGCGCCAGCCGTCTGCGGTCGCCGAATCGCGTCGGCAAGCAGGTCTCGTCGTTTTGCCGCATACTCCTTCGAAATAAGCATTGGAATTTTTGGATCGCCGAACGCGGGGTCTTCGAGATGGCGGATGCGATCTTCAAAGGCGAGCTTCTTAGCTCCCACCTGATAGTGAATGCTGTCCGTGCGACTCAGTTCTCCCGTATGGAACGGCCACGCCTCGATGATATTCAACATTTCCAAAACCATGAATCCCTGAGATACCGGGGGCTGCTCAAAGACCAGATAATCCCTATAGCTCGCGCTGAGGGGTTCGAGCCACCGTGCTACATTGCCTTGCAAATCGTCTTGCGCTAGCACGCCGCCCTCGGCTTTCAGTGTTCGGCAGATAGTCTCCGCGACCTCGCCGCTGTAAAATCCATCACGGCCGTTGAGTGAAATCTTTGCCAGGACGTCTCCCAGCCCTTTTTGAACGATAAGTTTTCCGGGTGTGGGCTCCCCGATCGGTTGGCGAAAACAGCGGTCAACCCAGGGAAACTCAGAGCTCAACTCCTCAATCGCCTCCGCCAGTTCCAAATGGAGCGGGAACCCGCCACGGGCGAGAGTAATCGCATCAGACGTAAGCCGGCTCAGATCCTTAGTGCCATACTTTCTGTGAAGTTCGAGCCAACCGTCGACCGCCCCGGGCACCGCCACGCTCAACGGACCCGAGGTCGGAACACTCTTTAGTCCCTGTTCCCGAAAATAGTCGATGCTCGCCCTGGCAGGCGCCGGGCCGCTGGAATTAATCGCCTCGACCTTGCCGTTCTTCTTGATAAAGACCAGCGCAAAAAGATCCCCGCCCGGCCCGCACGCTTCGGGCTTCACCACCGCCATCACAAACGCCGCCGCAAGCGCCGCATCGATGGCGTTGCCGCCTTCCTGCAGGACTCTGACTCCTGCCAAGGCTCCAAGACTGTGGCCCGCCGAAACCATTCCGTTTCGTCCCATGATGACCGGTCGCGCCGATTTATTGAAGTTCATAATCCTCCTAAACCGAGAATCCTCTGGGCGTTGCCGCCGAGGATTTTTTCTTTTTCATCTTTGCTTAGCTCCAGTCCTTCGATAGCTTTCAAACTGTTTTTGACCAGCAGGCAGCCTTCTTCAGGCCCGTACGGATAGTTCGTCCCGAGCACAAGCCGGTCGACTCCAAAGAAGTCTTTCACACACTTTAACGTCGACGCGGGGTGATCTGCGGTGTCGACATAAAATCTCCTGAACGAATCGAGCGGGTTTTCCTGCAATCCATATCTCTGCCGGATTTCCTCCGTGCGGCCGCTGTAGATATTGATCGCCCTTTGGGCGAAGAACGCCAGCACTCCGCCCACGTCGGCTACGACAAAGTTGATCTCCGGAAATCTTTCCAACACCCTGCCATAGACCAAGCGGGTCATGGCTACCGTACTGTCAAAAGCCCAGCCGAAGATCAAAGTGGGCATGATATCGATCCCTGTGGCCTCGGTAGATAAAGGAGCGGTGGGATGGATATAGACGGGCAGCTTGTATCGTGCCAGCCGTTCATAGATCGGAAACAGCTCTTCACGGTCCAGCGGTTTGCCGTTGAGATTCGCGAAGCAGCCAAAGCCGCTCAGTCCCAACTCGCTCACACTTCGCTCCAGCTCATCGAGCGAATCGTTGATTGAGCAGGTCGGCAAGGTGAAGAATCCGATAAAGCGCTTGGGATATTTCCGGCAAATTGCCGCGACGGCGTTGTTTGCGATCCGCGCAAGGTTACTAGCGCCCTCGCCTTCAAAACGGTCTGCGCCGGGGGCTGGAATGGTCAACACATGGATATCGATCGCCAGCTGATCCATATGGTCTAATCTGTGCTGGATATTCTGCCCCTGGAAGGTCGCCGTATTGATCCGGCATCCGAGCTTTTTATCGTAAAAGTAGGTCATGCCGCTGTGCGGATCGGGCGCTTCCAAAACCACCGCGCCATCGATGCGTTTCATCTCATCGAGGTACGTTTCAGGGTAAATATGAGCCTGAAAATCAATGACCATAATAATGCAGGATAGCTATGAGATACTATGGATTAAAGGCCATACAGCGCTCTGGCGTTGTCGTCAAGAATTTTATTAACGATCTCGGGTGGCACGGCTCCATCTTCTTTGAGCTTGCGCAGCGCTAGGATCTCCGAAGAAGTATCGTTGTGCCCATAATCCGTACCGATAACCAACTGATCTTCGCCGGCATATTTTAGCACGTAAGGGAGATCGTCATCGGTTTGGCAGGCTACGTAGATTCGGTTTTTTCGCAGCACATTTCCCTTGTCCACCTGCTTTCCACTCCGTTCAAACCGTCTGGCAAAATCATGAATCGCATAGGGCACCCATTGCGAGCTCACCTCGATGAAAGCGAACTTAGTCTTGGGAAACTTGTCCGGGATCTCGTGGAAGATCAGGGCGTGGAACGAGCCCACCACCGCGAGTTTGAATTTAGAAAACCCGCATTCGTTGAGGAAAAAATCATGCACCGCGAAGCTTCCCGTAGCCGAGTGCACGCAGACCGGTAAATCCAACCGTCCGGCTTCTTCATAAAGAGGAAAAAAATGAGAGTCGCTCAGACGTTTGTCCCCTTCGAGGCCACGCATGAAGATGCCGCAAGCGCCGTTCTCTTTAGCGAAGCGCGCCTCTTCTAACGCATTTTCCATCGTTAGCAGCGGCAGCACAGCCACCCAACGCAACCGCTCCGGCGCACGCTTCCAGATATCGACGAGCCAGCGGTTGTAGCTCCGGGTGACCGCCAGTTCTAACTCCGGCCGGCGCGTAAAGGGCCGCAAAAAAATCGTCGGATAGAGCACCTGCACATCGACGTCCAGCTCGTCCATGTGCTTCAGGCGGGCGTTGATATCATCCATCTCCCTAGCTTCTTTAGGAGTCTCGTGGCCGACATTTCTCGCCTTCCCAATATACACACTGTCGATCAACCACGACTCACCCCCTGAGCTCGGGTCATTGGGTGTCGCCACGATCCGGGGTTTGTATTGTCGCTCCGACTCCAACAGGTAATCCCAGGTTCGTTCCGTTTCTAAAACGTGGGCATCGGAATCAATAACTGCCATTTCAATCAACCTCCCAATCTCGGTTTAGCCGCTGGTGGCTTGAGCCCGACCCGTTCCGTTTTGGAACCGACGGAGCTATTGCAGCCCTGGCAGGTATAATCATACAACTCGCCGTCCGGCAGCACCAAAAGCAAGCGTTCTCTTACCGGCATCGCCCTGCGGCACTGGTTACAGTAAAGCAACGCCGCGTTGAATTGATCAAAAGACTGCTCCATAAAAAACTCTCAATTCTCACGCCTTGTGTTCGCCATCTGCCGCTTGTCTTGCTTTCGCCTCCTTAATCACCTTTTCCGCCAGATGCGGCGGCAACTCCTCATAGTGAGAAAACTCCATCTGGAATTCTCCCCGCCCGCTGGTAAGCGCTCGCAAGTCGGGAGCGTACTTTAAGACTTCCGACATGGGCACTTTGGATTTAATAACTTGATTGTGCCCTTTCGTATCCATACCGACCACTTTTCCGCGACGGCTGTTCAAATCACCAATCACGTCGCCCATACTTTCGTCAGGGACCGTTATTTCCATGTTCATGATCGGTTCGAGAATCACCGGCTTTGCCTTCTCAACGGCGCTTTTAAAGCCGAGGGACCCGGCGATTTTGAACGCCATGTCCGACGAGTCCACGTCGTGGTAGGAACCGTCGTAGAGCCTTACGCGCACATCCACCATCGGATATCCAGCGATAACCCCTCCGGCCATCGCCTCTTTGATCCCTTTCTCCACTGCTGGGATATAGTTTCGTGGAATCGCGCCACCCACAATCTCATCAACAAACTCAAAACCCTTGCCATGGGGAAGCGGTTCTATCTTGATCCAGGTATCGCCGTACTGTCCCCGGCCGCCGGTTTGCTTTTTTAATCTTCCCTGAGCGCTGGCGCTGGCGCGGATGGTTTCTTTATACGGCACCTTGGGAGCCTTGAGGACGACTTCCGCGCTATATTTGCGCTTCAGCTTTTCGACGATGATCTCGACATGCTGCTGCCCCATGCCCGAAAGGATAAAGTCCCGCGTTTGCTCATCGCGATGAACCTCGATGGTCGGATCTTCTTCCATGATTCTGTGCAAACCCTGGGGCACCTTCTCTTCATCCGCCTTGCTTTTTGGTTCGAGAGCAAAAGAAATAACCGGTGAAAAATGCACCGGCCCTTCATACTGGATCGGCGATTTCTCGTCACAAAGGGTATCGCCGGTAGAGACATCTTTCAGTTTCGCCGCCGCCACGATATCACCGGCGGAAGCTTCTTTGACGATGTCCTGTTTTTTACCCTCGAGACGGAACATGTGGCCGATCTTCTCTTTGACTTGCTTGTTGGGAACATAGCAGACGCCATCCGACGCGATCTTGCCGGAAACGACGCGCATGACGGAGAGCTTTCCCGCAAACGGATCGATGATCGTCTTGAACACGTAGGCGGAAAACGGCGCGGTTGGTTGCTGAGCCCGTTTCTCAACCTCGCCGGTTATCGGGTTCGTGCCTTCTACTTCGTCTTCGTCCAAGGGTGACGGCAAATAGTCAATGACAGCGTCGAGCAATTGCTGAATGCCGATCTGCTTGAGCGCTGAGCCGTAGAGAACGGGATAGAGTTTTCCCTGTCGCGTTTGTTCGCGAATGGCTTTCTTCAGCTCGTCCGTCGACAGCTCTTTACCGTCCAAGTATTTTTCCAGAAGCTCATCGTCAGTTTCCGAAACACTTTCCATCAGTTTTTGGCGCATCTCCTCCGCGGCACCCTTGAGATCAGCCGGAATCTCCCCTTCGGCAAACTTTCCACTGTCTCCTTCATAGAGGTACGCTTTCATAGAAAGCAGATCCACCACTCCTTTGAAGTTCGCCTCGACACCGATGGGCATTTGGAGATGAATCCCTTTGACTTCTAAACCTTCCAACATCGAATCGATACGCTCGGCGACATTGTCTTGCTCATGGTCCATCTTGCTTGCGAAGAAAAGCCGGCTGATCCGGTTATCATTGGCCCTGTCCCACAATCGTTCGGACTCGACCCTAAGGCCCACGGAAGGGTTAAGCACAAACACAGCACCGCCGAAAGCGCGCATGCAATTGATTGAATCCGCCAGGAAAGCGGCGTAACCCGGCGTATCGATCAACTGAAACGGGTGTCTCTTCCATGCCAGCGTATGAAACGCCGTCGAGATCGACACGTAGTGTTTGATTTCTTCCGGCTCATGATCCAATACCGACGTCCCCTCTTGAACCTTCCCCAGCCGTTGGGTCACCCCCGCCGCAAACAGCATCGCTTCCCCTAACGAAGTTTTTCCTGAGCCGCCTTGACCCAGAAGGCCGACGTTACGAAGTTTCTCCAGCTCCGCTGTAGCCATAACTATAGGATCCCTCCTCCGCTTATTTGTGCGCTCTCGCCTTCACTTCTTGTAAGGAATTCCTTTCATGAATGATCCGCAGTCCTTCCAAGGTCAGGAATTCGTCGACTTCACTGATGGTGGAACATTCCGACGCCACCAGAGGAGCCAACCCTCCGGTCGCGACGACTTTGGCCTGAACTCCATTCTCTTTCTGGATACGCTGAACAATACCATCCACGAGACCCACATAGCCGAAAAAGATTCCCGCTTGGATGGAGTTAACGGTATTTTTTCCCACCACTTCCTTTGGTTTGACAATCTCGATTCGCGGCAGTTTCGAAGCGCGTTGGAATAAAGCTTCCAAAGAAATCAACAAGCCCGGCGCGATAGCCCCGCCGATGTATTCGCCCTTTTTCGATATGAAATCCACCGTCGTCGCCGTGCCGAAATCCACCACGATACAGGCGTCGCGATATTTCTCATAGGCCGCAATGCCGTTGACAATGCGATCGGCGCCTACGTCCTTGGGACTATCGTATAAAATGGGCATCCCCGTCTTAATCCCGGGACCGACCATGAGAGGTTCGAGCTCGAAAAACTTGGTGGCCAGTTCTTGGGTAACGCTGACCATCGGCGGGACGACGCACGAGGCGACTATAGAATGAATCTGATTGCACCTGAACCCCTTTGAGGAGATGAGCTGTGAAATGATCACGCCGTATTCGTCAGCCGTCCGTTCCGCTTCGGTCCGAAGACGCCAGTGGGTGACCAGCTTTTTGCCCTGGTAGAGACCAAGAACGATGTTGGTATTGCCGATATCGATCGCCAGAAGCATATTCTTGATTTCAATCTTCCAACGGAAACACGTCGCCAGCAACAATCCGCTGACGCTCTCCTCGGTCGTCCTCTACAATAAGGGCGCCGTCTCGATCTATTCCTTTGGCTGTCCCGATCATGATGTGGTCCGTCATTTCGACTCGAACCCCTTTGCCACGCAGCCCAAAAAAGGCTTCCCAGCGCAGCGCAAGGGAATCAAAACCCACCTCTTCGAGTTCTCCATAGCACCTGTCGAGGTCCTGAATCAATCGCCGCACAAACGCCTCCCGGCTGATGTTGTTTTTGGTGAGAGTTACAATAGACGTCGCACGTTCGCGAATAACCTCAGGCATCAGTGCAACCGGATAATTCAGGTTGACCCCAATGCCAAGAATCACGAATTCAATCCGTTCGGCATCACAAGACGATTCGGTCAAGACTCCCGCTAGTTTTTTACCCCCAACTAAAATATCGTTCGGCCATTTAATCGCGGGAGGGGTACCGATAAATGAGGCAATGGTGTCAGCCAGGGCTACAGCAGCCATCAAGGTAAGCTGCGGAGCATGGACCGGCGGCAGCCGCGGCCGGAGTATGACGGAAAAGTACAGGTTGACGAAAGGCGGAGATACCCAGCTTCTACCTAAGCGGCCGCGACCGCGAGTTTGGGCTTCGGCAATGATAACCGCGCCCTCGCCCGCTCCCTGTTCGGCAAGCCGTCGAGCGTAAGCATTGGTGGAGTCGATTTCCGCAAAGTAGTGGAGATTCGTTCCAAGACGTCGGGTAGCTAAACCGTCCCGGACTTGCTGAAGTTGGAGCGGTCCGTTTATCCGCGCAGTCCCCTGTCTATTGTCCGGTTCAAGAACGCGCATTCATCGTAATCTTCATATTGAAATCAACCACCGGCGCCGAATGGGTCAGCGCACCCGAAGAGATGAAGTCGACGCCCGTCTCGGCCACCTGGCGAATGGTCTCTAGTGTGATGCCGCCTGAAGCCTCGACCCAAGCGCGTTTGTTCACTAATCGAACCGCCTCCGCCATTTGCGCTATCGTCATGTTGTCGAGCATGATCACATCGGCCCCGGCATCGATCGCTTCTTGAACCTGTTTGAGATTTCCAGCTTCGACTTCGATTTTGGCCATGAATGGAGCATGACGTCTCACTGCCTTGACCGCCTCCGCAATCGACCCTGTCGCCTCGATATGGTTGTCCTTCACCAGAGCGGCATCGTATAAGCCGATGCGGTGGTTCGTTCCACCCCCCATGCGCACGGCGTACTTCTCCAACGTCCGAAGTCCGGGTGTCGTTTTTCTCGTATCCAAAACCTTGCAGGGAAGATCTTTAACCGCATCGACATATTTTCGCGTTAGCGTCGCCGTTCCCGATAAACGCTGGAGGAAGTTCAAAGCTGTCCGTTCGGCAAGCAACAACGCGCGAACGGGACCTTCCGCTTCCGCCACAACCTTACCGTTCTTCACTGGGCTGCCATCCTTGGTCAGAAGACGCACCTCCACTTTCGGATCGATAAAATAGAAAATTCGATCCAAGAGCACCAATCCCGCCACAACGCCATCTTTCTTGGCGCGGAACAGCCCCTTGCCCTGACACTCCGCGGAAATAGTCGCCATGGTCGCTAAATCGCCGGCGCCGATGTCTTCATCCAACGAGTCACGAATCAATCGCTCGATCTGGGGACTGACGAGGATATCCATGATACCTAGTTCCTTCCTTACTCAATTTCCCGCAGCCGTTCCAGGCTCAGGTTGAGGGCACGAAGCTTTTCTTCGTGCTGCGTCGATTTTTCCCGCTCTTTCTGAATCACTTCTTCCTTAGCTTTAGATAGAAATTCAGGGTTGGAGAGTTTCTTTTGGATCCGCGAAAGTTCTTCCTCCACTTTGCTGGTTTCCTTAGTCAGCCGGGTGCGTTCTTCATGCAAGTTGATCATATCACCAAGAGGGAGGTAGATCTCGACCGAGCCGACAACTGCCGTCGCCGCGCCCTTTGGCCGCTCGCGGGAAGTCAGATACTCAACTGATCCGACGCGGGCCAGCGTTCGGAGGTAGGGCGCCTGCCCACGCAGAAACGATAAATCGTGATCGGGCCCATGGAAGATCACCTTCACCTCCTTGCCCGGCGGACAGTTCACTTCAGTGCGCAGATTTCTAATCGCGCGAATAATATTCATTAGAAACTCCATCTTCTTCTCGATTTCTTCATCGATCCAACCTGTCTCAAGGCGAGGATAAGACTCCAACATCACGCTCTTACCAGGGCCTGTTCGTTGGGGTCCTTCTAACACCTGCCAGATTTCTTCAGTGACGAACGGCATGATCGGATGAAGCAACAACAAGATTTGCTCTAAGATCTCTACCAACAACCGCTGACTTTGCTTGGGATCTGAGCCAATAGTTCCATTCAGGGATAGCTTGCTCATCTCGATGTACCAGTCACAGAACTCATGCCAGGTGAATTGGTACAGAATGTTGGCGTAATCATTGAACCGGTACGCCGCGATCGCTTTTCGTGCTTCAGCGATGGTCGCCGTAAGACGCGAACGAATCCAAAGGTCCGCGAACTGCAGGTCGCCACTCGCAAGAAAACGTCGATGGACCCCTTGCCTGTCCGAATACTCGCCCAGGTTCATCAACACAAACCGCGCGGCATTCCAGAGTTTGTTCACGAAATTTTGGTAGCCGGCGATGCGATCCTCGGCCAGTTTGATGTCGCGACCCATGGCGGCCATAGCTGTCAAAGTAAACCGGAAAGCATCGGTGCCGTATTGTTGCATGACGTCGAGAGGGTCGATGACGTTCCCTTTCGATTTGGACATCTTCTGCCCTTCTTCGTCACGCACTAGTGCATGAATGTAAACGTCCCGAAATGGGACATCATCCATGAACTTGAGCCCCATCATGATCATCCGCGCCACCCAGAAAAACAAAATATCGAAACCCGTGACCAAGGAGGATGTCGGGTAGAAGCTCTTGAGATCGTTGGTCTCTTTCGGCCAGCCGAGGGTTGAAAATGGCCATAGGCCGGAAGAAAACCAGGTATCCAAAACGTCGGGATCCTGAAGTAATTCTTTTCCCCCGCATCTCGGACAACTGCTTGGTGCCTGCCGAGCGACAATGGGCTGGGCGTCCTTCGTAAGAATATATTCCCCTTGGTTCCCGCGAATGACGTTTCCTGAATCGCAAGCGACGCAATACCAAGCCGGTATCTGATGCCCCCACCAAATCTGGCGCGAAATACACCAATCTTTGATATTTTCCATCCACGCAAAATAGGAATTACTCCAACCTTCCGGGATGATCCGAAGCTTGCCTTCCCGTACCCCTCGGATCGCCGGTTCCGCTAATGGTTTGATCTTCACGAACCATTGCGGCGTCAAATAAGGCTCGACTACGGTCTGGCAGCGGTAACAACGGCCCACGGCATGACGGTACGGTTCGACTTTTTCCAGAAAGCCTCTTTCTTTCAGGTCGGCGACGATCAACTTCCTCGCCTCAAATCGATCTTTCGAGTTGTAACGGTTGATCCAATCTCCTTTTTCACCGCGGGAAGTAAACGCAGAACCATCGACTCTCGCATCGGCGTCAAAGATGCTGATTCGGTCCAGTCCAAAGCGTTCACCGATCTCAAAATCATTAAAGTCGTGCCCGGGCGTAATTTTCAGCGCTCCGGTTCCGAATGTCTGATCAACATAGGGATCCAAGAGCAGCGGCACTACACGATCCGTAATCGGCAAGCGAATCTTTCTGCCAGCGAAAACTTGATAGCGCTTGTCTTCCGGATGCACCGCCACCGCGGTATCGCCAAGCATCGTTTCCGGCCGGGTGGTCGCAACGATCAGCGCTTCCGACGGGTCGTCCGCAAGCGGATATCGGATGTACCAAAGGCTGGCGTCCGATTCCTCATGAATGACTTCAATGTCGGCCAACGCCGTCTTGCAGCGCGGACACCAGTTGATGAGTCGCTGCGCTCGGTAGAGCAGGCCATCTTCCCAGAGGCGAACGAAAGCTTCGTGCACGGCAAGAGAAAGCCCCTCGTCCATGGTAAAGCGCTCGTGCTCCCAATCGCAGGAGACGCCGAGCGCCTTGAGTTGATGCAGGATCGTGCTCCCCGCTTCTTTTTTCCACTCCCAGACTCTGGCGATGAACTCATCCCGTCCCACTTGTGCTCGGCTTAGCCCTTGAGCCGCCAAACGGCGCTCGACGACGTTCTGGGTGGCGATACCGGCATGGTCCGTCCCCGGAACCCAGAGCACTCGATAGCCATCCATTCTCTTGTAACGGCAGAGGATATCCTGGAGCGTGTTGTTAAGCGCATGGCCCATATGCAAAGACCCGGTCACATTCGGTGGCGGAATGACCATGGAAAAATACGGAGCGTCCCCTTCGGCGGGCTTAAATGCCCCCGACTGCACCCAATGGGCATACCATTTGGATTCAACATTCTTGTGATCGTAGGCCTTCGCTAGCTGCATGTCATTGCTTCGTTTTTGTCGGTTGCTTTTTTTTTCTGCGCTCCGGTGGCTCTGCTACGACATCAACCAACTCAATGACTTGTGGACCCGTGACCTGAGACGCCGCAGCAGTCCTTGCTTCCTTCGTCGTCATTCGCTCCTTCACCGCTATACTCGTGATACCATTTTGCTTTAAGGACGACATGCCAAGACACTTTGCGACAACTGATTGCAAAGCGTCCTTCTGAATCGGTCGGGTAAGCACCACGAGTTGGTCATAAGCATGGGCTCGGTCGCTTCCGGTATCGTCGATCCAAATCGTCGGGACCTTCCATCCCTGCACTGTACGGATGAGCTGACTGCGCGAGTTGCTCGTCTCGCCCAGCGCCGCCGAATCAATGATGACCAAGTCGAACTCCTTCGCTATCGCCGCATTGCTGTCCGACAGGAAGGTAGCCGTTTGAACTTCATGGTCCGGGAAAAGCGCCAGAATAATCGCTTGCCGTAATATATTCCGCGGTTCAACAACCAGGATCCTACTCATGCGCTACGCAAACCTCGGTCTATCTTGACAACCCTACGACCCCAAGTTACATAAGAATACGAAGGACAACGAGCATTGATCCCGATGCGAAAGTGGCGGAATTGGTAGACGCGCAGGATTCAGGATCCTGTGGGGTAACACCCGTAGGGGTTCGACTCCCCTCTTTCGCACCAGATAAAATTTAGCACACAAGCCTCGCTTTCTCTAACGTCTACATTCTTTCTTAATCGAACTGTAGATGCCGAGATTTGCCTATCGTCCGCTTGCGCACGTCCGGTCGCCATCGATGGGCGATGGAGCAGATTGAGCTAATTCTCAGTGCCAAAAAAACCCAAACGATCGCTTAGATTACTCGGTAGAATGACGCAGTGAAAACGATGAAACCATCGAGGGTTTTTTGCTGATATTTCTTTTGATTTTAGCAGCGAGCGCGTGCTCCAAAGAATCAGAGCAGTCGGGTCAAAATCCGGACTGGAAAAGAGGCAGGGCTGTTTACGTTGCCAACTGTGTTGCATGTCATAACAGCGATCCGTCAAAAGATGGCCCCATCGGCCCCGCCCTCAAGGGTTCACCGCCAGAATTGATTGAATATCGAGTTCTACGCACACAATACCCCCCCGGATATAAACCCAAACGACATACCCAGGTCATGCCCACATTCCCGTTCCTCAAAACCGAGATTCCCTATCTCGTCGCCTACCTGCGTTGACAGGTTACCTTAAAAGACCTAGCGCCAAGACAAAGAAGATTCCCGTTAGCAAGAAACCCACCCACAGAGCGCCGGAAACGGAGTCCAAGGGTTTTTTGGTAGCGCCTTGGGTTCCGACCAACGCGTTATACTCCACTGCAGCGATAATAATAAGAGTGATCAACCAGAAAAGACCTTGGGCAGGGGATGGTCCCACCAGTCCGGGATAATGCATCGCGGCCCCCATGAAAAAGAGCATGGGGATGGAGAACACCGTATTTGTCCTCGACGTGAGCCCGGCGCGCCGCCCCGCACCCGCGGCAGCAGGTAATGGCTGCCCTCCCTGCGCTGCTTGATTAGCCGATGCGATGACGATCTGTTGATTTGGCCAAATCACAAGCCAGACGTTTAAAAACATGATGGTTCCCAGCAAACCGCCCAGGTTAATCGTAATGCCATATTGAGAACTGAAAAAGGCTTCCCCCCCCATTTGGTGCAAGCGGATTAAATACATCAAAAGACCCGCGAGAAAAGTCACCATGGCACCCCAGCGAAACCACCATAATGCGCGCGGTACAAGTTTCTGGATCGCCCCCGTTCTTACGGGCGCTTCCGTTTCGGCGAAGAACGGAGTCTGGACGAAATTGAAATAGTACAGAATTCCAATCCACGTAATACCCGCCAAGAAATGAATCCACCGAAGAAAAAAATGAAGGACTTCCATAGCTCTCCCCTCCTTCTACCCCTGACGATCTTTCAAAGGGATTAAACAGTTAACGATTTGGCTTTTTATATATTAGTGGATGCTCATTTTTGTCAAGGAAAAAACGCGTCTTGGTTGCGCTGCGCGATTCGAAACGTCGATTAGGATTTATACTATTAGCCACCGCAGCCTATGCGCTACGGCGCTTAAAGATAAGCTTGACCTGACTATAGAACTATGCCATTTTGCGTGCTATCTTTTGTCTCGGCTTCATGGAGTTCTTCTGATTCGTGAAACAAAAAGTAAGGCCGTGAAACCTATCGTCGCTGCAGCTCCTGAAGCTCGCCGCCGAATTCCCTCACTCGATAGCGCGAGCGATCCTTTCAGCTTCGTGACCGATGAACTGCAACTTGTCGAGGAGAATTTGCTTCGCGCCATCCGTTCGCGCGAACAAACCCTCACAGATATTGCGGGCCATTTGATTTGCGGCGGCGGCAAAAGAGTTCGGCCCATGGTGACTCTTTTGGCTTTTCTTGCTTTCGGTGGAAAAAGAACACAGGACATCGTCGATATCGCGACCGCAATAGAGCTCATTCACACCGCAACATTGCTCCACGACGACATCATTGACCGGGCGGACACCCGGCGCGGCAAAGAGTCTGCCTACAGGAAATTCGGACTCAAAAACACGTTAGTAGCTGGCGATTTTCTTTTCATTAAAGCATTTGAGTTCGCGGGAAAATTCGATGAGACCGTTGTCGAATGGACAGCGGATGCCTGCGCGCTGCTAACCGAGGGGGAAACACTTCAAGGTTACTTCAATCGTAATCGTGCCGTCACTGTGGACGACTATGTCGAAATCGCAAAACGCAAAACCGCCTCCCTATTTGAAACGGGCGCCAAAGTGGGAGCTTATCTTGCCGGCGCCAATTCCGCATCAGTGGAAGAAACCCATCGCTACGGCCTCAACATGGGTATCGCCTTTCAAATGGTTGATGATATTCTCGATGTCGTAGGCCAGATCGAGCTCCTCGGAAAGCCGACTGGCATGGATTTGCGAGACGGTAATCCTTCGCTGCCAATCATCTTGGCGCTTAAAGCAGAGCAGACCGCCGTTTGTGAAGCCTTTCAGACCGCGCAACCCACAGAAGCACTGGTTACGGCGGCCCTTAATGCCATCAAATCGGGGCCCATTATCCAAGAGGCCAAATCCATATCGCGGGGATATGCTGAAGAAGCGCTCAAGTCAATCAGGAAGTTTCCTCCTTCCCTCTACCGCAATGGGCTCAAGACGCTTGTCCAATTGATTATCGATCGAGACTTTTGAGTCTTTACAACACGGCAATTATCCTCTGCTTTCGCGTGTTGTTTCAATTCTAACACTGGTGATGTCATCCCTCGACAATCCACGCGATCGCGCGATTCAAGCAATGTTCGACAGGATCGCCGGGCGCTATGATATCCTGAATCGCATTATCAGTCTTCGCCTGGACAACACGTGGAGAAGCAAAGCGATAAAAGAGGTTCTACGAAGCGGCGATCAGGTGATCTTGGATCTAGGCGCCGGGACGGGTGATCTCACTTTCACCGCAGCCAAGAAGATCAAGGGTGGTGCCCGAATCGTTGGACTGGATTTTTCCCTGGAAATGTTAAAGCTAGCGCGGTCAAAGCAAAACAGCGCGAAAAATGGTGAGAAGACGTGTTTTATCCAGGGCAGCGCAACATTTTCGCCGTTCAAGGACTGCGCTTTTGATGGGGTCATGACCGCGTTTGTATTGCGCAACGTGTCCGACCTTTCTCTGTTCTTTGCTCACGCCTTCAGAGTCCTAAAGAACGGCGGAAGATTCGTGTCTTTAGATATGTTTCCACTAAGGAAGACCTGGTTCGCAGCGTTTTACTCGCTGTATTTCTACCGCTTAGTCCCATGGATCGGCGGACTCCTGGCCCATGATCGCGTCGCGTACAGATATTTGGCCGAATCGGTCGAGAGTTTTCATCCGCCGGAGAGAGTTGCGGAGCTTCTCGAACAAGCGGGCTTCAAGCAAGTAACTATTCGAAAGTTTCTCAACGGGGCAGTTTGCATGCACGTGGCCGAAAAAACCAACCCATAGCCACGTCCATCGTAAGACCATGCGGACTTTTTCCAGCAGTTTTCTCCTGTTTTTCTATCAGATCGCATTGGGAGGTCTCTTCGGACTGTCAGCTACGCCGTTTCACGAACTCGAAAGAGCGTTCTACAAATCAACGGCCGGTGTTTTGTTTGTGATAGCTGTACTGGGGTTCTGGGGAAAGAGCCACCTGTATTGGCAGAACATCTCCGCCGAAAATAGCTTTGCGACTGCCGCCGAGATCTTACTTTATGCCTTGTTTGTGATTTCTTTCGCCGCCTATATGATCTCTCTCTGGGGTGAAAACCAGACATTCAGAGCGCGGAGTTTTGCATCTTGCGTGCTCTGCGGCACGACCGGACTCATTTTCAGCGCTCACGGCTTTTACCAGGCTCCTTTCTGGTCCTTCGAAACTTTCGTTTACCCTATTGCCTTCTTTTTGTCCGCTCTACTCCTTGGAACGGTCACCGTGGGTATGCTCCTCGGCCATTGGTACCTCATTGATACGGGTCAGAGCCTCGATCCATTTATCCGCATATACAAATTTTTCGTCGTCGCGCTGGTCGTGCAAACGATCTTTCTGCTCATGTCGCTGATCGTACTTTATAACTTCGGTGTTTCGGAAAGCGGCCTAGAACGTTTGTGGACGGATCATCGTACGCTCTTCCTCACACGAGTCATCTCAGGCCAAGTCGCCCCCTTGATTTTGTCCTGGATGATCTGGCGAACACTGGTGATCCCGCACACCATGGCCGCGACGGGTCTGTTTTACATCGCCCTACTAGGCGTCTTCGTTGGAGAAATTTTAGGAAAGCAGATCTTGGCGCTGACCTCGCTACCGTTCTAACCGTAGCAACTAGCCAGCCGATCGAGGATAGGTCTTAATCTTCGTAATCCGTAAGCCGCCCGAAGTCCATCCGAGATCATAGCCAATCCGCTCCCCTTCCCGGAGATCGAGGGGCGTCTTTGCCTCACCGGAAAGAATGACCAGATCATATGAGAAACGAACTTCTCGCCCGCTCTCCGTCCGAACCACTCCCATATTGTTAGATGGGAAGAGCTTAACTATCACACCGTGGTGGTAGTAATCCTCTCCGAGCGGCGGCGGCGGATTATCCTGACTATCACTGATGATCATAGCTGAACATTGGGGGAACGCACTAACGCATCAATGGCTTTTGTCTCGCTATTCGCCCCTGCAGTTCCATCAAGCCATCCAGAACCGCCTCGGGTCGTGGAGGACATCCAGGGACGTACACGTCAACGGGAATGATACGATCAATTCCCTGAACCGTCGCATAGTTATCGTAAAAGCCACCGCTTGCGGCACAAGCACCAAACGCCATTACCCACTTGGGCTCAGACATTTGCTCGTAGACACGCTTCAAGACCGGGGAAAGTTTGTGATTTACCGTCCCTATAACCATCAATAGGTCAGCCTGTCTCGGGCTGAAGCGCGGCAAAAGCGCGCCGAAACGGTCGATATCGTACGGAGACATGGATAGAGACATGTATTCCATCGCGCAGCAAGCGGTCGCGAAAGGGTACGGAAACAGTGAATACTTCCGCGCCCAACCAACAGCCTTGTCCAAACGAGTCAGCACAACAGAATCCGCCAGGAGTTTCTCTGGACCCATTTTTGATTCAACCGAGTAGTTCTCAGGTTGCATGACTTCCCGCCCGCGCAATTAGAACTTACGCTACTACTTTCCCTTCAGCTAAACAATAATGGCCGGCTGGTGTCAAACGTCAGCAGCAGCACGCACGCAACAAAGTCAAAGCTTTACCACGTTTATGGCCTGCGGCCCCTTTTCTCCCTGTGCGATTTCAAATTCCACCGACTGACCTTCATTTAAGGTTTTGAATCCGTCCCCTTGGATCGCCGTGTAGTGAACAAAAACATCACCACCGCCCTCTTTCTCGATAAAACCATATCCCTTGGAGTTGTTAAACCATTTTACTTTTCCAGTTGCCATTGCTTAGAACCTCCCTGTTCACGTTGCTTCAACACCGATGCGATGCAAAGTCGAATCCCGCAGTCGCGCGCTCCGCGAGCCCTAGCGACGCACACTCTCCCCGCGCAATTGCGGTGACGGTCCGGAAACCGACCAAGATTCAAATTTTTCAATTCGATGCAAATCTGGACGATTCTTTCTGTAGGGACGGACATTAGATAAAGCTGCGTATTGTTGTCAAGACAAAATTTTCTGTCGCTCCGTAAGCATTCTGCGCTACTTTTCGTTTGACGGACCCATGGCGGTAGCGTCGCAGAGCTATCTCTATGCCGCGACACTCGCTGCGCTGATGGAGAAGCCTCATTATTGAGGCCACTGGATGACGCGAGCATTGGTAATGCTCGGTGCTTGGAAGCGGTTGTCCTCTCCCTCTCGTATGCTCCCGTAATGCCCTTCAAAGCCTCCAATTGGCGACTTATCAAAACCGCCTGGGGTTGATTTTTCCGTCGCCCTGGGGGTGCCTAATGACATTTGCCTATTCTTTGAGCAACCTCTAACCGGCTGAATCCAATAGTAAAATTCACTCGAGCCGGTCATTTACTGAACGAAAACGATTTTATATTGACTTTGGGTGTTTTTTTCATTATAAATGGCTTAGTTAGCGTTTTGGATGATCGCGTATTCCCTTGCTCTTAAAGAGGTTTTTTTGCGTTAGTGGTGCGTGACCTAAAGGGCGACCGGATGGCCATTTACACTGAAATCACGAAAAAGGATGCGACGAAGATCGTCGAAGAGTTCGCTCTAGGTGATCTCGTATCCTCTTCTGGAATCAAGAACGGTTCGGTCAATACGCACTACCTGCTGGAAACCAAACGGGGGCGATTTTTCGCTAAGATCGACGAAGTCAAAAGCGAACTTGAAGTAAAACAGGAGTTGGATCTGCTGTTTCACCTCAGGAAACAAGGTTTCCCTTGTCTGCAGCCGCTAAAAACGAAAACGGGAAGGTACTATATTGAGTTCAGGGGTAAATGCCTCACTGTTAGTCGGCACCTGGACGGAATAGAACTCCCAATCGAGTCTCTTACCGGGAGCCATTTAGGAATTCTCGGCCACACATTGGCCAACTTACATCTAATCGGAAGAAGCTACAAAAAGGGGATCGATAATCGCTTTGGATTCAGCAGAATCGTGGCAATTTACCGCGAGGTACGTCGGCAACTCCCGTCTCACTTGAGAAACATTGTTCGGGTCTTAGATGACGAGTTCTCCTACCTCGAGAATTACCTCGACAATAACCTGCCCAAAGGAATTATTCACGGAGATTTTTTCCCGGATAATGTGAAGTTCAAAGGCAGCCGGTTGGTGGGGGTGGTGGACTTTGAAGCCGCATGCAGGGGTAAGCTCATCTACGACCTAGCCACGGCGGTTAATGCCCTCTGTTTCGTTGACCAGCGTTACCGCATTGATCGTTTCGAAGCGTTGATTTCCGGCTATGAAAGTCTCCGACCTCTCTCTCTGCCGGAGTGGGACTCGTTTCCCAATGAGCTACGTTTTTCCGCCTTGCGGTTCACGGTGACGCGAATTAAAGATTTCTATCTCAGAAAAACAGATGACAACCAGCGGGTTTACAAAGACTTCAAGGAGTTTTACGATCGGCTGTTGGTGCTTAGACGGGAAAAAAGTGGCGGTATGGAAGACATACTACTTGCTATGGCAACCGGCTATGATTACCGCAAATACCAGAAATCGAAGCCTTCCAAATAGCCGTCTATCCAAGGTTAGGTATTCACGACCCTGCATTATCGGTTCTGCTTAAGCCACTCAGTGTGCTCATTTTCTTCTGAGCATCGCGACGGATAAGACGAATCAGGGACCATAACATCAGCAGGAGCCCGCAAAGAAACAAGGTTCGTCCGCCGGTCAAAACGACATAAAAGAAGTTAAGTTTCACTCTCGCCGCGTTGTATTTTTCCCTGTCCTCGTTGATGCGGCGAAGCACCTCTTCGTTTTTCTGATGATCGAGCTCCTGAAAGCTCCTGTAGGATTCTTCTAAGCCAGTTTGTCCAGTTCGGTGTAACAGGTTCTGATATTTAGTTGTCTCAACTGCGCCCACTATCCAGTTTCCAATTCCTAGTACAAAACAGACAATCCCTGACATGAGCAGATAACTCGAATAGATGTCACGTGCCTTCATTTCACTACTCGTGTAACAGAATTCCCGGTTAGGGTCAATTTTGCCTAGCTTGACACATCGCGGCTACTGCGGTACGGTCACGGTCAATAGTATCTGGACACCTTATCCAGAGTGGTGGAGGGAGCGGCCCTTCGAAGCCACAGCAACCGGTTCCCGAAAAAGGAACGCTGGTGCTAATTCCTGCCTCCCGGTAACTCGGGGGAAAAGATAAGGTGAGGTTAAGCCTCTTCTTATCTTTTCTTTGAGCTAGGAAGAGGTTTTTTTTTGCGGAAGTTAACTTTGAACACTCGCCTGACAAGAGACCAAATCGAGCGCTATAGCAGGCAGATCATGATCCCCGATCTCGGCGGTCGGGGACAGATCCGGCTTCGGCAATCTCGCGTTCTAATCATAGGGGCGGGTGGCCTGGGCTCACCGGCCGCCCTCTACTTAGGAGCTGCGGGCGTCGGGGCTCTCGGCCTAGTTGATCCTGATCGGGTGGAATTGTCGAATCTACAGCGCCAAATCCTCCACACCACGCTTGACCTCAGCCACCAGAAGGTAGAATCAGCCAAGGATAAACTAAGCAAGCTCAACCCTGAGGTTGAAGTCGTCATCTATCCCGTTCGGCTTGAAGCAGACAACGCCGCCACCATCTTTTCCGGTTATGATTTTATCGTTGACGGCAGCGACAATTTTCCCACCAAATTTTTGGTTAACGATATCGCCGTGAGTATGGACATTGCTTTTTCTCACGCTGGAATCGTCCGGCTGCAAGGACAAACGATGACAGTCGTGCCTCGGAAGAGCGCCTGCTATCGTTGTCTCTTCAGAGAGCCACCTCCTCCCGAAGAAATATTGAATTGCCAGCAAGCCGGTATACTCGGAGCCGTTGCCGGGACCGTGGGTTCGATCCAAGCAACCGAAGCGATCAAGTATCTTGCCGGCTTTGAGGAAGGATTGCTGACCGATCGATTGCTGACCTACGACGCAAAATCCATGACGTTTCATATGGTAGACGTAAACCGAGACGTTCATTGCGCCGCCTGTGGTGTCGAACGAGTCGCAAGGTCAAGCCTTTCTTAAAGCACCCAAAACTCAAACAACGAAAGGGATAATTATGAGCTTCGTCAGAGGGCTTCAGTGCAGAGAATGCGGACAGGAATACCCGAAGGAGCCGCTTCACGTGTGCGAAACTTGCTTCGGCCCTCTGGAAATTGTCTATGATTATGACGCCATAAAAAAATCCATCAGCCGTGAAAAAATCGCGTCCCGTGACAAAAACCTGTGGCGCTATCGCGAACTACTTCCCATCGATGGAGAACCGCAGGCGGGTCTCTATTCGGGTTTTACCCCTCTCGTCCGTGCCCGCCGCCTCGGCGAAGCATTGGGCGTCAAAGAACTCTACATCAAAGATGATTCAGTGAATCACCCCACTTTTTCGTACAAAGATCGCGTTGTTGCTGTGGCGATATCAAAAGCCATAGAGTTCGGATTTGACACCGTGTCCTGCGCGTCGACTGGAAATCTCGCCAATGCAGTCGCGGCCCACGCGGCGAGAGCTGGTTTGAACTGCTATGTTTTTATCCCCGACGGGCTAGAACAAGGGAAGATTATCGGCTCCGCCATTTATGGACCCAAGACCATCGCGATCAAAGGAAACTACGACGACGTCAATCGACTCTGCAGTGAGATCGGCGACAAATACGGCTGGGCCTTTGTCAACGTCAATTTGCGGCCCTACTACTCCGAAGGCGCCAAGACCCATGGCTTCGAGGTGGCGGAGCAGCTCGGTTGGAAGCTGCCCCGACACATCGTCGTTGCATCCGCCGGTGGGACGATCCTGCCCAAGCTCTCGAAGGGTTTCAAAGAACTCGTCAAAGTCGGTCTGGTCGAAGACACCGGCTACAAGATCTATTCTGCTCAAGCCGCCGGCTGCGCCCCGATTATCAACGCGCTACAGAAAGGAACTGATTTGATCAGTCCGGTAAAGCCAAACACAATCGCGAGCTCCATCGCAATTGGAAATCCGGCTGATGGCTATTATGTCCTTCAAGCTGTGCGGGAATCAGGCGGATGGGGTGAAAGTGTAACCGACGAGGAAATTCTCGAAGCTATCCATCTCTTGGCTCAAACTGAGGGAATATTTACCGAGCCTGCCGGGGGGACCGAAGTGGCTGTAACTAAGAAACTCATCCAAAACGGCAACATTCCCCGGCAGGAGTCTATCGTCATCAGCATCACCGGCAACGGCTACAAAACTCTGGAAGCTGTCGCCGGCAGCGTCGAAAAGCCATTGACGATCACGGCAACTCTGGAAAACTTCGATGCACTCTACCAACAGCTTAATCCGACGGTGACAGCAAAAGCCGCAAGCGGTTGAAATTCACTGGTCTATCGAGTGACGGTGTCAGCATCGCTCCATTTCTTGCAAGGATCGTGGCAAGAGTCTATCTTAGTTAGAAAGCTATCAGCTAATGTTTTTTCTATAGATCCGAAGGAGGTAGTTTTATGTCAGTGCGAGTTCGTGTCCCGACCCCGCTGAGAAAATTCACTCAGGGCGTCGATGAGGTTAGCGCGCAGGGCGCCAATATTAAAGCACTCGTGGAAGATCTCGAGAAGAATTTTCCCGGCATCAAGGAACGGATCTGCGATGAAACCGGAAAGATCCGCCGTTTCGTCAACGTTTACGTCAACGGCGATGACATCCGTTTTTTGCAGAACCTGGAAACCGCGCTAAAAGAGGGCGATAATATTTCTATCGTCCCGGCCATTGCCGGGGGCTGCTAATTTCTTACTGAGAGCGACGATGGCACGAGCCACACCTAATCTCCGATTGGTTTCGGTCCCGTCTGCGGAGCCGAAGAGAGCCGAATCCGTCCTAGATCTGATCGGCAATACCCCTTTACTGGAACTCCGAAAGCTTCCGGCAGGGCTGCCGGCCAGCGTGCGAATTTTTGCTAAATTGGAGGGATTCAATCCGGGCGGATCGGTTAAGGATCGACCGGCGCTGCGGATGGTCCAAGAGGGCATCCGTACGGGAAGACTTAGACCGGACAAGACAATTTTAGACTCCAGCTCGGGAAACACCGGGATCGCGCTTGCCCTGATCGGTCGCGTGCTCGGTTACCCGGTGGAGTTAGTTATTCCGGAGAACGTGAGCAGGGAACGGAAGCAAATCATCCATGCTTACGGCGCAAAGATCATCTATAGTGATCCTTTGGAAGGTTCCGACGGCGCCATTCGGCTATGCAGAAAAATCCTCCAAGAAAATCCCGATCGCTATTTCAAGCCGGATCAGTACTTTAATCCGATGAATCCTCAGGCTCATTATGAAACTACGGGTCCAGAGATCTATCGGCAAACTCAGCAAAACATTACCCATTTCGTTGGGGGGATCGGCACCGGCGGAACCATCATGGGCATAGGCCGATATCTCAAGGAAAGGAATCCAAGCATTAAAATTATCGCCGTGGAACCCGACGATGCGCTTCATGGCCTCGAAGGCCTCAAGCACATGGCCAGTTCAATTGTCCCCGGCATTTACCACGAAGAAGAATTGGACGACAAGATCTCGGTTTCCACCGAAGACGCTTACGCGATGGTTTATCGTTTGAGTCAAGAAGAGGGAATTCTGGTTGGCCAGTCGTCGGGCGCGGCCATGTTTGCGTCTTTGAAGCTCGCACGCAAGCTTCACGACGCCACGCTAGTTACGGTATTCCCCGATTTCGGCGATAAATATCTCAGCACAAATCTCTGGGTCGGCTGGCGCGATCGGATGGCGGTGGGAAATCTAACATTCTCCATTTAGACCCGCTGAAGAGAGCCTGGTGCGGATCAGGGCAAAGACTATTGAGCGGTCGCTGAAATAGATAAAACCAAGGCCCCGCCTTCGTGCGGCGGTCCTCCGAGTAGGAAATTTCCCCCATTATTCAGGCGGACGGTAGTATCGACGACAGGCTTGTCTCCGTGCTGCAAACGTACCTTCAAGGCGAGCTGTTTGTTCCGAAACTCCTGAGGTGTTACCGTTAGAGAACGGCCACCCGGAATCTCAAATACGGCGTTTCCTTGCCAAGCCACATTCTGTGTTTCCTCTTTCAGCAGCCGGTAAGAGCGATATTTCATCACCTTCAGCTGATTTTTCATCGTATTGAGTTTGGGGTCGATTTCATCGCTTTGATTGTTGGCCAAAATTGTCCCGATCTTGACGCGGACCGTCTGGGGATTATTTTCCGCGGCATTTACCGAATAAGCCCCTGCGAGGCAAATCAGACAACTAAAAAGAAGGGCTCGTTTCAGTATTCTCCCCAGAAGACTCATCTTCACCTTCTTGATTTTGATACAACCAAATGACAGTAGTTTTTGTTTCGTCTTCACGCAGCAGCGCAACATTCCGTCCGTGAGCGTCAATAGATTCGACCGCCGCAAAGTTGTTGCGTTGCGACCCTAGCTTCCAAAATGAATCCAACGCGAACACACCGAGTAGAACAACGATGACTGCGGGGACAGTCCAAGCAAGTCCCGGCGCGGCAAATGTAGACCGCGCCCATTCCATGATTTCTTCCTGCCAACTCCGCTTTTTTGTAATCCGTTCTCGGACCCCAGCCCAGAAAGGCTCGAAGGCGATCCGCGGTACATTGGACACCAAAAGGCTCTTCAGCGAGGACTGCAGTTTTTCCAATTGACGCCGCTCTCCGTCACACGGTGCGCAGCTTTCAAGGTGCACGCGAATGATTTCGGCGTCAGATGCGCTTAACTGGCCGTCTAGCCATCCACTCAGCGATTCTCTTATTAGCTTACAGTCTCTCATAAAAACGCGCTTAACTTTTCCTGCAGCTTTTTTCTTGCGTAGTGAAGTCGGCTCATGACGGTTCCTTCAGAGCAGCCCAAAATCTCACCGATATCCTTATAGGAAAGACCCTCTACTGTTCTTAGTATGATGACGGCCTTGTGTTCGGGAGTCAAATCGTTTATCGCGGCCGCCAATTTTTCTCTCAGCTCTCGATCGTGAACATCTGAAAATGGGTCCCTGGCAACTTCGTTTTGCTCCTCAAAGAGTCCATCCATCGTCTCCCGAAAATCCAGCGGGTTCCTTTTCTGCCGTCGCTGCGAATCAATCGCCATATTTACCGCGATTCGGTAAAGCCAGGTATAGAAGGAAGACCCGCCTTGAAAGCTCTTAATTTTTCTATAGGCTCGAAAAAAAGTCTCTTGCGCCACATCTAGAGCATCTTCGCGGTTGCGAAGCAATCCGACGATTACAACATAAATTTTTTGGTGGTATCTTGAGACAAGTTCCTGGAAGGCACCTATCTCTCCAGCTTGACACTTCTGGACCAGCTCCCAGTCGCTTGACTCCACAATAGCCTACTTTTTAGACGTCTCCCGGCGAAGTTTTATTCAGCGTTTATCGAGCTAACCAGCCGAGTTACTAAAAGAAACTTGAATTTTTTACGCATTTGCTTACAATCAGACTGATTTTCTTACACTTTTAGTCGCCAGCCTCTCGATCAAACAGAGGACCCATTTATGATTGTTCGTTGTCCGAGTTGCAAGACCACGTACAAAGTCGCCGACGAGCTTGTGAAAGATGCCAAGCCCACGTTCCGTTGTTCCCGGTGCAAGCATATCTTCGAGCTTGAATCGGCCGAGACACCAGAGAGGTCTGTTGACAGCGCCCACGCGGCCGCGAGCCTTTTCTCCAAAACCCAGCAAGAACGGGAATTGAGCTTTACTTTCGCTCCAAAGAAACAAGAAGACGGAGAAGCCCGCGAAGAATCTATCGATTCGCCGAGACAAGATTTCGAATTTCCAGCCAGAAGTGCTGAAGATCAGTCTATGGGCAATGTTGAATCAACGGTCGGTGAACCATTCACTTCTCCTGAACCCGACCCTGGCATCGGAGCCGACAAGGCCCTTGATTCTCCCGAAGGCACTCCACCACAGCTGTCGCCGTCTCAACCACTTCCACTGGCGCGGGAAACAACAGATAACGTTCTATCTCTTGACCCCTACCGTGATCAGCCCGCTTCCACTGTGCCTTTTTTGAGTCTTTTTGGACTCCTCGTTATGTTGTTTGGGTTCGCGACAGCTTTTCATTTGGCCCACCCGAATGTCTCGGAGGGGATCGTGAGGTCGATTCCTTTGGTCGGACCGTCCGTGCTCAAGAACAATCATCTTAAAAATGGCGTTGCGCTCCAATCCCTGCATGCGAGTCATCAGACAATCCAAGGGAACCGGGAGGTCTTGGTGATCACCGGAGTCGCCCAAAATCAAAACCCGGTCGTCATCCGTGAAGTTCGCGTTGCCGGACAACTTTACAATCTAGAGGGAAAACAAATAGAGCAGCAGATCATCTGGATCGGCAATGCCATTTCGCCCAGAATTATCCGCGGTATGACGGTGCAGGATATTTCTGATCTTCAACGACTCAAACCTCTGAAAACTTTTGAAATACCGCCGGGAGACTCGATTCCGTTCACCATCGTCTTCCTGAAATCAACCAAAGAAATAAAAGACTTCAGCTGCGAAGTCCTGACAGCCGAGGGCGAAGCTTAGACGAATCACTCTTTAGGGCTGTTTTTGCCGGGGTTCTGTTTTGGCGTGATATCGATCTCGTCCGACGCTTTGACCGCCTTGCGAAATTTTCTAATGGCGGCGCCGAAACTTTCACCCAGGTCGGGCAACCGACGGTTGAATAGCACCACGACAATGACGAGAACTGCCAGTAACTCACCCATTCCCAGACCGAACATGCATCCCCCTTTTTAACAATCCTAATTGACCCGGCCTTTCATTTGCAACCCATTATTTGCTAAGCATGTGGGTCGTGCAGTAGTATACTTGTGTGGCTTCCCTGAATACTCCCCTGCTACGCTTCTTTGCCGCTTCCCTGACCCTCCATCTCCTCTTGCTGCTGCTGTGGGGGAAGCCTTCGATTCGGGCCAGAGCCCAAGAATCCATCGCTGTTTCTCTCCTCCCCCCCCCACCGCCAGAGGAAAGCAGAGGCAAACCGGCGCCCTCCCCGAGGGAAGCCCCGCGCCGGCCATCAAAGGCACCTCCTGCTGAGATCGCCAAGAAGAACTCGCCGCTCCTACGAGAGAAGACTGCCATCCCGAAAGAGAAGACCGTCGCCCCGCAAGAACTGCCCGCACAAAAAGAGCCCAACCGCGAAGAAGCTCGTCCTCCTGCGCGAGAACAGATTCCGGACAAAGCCATTATCGCCGAGCGGCCTCTGCCGACTCTCAAAGAATTACTTCCGCCGGTGGGTTGGTCAGCCGACGGGAGAGCTGGCGGCGCTAACGGGCCCATCGGGCTCGATACAAAAGATCCGCAGTACGTAACCTATTTTAACAGCATCAAACGGGCCATCGAAGTAGTGTGGCAGTACCCCGAGCTCGCGCTCAGGTATGGACTGCAGGGAAGACTTCTATTGGAGTTTTCCATTCTTGGTAACGGGGACATCGAGAGCGCGAAGATCATTCGCTCCTCGGGGTCCAACTTGCTCGATGATGAAGCCCTGCGCGCCGTTAAGGCCGCCGCCCCATTCGGCCCTATACCGCCGTGGCTTGGCAAGAACCGAATCGATGTCGTTGCCAGCTTTGAGTACTTGGACAACCGTTTAAATTACCGTTTCATGCGTTAAACCGGCGGCAAGTCCGTCTTGCAATCGAACGCGAGACTCGGCGAACTATTCGGCCCCACCCTGCCCAGGGTCCCATCTCAAAATCGGTTTTCTAGCGGCTCTGGCTTCATCGAGACGCTTGACCGGCGTTGAGTGAGGCGCGTTTTTGACGACGTCGGGATTCTCTTTGGCTTCCTGAGCGATAGCGAGCATCGCTTCCACAAACGCGTCTAACATTTCCGGAGTCTCGGTTTCGGTAGGTTCAATCATCAACGCGCCGGAAACAACCAAAGGGAAATAAATCGTCGGTGGATGGAAGCCATAATCCAAGAGACGCTTGGCTATGTCGAGAGTATTGACTCCATATTTGTGCTGTAGCCGATCCGTAAAAATGCATTCGTGCATGCACGGCTCACCATAGGCGATCTGATAGCCCTTTTCCAATTTCTTGCGAATATAGTTCGCGTTGAGCAGCGCCATCCGGCTCGACTCCTCAAGACCCTCCCTGCCTAGAGAGATAATGTAAGTGTAGGCGCGGACCAGTATGCCGAAATTACCAAAGAAGGAGCGCACCCGTCCGATCGACTTCGGATAATTTTCAAGCAACTCGAATTTGTCGTTTTGCTTGACGATCCGGGGCACGGGCAGATATTCAGATAGCCCTTCTTTGACCGCTACGGGCCCTGCGCCCGGACCGCCTCCGCCATGCGGTGTGGAGAACGTCTTATGAAGATTCATGTGAAGTACGTCAACGCCCATGTGACCGGGTTTCGCGACACCCATCAACGCGTTCAAGTTCGCACCGTCGAGATAAACCAAACCTCCCTTCTGATGCACGACTGCAGCGATAGCCTCGATGTCCCTTTCGAAAAGCCCCAGGGTGTTAGGATTGGTAATCATTATGGCGGCAACATCCTCGGCCATCACTTTTGCAACCGTCGCCGTGTCGATTACGCCTCGCGCTGTAGACGAAATTTGAACGACGTCGTAGCCACACAGAGTCGAGCTTGCGGGGTTGGTCCCGTGGGCTGTGTCCGGGACAATAATCTTCTTCCGGGGATTTCCTTTCTCGGTTAGACAGGCGCGAATCAGCATCAGGCCAGTGAGTTCGCCCTGAGCGCCCGCGGATGGCTGCAGGCTAATGCAGTCCATCCCACTAATTTCGATGAGGATTCGTTCGAGATCATAGAGTAGCTCCATAGCCCCTTGCAGAATCTCGATGGGAGCCAGCGGATGAATTTGGGCAAAACCGGGAAGTCGCGCCACCACCTCATTGACCTTCGGATTGTATTTCATGGTGCAGGAACCCAGCGGATAGAACTGGCTCTCGATAGCGAAATTTCGGTGCGAGAGACGGGTAAAATGGCGCAACACCTCCAACTCTCCCAATTCGGGGAATCCAGGGATATCCTCGCGCAGGAACTCCCCGGGAATCGTCGTCTGGCCTTTTTCACGCTCCGCTGGCCAATAAAAACCGCTCCTCCCGGGTGACCCGCTCTCGAAAAGCAATCTCGGGGCACTCGCTTCAGACTGAGGTTTGATCGCCGATGACTCCGACAAGACGTTCGATCTCCTCTCTCTCATTCATTTCCGTTACACAGATGAGCAAGCAGTCATCGAGTTCGGGATACCATTGGCCCAAGGGAACTCCTGGGACAATTCGCGCCGCGGCGCAACGTTGCAAAAGACTTTCCAAGTTTCTCGCACGCAGAACAAATTCGTTAAAGAAAGCGCCGGAGAAACAAGCTTCGAGCTGGGGTCGGCTAACGAGACGATCCCGCGCATCGTGCGCGCGGGATACGTTGACCTCTGCAAGTCGACGTATGCCGCTCTTTCCCAAGAGCGACATAAAGACAGTGGATGCCAGCGTACATAACGTTTGACTGGTACAGATATTGGAAGTCGCCTTTTCGCGGCGGATATGTTGCTCACGAGTGGCGAGGGTCAACACGAATCCACGCCGCCCTTCCGTATCAACAGTCTCTCCCACTAAACGGCCCGGAAGGCTCCGCACGAACTTTTTCTGAGAGGCAAAGAAACCAAACCCCGGGCCGCCCAAGGTCATAGGAACACCCAAACTCTGTCCCTCGCCGACGGCAATATCCGCACCCCATGCTCCCGGGGGCTTTAGCAGTCCTAACGCCAGAGGTTCCGGCGTAACGATAACGAGCTGCGCGCCCTTCCCGGCGCAAGCGGTTTGAATCGGAGCCAGGTTTTCGATGATACCGAAGAAATTCGGATAGCCGACGATGACGCACATTGACTGGTGGTCAAGTTTACGCGTTAACTCTGTCACATCAGTGGCACCGCTGGCGTCAAACGGAATCTCATCCAGCTGCATGTCATCCAAATTTCTCAAGTACGTCGTTATAACCGCGCGATAGTGGGGATGCAGCGCTCTGGACATCAAGACTCGCCGTCGACTCATGGGCTGAATGCGTCGCGACATGAGCACCGCTTCAGCCGCCGCGGATGCCCCGTCATAAACTCCAGCGTTGGATATTTCCATTCCGGTGAGTTGACAGATTAACGTCTGATATTCGAACAGAGCCTGCAGGGTACCCTGGCTGACTTCCGGCTGGTAAGGCGTGTAGGAAGTGGCAAACTCCGAGCGGGAGATGACAGTGTCCACCGCGCTGGGTATGAAATGGTGATAGATCCCGCCCCCCAGAAAAAAGCTCCAGTCCGTTGCGGTTGCGTTATTTGACGCCAACGCGGCCAAACGTCTGCGCACCGCTAGCTCGGTCAAACCGCCAGGCAGCTCGATCTTTGCCCGATTGCGGAGCGTTTCCGGGATGTGCTGATACAGCTCCTCGATGGAACCGATTCCAATAGTGCGGAGCATCTGCTCCTGATCGGAAGGGGTGTGCGGGGTGTAACGCATTCCGTGAAGTTATTTCTCCTCCTCGTCTTCCGCTTCGTCTTCTTCCTCCTCCTCATCCTCGTCTTCCTTTTGCTGCTCGACGTATTCCGCGTATTCCTCTGCAGTCATGAGATCCTTGAGGTCCTCTTCATCCGTCATTTCAACCCGAATCATCCACCCGTCACCGTAAGGATCGTCGTTGATAGTCTCCGGGTTGTCCGGCAGCACATCGTTCACCTCGAGAACCGTTCCGCCGACTGGCGCGTAGACGTCGGAGACGGCTTTAACCGACTCGACGGCTCCGAACGGATCATCCTTAACAACTTTTTCTCCAACCTCCGGCAGTTCCACGTAGACAATATCGCCCAGTTCTTCTTGGGCGAACTCTGTGATGCCAATCGTAGCGGTGTTGCCTTCAACCAGCACCCACTCATGTTCTTTGGAATATTTAAGGCCTTCGGGAAACTCCATCGCTAACCTCCTTACGGATTGCTCAATGGTTATGTCATTACCGCCGGTAGAACGGCAAAGGAACTATCTTGGCGCGCGTTTTTCGCCCACGAATTTCCACTTCAATGGTGTTGTCCAGACAAGCTTCATCGATGGCCACATAGGCGAGGGCAATGGCCTTACCGAGGGTGGGAGATTTCGTGCCACTTGTCACCCGACCGACGGATCTTCCATTCTTGAAGAGAGTATATTCACTGCGCGCAATCCCCGGATCCAAGAGCTCTAGTCCGACGAGTTTGCGCCGGATCCCTTCTTGTTTCTGCTTGAGCAAGACTTCACGCCCCACAAATGGCCCTTTGGCCAACTTCGTCACCCACTCCAAACCCGCTTCCAGCGGTGTTGTTGTATCGTCCAGCTCGTGGCCGTACAAAGGGTAAGCCTTTTCCAGCCGCAGCGTGTCACGGGCACCAAGCCCCGCGGGTTCAAGCCCCATCGGCACCCCACTCGCAAGTAATGTCTTCCACAATCTCTCGGCCTCAACCGAGTCGCAATAGAGCTCAAAGCCATCTTCCCCCGTGTAGCCCGTGCGCGCCACTAGGCAACGGATCGACGACACTTCTCCGAAGGAGAAAAAAAAGGGCGCAATCTCGTTGAGCCGGACTGAGGTCAATGGCTGCAAAATCTTTTCAGCCAGTGGACCTTGCAGGGCCAATTGAGCATAGCGGGAGCTGGCGTTTTCTAACTCGACATTCCCTTCTGCATGTTCCTCAATCCAAGCGAAATCTTTGTCACTGTTCGACGCATTGACACAGATTAAAAAATGGTTGGGCTCAATCTGGTAAAAGATAACGTCATCTACGATCCCGCCCTTTTCGTTCATCAGGAGATTGTACTGGGCCTGCTGCAGTTTCATCCGCGAGACGTCATTGGCTGATATTTTTTGACATAACTCTAACGCACCGGGACCACGAATCACGATTTCGCCCATGTGGCTCACGTCAAAAAGCCCCGCGCGCGTGCGAACCGCCACGTGCTCGTCGATGACACCGCTGTATTGAACCGGCATCTCCCAGCCGGCGAACTCCACCATTTTTGCGCCCGCGCGTCGATGCGCGCCGTAGAGTGGAGTCCTTTTCATTTCTTGCGCCACGCCGTTCTCAAATCCCGACGACCGGTCGATTTACCTTTCGCGCTGGAGAGAGTCCTTGGCTGCTTTTAACGTATTGTAGAGCAGCATGCAGATCGTCATCGGACCGACGCCGCCGGGAACCGGCGTAATCCATGCGGCTCGCTCCTTGGCAGTTTCAAACTCAACATCGCCGGCTAACTTTCCGCTCGGCAACCGATTCACTCCGACGTCGATCACCACGGCACCCGGCTTGACCCAGTCGCCCCGAACCAAACCCGCCTTGCCGATGGCAACCACGAGGATATCGGCACGCGCCACCTCGTCCCGCAGGCTTGCCGTCCGGGAGTGACAAATCGTTACCGTTGCGTGACGTTCGAGCAGCATTAACGCCACCGGTTTGCCTACGATATTGCTACGGCCGACGACCACGGCGTTTTTAGCTTTGGGATCGCAAGCGATTGATTCCAAGAGTTTCATGATTCCCATCGGAGTGCACGGCCTGAAGCCGTCACCACCCAGCACCAGCATACCCTGGCTGACGGGGTGGAAACCATCCACGTCTTTGTGCGGCGAAACCGCTTCGAGAATCTTTTCTGAACGGATATGCGCGGGCAAAGGAAGCTGGACCAGGATGCCATGGACGTTTTTGTCCTTATTGAGACTGTGAACCAGCGTTAGCAGCTCCCGCTCGGATACCGTCGCGGGAAGTAAATGCTCGTAAGATTTGATCCCTACTTCTTTGCACGCTTTTTCCTTGTTCTTCACGTAAATGTGAGACCCTGGGTCATCGCCAACCAGCACCACTCCGAGTCCGGGTACCAACCCCCAACGTCGCTCAAGCCCCTCCACCTCTTCTTTGATTTGCTTCTGCACTTCTTTGGCGACAGCTTTACCGTCTATGATCGATGCCATGATTTACTCCGTACCAAGACTGAAAAACCTATACCGAAAAAAAAAAATTTGTAAAGACGGGACGTTTCTATTTGTACTGGCATGACATGGAGCCATCCAAAGGTCAACCCCCAAAAGTTTGTTTAGCAGCGTCGTTAAATCAATGACCGCAATCAACAAATTCCTCCAACTAAGACTTTAGAATCTTGCGATAAAAAAACAAGTTCGCAGCCGTGTTGACATGAATTATTCACAACGAGGCTTGGCTCGTAAATGACCGAGCCTGGGATGTATCTTTCTCCGCTGGGTTTTGATAAGAAAATGGCAAATTTCAATAGCCACGGATGGAACAGAAAGCGCATGGACAAGCCACGAACACTGGAACAAATCAAAAACGATATTCGTAGCCGAGTGGGCCATCGAGCACCGTTCAATCATGCCGACAAACAAGAAGCCGAGGAAGTTCTTGCCAAGTTGAACAGCGTGGACGGTGAGGCTTGGGCCGCGGTATGGAACGAGTTGGGAGCGCGTTGGGAAGAAAAGGCCCGCAAAGCAGAAGCCGGCGGCAAGCGCGATGAAGCGAAGCAAGCTTACCTCAAATCATACGGCTATTATGGCATAGGCCGACACCCGTTTCCCAGCACCCCCGGTAAACAGCACGCCTATCTCAAAGCCCGCGAGATGCATCTCGCTGCATCGCGCTATTTCGATATCCCACTCGAGCGCATTGCCATTCCCTTCCATGGCAAAGAGATCGTCGGCCATCTGCGCTTGCCGAAGAAAACTCCCGCGCCGCTCGTCATGCACTGGGGTGGCATCGATAATTGGAAAGAAGAGCGCCATACCTTCGCGGAACGGTTCGTCAAAGAAGGATGGGGTTGTCTGGTGCTCGACAGTCCTGGGACGGGTGAGTGCCCCAGCCTCGCATCCCCCGATGCCCATCAGGTCCATGTTGCCGCTCTCGACTATATGATGAAGCGGCGCGAAATCGATCCGGACCGAATCGCGGTGGTCGGCGCCAGCTTCGGCGGCTATTGGGCCACCAAGTTGGCCCATGTTGAACCAAAACGTCTGCGCGCCGTGGTGAATTGGGGCGGCGGCATTCACTTTTTCTTTCAACCCGAGTGGCAAGAGCGCTCGCGCAACGCTGATTCTTACTTGTTTGATCTTATTGAGGCACGGGCCAACCTATTCGGCAAGAAGACCATGGACGAATTGAATCAAGTGATGCCGGCGCTTTCTTTGTTGACTCAAGGCTGGTTGGATAAACCCAGTGCGCCCATGCTATTGGTCAACGGCAAAGAGGACCAACAAGTGCCCCTGGAGGATTTCTATCTGCTACTGGAACATGGCCATCCCAAGACGATCCGCCTCTTCCCGGGTGGCCACATGGGAAATATTCCTTTCGTGTTTGAAACGGTCATCCCTTGGTTGCATCAAAAACTGGATAGGTGACTATGAGTCTTTATCAATTGCAAAAACTCATTTACCACGTCAACCGCGATCCGTCTCATCGTGAACGCTTCCGGCAGGAACCCGCCGCGTTCGTCCAAGGTTATGAACTCAGTGAAGAGGAAAAACGCGCGGTCCTTAACGTCGACGTGCGGAAACTTTACACTCTCGGTGTTCATTCTCTCCTGCTTCGACCCTTCACTTTGACGCACAAAGTTTCCAACGAGGACTACGCCAAAGCCCTGGCAGGATTGGAGTAAAACTATGCCCGTCGTTTTTGCCTGCGCCGCGAGCCATGCTCCGGGCATGACCGCATGGACTGAAGCCGCTCCCAAGGAACAATCCGACAAATTTCTTAGCCGTTACCGAAGGCTGGGCGAGATGCTTGCCGCCTCTAAACCCGATGCCCTGGTCGTGATCACCGTGGAGCACTGGGCGAATTTCTTTCTTAACCATATGCCGGCCTTCTGCATCGGGCGCGCCGACCACTATGAGGGTCCAGTAGAAGAGTGGCTAAGAATTCCCAAAGCGCGCGTTCCCGGCGATGCAAAGTTGAGCGCCGAATTACTCGATGCTTGTCTCGATGGCGGCTTTGACCCAACGTTCTCCGACGAACTCCTCTTCGATCACGCCACTATGTTACCGTTGCATTTTCTCAATCCCAACATGGCTGTTCCAGTGGTACCCGTCATCATCAACACCCTGACGACACCGATGCCGACGCCCAAACGATGCTTTGCCTTTGGGCAGTTTATTGGAAGAGAGCTGGAGGGATCTGAAAAACGCGTCGCGGTTGTTGCCACCGGCGGCCTGTCCCATTGGCCGGGAGAGGCCAAGCATGGAAAGATCAACATTCCCTTCGACAGGAAATTTCTCGAAACGTTGATCTCCGGCGACCGAGCCAAGTTGACTGCGTACTCCCATGAAGAGATCAGTGTTGAAGCCGGTTCTGGAGGCCACGAGATTAGAACATGGATGGCTCTCGCGGGTGCGCTACCCCAATGGAGAGCGGAACTGCTCGCCTACGAGCCGGTCGTGCCCTGGGCGACGGGTTGCGCCCTGGTTGCCTTCCACCGTTCATAAGACGAAGCCGCGTCCCCAGGCAGAAGTCCTGGAGTCTAGCACGACACCGTCGAGGCGTTTGCGACGAAGGTGATGCCACACTTCAGGAGTTGAAAGTACGGCGACACCGTAACTTCGCGGCACATGCCTACCAGGGCTCTCGAACTCAACAAAGCAAAAAGGCCGCTGGCGTCTACGTCAGCGGCCTTTTTGCTTTTCACTGATTTTCGAAGGTGCGATTTACGACGTTACTTCCCACCAATTCTTACTGACATCGCTGAAGATAAAAAACGCCCGCCCGTTCTCCTCTTCCAGCTCCCATAATTCGTTGATCCCGATTTGCTTGCCGTTGGTCGAGAACTCTTTGTGCGCGTCCTCGACTTCCTCGGGGGTTGCTACTTTCAGCGTGAAACGATTCGCCGCCGACAAGTAATCCCGGTGCGTCGTCGGCAACACGACGATATACCAAGGTGTGTCGGGATGTTTAATGTAGGTGGACATGCGTCCACCGCCGACGATCTTGAGTCCCAGTACTTCTTCCAGGAAGCGGTCGTTGATCGCTTTATCATCACAGTTCAGCGTGCCGTGAGTCATCGCTTGCGGAATATAACCCCGACCCGGAAATTGCTCTTCACTGAGCGGTTCTTTCCAGTGCGGGGCGGCGATGGATCTGCCGTGTTTTATGGCGGCGGGATTGTAATATTCAATTTCGAGGTCATTGCCTCCCGGTTCTTTAAAATAAACCGAGTAAGCAAAGTGGGCTTCGTGGGGCTTGGTGACACTCTTAATCTTATACTGGGCTTTGTGATCGGAAAGATATTCGTACGCTTTCGGGATCTCTTTAGAGCTCCCGACCCGGAAGCCATAGTGGTTGGTGTGCGGCTTGTTCGCTGCGCTCGGCCCCCCTTCGTGTACAATCAGGCGCCACTCCGTGTTCGGATGCTTCAACACCGCTTCTTTTTCTTTCCGCTCGACAATTTCCAGCGCCAGCAAATCGGTAAAGATCGGCAGAGTTTCGTCAAGCGTACGGCACTCATAATGCCCGTTGATAAGTCCTACCGGCTTAAGCATCGTTTGCCCCCCAAATGCTATGATATTCACACGTTCCAATCTCATTATTAAGAAAAAGCCTCATTCATGTCAATCACCCATTAGCGGACCTTGGGCGTCTTGTGCACTTTGCGCCCTCGTGCGAGACGGCGGCTTGCGCCCGTGCCTTTAGCGGCTTATCATAAAGCACTTGATGCGTTGTTACGTCATTGGAGATATCCATGGATGCCTTGACGAGCTGCGTTACCTGGTCGAGGGTCTTCCTCTTGAATCCGGCGACCGACTGGTTTTCTTGGGCGATTATGTCGACCGGGGCCCGAATTCGAAAGGTGTATTGACCTATATTCTGGAACTGCAGAAAAATGAAGATCTGGAACTAATCTGCTTAAAAGGTAATCACGAGGATATGTTTTTGGCTTACCTAGGCTTGCCTGGCCAGCACGGTGACATGTTTTTGTATAATGGCGGGTACGCAACGTTACTCAGTTATGGAATTAGCTCAAAACAGTCATTCTTAGATGAGATCACCTCGCAGATATCTTTAGAGCATATCAATTTTCTTAAGAACTTGAGAACGTATTTCGTCATGGCGCCATTTCTCTGTGTCCATGCCGGCATTAACCCCTCTAAATCACTGGCGAAGCAATCTGATACCGATCTTCTCTGGATTCGCGATGAGTTTATTCACAATCCTCACCGGCTCCCCTACACCATACTTTTCGGCCACACTCCCCGGAGTTCCGTGCTGTTTGATCTGCCCTATAAGATCGGCCTCGACACCGGCCTTGTTTATGGCAACAAGCTCAGTTGTTTGGAGATCGTTGAGAAAGTGCTTTATCAGATCGCCCGCGGCCAAAAGGACGTCAAGCGAATTGCGGCTGTGGACCAGTGGAATTAGTTTCATCCATTCCCGAAGCTTGATCTTTTTTCCAACCCGTCATACTTTACATTGCCACGTGGCGGTGTAGCTCAGTTGGTCAGAGCACGCGGCTCATATCCGCGGCGTCGACAGTTCGAATCTGTCCACCGCCACCAAATTTCCCCGCGAAATCCCGCTGGTTTATCAGTAGTTTTGACAGCTCTGCCATTTTCCGACTAATGTCAGTATCGGCAAGAAGGTGAGAACCGCGATCGTGATTGCAAAAAAGACTACGAGGACCTTGGGGAGTCGCATGGCCTCAAGATTTTCTTTCCCGCGCGACAGGTGCGCACTGGCATAAAAGTGTTGGTGAGGGCGGACAGAGTGGCCAACTAAGGAAGCACAATGACAGAACAGAAAACAATACCGATATCCGCGGCTGACTCTACTATTAACTATTTTTTGACCTCAAGATGATTGACGACCGCCTGAACGCCAGCCACTCGCCATGCAAGTTTGATCACATGTTCTCTAGCCTCCAGTGAGGGCACGGTACCACTCAGATCGACTGAATCCGTCAGTGGTTCTCACGTTTACAACTGTCAAATCTACAGCCTTGTCTTTAAGAAAGTTTTCTTTTACCGCTTTGCAAATGGCTGCATCTTTGGCATTCTCCCGGCGCATCATTGCAGTAATCGTTTTGCAACCTAGTACGAGTGGAAAGATTACCAATAGCTTTGCCGCAATCCGGAGCTCAGTCGAACGATTCCAAGTAGCGCGCGGATATACACGACCGGTCGGCGATTCAAATCTGAAATCGCAGATTTGCAACGTGACTTCCGGGTTCCCGCCTATTCTTTCCCGCGACGAAGGATATGATTTAAATCACCGACACGATACCAGCGGTAGCCGTACGCCTCCAGCGCTATCCTGTGGATGCCATTTTGATCCGCCTCACTCGTATCTTGAGCGAGGAGACTGACCAGCTTTTGTCCTCCCTCCACCTCCGGCTTTACTCGGACCTCTTGCGACTTCTCGTCGAAATTGTGAACCACGACGAGCGAATTGCCTCTCCAGTCGTAGCGGATCGCGAGCACGCTTGGCGATCGGGTCGGCAGAATTTTCCAATCACCCCATCCTATTTCGGGACATTCCTTTCTCAGCCGGATCATGTGCGCCGTCCAGCTCAATAAGGATCCGGAATCACGCCGCTGCTTCTCGACATTGAGTTGGTCGTAGCGGTAAGGCCCCTTCGCTATCACCGGATGAATGATTTTTGCAGATGTCGAGAATCCCGATTGCGGCGCGTCCGTCCATTGCATCGGCGTGCGGACAGCCTGGCGCTCGGGAAGGGCCAGATCGTCTCCCATGCCGATTTCGTCGCCGTACCGGATCACCGGCGTGCCTGGAAGCGAAAACATCACGCTGTAAGCCAACTCCAATTGCGGCTGGTTGCCTAACATCGGAGCAAGACGGCGGCGGATCCCGCGGTCGTACAGTTGCATCTCAGGTTGCGGTCCGAATCTTTCAAACACCTTGGCCCTTTGTTCTCCGGTCAGCCTGCCTAAGTCAAGCTCGTCATGATTGCGCAGAAACTGCGCCCATTGCGCCCCGGCCGGGAGCTTCTTTGTAGCGCGCAGAGCGCCAATCAGTGGAGCTACGTCGGCCGTCGCCAGCGCATAAAACAGATGCTGGTTGACAAAAAAATTGAACATCATTTGAATCCTCTCGCCGCCCTTTCCGAAATAGTTCAGGGTTTCGTCCGGAAGGACATTGGCTTCGCCCAGAAGGATTCCGTCGCCGCGCCGCCATTGAAGGAATTCGCGCATCTCGACGAGATATTCAAAATTCAACTCGGTTTTTTTCCCGCCCGGATAGGGCGTCTCAATAATGAATGGTACGGCATCCACCCGAAACCCCGCTACGCCCAGTTCAAGCCAGTAGCCCATGATGCGACGAATCTCAGTGCGCACCGCCGGATTGTGCATGTTGAGATCCGGTTGAAATTCGTAAAAGCGGTGAAAGTAATACTCCCGTGCTTCTTTATCGTATGTCCAAGTCGACTTTTGCACACCTGGAAAGACCATGCCGGTTTTCCAATTCGCAGGACGTTTCTTCGACCACACGTACCAATCGCGATACTGAGAATGCTTGTCTGTGCGCGATGCCTGGAACCATCGATGCTGATCGGACGAGTGGTTGACGACGAGATCCATGATGACTTCGATGCCGCGTTTGTTTGCGTGCTGCATAAACTCGACAAAATCACCGCTCGAGCCGTGACGCGGATCGACGCCGTAAAAGTCGGAGATGTCGTAGCCGTTGTCGCGGTTCGGCGTAGGCTGGAAAGGCGAAAGCCAAATGGTGCTGATACCCAGCGCTTGAAGATATTCCAAACGGCGGGTGAGCCCCTCAAAGTCCCCCGACGCCGTCGCCGTTGGCGTCCATAAATGTTTCCAGATCGAGGCTATAAATAACAGTGTTCTTGTACCATAGGTCCTCTATCATCGTTGCTCCTCATATCCCCGAAGCGAGCGGCCCCATATAAGTTTATAGCAGCTTATTCGCCGGTAGAAATTTGGTCTAAGGATCAGCAGCGTCAGAACATGGGATTTTCGTCCACACTCGCGCCCGCCTTCGATGCATCATTGGCGTTCATCCTCCTTGGACTTCCCCAATGCGGTCCAGCCTTGGGACAGGAGCGTGGAAAATACTTAGCCACGGGACTATTGAATCACATCAGAGATGTCAATCTCGGCATCCATGACTTCGCGGAGTTTCCGACGTGGTTTCGTTTTAGAAACTCAAGAACGTGGTCGTACACGTTGCGCGGCACTCTGATCGAGGCGAAATATTTTCGTCGGGACATTGTACCGCGAGACCTATGATAGACGTTTCCCATAGAGACAGATCAACCAGCACACTGTCCGCGATAGGCGGATGGGGGTCCATAGTACCGAGAGGGGTTGACCAACGCTCAGACCATTCTGTGACGTGTTTGATCCATTTCCTCCGGCGGATAAGGTTTCAAGACAGAGCGGACTTTTTATAGTAGGGCGCTCCAGAAACCTCAAGCGATTGTTCTTCATCTTCATGGCGCAAAATCACAGGCATATGGACTGCACGATGGTCGTAGCGGCTCCCGTGCTTCCTGTGGGATATGTTGTCAGTGCGAGGCGCATTGCTAATAGGAGGATAATGCTGGCGGGATACCACTTGGCGGATTTTTTAACGCGGGTCGTGGGCAACTAGGCAAGTCGCGGTCCCGTCTCGCGGAAACTGCTGTACAGAAACAAAAAGAATCCGA
>Ga0209857_1000006_pt1 | contig 45120 bp, 39 predicted proteins | sample GWRWN1_10_20_FD_187226 | JGI IMG/M metagenome (GOLD analysis project Ga0209857, IMG submission 187226) | Riverbed sediment microbial communities from areas with no vegetation in Columbia River, Washington, USA - GW-RW N1_10_20 (SPAdes)... | ecosystem: Environmental > Aquatic > Freshwater > River... | reverse complement strand
CGGATTAACTTTACGGCCGGACCGAGCATGCCGGCGATGGCTGCCCGGATCATCACAGAGGCCAAAGCGGGCAGAAAATCATCCACCGACGTCCACTTGGGTCCACCGGCGACCCATGCGGAACTCCATAACGAACGGCTATTGGAGCGAGTCGACTATTCGAGAATATTTCCCTGGGTGACGAAGGAAATGGAGATTCTTCCAGCGGAGACCGTGCTGGTTTATACGTCGCTGCAAGGGATATTGTACAACTCGAATCTATTACCTAGGGACAAAGCGCCGAAGGTGTACGAAGATCTAGTCCATCCGGAGCTCAGTCGAAGTTGGGCGGGAAAAATGGCGATTCCGCCGTACACCTCTTGGTTGGTCGAGTTGTCCCTGATTTGGGGTGAAAAAAGAGTGATAGAATATGTTCGAAAGCTAATACCTTTAAGCGCAGGTCAGGTGCGCTACGGTGAGATCGAAGAGCGAGTGAGCAGCGGGGAGTTTCTCGTCACGGCCAATAGCGGTTCGGCGGTGGAAGGGATGTGGGAGTGGCAGGCAAAGGGAGCCCCGCTGGTTGGTGTGACCGCCTCCGACCCGGTTCTGACTTCATACTTTCAGCTCGGTGTGCCCAAGAACTCTGCGCATCCCAACTTATCCAAGCTGTTTGTTGCCTTTATGGCGTCCCCGGAGGCGCAACGAATCGTCGACAAGTATGAGAAGCGGTCATCCCACCTCGTGGAGGGAACTCGGATGGCCAATTACGTGAAGGGAAACCGTCTCAAGCTTCAGGATCCAGCCGACCTGATCGCTTCGTTTCATGAAGGTAAGGGTCTCGAGTTTAGGGCCGAGCTCACCAAGATGCTCAAGCAATGAACGGCCGGTGGAAAAGCTCCGCAGCAATGTTTGCGCTAGTGTGGCGTTCCCTAAATCCGTTGAATCACTGCGGGTTTGATTTCCCGTAGCTTGCTGCGTAAACAGCTATTCCCAGACCTCTTAGAGTCTGTCATTCCCGAATGCTTTTATCGGGAATCCAGGCGAGACCGGAACTGGACCCCCGACTAAAACATTCGGAGGTGACGCCTTTGGGATAAATTCTCATCGCTATGTTCTGATACCCCGTCAGCTTGCTGCGGGGTAGTTGATTAATTCGGGTTTCATTGCAGGCAAGCCGGCGATTTCTCCAGAGGCGGATCAGCCTCAGGCTGAAGCTAGCGCGACCCGGAATCCAGGAAAAATCAAAGCTTCGGGATATCTGCTCGCGTGAGCTCCCGCATTCAATTTGCGAACTTAGTTCCAGAACGCTAGACAGTCTCCCCTACCTCTTCAGGGCCTCGTCAATCACCTTGAATGCCCCTTGGAGTTCCCTGAATTCCGAACGATAAACGGACATGAATTTGTCGCCCGGCTTAGGCTTGTAAGGCTCAACCGTGGGATCTGGTGGGACATCTTCCCTCAAACTGAAGACCGGATCGATTCTCAAAAAATGCTTTTGATAGTGAGTCTGGCCTTCCCGGGAAAGGAGCCAATTGACGAATACTTTCGTCGCATCCGGATGGGGGAGCTGGCTCATGATGCTGAGTGATCCCTGGGTGGCGCGCATGTAGATACCTTCCTTAAATCCCCGTGGCTCGAACCGGCCCAGAGGCAAACCATGCCTCATAGCCGCCTGCACCTCGCTGGCGGACGGCGCCAGGGCGATGGCAAATTTTCCCACAGCGAGCCAGTCCACGAGCTGGCGGCCTTCTCGCGACAAGGTGATATCCATCTCACCAAAGAGTTGTCGTAGGAACTTGGAGCCCAGATCCGGATGGTAGTATGCGAACTGAAGAAGTCCGCTGGGGAAGCCGGGCAGCTTGGGATCCATCGCAGCGATCTTTCCTTTCCACTTGGGCTTGAGCAGATCCCAATAGGAACTAAACTCCTTCGGGTCCACAAGCGTGGTGTTGTAGGCCATATCCGAGCGGACCAGCCCTTCAAAGACGAAGATGTATTTGCTTTCTGGATCGGCATACTGATGCTGTCTCCGGAACCAGTTTGACTGGTCCCTGACCTCAGGCAAAATCAAAACAGGCTGGACCGGCTCCATAATTTTGGCCGGGTAGAAAACGTCCAGCGGAGTCCCCGATGCGCCCAGGTACAAGTCCGTAAGGAATTTTCCCGCCCTCCTTTCTCCCATGATTCTTGAACTTAGTTCGCCTCCTCGTCCTGTGACCGACATGACTTTGATCCCAGGGTGGCGTTTATAGAACTCGGCGAAGACCTCATCGAAGGGTCCTCGGGTGTGGTAGATCGTGACCTGCCGATCCTTTTTGGCTGCCTCGACGCTCTGGTTCCACTCCGTTTCCCATGTTGGTTTGGATTCGCCCGCCTGGCCGGAGGTCAGCCAAAGCCAAAAAAGAAATCCGCAGCCCAAGGCTGCTTTGCGAGAAAACCTCATGATTCCTTTATTCCCTACTTTGTAATGATCGCACGCAGGGGCCACAGGGTGGCCCAAACGACGACCGAGGCGCAATTGCCGGCAGCTTTCTTTTCCTACAAGACAGCTCGTTTATCACGTTTTCTGAATTGCGAAAATAAGAAAACAAAAAACTGAGCGGCGTCTTACAGATTAATGGGCAATCGGAATTGACGGTGGGTGTCGAGGCGTCGCGAGGTCAGGTTTCGTTTCTATCTAGACAATCTTAACCGCCCCTCTCCGCTACGCTGCCCGGGCTTCGGGAGCCGGAGTGACGGTCCGGCTCACTATCGGGCTTTCGTCAGAGAGGGTTTAGAGAGCCGACCCTGGGAGAAATTAAGGGGGGCAGATATATCTGGGAAGCGAGAGTTTTATTGAGAAGCATGCTCGCGCAAACAAGCAGCAGACGGGAGAACGGTCATGTCATCCTCCGACGAGCATCGATGCGCCACCGGCCCCAACCTTTTCCACTTTGTCTCACGCTGAAGAATTCCTGGATGAATTAGGAAGGATAAGTCTCATTCCATCCTTGCGCTTTCCTCCTTCATCCTTTTTTTAGGCACCTATATCGCCGCGCTTGACGAAGCGTCAAGGCCAAAGAGTCTGTCGCGACCGTATTGCGGCCTGGATTTATCCCCGTTTTCTCCGGCTCAGTCCGGAAATGCCGGAGAGTTTCGTTCTCTTGACTCCTCGCTTCGATTTCCACTATTTGTACGGCGACTGGTCGGAGCAGTATCTGAACATAGAAAGGAGCGGCAATAGGCATGGCTGAAGTAACGCTTGAAATGGCAGAAAATGCGGTCAAGGCGGCGCAGGCAAAGGCGCGGGAGCTAGGAACCCCGATGTCGGCTACTGTGGTCGATGATGCGGGTCGCTTAGTCTTGTCCGCTCGCGGTGATGGCACTGGATTTTTCACTCCTGAAACTTCCCGTGCCAAAGCTGTTGCGGCGGCGGCGTTTCGACGCCCGACCAAGGACATGGCGCAACTCAGAGAATCGTCGCCGGCTTTCTGGGGCAACGTCGCTGCGGTGCTGGGCGGCGAGGCTCTTCCGAGCATTGGAGGGGTGCCGATTATCTCTGGTGGAAAGGTGATCGGAGCTGTCGGTTGTGGTGGCGGCACTGGCGAGCAGGATCACCTGTGTGCTGAAGCCGGAGCGGCTGCGATAAGCGATAAGTAAGAGCAGACATGCATTATGAAAAACTAAATGCAATCGGAATGAGTCGCGCAAAGGCGCAAAGGACGCCAAGGGAATCTGAAGCCAGAAAAAACTCGAAGTCCAAAATTCGAAACAAATCCAAATGATCAAAAAACAATTCCAAACAGGCCCGTTTCTGCTTCCGATGTTTTGGATTTCGGATTTCAGTGCTGCGGTTTGTTTCGGATTTCGAGCTTCGGATTTCGGATTTTTGATTAGTGAAGAAGTAGGACTCGGATGACAATCTCGCGCAAAGGCGCAAAGCTCGCTAAGGAATGCTAAGACAGAAGTTAGGGCTGGCTACCGGCTTCCTGTTCCACGCGTTTGAGAAAACTGTTATCGACAAATTCCGATAGCTTTAGGCTCCGTAGGGTTGGGTTCGCCTCTGTCAAGTAAGAAAGGAAAATGCGAAGGTCCTCAGTATTCGTATAGGGATAGAGCGGGATCGGCTCGACATTTTTTCGGTCCAAATGATCCGAGCTGGGGAGATAGCGATTATAGATTGTGAGGACCTGCTCGCGGTTTTTTGAGTCCTTAGCCCAACGCCTCCCTTGTACCAGCGCCCTCACGGTTCGCATGACCACGTCTTTGTTTTGATCGCGAAAACTTCGGGTCGTAAGATACGAGTTCCCCATTACTTTGATTTCCATTTCCAGTGCGTCCGCGAGAACGTGGTAGGGAATTTTCAATTGTTCGAATCGGTCAGTGGCTGTGACCACACCTGAGACGAGCCCGGATTTGAATGCTGCTACTCTTTGATTCCCCCGGCCGCCGACCTGCACGAGTTCGACATCTCCTGGCTTTAAGCCGACCTTCTCAAGTATCTGGAGCGAGATATAGTAGCTCGTGCCACCGACCCGGTCGACACGATTTTTTTTCCTTTTAGATCTTTGACCGTTTTGACACCGGGCTGAGTGATAAGCTTGTATTCGATGGGTTCTGCAGTTGCTAAGGCAACCAGGTCAGATCCTCTCGAAGCCGCCAGGGCAGCTGTAAATGTCTTACCGTGCTTGGCGTCTTGGCGCGATAAATTTTCTTAAAGTCGTTCTCTTGGACATTTTGAAGTTAAGAATCTACGTCAAGATAGGGATCTGTCTCCGAAACAAACATTCCTCAGCTGGATACACCGTCTTAACACCACCGGTCAATCACTGCGTAAACGATAGCTCCCAACGGTTGCCATCGGGGTCGAAGACATTAATGGAATAATTCGGGCTGTCCCGATGCGGCCGGACTTTTTCGATGTTGGCGCCGATGTCTTTTAACCCCTTCAAAGCCTTCTCTTGCTCTTGCCAGGGAATATTCAGGGTGTGATGAGGGTCGACGTCTCGCGGCTTAATCGACGCGTCAAACAGATGGACTTCGAAATTGCCCAGACGAACGTCGACTTCTTTCACTTGGCCGGCCTTTACCTGTTCTTCCGTCGGCTCAACCCGTCGAGTGATCTGCCCACCGAGCACGTTGGTATAGAAGTCTACTGCTTTGTTGAGATCCTTGGCGCTCATGGCAAAGGTTCTAAGTCCTTTAATATCAAACATGGTAACCTCCTTTGATTAGTACTGATTCTCTTCCAGTCGATGTCTTTACTCTGGCTACAGGCTCACTGGCTCATGATTATTTTCACCCGTTCGAGGACTTCGGGTGATTGCGTCATGACCTGCTTCGCTAGTGATTCAAGCTCCTCGCCAGTTGTGGGAGTGATATCGTAGTTTTTTCTTTTTGCCTCCGCCAGAAGTTCAGGGTCGTTCATGGCTTTCATGAAAGCCTCGCGGAAGATCTTGGTTTTGTCTGCGGGGAAACCAGGCGGCGCGACAATAGGGCGGCCGAAGTCGCTGGCCGCCAGAACCAAAGGCAGCAAGCGGCGCTCCGCTTCGGGAGTCTTGTGCTCATTCATGAGCTCATAGAGCGTAGGAACATCGACCAGTCGCGGATCTCGCGTTTTGCCGGTCTGCATCAGAATGCGCGCGAAACCGTTTTTCCGCCAGGTATGGTACGGCTCGCGCGAATGATAGGCCTGAATCGTGAGAGCGCGGCAGTGAAGTTCTCCCCGCTCCACTGCCAGGTCGATCTCTCCACCGCCCTGATAGCCGGCAATGACGGTAAATTTTGTCCCGAGAGTTTCTTCCAGCAGCTTGGGCATGTAACTACCTGAGGTGCCGGCCCCGGTGGAGCCGCATTTCGGCGGCTCTTTGGCTCGCCGCACGTCCGCCAGGCTTTTGTAGGGTGAATCCGCGCGCATATAAAGCAGGTGATCAGACTTATCGGTGCTACCGATCCAGGTGAATTTTGCCCAATCGTATTTTACCTCGGCCTGTTTTTGGAGCTGGTTGAAATAGATCGATGGCTGGATTGCGCCGATCGATAGTCCATCAGGTTTGGAAACGTTGTAGATATAGTTGGCGCCGATTATGGATCCCGCCCCGGGCATGTTTTGGACGATGAAGTTGGGGTTCCCTGGGATGTGTTTGCCGACAAATTGCGCCACGAGCCGAGCATATAAGTCGTAGAGACTTCCGGCGCTAGCAGCCGCCACGACTGTAACCGTCTTCCCCTGGTAAAAAGAGCTCTGCGCCCGGAGATCTGAGGTCCAGATCAAGAGTATCACTAGCGAGAATATTTTCTTCATAGAACCTCCACCCATGATTTGAATCGATACGGGTTTAATTCCCCGCAGTTTGCTGCGTAATGGCGATCCCAAGTCTTCTTAAGGTCCGTCATTCCCGCATGTTTTTAGCGGGAATCCAGGCGAACCTCGGACTGGACCCCGATAAGAGCATTCGGGGGTGACAACTTTTGGGAAAATTATTATAAAGTTCTTTCGATACCCCGCTGCTTGCGGCGGGATTCTTTATTTCCCTTGCCGACAGTTAACGACTCTAGATATTTTGGTTATGGCTTAACACTGCGGTCTTTCTCATGTCAATGTCGAATCCGGGTAGAGTGCATCAGTGCTTGCAAGAAGTTGCGCGGCGCTGGTAGATGGTAGTGAAGGAGAAAAGCATGGCAGCAGGGCCAGAGAACCAGCCAAGACCGGCAGCCGAGGCTCCTCTTGAGCCCCATTTACCTATTTGTGACCCACACCATCACCTGAGAGAGCGACCCAACGACCGTTATTTCCTCGAAGAGTTTATTCAAGATACCAGCACCGGGCACAATATCGTGGCGACCGTTTGTGTGGAAAATCGCGCAATGTATCGCAAGGATGGTCCTGAGACAATGAAGCCCATCGGAGAGACCGAGTTCTTCGATGGCGTTGCCGCTCACGCCGCCTCGGATCCAAATAACTCGACTCGCGTCGCGGCAGCTATTGTCGGACATGCGGATCTCAGTCTGGGAGAGGCGGTGGCCAAGGTGCTCGAGGCACACCTAAGGGCGAGTCCCAACCGCTTTCGCGGCATTCGCCACTCGACCACGTGGGATGAAAGCGAGGCTATCAGAAGCGACGCTAGGCCAGGGTTACTGGCGGATAACGCTTTCCGCCGGGGTTTCGCCTGCCTGCAGCGCTACGGCCTGAGCTTCGACGCCTGGCTCTATCATCCACAGCTTTCGGATCTCGTGGGGTTGGCGCGCGCTTTTCCAGACGTGACGATTGTTCTCGATCACATCGGCGGGCCGCTGGGTGTCGGACCCTATAAAGGAAAACGAGACGAGGTCTTCCAAGCCTGGCGCAAGGGGATCGCCGACTTATCGACTTGTGCCAACGTGGCGGTGAAACTAGGCGGGTTTGGGTCGACTCGTTCCGGCTATGATTGGCACGAGCGCGCGGTCCAGCCGGCGTCCGCTGAGCTAGCAGACACGATGGCGCCTTATTTCGACTTTTGCATAGAGCAATTCGGCGTTCATCGCTGCATGTTCGAGAGTAACTTCCCGGTCGACAAAGCGTCGTATTCCTACGTCGCGATCTGGAACGCTTTCAAACGAATCAGTGAAGGCTACTCCGCCGCCGAACGCAAGGCCCTGTTTCAAGACACCGCGGCGCGTGTCTATAGAATCGCAGTCACCGGAGAGCACCAACAGGCCAGCTGATTAACTCGACACCAGAAACCCGAAACTGGAGACCGCGAAGGCGCCCCTACGCCGCCAGACGCCGCGCGCCGAGCTGGCGCGCGATGAAGGCCTTGATTCTTTCGTAGGCCCGGTCGGTTTGCGGGCCCGGATTAGCGACCCAGCGGTGCTCGCAGTCCTTAAAGATCTCCAATTCGCATTCTCCACCGGCCGCCCGGTAAGTGGCGGCAAATTTCTCTTGCACCGCCGGCAGGACGTTATCGTCCAATTCGCCTTGCAACACGTAAAGCGGCGGCAAGGTCACCGGCTCGCGGCGCTCGAGGATGAGCTGCGGATTCCCTTCGTAGATGGTTTCCCAGGGATTGAAATAGGTCTTGCTGTTCTGGATCATTTCCGCCCACTGTCTTCTCTCTGCCTGCTGGTAGCGCGCGAATGGATCGCTCACCGGCGAGCGCGCCACGACGTAAGGCAAAGTAGCGTCGACATTTGGGGCCTCGGGCAAAGGATGGGCGTTGTAGCGCGGGTCATGCGGGCGCATGGCACAGAGCTCGATTTCGTGACCACCGCTGGAACTTCCCAGCGCGCCAACGGTGGCAGGATCGCCGTTCCATTCTCGCGCCTTCGCCTTGAGCCAGCGCACACCATAGTTCGCGTCCTGCACCGAGGCAGGGTAGGGGGCCTCTGGCGCACGGCGCAGATCAATGGCGACGACCAAGAGGCCGCTCGCCGCCAGGCTTTCGTCCATCGGCGCATTTGCGGTGCGGTCTTGGTTGTTCCACGCGCCGCCGTGAAGATCCAGCAGCGCAGGAAATGGCCCGTTGCCTTGCGGCTGGTAAATGCGCGCCATCAAAGTACGCACCGGATCGCGGCGAAACTCGACATCCCAGACTTTGATCTCATAATGCTTCGAAGGATCGTATACGGTTGCCATGTTGGGTTCCTCCTTACGACTTACGTTTAAGTGATTTCAACGGGTCCAAATCACTATCCCGTGTCCTCTCATATCGAGAAACATCCATCTTTGTCAAAACAAAAAGCTTGAATCAAAAGCACAGAAGCAAGACACGGAAATGATCCGACAACGTTACTGGACGCCGCGCCGTCCCGCGTGTTATAGCCAAGCATAATCCTCACTCCTCGGCCTAAGGACATAAACAGACATTATTCCTTTTCGCCGGCTGTGGAGACTTGCTCTGCATTCACCTCCGATTCATAAAGAAGAGCCTCAAGCGCCAACGAGTAAGGCCGCTCCGTCGGAAGCTTCGCGCCCGTTTCGGGGTCCTCTGGGTGTGTTGCTTCGGTTTCGGACCTTCGAGGCGCTGCGCCATCGCGAATACCGCTTGATCTGGTACGGGCAAATCTTTGCGTCCATGGGGACATGGATGGATCAGGTTACCCGCGGTTGGCTCATCTATGAGCTGACGGACTCCGCCCTCCAGCTCGGCCTGGTGCGGGGAATTCAAGCCATACCCTTTCTCTTGTTATCTCCCGTGGCGGGCAGCGTCGCCGACCGCTATTCGCGCAAGATGCAGGTGGTGCTTACCCAAACTGCCGACGGGATATTGTATGCAGCGATGGCGTTGCTGATTTTTACCGGCCTGATCCGGCCGTGGCACGTCTATGTCACCGCGGTCTTGATGGCTATTGTCCAAACCTTTCTGCAGCCGGCACGGGCCGCTCTGATCTCCGATGCTGTGCCGCCCAATAATCTGACCAATGCCATCGGTCTCAACGCCGTCGTCTTCAACGCCGCGCGCAGCACCGGCCCCGCCCTCGCAGGCGTGCTCATCGCCAAGTTCGGCACCGGCGGCGCCTATTTCGTTCAGGCGATTTTTTTCTTCGTGGCGACGATCTGGACTACCCAGCTTCGTTCCGCCGAGCGCTCCGCCGGCGGGCCGCGCGGTCACTCTGCTCACGAGGAATCCTTCGGGCAGAGTATTATCGAAGGATGGAAATTCAGCTGGCGGAACGAAGTCGTCCGCACCGCGCTGCTCATCGTGATGTTTGTCTCGTTGTTCATCGGCCCGTTCACGACGCTCCTGCCGGTGTTTGCGCGCGATATTCTGAAAGTCGGCGCCACGGGGCAGGGGCTGCTGCTCACCGCTATGGGCGTGGGTGCAGTGTGCAGCGCCGTTCTCATCGCTTCGGCCGGCGATCGCCTGCCGCGGGGCATGCTTATGCTGGTCAGTGTGATGCTTTACGGGCTTTTTACCGTGATGTTCGCGGCATCACCCTGGTTTTGGCTTTCAATGGTACTGATGGTCATCGTGGGTCTGTGCCATGTGCACTCCCACGCCCTTGTGCAAACCGTCATCCAATCCTACTCTCCTTCCGAATTCCGCGGCCGGACCATGGCTATCTTCCACATGAGCCAGGTCGTGCTGACAATAGGAGCCATGCTCTTCGGAGCGCTGTCATCGCTTGTCGGGGCACAGTGGGCGGTAGCGTCTATGGGCGTCGTTGGCGCGCTGATCATGATCGGAATCTGCCTGGCTCTGCCAGGCGCCCGGTTTATTCGATAGCAATCACCCGGAGAGAGAGCCGGCCTGGATTTCCCGGTCTCGCATCCGGGCCAACACGCTGTGATACCTGCCGTAGCCGAAGTAAACCGCAAAGCCGAGTAGCAACCAGAGTATCAAGCGCAGCCAGTTTTCCGCCGGCAAGGAGAACATCAGCACGAGGCAAAAGGCAATGCCGAGTACAGGCACGAGCGGAACCAACGGGCAGCGAAAAGGTCGCTCGGCTTCCGGACCGCGGCGCCGCATGATGAGGACGGCGGCGCATACGATGACGAAGGCTAACAAAGTGCCGATGTTCGTCAGTTCGGCGAGGACCCTGAGCGGCATGAGTGATCCCATGAGTCCCACCGCTATTCCCGTCAAGATGGTGGATTTCCAGGGCGTTCAAAAACGTTGGTGAACCGCGCCGAAGAAGCCGGCCGGCAAGAGACCATCGCGCGCCATCGCCAGCATGATGCGCGATTGGCTTAGCAAGAGAGCGCGGCAAAGGCGCAGCCGGCGAGGACAAACGACAGCATAGTCGCTGCCCCGGCCTTGTCTTTTGCCACCAAACCGATGACGATAAAAATACCGGCGCCGATGATCGCGCCAACGCCGAGACTGGTGAGCTGAAGGGACCCGAGGACGGGCCGCAAACGGGTTTCTCCCATTTCCTTCAACAACAAGTTCGTAGGTTTTCGTGCGAAGACTGAATGCGACATTTAATTTCCCGCTAGGGGCATACAGCAGGTTCTTGTTGGTTTGAAGACGAAGTCGGAAATTTCGCGGAGTATTAAGGGGTGCGGCATAGAGAGTGAAAGTCCCCTCAAGTTGAGTAAGCCGCACAGATCCCTAGCTCAGTCGGTCGCAATTATTATAGAAGGAACATGGATGGCTTGGGAACGAGTATCACGAGAGGGACCGGTGCAGGATTTTTGCGCGTATGCAAGAACGCCGTTGCGCCCAGCCTCAGAAGCCGGTGATCTTTAACAGGAGCATCCCAGTGAGATCGTTATGAGGGTTACCCGATGAAATAAAATCGCGTTGTTGGTTATAATTGAAATTGAAGGATAGAGTGTCGTCTTTCCCCAAAAACTTCCCCATTTTCCAGTCTACCGCGGCGGTGGTGCCGAAGGTCCTGATACTGTTTAAACCATCACCGCTGAAGCTTTGGGCAAACGATGTCGCGCCGGTTAGTTTAAACGAATCCGGGGCGGGCGTATAGGCAAAAATAAACTCCGTGCGGGGAGTTTCGGTCCGAATGCCGGTGTGTTGGTTCCGTTCTTCCTTGATGCTGAAATTAGGGTTGAGCGATAAGAAATTGAACGGGCGATAAGAACCTGCAAGGATATTGGTGAGAACCGTCGTTTCTTGATTTAAGGCTGCGCGTTGCTCTGTCCATTCGTAGGTCGATGCGAGTCTGGCTCCCCATTGCGAGCGGTTGAAGCTGAACGCTGCAGTAGCACCCCGGGCCACGCGAAAGTCATTTGTATTGAGCAGTTTCTCCCATGATTCACCAATAGATCCACGGACGTTGAAGGGTCCTAAACTCTGTTCCATCCAAAGTTGGCCTTCATCGCGCGTCTGGTCCGTGGTAGATCCTGTGATGGAGACAAATCCCCGATCTATGGATTTGTAGTCGGCACCATAGCGCAGTCCCTGCCAATGGCTCTTAAGTCCGAACCGCACCATTCGCGGCCAATCTTTACACAAGCACTGGTCTGGTAAAGAGTTGAGCGGGCTGTAGGCGAGCTCGCCCTCGCCAGTGAGACCGCTGCCAGCGAAGGAGGTGGTTGCCAATAGATTTAAGTATCGTCGCAATTTGCCGTCATACAAAGGATTGCTCGGCGCCGTGGCCTGTTCGTGTTTTTCGACATAGGAACCCTTCAGTTCCACGAGCTGCGGGCCCAAGCTCATAACAAAACTCTTTCCGGCGGGCGTAACGGGTTTTAGAATGCTGTCGCCCCGCGAAAAATTTATCCCTGGGGCCATCTCAAGGGTAGGTGGCGATGCCGCCAATTCCGGCGTAATCTGATCCATCCCTGTTCTTGCAGTTGCGCAAGAGAGGGAAAAGAAAATTAATCCTGCGAGGCGATAAAATTTGAGCACGGTAAGCACGTATTTTAACACATCGTAGCAAGCGGAAAAATATTTTTTTGGATGCCTAGCGGCTACTTCGGGAGGATAATAGCATCGTGACAAGGTGGGATATAAATGGAGGAAAAATCGCCTAAAGGGAAAGCCTTTGCCAATCGGCGTTGGTAGCGTCGCAGGCAATCGCGAGTCCGCCGTCGGACCCTGCAAAAATGGGATCCTTGACGACCGTTACTCGACCACCTCCCAGTTCCGAACAGGCCTTTTCGAGAGCCTCCGGCAGACCGGAAATGAGCGAGCTTCCGCCCGCCAGAATAATATTTTGGCGGACCTGCTCCTGATACTCGGGCTCAACCCGACAAAGAAGATCAATCATGGTCTCCGAGATGGGCGGCAGGATAGATTCGCAGGCGGCGCTCATTTGGTTTGTGATGTCGAATTCGGTTGCTTTTCCTTTGGCCGGCACAGTAACCGTCACTCGACTTTTCGGTTCACCGACGAAACTCCATTTTTCCTTCCAGTCACGGATCATATAGATGGAAACCTGGGCCTCAGGGTGGTGCTCCTGCATTAGTTTTAAGAGGCGTTCGTCAATGGAGTCGCCGGCGTTAGGCAACGTGCGCTGATCTGCATCAGTGGGATAGCGGCCTTGCATAACACAGAAATCCGCCGTCCCGGCGCCGATATCGATAATCATCGCGTGGAGCAACGCTTCCACGCCGTAGGCCACCGCGAAAGGTTCAGACACTAACATGACGCTATCGGCGATGCCGTCCATGGCGCTGCGGAGCCGTTGTCTGCTGACCCGAAACGCCTCAGCCGGAACACCCACGACCGCGCGCACTTTTCCTCGGTTCTTGCTTTTTTGTTTGATGCCGATCAAGGAAATCAAATGGCGGAGTAATTCCTGGACAGCCTCCTCGTCTTTTGCCGATCCTTCTTTGATGACGCCGCGTTCGAGCGGCCGGCGCAAATCCAACATGGAACGATTGTCTAACGCTTCGCGACCGACGAAGACCGCTTTCTTCATCAGTTTGCGGGCCACCATATCATCCAGGGGCCAGCCCACGTAGCTGTCAACCACGTGACGTTCGCCGTCGGAAGCAGAGATGGAGCTTCGAGAGGTGCCTAAGTCTATTCCGATGCAGAGAGTTTCGTTTGTTTCTTCCATAAATCAGCTATGCTTTTTTCCGAACCATTGAGGTTCTTCGCATAGGAAAGAATACCTCTCAAAAGTGCCTGCGCGATCGCTTCCCGATAATCAGCGTTGGTCAACAATTTAACGTCATCTTCGTTCGACAGACAAGAAACCTCGGCCAGGACGGCGGGCATCTGCGTGCCGACGAGGACCGCGAAAGGCGCCATCTTCACGCCGCGATTTTCCAGTTCGGGGTTGATTTGGCTCAGCGACTGGTAAAGTTCGGCATTAATGGTCTTGGCAAGCATATAGGATTCATCGCGCCGGGTATCGAGATAGATCTTTTCCAGCAACCGCCGATAGTCTGCCAAAGAATAACCGGAATCCCGGTTTTCAATGCCGGCGAGTTTAATAACGGCTGGATCGTTGGTCGCGCCGACGTAGTAAGTTTCCAGGGGCCGGATTTCACGGGGCTCCATCCAGTTTACGTGGATCGAAACAAAAAGATCCGCGTTGCTGGTGTTGGCGAAAGCCACTCTTTTCTCCAGCGGTAGGGTTTCATCCGTCTGTCGCGTCATTAGCACTTCGAAAGGGGCATTTTCCATGAGTCGCCGCAATCGGAGTGCGATGTCCAAGGTGACGTCTTTTTCCGAAACTCCCGATTCGGAGATGGCGCCATGTTGTTTACCGCCGTGCCCCGGATCGATCACGATTCTCCTGACTGTTAATGGAAGGGCTGCCCGGTTTATGCGATATGCGGCCGCGAAAGGGACAGCTGCCTTCAGCAATTGGCCCCCGACTGGCGACAGCGTTTTCGTCGTGTCCGCGCTGGCAGGATGAGATGAGGGATCTTTCTCCCTCGAAACCACCAGCGACGGTACCGCGCGATAGGCAATGCTCTTTTGGGCCTGGATCCCACGCAACGTGTCCAATTGGGCCCCGACCATCTTCTTGACGTCTTCCCGTTCCTGGTGGCGCGCGACAAAGCCGGCCGCCGCGCCAATCGCGATCAGTAAAAAACCCCACAACCAGAGAGGAGGCGTGTGTTTGGGCAGCACCTGGGGTTTTACTCGACTACTCCGTGCCACTCCGATATTGCTCTCGATCGCCTCACGAAGGATGCGGAGTTTAGTTTGCTCTACGTTTTCCATTAATGTTGCCTGTCTACTTTATTAGTGCGACAGATACCGCACGACTAAAGGAACTAACTGATTTGTCATGTCGATGATTGTGAGGACCTCTATGAGCAAAGGCAGGCGGCTGTTACGATTGTGAACATACAAAGTGTAAGTTTAATCGAAAGCCGTGATTTTAGCAATGAAAACTACTGATGGGAGCGCGGCTCAATCTCATGGGCGACCTGAGATCGTATCTTAATGTGCGCGGGTACTGCCTTTGCTTGTAGACGGTTTTCCGATCCTTCCTTATTTTCCAGATTTCGCCTATAACTCTGCCTGAGAAAGGAGACTACTATGGCTAAGCAACGCATCAGTTACGTTGACCCGGTAGCGATTAGCGATCCGGCCATGCTCGAAGAGCTCGATCGATGCCGACGCGAGGGGACACCGCGGCCGGAAAGTTCCGCAATTCGTGCCCACGTGCCGGCTTGTTTCTGGTCCTTCGCGAATTCTTGGCGCGATATTTTCAAGAACGGCGTCTGCGAACATAGTATCAAAGAACTCTGCCGAGTTTATGTTTCAAGGTCGATCAACTGCGAGTACTGCGGCAACCAACGTTCGCTCAAAGCAGCTAAGACGGGTCTCGAAGAGGCGCACTACGATGACCTGCTGAACTTTGAGAAATCGAATCGCTATGACGAGCGGCAAAAAGCCGCGCTGGCATATGCTGAAGCCATTACCTGGCATCTGGAGACCGATGATGCGTTCTGGCAGCGACTGCATCAACATTTTTCCGAGCCGGAGCTGGTGGAGCTCGGTTGTTTTGTCGCATTGACTATGGGGCAGCAGAGCTGGCTGCGCCTGCTAAACATCGAGCACCATCAAGTGCTGGCTGGGACCTCGGACGGAATGGCGCCCGGTTTCGAAACTTCCGAAGCTTTGGACAGATCGAAGGCATCCGCCGATTACTGGGCAAAACAAAAAGGACGTCTTTAACTCCAAGGAATTAAGACGCTCCCACGATGCGAAATGACGATGCGAAATGAGAGGGTCAGATCTTGTACTATGGTATTGGGCTGTGATGGATAAACAGGTCCGCAGGGCCTTTCTGGGCCGGGTTCAAAGATCACTGGAGATCTATGGGGTAAGGCTTCATGGCTACGTGCTGATGAGTAACCATTTTCATTTGGTCGTGCAAACCCCTAAGGCGAACCTTTCTGAATTCATGAGGCACTTAAATGTGAGCTATACGGGCTACACCAACCGGCGCCATCAGCGCGTGGGTCATCTTTTCCAGGGACGATTTAAAGCCATTGTTGTGGAGGCGGACAGTTATTTGTTGGAGCTCAGCCGTTATGTGCATCTGAATCCGGTGAGGGTGGGGGCAGTGAAACGAAAGAGCTTGAGAGATCAGCTAGCCTATTTGAGGGGATATCCTTGGAGTAGTCTTGGGGGATATCTAAGGCGGGAGCAAGGTCAGCCGTGGGTGGTCTACGGTGAAGTGCTGGGGTATGTCGGGGGCTCCAGGGAGAAATATAGAGAGTTTGTGGAGGAAGGATTGAGCCGGGGATATTCGACTCCGTGGGAAGAGTTGCGCGGGCAGGTGGTGTTGGGAAAGGAGGGATTTTGGGAGCGGGTGAAAAGTCAATGGCCGAGAAAGCGGGCGCGGAGTCGAGAGCAGCCATCGCTTAGAGTGTTGGAGAGAGTGGAGCCGGCGACGGTGTTACGCAAGGTAGCTGAATATTTTAAGCTCAGTCCTGAGGCATTGAGGAGGAAGCGCAGCGGCTTTCGGGACCAGCGGGGGTTGGTGATGGAGATGATGCACCGCTATAGTGGGATGGGGCAAGGGGAGATTGGCAGGCATCTTGGAGGGATGGACTATACCGCGGTGAGTCATGAGAGGAGCAGGATCCGGGACAGGATGAGAGATGATGCTAAGGTAAAGCGTTGGGGGAGGGAGCTTGAAGAGCTTCTAACTTCATAGTCCAAGATCTGACCCCAACAGCCCGTGATCGCATGACATCGGTTCTCTTTAGGGTCTTGCAGAGCCAGCAGAGCCAAGAGTTGACCTCAATATGCTCTTACTTTAAAGTAAAGTCCGGCCTGCTCATCCTTCCATGTCGATCCACGTCGCGCTGCACCACGTTACCCACTACCGTTACGATCGGCTGATCAATCTTGGACCCCAGGTGGTCCGGCTGCGACCCGCACCGCACTGTCGCACCCGCATTCTGAGCTATTCGCTGCGGGTTGAACCGGCCAAGCATTTTATCAACTGGCAACAGGACCCCCAGGCGAACTACCTCGCGCGCCTGGTATTTCCTGAAACTACGCGCAAGTTTCGCATCGAAGTCGACCTCGTCGCCGAGATGGCGGTCATCAACCCTTTCGATTTTTTCTTGGAGCCCCACGCCGAGTATTATCCTTTCGAATATGAACCCTGGCAGCGGGTGGAGCTCGCGCCGTACTTTAGACAGGAGCCGCTGACTCCGCTCTTCGAGTGTTACTTGGCTACCGTTTCGCGCCAGAAGATGCGCAGCGTCCCGTTCTTAGTCGAGCTCAATCGCAAGCTCGCCGGCGACATCGAATACCTGATCCGCATGGAGCCCGGCGTGCAGACGCCGGAGGAGACGCTTATCAAACGGTCGGGCTCGTGCCGGGACTCGGGCTGGCTGCTGGTTCAACTGTTGCGTCATCTTGGGCTCGCTGCGCGATTCGTCTCCGGCTATCTGATCCAACTCACCCCTGACGTCAAATCCCTGGACGGCCCCTCCGGCCCGGCAAAGGATTTTACTGACCTGCACGCTTGGGCCGAGGTGTACCTGCCGGGAGCCGGTTGGATCGGTCTCGATCCGACCTCCGGGTTATTTGCGGGAGAAGGCCATCTCCCGCTCTCCTGCACGCCCGAGCCGGCATCCGCCGCTCCGGTTACCGGCGCCGTCGACGAGTGCGAAGTGGAGTTCTCCCACGAAATGGCGATCACGCGCATCTGGGAAGCGCCGCGGGTCACCAAGCCCTACACCGAAGAAGAGTGGCAGGCCATTGAACAGCTTGGCCACGATGTCGATGCCGACCTTGCGGCTCGCGACGTGCGCCTGACCATGGGCGGGGAGCCGACGTTTGTTTCGATCGACGATCCCGACGGCGAAGAATGGAACACGGCGGCGCTGGGAACTGCCAAGCGCAGACTCGCCGCCGATCTCTATCACCGTTTGCGCAAGCGTTACGGCGCCCAGGGCCTGGTCCATTTCGGCCAAGGCAAGTGGTATCCGGGCGAGCAGCTGCCACGCTGGTCGCTCAACTGCTTTTGGCGCGCCGACGGCGAGCCGTTCTGGCGCCATGAGTCACTGATCGCGGACGAGTCGCGGCCGGGCAACGCGACGGATGCCACCGCCGCGACCTTTCTCAGCGGCGTTGCCGAACGGCTGGGCCTCGACGCGCGGCACATATTCCCGGCCTACGAGGACGCTCTTTATTTCCTATGGCGCGAGCGGCGATTGCCCGCCAACGTCGATCCCTTCGATTCTAGGCTCGAGGACATCCTGGAACGCGAGCGCTTGGTGCGGGTGTTTTCTCAAGGACTTAAGCAGGTCGTCGGCTATGCCTTGCCGGTGACGCGGGACGCAGCGAGCGGACGCTGGCGCAGCGGATCTTGGTTTCTGCGTAGCGAGCACTGTTATCTGATCCCCGGCGAGTCGCCCATGGGTTATCGGTTGCCGCTCGACTCGCTGCCGTGGGCGAAAGCCACCGATTATCCGTACGTCCATCCGCCGGACCCCACAGCGCCGCTTCCACCCCTTGCGAGCCATGCCGAATTCCGCTTTCAGCTCGCCGGAAGGCAGTCCGCCGGCCAGACAACTTCAAGCGAGAGCCGTGCCGACAGTGCCGGCTCGGTGCGGGACGGCTCCTTCGACCCTGTGCCCAGCCTTTTCGAGAGCGCGTCGTGGATCAACCGTTCGGCCATGTGCGCGGAACCGAGAAACGGGATTCTCTATATTTTTATGCCACCGGTGGAATCGCTGGAGGATTACCTCGAACTCGTCGCCGCGATGGAAGCCACGGCGGAGGAGATGCGCCAACCGATTCTGCTCGAAGGCTACGAACCGCCGCGCGACCCGAGGTTAATTAATTTCCGGATCACTCCGGACCCCGGCGTGATCGAAGTAAACATTCATCCCTCGGCACGCTGGGACGAGTTGGTGGAGCACACGACTTTTCTGTACGAGGCCGCGCGGGAGTCGCGGTTGGCAACGGAGAAATTTATGATCGATGGCCGCCACAGCGGCACCGGTGGCGGCAACCACTTTGCGCTGGGCGGCGCAACGCCCAACGACTCGCCCTGGCTGCGCCGTCCGGATCTGCTGCGGAGCCTGGTGAGCTACTGGCACAACCACCCTTCGCTCTCGTATTTGTTCTCGGGGCTATTCATCGGCCCCACTTCGCAAGCGCCGCGCATCGACGAGGCACGCAATGACTCAGTGCACGAAATCGAAGTCGCGTTCCGCGAGATGGAACGCCAGACGCACCCGGCCGCTGATCCCTGCCCGCCCTGGCTCCTCGACCGCCTGATGCGCCATCTGCTCATCGACGTCACCGGCAATACCCACCGCGCCGAGTTTTGCATCGACAAGCTCTATTCGCCGGACAGCGCAACCGGCCGCCTCGGGCTGCTCGAAATGCGCGCCTTCGAGATGCCGCCCCACGCGCGCATGAGCCTTACCCAGCAACTGCTGCTGCGCGCTCTCGTGGCGCGCTTCTGGCGGACGCCTTATACGCCGGCGCGGCTGGCGCGCTGGGGCACCGAGCTGCACGATCGCTTTCTACTACCGCACTTTGTTTGGCTTGACTTTAATGACGTGATCACGGAGTTGAACGAGGCCGGCTACCGGTTCGAGGCGTGGTGGTTTGCGCCGCATTTTGAGTTTCGCTTTCCGAAATACGGCGACTTCGCGACCCGCGGCATCGACCTCGAGTTGCGCGGCGCCCTGGAGCCCTGGCATGTGCTGGGAGAGGAAGGCGCCGTGGGCGGGACGGCGCGCTACGTCGACTCCTCTCTCGAGCGTCTGCAGCTTAAGGTGACCGGTCTGCCGCCGGACCGCTACACGATCACCTGCAACGGCGTACCGCTGCCCTTACAGACTACGGGAACCGCGGGGGAGTTTGTTGCGGGGGTGCGCTACCGCGCCTGGCAGCCGCCATCGGCTCTTCATCCGACAATCGGGGTGCACACGCCGCTCACCTTCGACATTGTGGACCGCTGGATGCGGCGCAGTCTCGGCGGCTGCCAGTACCATGTCATGCACCCAGGCGGGCGAAGCTATGCAACGTTCCCGGTGAACGCCTTCGAGGCGGAAAGCCGCCGCTTGGCGCGCTTCTTCCGCATCGGTCACACACCGGGAGTCATGGAGGTCGGCGAGCCCCGCGTCGATCCGGAGTTTCCGTTTACCCTCGACCTGCGCAAGATCTAGCAGCAAATTTATGGCAGCGTCCTCTTTCACGAACTACTTGCCCCAGCCAGAACGCTACGACGAAGTCTTCGGCATGGATGGTCGTCCGCGCCCGCATTGGAAGCGTCTCGCAGAGGCGGCCGCGCGGGCAAGCCGTACCGAGTTGTCGCGTCGGGCAGAGACCATCCGCCACGCGGTGGAGCAGGACGGTGTAACGTACAACATCTATGCCGATCCCAAAGGAGCCGACCGGCCTTGGGAAGTCGATCTACTGCCATTGATCATCAGCACAGAGGAGTGGCGCTTTCTCGCCAAGGCGGTGCAGCAGCGCGCGCACTTGCTGAACGCGGTGCTTGCCGATCTATACGGCCGAGGTCGCCTGCTTGCTGAGGGTTTGCTTCCGCCTGCCATCATCCACGGTCATCACAATTATCTGTGGCCTTGCCGCGGGCTTGAGCCGCCCGGCGGTACTTTTCTGAACCTTTATGGTTGTGATCTTGCCCGGTCTCCCGACGGTCGCTGGTGGGTCATTGCCGACCGCACGCAGGGTCCCTCCGGCGCAGGGTACGCGGTGCAAAACCGGCTCATCGTTACGCCCATGTATGGACGGCTATTCCGTTCGCTTGGCGTGCAGCGGCTCGCCGGTTTCTTTCGCACATTGCAACAGCGGTTGGCGGCTCTAGCGCCCACCGACGGCGAAGCGCCGGTCATCGCGCTCCTGACACCCGGACCGTACAACGAAACCTACTTCGAGCAGGTCTTCCTTGCCCGCTATCTAGGCTTTGCTCTCGTGGAGGGGTCGGATCTTACCGTGCGCGATAATCGGCTCTACTTAAAAACGCTGGAAGGTCTGAAACGAGTGCACGTGCTGTTCCGCCGCCTCGACGATGAATACTGTGATCCATCCGTCCTGCGTACCGACTCGGCCCTCGGCGTACCTGGACTACTCGGTGCTGCGCGTGCCGGCAATGTGGCCATCGCCAATGCTCTTGGCTCGGGGGTTTTGGAGACGCCTGCTTTGCCGGGTTTTCTCCCAATGATTTGCCAAACGCTATTCGGTGAGCCTCTCGAGCTGCCATCCATTGCGACCTGGTGGTGCGGTGAAGCGCCGGCCCTCGAGCATGCGATCAAGCATCTCCCCGAGTTGGTGATCAAGCCGGCCTTTCCATCCATGAAGCTTGAACCGACTTTCGGACACGTGCTCGACAGCGCCGGACGGGAGGCGATGGTTGAGAGAATGCGCGCGACGCCCCATGCCTTTGTGGCGCAGGAAAGGATGCGCCTTTCCCAGGCGCCTACCTGGTCGAGCGAGCGCGAGCGATTTGAGCCGCGGGTCGTGGGACTGCGGCTCTACGCGGTGGCCACCGCCACGGGCTACGACGTCATGCCTGGTGGCCTTGCCCGGGTCTCGCCCGAGACCGGCACCGAGGTCATCAGTATGCAGCGGGGCGGCTCGAGTAAAGACATCTGGGTGCTGGACGGTGCCGCGACGGTGTATGAATCGCTGCTTCAGCCTCGCCTCACGGCGCGAGATATCGTCCGCGCTGGTTTTTACTCTCCCTCGCGTGCCGTGGAGAATCTCTTCTGGATGGGACGCTACGCCGAGCGCGTCGAATCGGTTGGGCGGCTGCTGCGGGCCACGGCCCTACGGTTGGTGGAAAGCGACCCGTCAACCTCGGCCGGTGTCGAGGTGCTCACCGCCTTGTGCGAAAACGCGCGGCTTGGCGAAATCGCGCCGGCGGCCGCGCTGCAATCTTCGACCAGGAAAAAAGCAAAAAAAGTCGTAAACGGCGGCGACGATTGGTTATTAGCAGCGGTGGGAGATCTGCGGGCCGTGAACGGCCTTCCGGCTAACACGGCGCGCCTGCTGTATTGCGCCACCCAGCTGCGGGATCGCATTTCGCTCGACAACTGGCATACCGTTCAGCGTCTCGCCCATGCACACGAGCCCGCGCCGCAGGATATTGAAGCTGCCTTAATGATTCTCGATCAAGTATTGCCCGCCTGCACTGCTCTTGCGGGCTATGCGTTCGACGATATGACGCGGGACGATGCCTGGCGGTTCCTGGTGACGGGACGCCGGTTGGAGCGTATGGCGTTCATCGCATCGGTGGTGGCCCAAGTCTTGGCGTGGCCGGCGGAGGAGCGCGAAGCAGCGCTGGGCGCACTCCTCGAAATAGGCAACATTATCATTACCTATCGCGCGCGCTACCAGCGGCAGCCCGAGCTCCTTCCGGTTCTCGATCTGCTTGTCAAAGACGAGTCGAACCCCCACGCGGTTTGCTTCCAGCTCGCGCTGCTCAGCCGCGAGGTCCACGAGTTGGAAGCTCGACTGGGTTTCCGTCCGATCAACAATCCACGGCCGCTGCTCCAATCCCTGCGGGCGTTCGACCTCGCCGAGCTCGACAACCTTCGTCTGTCCCATGGTGAACCCGCACGATTCGGTGAGGCCCTCGCCACGATGCTTAGGGCGTGCGAGCGCTTCGCCCACGGGCTCTCCGACGAGTTGTCGCAGCGCTTCTTCGTGCACGCAGGAGAGCGCCCTCAAGCGAGCGTCGCGGCATGAGCGCGGCTAGTGTGCATTGCTACCGGGTCGAGCACCGAACCACCTATCGCTATTCGGAGCCGGTGACGCTCTCTCATCAGCAGCTCCATTTGACACCGCGCCAACTCGCTTACCAGCGCAGCCGGACGCATGAAGTGACCATCATTCCGGCACCGACTTATCGCCGCGAGCGAACCGATGCCTTTGGCAACCCGGTCACCGAGATCGCCATAGAGTCGGCCCACAGAACGCTCGAGATTGTTGGCCGTTCAAACGTCGAGGTCGGCGGGCGAGAGCTACCCGAGGCCGATAAAACAGCGGCTTGGGAGACGGTGCGGGAAGCGCTCGCTTATCGCGCAGGTTGGCGCCCGGACCCGCTGGCTCTTGAAGCGACGGAGTTTCTATTCGAATCGCCCCATGGGCGGGTAAAACGGGACCTGCGAGCCTATGCGAGCGACTGCTTCAGGCCCGGGTGTTCAGTGCTGGAGGCGGCCCAAGCGCTCATGGGCAAAATCCATACTGAGTTCAAGTTTGATGCTGAGGCAACGACCACGACAACGCCGGTCATGACATTCTTCAAGCAAAAGCGCGGCGTGTGCCAGGACTTCACGCACTTTATGATCTCTTGCCTGCGTTCCACAGGACTCGCCGCCCGTTATGTGAGCGGCTATCTAGTGAACCGGCAAGCGCCGGGTAAACAACGACCGGTGGGCGCGGAGGCCTCCCATGCGTGGGTGGCACTGTTCGTGCCCGGCTGCGGCTGGATCGAGCTTGATCCGACCAACAACGTGCTGCCTTCCTGGGAGCATATTACGCTTGGGTGGGGCCGCGATTTTTCCGATGTCACGCCGCTGCGCGGTGTTATCAACGGCGGCGGGGAGCAGACCCTTACGGTTAAGGTGACGGTTGAGGCGGATGATTGAGAGGGTTGGAATGATGGAAAGATGGAATAGTGGAAAAATGGAATAATGGAATCAAGACAAAGGGTCTAATGGTCTTCCATCATTCCAATATTCCAACATTCCATCGCCCCATTTTTTGTCACTTCTCTGTCAAGGTCATGATGATGTCGGCGTACCAGGCGCAATTGAGGTTTAGTCTTTCGTCCTGCTCAATGTCGCGATTGGTCACATCCATCCGAGTCGCGTGGACGCCGAGGAGCATCCACGGCAAGTCTCCGCGACCCGACCGTTGCGTGGTCGCGCGAGCGACCACCGGAGCGCCGCTCGTGCCGCGGTGCATCCGCGCGTCAGTCAGGAAGTAGCCCTGTCCTTGGAAGCGGAGGCCGAACGCCGAGGCGATGACCGCTTGTCGTACCACCGGCAGATGATGCCAGGTGTCATGAAAGCCCAACGGGAAACCAACGATCAGCACTCGCGTTCCCACTTCTATCTCATCCAGCTGCTCGATCAGATGATTGGGCGTAAACGGTTGAAGCAATAGCTTGTCCGGCAGTGCCGCGCGCTCAAGTTGCAGAGCGACGACGTCCACCGTGCCGGCTGGGTCGATACCCTCCCGCCATACCGGCTGGGTTCCTCGGTAAAGCGGGATGGAGAATTGTGTCGTTACGGCTACATTCTCCGGATCGACGTGCAGCTCGATTAACAACCGGTCAGGACGATGATCGCTCGCCTCGTCCAGCACCACGTGTCGATTCGTCACAAGAAACAACCGGCCATCCCGCTCGAAGAAGAAGCCGGTGGCGCTGGTCAGGTGTTGTTCTCCTAACAACGTCGAGACCCGGGTTACGGAAAGTAGGAGCGATTCAATCATGATGGATCTCCCAACATTCCATCATTCCAAACTTCGATTATCTGTCAACACTCTGAGGGTCGCTCGCTAGCCCGGACTATTCATGGGCCGCGGAAGGCACGACACACTGTAGACCGAGAGTAGGGGCGGGTTTCAAAACCGCCCCTACCAACTGCAGCCTAGATTCCAGGTTCCTTAACACCTAGGGGTGGCTTTGCGGCGTGCTTAGTGATTTCGTCGACATCCCAGAGACGGGAGAATTTCAACGCCCTGGGGCAATGGCTATACGCCTCATCTACATCCAGCAATAATCCTTGCAGGATTTCGGCCTTTTCATCGGCGTTGTGCACCTCCAGCTGGACGTGCGGTAATTCCGATTTGTCGATAACCCTCACTTTGCCATTGACCCTTACGGTCGAGTTATGTCCGGGAATGAAAAATACCAATCCCGCTTTGGGATTGCTTTCGATGTTCCCATAGCCGTGGAAAAGTTTATTTCCCGCCACATCAGGTATGAACAGCTGCTTGGCGTTTAGCACTTTGACAAAGCCGGGTCTTCCACCTTTAGGCGAAGCGTCGCAATCGCCGTTGGCGCTGCTCGTGGCGAGAACGCAAAACGGTGAATGTCTGATGAAGTCCTGTATCCAGGCAGCCATAGTGGGCTTCACTTTCCCTTTGGTTCGCTCGGCAGGGCAGCCAAATTTGTCCTGATACTTATTTGTCATTTTTCCCTCCGCTGAAATTGCGCTGTTCACAATGACTCGCGCTCCCTTGGAGATCTCGGATTCAACTTAGGATTTGATAACAATAAGATCTTTTCGAACAGATGCAAAAGGTCAATCGCCGCAATCAAAGCGGCTTTCGTGATATTACGGTTTTCGTTTTTCCTCCGGGACTTCTCCTCTCCAGAGTTCTTTGAGAAAGCCGCTTTTTTCCAGATTCTCGACAAACGTGTTGTCAAAGACCTCGGCCGGTCTTCGCCTGATATTGATGCGTTCCTCACGCGCCGTCTCGATCGTTTCTGCAACCAACTTGGGCGGCACGATCATACGGCGATTGACGAGTCGCACCGCATACGCGTCATAGGCAGATTGAAGGACCTCCGGGTCCTTTATGCTCAGTGTCTTGCCCACGGCGGCCATCGCCTGCTGCGGATTTTTCTCCACAAAGTAAACCGTTTCGGCGAGGGCAGCGACGAACTTTTGCACCAGCAGAGGCCTATCCTTTATGGTTCTGGAATTTGTGAAAACCGAGCTGTAGATGAAGGGAAATCCCAGGTCGTTGAGGTGATAAATTACGTTGAAGCCGTCCTTCCTGCCTTGCACATCCAGAGGCGGCTGGATAAGCGTGGCTTGGACGATGTCCTGCAATAAAGCGCTATAGCGCTCTGTGGGCGTACCTCCCAGGGGGCGCAACGCTACTTCTGCTTCCGTCAGATTAGACTTCTTAAGAAATGCCCGTGCGAGCCGGTGAGGCAAATCTCCTGGACGCGTCACGCCGATACTCTTGCCTTTGAGATCCGAGGGCTTTGTTATGTCCCTTCGAGCGAGAACCACATAAGGTAACCCCACGAGAGGCGAAGCTACCAGCTTGCCGTCGGCGCCGGTGGCGATCCGTACGATATTGGTGTCAGCGTTGCAGTAAAGAAACTGGATTTCGTCCGACCCCAGTGCGGCCATGGCCACGACGCCGCCCCGGAGCACGACATGCTCGGCGTTGATGCCGTATTTGTCAAAGATGCGGTTATTGAGCGCGGCGTACAAATGGATAAAACCACCCGTGACTGCGCAGGTCCCGACGCGCGCCTTGATTACCGGCTCCCCCGCCTTGGCCAGGTAAGGGTTGGCATGCGCAAACTCTCCAGGGACATTGACCAGCACAGTGAAAATCGTTAGCGCGATAGAAACATCTCTGGCTGTATAAATAGCCGCTCGTCGTTTCATTTCAGAGACCCTTACTTGGACCGAATTGTTTTGTGACAGCGGGTCGCCCAGTCATCTCCTAAGCCACAAAACTGTTTTGGTCTGCATTGGAGTTCAAAAGCTCATAAAAAATATCAAAGCAAAATTCTTCACAGCTATTGCTATGCCCGACTCTATTGCGATCATTATTGCTTAGCAAGAAGAAACTGCTGCTGAATAATCTGCGAGAATGCACGATGGCGCGATTTCATTCTTCATATTCTAAATCCAGGATCCAAGACCGTCGAGAAAGTAGGAAATTACATGCACTGAAGGTTGAGGCCTTCAGATTTGCACAAAACTGGTATCCCAATTTTTGCTAAAAATTCAGCTCTCACGTAAGAAGGCTAACATCTCGCTCTTAGGCACAGGCTTTGCTCATGTCACGACCAAATTTAGAAAATTACCAACCGGAATTTTCTCCACTCGAGAAATTTCTGTTTGAATCGCCTGTGCGGCGACAAGGTATTCCTTTGTCTCCGTGGTACTGGAAGAGCATGAGGCGCAGAGCAGACAATTGGAATGTTTAATGAACGGCATCAAGAAATGATCGATACATCGAAGTGCAAAGCGAGATTTTTTCTAGGAAGGAAATACCACTGTGAAGAGAAAATTGTTCGTATCTCTTTTCTTAATCCTTGGGCTAGCCGCTTTTCTGATTTCCACCGCGGCCTCCCAGTCAAACCGTCAAAACCGCAGAGATAGATTCCGTCATAATGGCGTGGTTGAAGGCGAGGATCGCCCCTCCCTCGGCGATAGAAGCAGTGACGCATCGGAAGCACCCACCGGCTTTGACAACCTGACCAACGGCTTCACTGAACAGGGGCCCGACTTTGAGGAAATCAATGAGGACACTGTCGTGGCGCTGCGCTCGTTCAATGATAACCGGTTTATCTTCGAGGAAGTTGAAAAAATTCAGGACGGGCTTGGACCCACCTATAACGCACAGAGCTGTAGGGAATGCCACCAGAATGTTGTTACCGGCGGCGCCAGCCAGGTCGCGGAGCTTCGATCCGGGCGCTTAGTAGACGGCCAGTTCTTTGGATCTCTAGGGGGCACCCTCATCCACTCGCGCGCCACTCACGCCGATATCGTCGAGCAGATCACCCCTCAGGATAGCATTCGCACTTTCCGCATATCGACGAACACCTTAGGCAACGGCTTCATCGAGTCCATAGCCAACAGCACCTTGCTTGCCATTCGCGATAAACAACCTCAGGCCATGCGCGGTACGGCCGTCATGGTCCCCGTGCTCGAAGCCGAGAGCAAGGCGCGTATCGGCCGTTTCGGGTGGAAAGGCCAGCATGCGAGTCTGGTATCGTTTTCCGCCGATGCCTACCTCAACGAAATGGGCATCACCACTCCGCTGTTTCCCGACGAGAACACGTCCAATGGCCGCGATGTGGGTTACCCTTCGGCGTATGATCCGGTGGCGGACCCCGAGGACGACGGTGTCGATGTGGTGGCCTTCGCCGACTTCATGCGCTCGACCAAAGCCCCGCCGCGGGGAACGATAACCGCTGACGTTTCGGCCGGCGAAGCGCTGTTTGACAAAGTTGGGTGCGCGGTTTGCCACACGCCGTCGATCACCACGGCGCGCCCGGGCGCGAAAGTCAACGGCGGTGTGTTCACGGTCCCGGCCGCACTCGGTAATAAGGTCATCCATCCTTACAGCGACTTCTTGTTGCACGACATCGGGACGGGTGACGGCATACCCGTTTTGCCTTTGCCCGAATATGCGTCAACCGCCAATCAGATGCGAACGGCTCCGTTATGGGCGCTCAGAACCCGTAACCGCCTGATGCACGATGGTCTGTCGCTCACCAAACAAGATGCCATCCAGCGTCATGCCGGGCAGGCGGCGGGCGTGACGAAGAATTACAACGCCCTCTCCGACGCGGAAAAAAATCAATTGCTGGCGTTTCTGGATTCGCTCTAACTTAGAGCGATCGAGATCGTTTCCTTGACACAGAAAGAACCGTCCGATAATGGCTAGAAAGAAACAATCTACAGGAGAAAAGCCATGCACGTCATCGATTCGGACGGGCATCTACATGAGCCTTTCGATCTTTTTGAACGCCATATAGATAAAGAATTCTATTCGATGCGTCCTCGCGTGGTGGAACTGCGGGACGAGCAAAGAGACGAAGGGCGCTGGTTGGTCGAGGGGCGGCTCGTCCCTCGTCTTCCTTTCACCAAGGGCGTTGGTGGCGGTGGTTTCAGATATCAAACGCCGCGTCACGCCCAGATGAGAGCCAAAGACAACTCGCTTGACGACATCGAAGGCCGGCTCCAAGACCTGAACCAGATGGCAATTGATTTTCAGGTGGTCTACCCCACGGCTCTGGTCTGGGTTTTTGACCTGGAAAACACGGAATTGGCAGCCGCCGTCTGCCGCGCCTACAATAATTACATCGCTGAGCAATGCGCGAGAGCGCCCAAGAGACTAAGTGGTGTCGCTCTGGTGCCGATTCAGGATCCGCCGGCGGCTGTCGAAGAGGCGCGACGCGCCATCCAAAAGCTTGGTTTGCTCGGCGTCGTCATTCCCGGGATAGTCGGAAATAAACCGCTTCACGCTGAAGAGTTCATTCCGTTCTTCGAGGCGATGAATGAACTGAACGCACCCATTGGGTTCCACGCCGTGACGGGTATGCACTACACGCCCTGGGCGGACTGCTTCACTGATTTTTTCTCCACGCATGTCACCGCGATGCCCTTCTCGATGATGGTGGCGATGATGTCAATGGTTCGCTCGGGACTGTTGAAGACGTTGCCCCATTTGCGCTGCGCATTCCTTGAGATCGGCGCGAGCTGGTTACCTTATTGGAATTGGTGGGTGGGAAAACACATTGAGCACGTCCTGGAGCCACGCGCGGGCCGCAAAGAAAGCAACTGGGGCAAGGCGCCCTACGAGTTGCCGTCCACGGTTCACGAGCCCAGCGAAGATATCCTCGAAGGCAGAATCCTGAGTGGCTTTGAGACGGATGAAAACCTGCGCTCGATCATCGATCAACTCGGCAGCAAGGGATTCATGTACGCCAGCGATTATCCCCACAGCGATATGGAATGGAACCGTGTTCAGGCGATCAAAGGATCTGAGGCTCTAACCGGCGCAGAGAAGGCCGACCTACTGGGTGAAAACGCCCGGCGCTTCTACAATTTGCAGATTTGAAATATCCGCGACTGTCAATTCCCCTGAGTGTCAATCTCCCGAATTCGAGCTCATCGACGAGCGCATCGTCCGCAAGCTCGAAAGAGAAGGGACGCTACCCAAGTACGCTGGACGCTGCGTGGCTGCACGTGTTATAGGCAGGCAGCAACATTCTGATCTCTCGGCTTTGGGGCATCGAGAATGCTCGCCCTTTCAGCCAGCTCTGGAGCCAACTCTGCGTTCAAAGACACCATCAACCGACAAAGAAAAATCAGAGGCGCCGGGTGTCGATGGCGCCGGGGAAGCAACTTCCAGGCAGACCTGGCGCTCTCTCCATGGGTTGCGGCAACTGCGGATCTTAGATGCGCTCGGCCATCGCGAGTTCCGCTTGATCTGGTACGGCCAGATATTCTCGTCCATGGCAACATGGATGGACCAGGTCGCCCGTGGTTGGCTTATTTACGAGCTGACAGACTCCGCGTTCCAGCTGGGCTTGGTGCGAGGAATTCAAGCCATACCGATTCTCTTGCTCAGCCCCCTGGCGGGGAGCACCGCCGACCGCTATTCCCGCAAAATGCAGGTGCTGGTGGCCCAACTTGTGGACGGGCTGTTGTACGGCGTGGTCGCACTGCTGATACTTACAGGCCGGATCCAGCCGTGGCACGTTTACGTGACCGCCTTCGGTATGTCGATTGTCTGGACTTTTCAGCAACCCTCCAGAGCTGCCATGGTCGGTGATGCCGTGCCACTGAATCAACTGACCAACGCTGTCGGCCTCAACTCGATCGTGTTTAACGTGGCTCGTAGCACAGGTCCCGCTCTGGCGGGCTTTCTCATCGCCATCTGCGGCACCGCCGGTTCCTATACGGCTCAGGCGATTTTTTACCTCTTGGCGACAATTTGGACCGTACAGTTACGTTCCGGCCAGCGGCCGCGCGCCCGCTCCCACGGTGACCCGGCTCACACGAACTCTTTAGGCCGGAGCATCATCGAAGGGTGGAAGTTCAGCTGGCAAAACGAGGCCGTTCGCGCAAGCCTCCTGATCGTAGTCTTCGCGTCTCTGTTTATCATTCCGTTTATGACCCTCTTGCCGGTGTTTGCGCGTGACATCCTCAAAGTCGGGGCCACGGGCCAGGGGCTCCTCCTAAGCGCGATGGGCGTGGGCGCCCTCTGCAGCTCCGTCCTCCTGGCGTCCTTTGGTGACCGATTGCCAAGATTAAACTTGATGCTGGGAGGGGTGACGTTATATGGGATCATCATCGTGGCCTTCGCGGCGTCTCCTTGGTTCGAACTTTCACTGGTGTTGATGGGGATCGTGGGCATTGTTCATGTGACCTCCCATGCCCTCGCGCAAACGGTGATTCAAACCTACTCGCCTTCCGACTTCCGCGGCCGGACAATGGCTGTTTTTCATATGACCCATGTGGTGCTGTTGGCAGGGGGGATACTCATCGGGGCATTCTCCACCCTCGTTGGAGCGCAGTGGGCTGCGGCCTCGATGAGCATCGTCGGCGCGCTGGCCATGGTTGGCATATACTTGGCTATGCCGCGCGCCCGGCTTATCCGATAGCGCATCTATCGACTCACTCCGACTATCAGAGAGAAGCGGAGGTTTAATGCTAGCTGGGATAATTAAGAGTGAAGCGTGGCTTTTGGGTAAGCCCTTTCGGGCGAAGCCAATGATCCGGTGCGTTGAAGATGTCTTCAGGCGCCTCGCTTAGAGCAGACATCAGGGAAGGGAGGGAGATCATTGCCGAGCACCAAGAAATCGATGCAGCCGTGTGCTCGAGTGCCTTCGCCTTCAGGATTCACCTCTCGGCGCGCAGAGTGTCGTTTTTTTCCTGGGCCTGTGCATCACGCAGGCTAAGACGCTTCTTCTTGCGCCAGCCGAGAACTTTTTTCCACACTTTGCCGCCGTTGGTGGAGTGTCGCGCTTTATCTTGTAATTGCCCGATCAGTAATCGCTTTCACAAAGTTCCGCACTAAGTTTTTATCTTCCGAAGAGCCGGTCAATCAACTTACCAATTTCCGTTTCGCCGGCCGCGGCAGCATGAATGACTTCTTGCTTTTGCCTAAGTTCTCTTTCCCCGGCTTTCCAATCTAGTTTCCGTGTCCCTGCAATCGAAGTTGAAGGTTTTGAATGTGTGTTCGCAAATCTCCCTCGAACCGACTGAGAGCCAAATCCCTCGCGGCGAGAGATTCCTCACGCTTTCCAAGCTGCAGCCTGAGGTCGGTAAGCTCCGCTTCCATGCGTTCCGTAATTTCGTGGGCTTTAGCTTCCGCCTGCTCAGCAGCGAGCTCCGCTTCCTTTAAACGGCTGACAAGAAAATCTCTTTCGGACACGAGGTGCTGCGACTGGATCTCCCGATTTTTTAGTTGACTCTCCTGTTCTCGAATCCGGCTTTCCAGTTCTGCGAACTTTTCTTTCGACATTTCTTCAAGCTTGGCTAGGTCTGCCTCTCGTGTCCGCAGGGCTTCCTCTTTCTCTTTGAGTTGGTACCGCAGGCCGCTGATCTCATTCTCTCTAGCCTCTTCGATGTGATCGGCGCACTCGGTCTCCCTGAGACCTGCGTCACAAGCTTGGTCGGCAAACGATCTTAACTCGTTCAATAGCTTCAAGAGACGGTTGGCATGCGTGTTACTCTGAGGAGAAAGTTGCTCAACTGCATCGGCGGCTAAGTTTTTGTCGTCTCCAGTGGCCTCGCCGGACTGGCCATTGCCGTCGACCTTAGCCGCGATTCCATCGGTGCCTGGAAGTTCCACGATCTCGTCGAACAAAATGACCTCCTGCTAACGAAGTCGAGTTCGCCCCTGTAGGACTCGGCGGGAAGCTCAGCAACTCTCATACCGCCGGGAAGACTGTCTCATCCCTTCGATAACCCATTGAAAAAAGGGGTTTTTCCTTAAATAACTTTCTTGTGATGCCTGAAAAACGACGATCATAGATGAGCATTTCAGGACAAAGTTGGACATTTTGGTCAGACAGACAGTTTGGATATACTTCCTGGTTCGCTTGCGTTGACTGCGCGGTTCAGAGTGGTGGGTAAATCAAGGAGATGACCTCCCAGCCCGGCGAGAATCATGGTTCCCGAGCCGGCGAGATTGGAGGAGATCACACCGCTCCCTCCCGTCATGGCAAATGGAATGTCTCCAGTGATCAAAGCCTGAGCGACCTCAGTCCCGCCTTTGAGGGAAGATCAACTCTGCGCGTGACGCGGGGTTTTATTGCTAGCTTGCTTACTTGGCAAGAAAAATTCCTAACAAAAAAATCCGGCTTTCAGGCGCCAGGTGTCAATCTAATGTCGCCCAATGTCAAGACGATTACTCTGCGAATCATTATCTCTATCTCCGGGAGGTTCATAATGGATTTACAAATTAAATTATTCAGTGGTTTGGACCGGGGAAATCACGTGATAATAATCACCCGCGGTTCAATTGATATTGAGGGATTTAGAGAGATATTTCGCAACGTTGTGAACACAACCCGCTCCCTCCTTGATTGCAAGGTTCTGATCGATCTCCAAGACGCGACGTACAAACTGGAACCGGGAGATATCCGTACTTTTGCTGACAATCTAAGGCCTGAGCAGTGGCCCCCTACTAACAGAGTCGCTTTGGTTTCTGAGCCAGAGCCACAGGACTACCGCCAGCTCTGCGTGCTGAGCACGTTTCTATCGAACCGGGCGATCAAAAATGCCGTCTTTAAGGATACACGAACGGCCGTGAGTTGGCTGGCGGATGCAATGTAGCTCTGGGTGGCGAGCCGAGCAGCAAGTGATGCTTGCCCGCTTATTTTAAACTGTCATAGGCTCTTGCGTAGGCTCAGACTGTCTCGTAGCCGCCGAGATTCAGATGACCGAGAGCCTCACGTAAACCACTGCCTATTTTTGAAACCCGAAGATCTTGCCGTATTCAGTGGTGAGTCGGTCCACCATCTCGGCCTGTTCCTGTTTCATGTAGATAACCTTTTTGCCTTGGGCGTATTTATAGGCCGGTGTCCCAGGCACAAAGGCTGAAGTTTGGCCGCCGAACTTTTGCAATATTTCCTGCGCCGGCGGAGTCGAGAGAAAGGCAGAGAAGAGATGTCCCGCGTTGGGGTGTGGCGACCCCTTGAGCACGCCGGCATTGTATGCCGGAGAAATCACCGGTGTTACCTCTTCGGCATGCACAAGCGGCGCGCCCTTCAGTTTGGCTTGGTGGGTGAAGCTATCCGTCATTGTGATCGTGACCAGAATTTCACCTAGCTGCAGGCGAGTATAAAGCGTGCCAAATTCTCCCAAGAGAGGTTCTTGTCGCGATAGAAGTTTCACGTACTCGGTGGTTTTGCTCTCGCCCCAGAGCGTTGCCAGCCGGGCCAGGTGGTGAGTGGCGGTGCTCATACCCAATTTGCCGCCCTTCCACTTGCGGTCGAGGAGATCCTGCCAACTCTTGGGGACGTCCTGCGGCGGTACAAGCTGCTTGTTGTAGGCCGGCAGCACGAATTGATTGGCTAAAATAACCGTGCCGCTATCGTATTGAATCGCCTGCGGATCGACACCGACCTTGGTGTAGTCGAATGTTTTATGGAGTTTTTTCAGCCAGAGAGTGGCATGGCCTCCGTCATGAACCAGCATGACGTCCCATTCTTGCGGCAGACCGGAGGCGGCGATCGCAACAATTTTGCCGACATCTCTGGTCATCGAACCAGAAGGGTTAAAATGCAGCTTGAGGTTAAGGCCGTATTGCTTATTGAACGCTTCGCCCAATCGCTGGGCTCCTTGAGGAGTCAAGGTGGACGGCGCATAGAGCTCGATGACACCCTCCTTTTTCGCACCAGCGATGAGTTCGTCAATGGGCGCTGCATTTGCCGTCCGAATCGAGCCGACAAGAATAAACAGAGCTACCATGCATGAACCACGATTGAATCCCCATCTTTTCACGGGCCACCTCCGGTTAGCGACTTGAAGGGCACTTTATTGTGGCTGTGACAACTTGGCAAGATAAGGGCAGACACAAGTGACGCTCAGCTAAGGCATAATCTTAGGAGATGAACGCTCGTTACTTGGCCATTGTGCTGGTGGTGCCTTTCCGATAGCGCGCAGCGCAGATATGACCCATTCCGATGACCAGCAAGCCGAGCACCAGGTGAAGTATCTGAACAATCCAGTGAAACGGGCCAAGCATGAGCGCTGACTGATTCAGCCCGATGATGATCATGGCAGCCCCGACTACCAAAGCACAGGCTCCGAGTAACCAGCTGCCACCCTTGGAAAATGCTTGCCCGATACCGATGACCCAAAGGGCGCCCACCGCCAAAAGACCGAGCAACATGTGCATTTGAATTAGGTTTAGAGCACTGTTGGTCCAGAAGAGGAGGCCGAGGATCAACGCCAGCAATCCCGCGAAGCTCAAGACGACGGATGCGATACGGATAACCATAACGGGAGGATTCCGATCTCAGCGGGCTTCAATGTCTTGGATAGTTTCTCTGTCTGCTGCCGATGCGACTTTGCCTTTTTTCACTGTGTGAAGTGCAGCAACAGTACACTCAGGCTTACAATCGACACGCAACCATACACGGCCGCCGTGACGGTAAAAGCTTTGATCGTCAGGGATCGTCGTCTGTTCCTCAAGGCAAAGATCAATAAAAGCAAAACACAGGCAAATGTCTTCGAGTAGAATAAACCCCAGACCACACCCCATTCGGATATGGCGCGACTCACAAGCGGATTCGCCTCAGGTACGCCCTCAGACAAGACGTGGTAGCTCAGCAGCCCATCAAAGACCTGAAGGAATAAGTTAAGGATAAAAGGAGACCAGACAGCGGGAATCAATGGTGCAGTCATAGAATTCGCTTATTTCCGGAGACACTCGTTGTCAAGAGTTCCCGCAGAAAAAATTTCTCTGTCCGTGCGCAGTAAATTAAGAGCAGAAAATTTGCCGATGAGCGCACGGTAAGGAAGAAACGCAAGCTATGGCCAGGCACCTTAGAAGTCGACGCAGCCTTACGCTCCTGTGCCCGCGCCCTTCGAGCCCACTCCTCGGCCTACACTCTGTCGAGAGCTTTCGTCGGACTATGAAAAATCCCGGGCTAGCGGCTCTAGGCGGGCTCCTCGACCATTGCCGGTGCCTCTCGACTTTCTTCACGCACGGCAAGAACGACAAGATTGGCGATGAGAACCGTGCCGGCAAGAAAGTAAAAGGCCGTGAGGATGCCCCAGCGGTCGGCGATGAAACCGCATATCACCGGGGATAGAGAGCTGAGCAAAGACTGGGAGCCAGAAAAGAAACTCACCGTGCTTCCTCCCAACTCCTTCGGGCTGAGGTCCAATACCCAAGCCCAGATGACCGGTCTAACTGCATACAAAAAGAAACCCAAAAAGGCGAGCGCGGTGATGAACAACCAGGTCATTCGAAAGTAAGCGAGAACGAAAAGCACGATGCTGGTGGAGAACAGCCCCGCGGTCAGGACTCGCTTTCTGCCGCGGCGGTCTGAAATGCTCCCGGCAATCGGGGTGCCGATCATGCCGGCGGTCTGGGTAATCGAGAGGTAGAGACCTGCGAGAGCGCTGGATAGACCGAGGTCATGAGTAAGATAGATCGGCAGAAACGTGTGTAATCCCTGTTGGGTCATCGAACGCATGCCCGCGACCAGCACCAGCAGCAAGATGCTCGGGTTTTGCGCCATCTTTTTCATCCCGCTGAAATACTCTCTGGCATCGAGACCTTGTTTTGACTGGGCGCGGTATTCCAATTTGCCAAAGAGAAACTTCCAGAGGATGAAAGCAATGACAATGCCGGGAATGAGATTGACGAATAGCACATTGCGCCAGGACATAACGAGCAGCAGGACGCCGACTAGCAGAGGGGCGAGGCTTTCACCGATGTTAGGCCCAACGGCGTGAATCGCGATGGCGAAGCCGCGCTTGTCGGGAAACTTCTCGGATAGCGTCGAGATCGCCGCCGGGTGCCAGAGATAATTCCCCACGCCGACGAACGCCATGAACAAGGCTACCCAGAAAAAGCTGTGACTGATGCCGACCAAGAAATAGGGCACGCCGGTAGCAAGCAGCGCCAGAGCCATGAGCAAAGCTTTCTTGCCGATAATGTCCACCAACATTCCGGCTGGAATGTTAACGAGCAGGTTGGCGGCCACTCTGATCGTAATCAGGAAACCCGCTTGGCTGTAGGTGAGCCCCAATTCTTGAACGAGGTAAGGCAGAAGAAGATAGAAGGTAGCGGGGCACCAATGGGTAAAGGTGTGACCCAAGGCGATGAGCCAAAGCAGAGAATCTGTTTGTCGTATCTGTCGTAGCTGGTCGGTTAATTCGTCAATTACCCGCATTTTTTCCTTTCTGATTCAGAAGCCGTAAATTGCTCCTATCTCTTAGTCCGGCCTTATTGGATTTACAAGTCTATGGGTAGGGGCCTGCGCTCGCTAGTCGAACCCGGCGTCAGCGGCTCCAAGCCTGAATGGTGGGCAGACTACCGGGACTGAATTTTCTCGTCGTCTAGAATTTTTTCTACCAACTGTTTTAGTTGCTTAACCGCTTGCTCCGATTGAGCGCGCATTAAACGGTTCACTTCGTTGGGATCGGGACTTGAGATCTTCCCGTTGTACTTCAATTCCCGCGTGTATTCGGTGGCGTTGCCCTGCGGGTTAAACGAATAGATGATCTGCACCGGCGATAGTTCCGATTGCAATAGCACGCGACGAGGACGCACGTGCTCCGCGACTTTCCAGGTAACCTCAAAATTGCCTTGGCCGATGCGCCCTCGTTCCAGGATGCGATCACCCAACAGATGGGTATTGCAGGTCGTAGAAATCATAATAGCAGTATCGCCAAAACCGTTGTGGTTCGAATTCTCATCTACAAGATTCCGCGCGTTAGCGTTCGTCGGATCGTGGTTAAAGCAGTGGGTGGAGTTCTCGAGGTGGATTGAGAAAAATACTTATCGAACGATTGAAAATCTACGTCTTAGCGCAGCTCTGAGACATCTGAGATATTCGTTGCAGTGGCTGAGGGTCTCTCCAGATTATAGTCGGGTGACTGATTAAAGACGGGCAGACTTTGTTCCCCAAAAAGTTTTCCATCCAAAAACGGGATCATGATCTTTTGTCCGACGTAAAGGGAATTGGGATTTCTCATGGTCTGCTTATTCGCCTCGTAGATCTTTTCCCATTTATATTGATCTCCATAATATTTGAGTGCCAGGTAGCTCAGCGTATCTCCCGTTTCCACCGTGTATTGCCCTGACTTGGCGGCAGGCACGGAAACTGGTTTAGCCTCTTCCCGGGCTGGTCGTGCTTTCAAATTGTTCTGCACGGCCGTCTCTTGAGCGATCTGAGCAGCTGGCGCGGGACGTTCTTCGCGGTTCGCAACCACCGGTTGAGTTTTGTAAAGACGATCGATAAAGCCAGAGTTATCCAACTCTTTAATAAAAGCTAAGTTGACGAACTCGTCGGGCTTCGCTCCTCTGGCCTTGGAATCTCTCGCAGCTAACTCGCGGAGCATGATCTCAATGCCGCGCAGCGTAGGATACGGCTTCTGGGGAGTCAGTTTTAATCCCAAGTTTTCGTGAACTTCAGTCAAAACTTCAACGTTAGGGGTCTTGAGATACTTTGCGAGAATTCCCAAAGAGCCGGCACGGCGCGTCTTGTAATAATGAATCCCTTCCACGTAGGCTTTCATGACGTTACGGACGAGATCAGGACGGGCTCGGATCAGCGCCTCAGTTGTCGCCAAGCCCGTGTGTTGATATTCGAGTCCGAGCATCTGCAAATCCGCCAAGGCATGAAAACCGAGGGCTTTAGCCCTGCGCGTTAATGGAATCGCTACCATCGCCGCCTGGATTTTTCCTGCCTCAAGAGCAGCAAACCGGGCGGGCTGACTGCCAATCTCAAGGATCGTCACATCCCTGTCCGGCACTAACCCGAATTTATCTAGAGCATAGCGGGTAGCGAAGTCCGACGAAGAGCCAAAGCGGCTAACCGCCATGGTTTTCCCCTTGAGCTGATCGGGCCGGGTAATACCCTTGTCGACCATGAGCTGATAGTCCATGGTGTTGAGAAATCCCGCGATCAGCACGACATCCGATCCCCGGAGGCGGCTTTGCAGCACGCCTGCGCCCGCCATCTGGGCAAAGGCTACTTCCTTGGAGATCAGGCTTTGCACCGTCGTGCTGCCGCTCTCAATAAAAACCAGCTGTACATCAAGCCCGTATTTGCGGAAAAACCCACGCTCGTGCGTGATCCACAACGGGGCCATGTTGGCTGAAACAGAGCTGTAGGCGATGATAAGTTTTTCCAGCGGACGTTCCGGAGTGTTCTGGGGCGTGGTGGGGCTGACAGGAAGGAAGATTGTAAGCAGAAAAACCGCAATCAATAATGCAACGTGATTCTTGCCATCCCTATTCATTTTTTAGCTTCCGCAGAACGTCGGCGGCTCACGCGGTTTCGCGTTCCAGGCGCATCATGGCTGCTTTTAGGCTCGAGCGCATGCGCTCGAGAGAACGGGCCAAGTCGCCGATCTCGTCCCGCGATTCTACGCACTTACCACTGACCGAGGTTTCCAGGTCGCCCTTGGTGACCTTGTCGGCCACTTCGGTTAATCCGACGATGGGTCGGACTATCCAATGCGCCAGAATAAACGAGAGTAGTGTGCCGACAAAGGGAACGATCGCGATTATTCCGATGAAACGAAAAAGCGCGCTCTGGATTTCTTTTTCGACGGCATCGGCCCAGAAACCCACATGGACAGTCCCTACTTGCCCTTCCAACACGGGGACGCTGGCTTCATAGATTGTTTTGTTCCTCCATGATAATTCTCGCCGTCGAGTTTCGCGCTGTCCGCCGGCAGGAAGTCCTTGCCGGACTTCCGGAGGGAAGGTTTCCAAAGTATGGGCGATGACCTCACCTTTATTATCTTCGACAAAAGCGTAAGCCACGCCATCGAGCAGCGAATACTTTCTTAGCAACGCATGAAGCGCGAGAAGATTTCTTCCGACCAAGTGCCCCGCGGTTGCATCACTCAAGTTGGTGGCTACGGCGAGGGCGCGCTTGTCGAGTTGATCGCGCAACATATTGTTGGTGAGTTGATACATCGCGGCAATCACAAAAACACTCAAAACCAACATGACGGCGGTATACGTGCCGCCAATCTTCCACTTGAGGCTAACACGGCGCGATTCTTGATCCATTTTGTCTCCTTAGTTAAATAAGCGTACAAAGTTTTGAGCGGGGGACTTCCCGCAACCCTGTGCTCTCCAAACGAGCTTTCATGGTTTTACGTAAAAATTTCACATTCATCAACCGGCCGTTGCGGGTACGCTTCCGGCAAACTGAGTCTGTTTCGTGTCCGACTGTTGGACAGCGATGACGCCTCTTGTTGTCCTACGAGAAGAAAAGTCTTTAACGAAGGTATATGAAAAAAAAGTCATATTCTGTTTCATTTCGATTTGTCAAGCGGAAAACCGCCCGCGGCGAAGAATTCAACAATCTGGAACAGTTACCGAGACGAAGGACGTAGTGGCGATCGGGGCCTTGGTCAAGACTTCCTCCGCACCGGCGTGAGTCTGAGGACATTGTTTTGACGCTACAGACTATGTTATGGCGATAACGCGACGCTCTCTGAGCCTGACACCGCAGCGAGATAAGGAGATTTCTAATGCTTATGAAGAGAACGACAATTGATCGAAGAGAGTTCTTAAAACGCGGCGCTGCATTAGGCGTGGGAAGTTTGATTGCGCCGGTCTTTTTGCGGAAGGGATGGGCGGCATCAAAAGATCGCGTGGTTATTTTCCAAGGAGTCGGTTTGGATTCACTGCATCCCTACGCCTATAGCGGCGGCGGCATCGTTGGTATCTGGCAGCACATGATCGAGCCGTTGGTCCAGATGGACTACGGGCGTAATGAATATGTCGGGGTTCTGGCTGAGTCTTGGGAGTTTCAAGGTAAGAAATGGGTATTTCGTCTCAGGAAAGGCATCCGTTTTCACACCGGATCGCCTTTTACGTCGAAGGATGTGGTTTTTTCCTTAAATAGAATGAAGAGTGACAAGAGGAGTCTGCAGGGAGCCGACGTTGCGGATGTGGAAGCGGAAGCCCCGGACGATTATACCGTGGTGATGACGACGAAAAATCCGAGCGCCATTCTGCTTGACCGGCTGGACACTCGCTTCATCATAAGCAAGGCAGCCGCTGACAAATTCGGAGACCAGGTGGACAATTATGCGATAGGCACCGGCCCATATAAGTTTGTGAGCTGGCAACGGGGCGGAAATTTGGCGTTGACGCGGAACGACGATTACTGGGGACCGAAGCCCGAAATCAAGGAAGTGTTATTAAAAGGCGTGAAGGAGGAAGCGGCGCGCGTCGCCGGTTTGCTCGCAGGCCAGGCAGATGTCATCAGCAATCTGTCCATCGAAGAAATCCCGCGTGTAGATAAGCATCCACGGACGCGCGTTGAGAAGGTCCCGGGGTTCAGGATGTATTTTTTGGCGATGCATGTGACGTACAAACCCTTCGACCACAAGCTTGTGCGCCAGGCCGTCAATTATGCGGTGGATCCCCAGGTGATTATGAAACACATCTTCGACGGCAATGGCGATGTGCTTAACGGTCCTTTGAACTCGAATATGGTCGGCTACGATCCCAACATCAAGCGCTATCCCTATGATCCAAAGAGGGCGCGTGAGCTGCTGGCTCAGGCCGGCTATCCCAACGGATTTGAGATCAAGCTGCATTTTTCGCCGGACCGCCATCTCAAAGGCAAAGAAGTCTGCGAGGTGATCGCGAGTCAACTGGCCAAAGCCGGCATCAAGGTTGAGCTCATCGGCCAGGAGTACGCGGTCTACTGGGGCAAAGAAGGCGTCAACGGCGGCAAGCTGCCCTTCTATTACGCCGGTAGAACGGCCAGCGATGGCGACACGCTGTATGATCAATATTTTCACACCGGCGTCACCAAACGAATCGGTTACAGCAATCCCGAGTTCGACAAGCTCATCGAGGAGGAGCAGAAGACCGGTGATCAGAAGAAACGCGTGGCGTTTCTACAGCAAGCGGGGCGGATTCTTATGGAGGACGCTCCCTTTGTCCCGCTCTACACGCTGGCCGAAATTTACGGCCTGGCGCGAAATATTCTCTGGAAAGGCAATCCGGACAATAGGATTCTTGCGGCGGAAATGAAGATTAAATCTTAACGGACCGTTGCAGTTTCGAATTTTGAGTTTCAAGTCGAACACGAGAGTAGACGTAGGATGGGTTGAGCGAAGCGATACCCATCAATGGAAAATCCGCTAATGCGATGGGTATCGGCGCATGACGCCTCAACCCATCCTACGGTACCAGAAAGATATCTCGCACGCTTCGGCAGAAAAAAACACTAACGACGATTCAAGAATTCGCCGAGCGCTTGACCGAAGGCTGCGGCGTGAATTCCATAGGAGTTGAAATCTCCCGTGAACGCGCTTAAGGCCCAAAGCGCCGCGTCGCGGTATATGGGATCTCTTGTCGTTTCGGCGAGTGCGAGGAAGAATGATGCCGCCGCGCCGTTTTGCTCGATCAACGTGAGGCGAAAGCTCAGGTAAGCGGATCCTGGAACAGCGAGGTCGTAGTAGCCTCCGTTGGGATTCTTGAACCGCGACAGAATAAACTCGGCCAGCTCTTCGGCCCGTTCGAGATGTTTCGCCTCCCCAGTAGATCTGTGAGCTTGCATCAATGCTGTTCCCATGCGCGCCTGATCATTGAGCAGTCCCGAGACACGGGCTGCGCCATCGAAGTAATGAAACATGCCTCCATCCGGGCAGCGGCAATGGTCCCAAAGAAAATCCAGTGCCTTCAACGCGCGCTTTTTGTAACTCGGCTTTCCCAAAATCTCAGTGGCTTCGAGATAGGCGCCGATGGCCTGCGCATTGGCATCGGTGTAGACACAGTCGTCGATGATCGTAAAGTATTCCCCGTCTGAAAGATCTTTCGGAGTTTCATTGCGAAGAAAATCCTCGCAACCGTAAAAGCTCTCGTTTGCGGAATGGGAAAGTTTACGGTCGATGTAGCCGATGGTGTCTTCGGCCATGCGAGCATATTCCAAACGTTGGGTGAGCCGAAAAGCGTGTAGACAGTTTGCCAGTATGCCGGCCTGTTCCACCAGAAGTTTTTCTCGGTGCGGCCGGGTCCAGTCCTCATTGGAGCAAGTGCGGAAATAGCCGCCCTCTCCCTGATCGTGGACCTCGCCTTCTCTCATCCGGTCCAGGGTGAGGCAGACGTGATCGAGATAATTAGTGTCCTTTGTCGCCTCATAGCGGCAAAGCAAAAAATCGTTCGCTTCCGGATGGATGAATTTCTGCCCGCGGCCGTAGCCTCCATGAACGCGGTCTGCAAGCTCCATGATCACCGTGGTGACTTCCGATAGGGTGGAGTCGTTGGGGTGTCCGCGCGTTACTGCAGCCGGTGTATCGGAAGAAGTTTCGTCGGAGGTTTTTCTGGCGGACCGGATTTCAGCCTTCTTTTCTTGATAACCCGTATACAGCCGAGCCAACAGATTTCCGAACTCTTCGCTGGGAAGATAGTTCGTGGCGCCGAGAAGCTCTCCCTGAGGAGCCATAAAAGCGATGGTCGGCCAGCCGTTTAAATTGTAACGCGTGTTGACATCGGGCCGTTGCGTGTCCTCAGCGCGGATGGCGACAAAGTAGGCGTTCAACAATGCGATGTTTTCGTCGTCCGAAAATGCGCCTTCGTCCATGCGCTGGCAGAAACGACACCAAAACGCCGTCAGGAAAAGCATCAGGGGTTTGTCTTGCTCTTGGGCCTGGCGAAAGACATCGTCGCCCCACTCATGCCAATGAATTAGATTTGCCCGATTCGGATTTGGCGAGAAGCGAATCATAAGTGCGGAGAATTTAGAAATTACTCTTCACCGCTTTTATCATCATTCACGTTGAAGAAGAAGGAAAAGGTGGGGGCGAACTACCTAACCTGCTTTGCATCCCGCGCGTCATTCCCGTGCAAACGGGAATCTAGATTTTCAACTCCCTGGACTCCCGCTTCCGCGGGAGCGACAACCCCTCCCCTCGCCCTAATGCGAGGACTTCGACCCCTACCAGACCAAACCAAGATAATACTAACGATTTTCTTCCCGGGCGTGCGTTGACAAAACTAGATGGCCAGCCTTAAGAATAGGTTGAGTTCTTAGAGGAGAGACAAATGCAGCTGACTCTCGCATATCACCCCATCACGGAAATCCATTTTGGAGCTCAGACGCGGCTAGACGGGACGGTGCTAGTTGTCGATCCGGAGGAGCTGCGCCGAGTGGTCCTAGAAGACGAAACAATCGAAACCGTGAATTTCGAAACCGTCCGTTCCGGGGAGAGCTGCCGCGCTGGGCCGATCTTCGACATTGTTCAACCGCGAGCGAAAGAGCCCGAATCAAGTCCGGATTTCCCTGGTATTTTGGGTCCGCCGACGAGCGCGGGGATGGGGACAACGCATGTTCTCGAGGGAGCCGCAGTTTCGGTTCTGGCGGAAAGATCGCCGGGAGAGTCGAGAAGTGTTACAGGCCGCGTCCTGGAAATGAGCGGGCCCTCGGCTGGAGCGACCGTGTACTCTTCGCTTCGACACTTGGTTGTCATCCCGCACACGCGAAAAGGATTGCCGATTCATACCATCGACAAGGCGTACCGGAAAGCGGGCATAAAAGTCTCCGTTTACCTTGGCCGCGCTGCGCTGAATCAAACTCCGGAATCTATACAGACATTCGAACCGGTGGGTCCAGGCGAGGCAGGACGCGAGGGGTTGCCCCGCTTCGCCTATGTGGGGCAGATCTTTTCCCGCCAACGGAAACCCGCTGTGGACGAGCCGATTCTCTACGGCGCCAACACGGAGGGGATGCTGCCTATCGTGCTCCATCCCGACGAATGGCTGGATGGAGCCATCGTGCCGTCGCTGCAATCCTGGTTCGGCGGCACCGAAACCTATTTCTATCAAAATCATCCCGTGATCCTTGAGCTTTACCGGCGCCATCAGGCGCGGGAGATCAACTTCGTCGGGACGGTCGCTACGATTGCAGGTTCCGACAACTTCGACCGCGAACGCCACTGCCAGGCGGCGGCGAATCTAGTGAAGTGGAACTTGAGAGCCGACGCTGCGGCTCTGACTAAATGGGGCGGCGGGTTGCCCCATGCAGACCTGGCGGAAACGGCGCGGCTGCTGGAAAGTATGGGCATACGTACCGCCGTCATGGTCTCCGACATGTCAAAGGATCGGCGAGTGGAATCGGCGCTCCTGTTCAACTTTCCCGCGGTGAATGCCATCGTGTACAATGGCGGCAACGGCACGCAATGGGAGATTCCGCGAGTGGACCGGATCATTACGGCAACCCCGGAGCTGGCGGAATTGCTTGGCGGCCCCATGCTGATCGGATCTTGGAACGTCGTCGGCGTTACGAACCAGCAGGGAGCATCGAGAATGAGAGCAATGGTCTACTGATGGAAGGGAATGCGGCACGGTTTGAACTGCTTGAACGGTTTGAACGATTTGAACAGTCATGTCGCTCATGGTTCCAGACGTTCAAACCGTTCAAAAAGTTCAAAGTGCTGTCTCGTGAGTAAGGAGTTGTGAAATGCGAGTCGTACATTATCTGAATCAATTTTTCGGCGGTATCGGCGCGGAAGAGCAAGCCGGGATGGGCCTCGAAGCGCGCGACGGCGCTGTAGGTCCCGGCAAGCTCTTGGAGCAACTGTTAGGCGACGAAGCGCAGGTCGTGATGACGCTCGTTTGCGGCGATAACTATGCCGTCGAACAT